>ENA-OQED01001053-OQED01001053.1-human-gut-metagenome-genome-assembly--contig:-NODE-1053-length-10515-cov-1.106084_pt1 | contig 10515 bp, 13 predicted proteins | sample MGYA00242790_ERZ504625 | MGnify/ENA primary metagenome ERZ504625 (study PRJEB26092, sample SAMD00036345) | human gut metagenome | host: Homo sapiens | study: EMG produced TPA metagenomics assembly of...
CGATAAATCTCGGTTTCGCTCCATTGGTCTTACACCTCATTTCCTTCACGATGCGAATTGCTTCATAGAACAGGCTGGACCGTGAACCATCCAGACCGTCTCTTTTACCGGCAATGGACATATCCTGACAAGGACTGCCAAAGGTGATGATGTCCACCGGCGGCAAGTCTGCGCCGTTGATAGCGGACACATCTCCGTAGTGCTTTACCTCCGGCAGACGCTTGGTCGTGACCCGGATGGCGAAGGGCTCCACTTCGCTGCTCCACAGCGGCGTGATGCAGCCTGTCAGTAAACCACCCAAAGGAAAACCCCCGGAGCCATCAAAGAGGCTGCCGAGGGTCAGTTGGATATTCGATTCGGTGCTCATACAGCCTCCTCTCCGAGCATCTGCTCTTTGGCTTTCAGGTAGAAATTCCTGGACACTTCAAATCCGTAGCTGTCACGTCCCATTTCTCTGGCCGCCCGGAGCGTTGCCCCGCTGCCGGCGCAAGGGTCAATGACCACATCTCCGGGATCGGTAAAGATTTCGATCAGGCGTTTCAGCACGGACACCGGTTTCTGAGACGGATGGATTTTCGGATAGTCCTTGCCATCTCGTTTCCAGTCAAACCAGTTGAAGATCATGTGGGACTTGCCATCCTCACCGACGTTGTTGAACTTCGGGAGCTTGCCCCGGTACAAGACCAGCGCATACTCCGTTGCACCCACGATCTTCATGTTGGCTTTCAAGACCTGCGGGCTGTAGTTCTTACAGAAGGTCAGCGGGATATAGTTTTTGAACCCGTACTTCTCAGCTTCCGTGATGACCTTGGGGATCTGCTGGAACGCACAGAACACGATCATGCACGGTGCGCCCTTTTCCCCTTTCATGGGTTTTTTCTTCAGCAGCCGGTTACAGAAATGGAAATATTCTGCAATATTGAAAGTGAAGTCGGTGTTGAATGCCGCTTTCCGAGCCTTATCGCTCTCTCCGTTCCGGTTATCTCCGTCCACATACCAATCCGGCCGGCTGGCGTAGAAGTCCGACCCGATGTTATACGGAATGTCGGCGATCACCAGCTGTGCCTTGGGGATGTTGTAGGACTTGAAGTTCTGGAAGTTGTCATGGAACAGGACACATCTGGGTTCAGTCATCTGCGTCCTCCTGTTCCGGCTGGAAGGATGCCACCTCATCGAACTTCAGCTTTTGACCGCCACGGAGGACATACACATCCTCGTAGCGGCCTTCGCTATGCTCGATATAGCGCTTGACGATAACATCCACAAATTTGGGGTCAAGCTCAATGCCACGGCATACCCGGTCAGTCTCCTCACAGGCGATCAAGGTCGAGCCGCTGCCGAGGAAGGGGTCCAGGACGATGCCGTTGGTCATGGTGGAGTTGCGGATGGGATAGCTCATCAGGCCGATGGGCTTCATGGTCGGGTGGTCTTTGTTTGCTTTGGGACGGTCATACTCCCAGATGGTGGTCTGCTTACGGTCGGAGTACCACTGGTGCTTGCCCTTCAGCTTCCACCCATAGAGGCAGGGTTCATGCTGCCACTGATAGGGACTGCGGCCCAGCACCAGAGCATTCTTTTTCCAGATACAGCACCCGGACAGATAGAATCCCGCATCCTTGAACGCCTTTCGGAAATTCAGACCTTCCGTATCGGCGTGGAAGATGTAGATGGAACCATCATCCGCCAGATGACCGTGCATCTGCTTGAACGCTGCCAGCAGGAACTCGTAGAATTCCGAGTCGCCCATGTTGTCGTTCATGATCTTACCGGCCGTTTCTTCCACGTCTACATTGTACGGAGGATCGGAAAGAACAAGGTTGGCCTTCACGCCGTCCATCAGGGTATCGTAGCACTCAGCCTTCGTAGAATCACCGCACAGAACACGGTGCCGGCCCAGCATCCAAAGATCACCTGCCTGCGAAAAGGTCGGCTGCTTCAGCTCAGATTCCACATCGAAGTCATCTTCCTTGATGTCCTTGTCGTGGACCTTGTTGAACAGTGTCTCGATCTCAGGCGGCTCAAAGCCCGTCTTGCCCAGGTCGAAGTTGGAGTTCTCGATATCCTTCAACAGGTCAGCCAGCAGGGAATCATCCCACGCGCCGGTGATCTTGTTGAGTGCGATGTTCAGGGCTTTTTCTCGGGTCTTGTCGATGTCCACCACCGCACAAGGCACTTCGGTATAGCCCAGTGCCATCGCAACGGTCAGGCGTTGATGACCGCCGATGATCGTCATATCGGCATTGACCACCAGAGGATCGGCAAAACCGAACTCCTCAATGGAGTTCTTGATCTTCTCGTACTCCTTGTCCCCTGGCTTCAGCTTTTTCCGGGGATTGTATGCAGCCGGCTTGAGTACGGACACCGGCAGCATTTTCAGTTCAGCAGTTGCTTTCATGTAGCTCCTCCCAGTTCAGATTCACACACGCATGACCTCAGAGAACGGTACAAAAAAGGAGCCGAACTCAAAGCCCGACTCCAATTCATCGCTGTCCCCGCCCATCTCCGACTGCGGTTTTTCCGTAATCGGATACCATTCCGGGTCTATCCCATTCATGGAAGCAAGGACTCTGTCCTCTGCATGGTCAATCTCATGTACACAGATGCCTGCGGTGTTGCAGACCGCAAATACGCCGATCACTTTATTATCCAATGCTGCTCTCTCCCTTCGCCCTGCCTTTATTGGCACAGGCTCGACTACAATACTTTCTTGGAAGACCGTACTGGTGGCGGTAGGAAAACTCTCTGCCGCACATCGGGCAGACCTTTGACCGCACGGTCTTCCAGTTCTGCGGTCTTGGGTGGGTGTTGTTCCACTTAGAGCGGCATTCGGGAGAGCAGAACTTTCTCGGTCGTCCCCGATGCTTCGGAACGATAGCAGCACCACACTGCGGACAGAAAGAAAAGCCATGTCCTTGATCATCTCGGCCGTGTAATCTTCCATCTATCCTCACCCCGTCCTCATTTTTCGCCGTTTCCATGTCAGTTCCAGTGGAAAATCTCAAAAAGCATACGAAAAGAAGCGAAGCAGCAACCGGCCCTGCCCCGCCGGGTTAGTTTGTTTTTGCGGCGTCCGGCTGCTGCTTGCTTCTCCTTGTCCCGGAACAAGCTAAAACGTGCGAAAAGCCCCATGTTGCAAGGATTCTCACACGCTTTGGTTCATTTCGGGGAAAACAAAAGGCACCGGAGCGTTTACCCCGATGCCCTCATCTTCACCTTGTTCATTTTGCGCCGTTAATTCCGGGACCCCCGGCCTATGAATTTTGCGTTTTTTCACACGAAAGGGGCCACCGGTCTTCTGTTGACTTCACCACAGAGAAGTGACCCCGGCCCCGGCGGGGGTCAGTAGCGGTACACCGGGTGGATGTCTTTGGTCAAAGTCTTGCGGTCATGGCATTGCTTACACATCGGCTGCCAGTTGTCTTCGTCCCAGAAAAGTCTGGGATCGCCACGGTGCGGTGTGATATGGTCTACCACGGTGGCTTTCTTGTATCTCCCCTGCCTCATGCACTCGGCGCAGAGCGGATGGGCTTGGAGGTACTGCCTGCTTATTTTTTGCCACTGTCGTGTATAGCCACGCTTACCCGCTGGGCGGGTGACTTTCGGGTGCAGCGGCAGGTGCTTTGCACAGTAAAGGCTGCCCGGCTCAACCAGCTCCGGGCAACCGGGGTGTCGGCACGGCACCTTGGGTCTGCGGGGCATGGGTCATTCCTCCCACGGCAGACTGGGCTTGCCGAAGTGACCGTAGGCACTGACCTTGTTGTAGTCCATGTCCAGCAGACCCAGACGCTGGATGATACCCTGCGGGGTCAGGTCGTAGCTGTCCTTGACGTAAGCCTGGATGAAGTCCAGCGGCTGGTGTTCCGTGCCGAAGCACTCCACCGCCACGCCCACCGGCTGTACCACACCGATGGCATACGCCAGCTGGACTTCACACTTGTCAGCGTAACCTGCCTGCACGATATCCTTGGCGATCTTCCGTGCCATATACGCTGCGGACCTGTCCACCTTGGTGGGGTCTTTGCCACTCAGGGCACCGCCACCCATTCGACCGATGCCGCCGTAAGTATCGCACGCCAGCTTACGGCCGGTCACACCACAGTCGGCGTAGCTGCCGCCCAGCACGAACCGACCGGTGGGGTTCACCAGTTTCTGGAAGTTCCCGTCCAGACCGTACTCACAGGCAGCCAGCACCATCATGGATTCGATAATGTGGCGGAAGTCGCTGACCTCCACGTCCGGGCTGTGCTGCACGGAGCAGAGGAACGTAGTGATTCGGCCGGTGTCGTAGTCGTAGCTGACTTGCGCCTTGGCATCTGCCCGGAACATCTTGCTCGGATGGTTCTTCAGCAGTTGCAGGAACTTGGTGGCGACCATGTAGGGGATCGGCATCTGTTCGGCGGTCTCGTTGGTGGCGTAGCCGTACATGATGCCCTGGTCACCGGCACCGCCCTTATCCACGCCCAGTGCAATATCCGGCGACTGCTTATCGACCAGGATGCCGATGCGGAGCAGTTCCCGGAAATCAAAGCCCATCTTGTCTGCACCGATACGGGTGATGACTCATGGACGATCTGCTGGTAGTTGGCTGGTAATCGGTGGTGACCTCGCCAGCGATAAAGAGCTGGCTGCGTTTCAGCAGACACTCGGTTGCCACACGGGCGTTCTTGTCGTGCTGGAGGATATCGGTCACAATGGCATCTGCGATCTGGTCGCAGATCTTGTCCGGGTGGCCGTTGCTGACCTGCTCACAGGTGATAATCTTGCTCATAGCTGTTCCTCGCTTTCATGTATCACAAAGCAGGCCGCCTTTGCCGTTGCCCACAAATGTAGGCTCCCACAAAAGCTGCCAGCTAAGTATCGTGTGGCTTCCATTTTTCTGTTGCTGGTCTGTTGTCGGTTCTTCCCTCACAAAATGAGGGGTCAGATTCTTAAAAAGCGTTGTTATTACGATGCTTTTAAGGCTTTCATTCTACTCTTTTTATCTTTTGTTGCTAATGTTGCTGGTAAAAAGTAAATCGCATATAAAAGAAAAGAATAATAAAAAAATAGGGTTTTGAGTCGCAACATCAGCAACACGTCCTAAAACGCCGATATATCAGCGTTTTTCCGTTGCCAGTCTGTTGCCGATGTTGCTGGTCGAAGCTCAGAAGTGGCCTTGCGGAGCTGCAAGAACCAACTTTTATGGTCAGGACGAGCCGCTTTCCCGGCTGAGTCTTGCCGCCCTTGTGTTCACTCTGAGGTCACTCCGGCACCACATTGAAGTCGCCTTTTGTGGTTTCGGAGAGGCAGAATTCCACGCCCAAAACAATCTGTGTCGTACTACCGACGCCATCCGCCGGACGCTTTTTCTGAACCGTGTACCTTTTGTCGATTTCGGCATTCAGCACCTTGGCAGAGTCCGCCCTGTACCCGTTTTCGGCACACCATTCCTTGTAGCGTGTATAAACGGCAGCACGGCGAAGCTCACTATCTGCTTTCGGTTGGAGACATTCACTGAAGAACTGCCCCATCTTATCCGAAAACATCTGGTAATCCATCGTGGCCTGTACAACAGAATCCGGCATCTCCAAGCCCTGACTGCGAAACATCTTGTACCCTTCGAGCATCCAGTTCAGAATGCCGGACATATTCTCCGGCTCTGCAAAGAAACCCTTCAACCCCTTGTCCTGCTCCTTCTCATCGAAGTGCCGGTCAAAGGGAATGATCTTGATTCGGCCTGACTCGAACAAAGTCAGATCCGTGATATTCGGTCGATGGTTCGTGTTGATGAAAATCTTGAAGTTCGGACGGAACTCGAAGCTGTTCTCGTGCAGATACCGTGCGGTAATCGTATCGTTGCCGGTCAGCCGCTTGGTCAGAGCTGCATCCAACGTGATCTTCTTCTCCGGCTCAGAGATGTTGACAAATCGAGAGCCTGCAAGTCGGGCGATTTCCTCAGAGGGACCACCACTCTGGGCATTAAACTTTGCTTGCAGCATAGTCGGGTCGGCGTTTTTGCCATACTCACCCATGATGCGCAGGATGCTCTCCATCGTGGTGCCCTTGCCGTTTCGGGAAGTCGGGCCATAAAGGATGAACAGACATTCCATCCTCGTATCACCGGTCAAGGCATATCCAATGGCTTTTTGCAGATAGTCGGCTCTTGCCTTATCCCCTTGCATAATCTCTGTGATGAAAGTCCGCCAGCGAGGGCAGTCTGCTTTCGGGTCATAGATGACCGGGGACACCTTTGTGAGGTAGTCGTCCGGGCGGTGTTCCCGGAACTCCATCGTCCGCAGATCCAGCGTTCCGTTCTGGCAGTTGAACAGGTAGATATCCCGGTCGTAGTGTTTCATGGACAGTGGGAACACAGACTTTGCATCCTTCAGCATGGTTTCCCGATGCTTTCGGAGCTGGAGCTTCCGCACCCGGTCGATGAATCGCTTTCGGGCATCCTCCTCTGTGATCGTCAGGGCAAACACATACAGCTTGTCTGCCAGCAGCTTTGCCAGTTCCGCCACCTTGAGGTTTTCCGTGTCTGGCTGCCAGACCTTCCCGTCATACACATACCAGATACCACGCTCACTGTTATACCGGGCGATGGGCTTGAAGAAATCGGCAAACATATTACCCATGCCGATCTCGTCCCTGCCGTATCTGGGATTTGTGTGAGGAGCCATCTCATCCAGTGACAGGGTGAGCTTTGTGATGTCCGGCTGGAACTCCGGGGATTTAGATTCCGGGTCAAGGTTTGTGAACTCCTCGTCCACGATGTCCTGTGCGTTGACCGGAACGTACACCGCTGCACAGGTGTTGACGGTGTTCCGAATGGAGATCGCACCGTAAGTCGTACCGGCCTGCCGGCGATCCCACTTGTCACGCATCAGGCCGGAGGTGCGAAAGATACGGTCCATCTGTTCTTCATCGCAGCCGCACCAGAACGCAAGGATGGACAGAAGTGCCATGTCCGCATCCGACTGGCTGTCATAGAGTTCTTCCCAGTCACCGGCGTAGAGCTTCTTGAACTTGTCGCCGTTGCTGGCCTCCTCTGCATGGGCAATGACCGCGTCATCGTCCAGATACGAATGATGCCGAAGCTGTGTGTTCTGCACCTGCTTGTTGCGCTTCATCAGCGAATCCAGCAAGGTGGTCATAGCCGTCTCATCGTTGGGGATCTCCCCTGTGCGGTAAACATCTCCCGTCACGGTGACGAAGCGGTTTGTCGCACCGGGCATATACACTTCCAGCCCTTTGCTGCGGTTGTTGATGTAATAGACTGTCTTGTCGTAGACAAAATCTTCCGGCACACCAAAAAAGCCTCGCAGTCCCTTACCGGACGGAGACTTCTCAACGTATGCCGTGGGGAAATGGAAAGGACGGTCGCCGCTGTGTCGTTCAGCGTACCGTCCTCTCTGAAACAGTGGTCGATATCAAAAGCACCGATGCCGTTGCCGACCGCAATGCCGATGCCGTCGTACCCGCCCATGGCATAGGTCATGAGGGTGGTCTTGAAATCGGCAAATGTGCGCAGGTCGTTGATTCTGGCCCGGTCTCCATTGGCCGGGTTGTACGGCATCTTGGTCTTCTGACCGCTGCGCTTTTCAAACTTCCAGACGCAGAACCGGCAGTCACTCTTCAGTTTCGCCGGAATGTTCTTGATGTCTACCACGTTCTCGCCTCCTTCTTGGTAATAGTGTCGGCAGTGCCCATGTTAAAGAACACCGCGATTGCCTGCTCCACTTCCCGCTGCTTGGCGGTAGAGGTCAGGCTTCCCAGCTTGTTCAGCAGGGCGTTCTTTCCGATGGTCGTGACCTGCTCTGCCAGTGCGACAGAGTTGCGCAGATACGCATGGTCATTGATCATCTGGCAGTCTGCCTCCGCGATCTGGATGTGCGTGGGCAGACCCAGCTTCTTCTGCACGGTGGTCAGGGGGATCACCGTCAGGGTGCTGGAAAAGCGGTTCGCCACATCGTTGCTAATGACCAGCACAGGGCGGCTGCCGCTTTGCACGGAACTGCCGTAATGGTCGCCCAGCTCGGCAAACCAGATTTCAAACCGCTGCACCATCTGCTGCGGTGTTTCCTGCCGCAACGCTTCCTTCTGGGCAGACTTTTCAGATCGGGCCGTGTGCTGCTTGCGGAGCAGCCGCCCTTTCTGGTTGATGTATTTATTCACATGAGTCTTGAACGACCGTTCTTATTCTTGCGACCCAATGAAAACTCACCTCTTTTTCCCGGTCGATAGACCTTGGTTGATGTAAAAGTAAAAAGCCGGACAGAGAAATCACAGCTTTGGCGGCGAAGCAATCGCCGCAACAAAAAAGCCGAAGCAAAGTCATTTCTGACCGCCTCGGCAATACGCTTCTCTATCCAGCTTTTCCAGTATAAATTATACCAAATTGAGGGCGTACCGTAAAGAAATGATTTTGTCAAGAAACCCTTGAAAATGTCAATAAACTACTGTAATGTGCGGCCTAGTTCAACTTTTTTCTTCAAGTTTTCGCAGCTCCAAAGCAAGCAGCTCCAAGCCCAACTTTTTGAAGTGTCGGGCACGATTTACTCCAAGTACATGATCTTGCAAATCACAGATTTCTTTGAGTGCTTTACCGTCCAAATAAAAGCCAACTACAGCCGCTCTTGCATTGGCATGTGGAATTGCCCATATCGCACGGATCAGCTTCTCCAGTGACTCCCATTTCTGCTGACACTTCTTTTCCTTTTCTTCGAGCATGATTGATACAGTTCTTGCTCGTTCTGGCTCTCGGCTTTACCCAGACTTTCCTTGATGTCTGACATTTCCTGCTCCATAGCCAGCAGTTCCTCTCGAATGTGGGGAATCGCCTTGCAACATTCAAGAGCGTGGTTCACCTCCGCCTCAGTTGGCGGATGATTTCCCAGAATACTCGGTCTTGCCATTCTGTTTTCCTCCTCTCATGCGGTCTTTGTACTCCAAGACGACCGCAATTTTCTCTAGTGCCCTCTCCCGTTCAGCCTCCACAGTCTTCCGCCCCAGCACCTTGCCGGAGCTATCCTCCACCGTAGGGATGGCTTTCCGCTGCACAAAGAGCTGATGGGCAACAAGCTGTGTCCGTCCTCGCAGACTGCGCAGCCCGATTTCAAACAACTCGATCTCCTCACAGACCCGGCGGTACGGAGTGATCAGTTCTTCCTCCCGGCGCTCCTGAATCTCTCGGTTCATGGATGCCAGTACCTTGTCGCAGTTGAGGACGGTGCGTTCCACCGGGTTGGACGTACCGCTTGTTTTAACTCGCTCGCCCTGCTCATGCGCTCCCTGCGACAGCTTGTAGATGACCTCGTCCCGGGTATAAAACCAGGCGTGGGATTCGTCATCTGCCGCTTGAGTTCCTGCTTTCTCGCCAGAAGCTGTGGATAGGAATCGGCCAGTTCTCTGGCTTTTTCCATATAATCCGGTGTCCCAACAGAGGTCTGCGCCTCACCGGGATGTGTTTCTTCGCTCATGGTCAAGCCCTCCTTTCTGACCGATGTTCTGTATCACATGACTGCCGCAGCCGAGAGATTCTTTTTAGCAGCTTTTCTCTCGGCTCGTTCCCGTGCCTTTGCCCTGCCTCGCTCCCAGCGTTCAACATTGATATCTGCCTGCCGCTTTGCCTCCTGCATCAGGATTTCCGGGTCCAGTTCAGTCAAAGTCCGATACCACTTCGAGTGGAAGAATCGCTCCAGCTTCTTTTTGCTGGACCGGTGTTTCCATTCCTCCGGCTCCTGCACCAGCTTGAACAGTGCTTTCCGATAATCCTTGAATGCCTGCAAAACGATGGCGTTTGCCAGTTCTGCGTAGCACTCGGCATACTCAACATTTCCCATCGCCACTCTCCTTTGTGTCGTACCACGCTCACGAGCCGCTTGCCCTCAAGGCTGCAAGGATAGAGCTGGATGTCGTACCACGCCAGCTCATACATCTCATCCAGCAGACGGCGGTTGGGTTCCGGCAGGTTTGCGGCATACTGGATGAACGCCTCGATAAACCGGGACTGGCTCGTTTCATCCTTCATCTGCCGTGCATAAACCGCCTCAGCGAACCGAAAGCACTGTATCTTGTGCTGCTGAATCCAGTCGTACTTCCAAGTGATGGCTTTGAGGAGCGTTTTGCGGCTCTCATCCGACGTGACCTTGGGCATGGCCGCCTGCTGGCCCTTTTCTCGCAGACGGGTGTAGCGTTCCCACGCTCTGTCCTCACTGCTGAAAATCAGCCGACAGCGTAGTTCCTCCAGTCGGACGACATACATAAGCCGACTGATTTCATTTTCGTAGAGGTCTTTGACCAGAAAGTCAAAGTTCATTTTGAGGTCAGCGGTGCGGCGCACCGGATTGTCCCCCAGCAGCTCACAGAGCAAGCCGGGTTCCCGGATGGGACGGAACATCGCATACGGAATTGTGAAGCCAACTTCATCGTGCTTGGGCTTGGTTGCTGCCACCGGCTTGGTAGTTTTATAGCGGTAATCGCTGTGTTCAAGGCTCAGACCAGTATTGCGGTCTTTCTCGTTCAAAAACAAAATCT
>ENA-OQED01001054-OQED01001054.1-human-gut-metagenome-genome-assembly--contig:-NODE-1054-length-10508-cov-0.903092_pt1 | contig 10508 bp, 12 predicted proteins | sample MGYA00242790_ERZ504625 | MGnify/ENA primary metagenome ERZ504625 (study PRJEB26092, sample SAMD00036345) | human gut metagenome | host: Homo sapiens | study: EMG produced TPA metagenomics assembly of...
CCCATATCGGACATGAGGGCCTTGAGGACTCCCTGCAGCAGGCAGACAGCCTGTGGTACCGGCAGGGACCGCGGTGCCAGGCCCAGTTTATACGTCAAGTCGGCGTATTGGGCCGCCGTCTTTTCATCACGGCTGTTATAGGCGATGCCCGCAGGCAGGGCCAGAGCGCAAGCCAGGCCGTGCGGGACATGGTACATGCCACCCAGTTGGTGGGCCATGCTGTGGACCATTCCCAGGCCGCCGAGATTAAAGGCGATGCCGGCCATATTCGAGGCATTGGACATGGCCTCCCGGGCTTTCAGGTTGGCGCCGTAGTGATAGCATCGGGGCAGATATTCCAAGGCCAGTTCTACGGCTTTGCAGGCCATGGCATCGGTGAAGTCCGTTGCCCCCTTGGCGACGTAGGCTTCGATGGCATGAGTCAGGACGTCGAAGCCCGTATTGGCCGTAATGGCCGGCGGTACGGAAACGGTCAGCTGCGGGTCCAAAATGGCCACATCGGCATACATGACATCGTCGATGAGGGCGATTTTCCGCTTCTCTTCGGCGTCAGTGATGACGGCAAAGGATGTCATTTCCGAACCGGTCCCGCTCGTCGTGGGAATGACGATGAAGACCGGCGGCCGCGAAAAGGCATGGGCGCCGCTGGCAAAATAAACCAGGGCCTTGGCCGTGTCGATGGCCGCACCGCCGCCAAAGGCGACGAGGACCGTCGGCTGGAAGTCGACAGCTGCCGCCATGGCCTTGGCGACGCCGTGGAGATGGGGATCCGGCACGACATCGTCAAAAATCTGCACCTGATTCGTCGGAGCTATCTGGCGGGTCAGGAAGTCGATGGCCCCGGACCGGGTCAGGAAGCCGTCGCATAAAATGAAAATCCGTTCCGTCCGATAGACTTGGAATGCGGACAGGGCTTGCTCGCCGGAGATGACTTTCGTCGCAATCTGACAAATATCCATGAGCCATCCCTCCCTTTAACGGATATTGAACATATCCTTGAGGACACATTCGCGGAGACGGCAGAAGGATTTCGGACTGGTCAGGCCTTCGCCGGTCGGCCCGGCAATGGTGAAGGTCGGATAGCCCTGGCCGCCGATACCCAGGCCGGCATAAGACGGACCGTTCTTAACGAAAATCGTCGTTTCCATGAGCTTGGCCATCTTGCTCAATTTGGCAATATTGGTCGAATGCATCATGGCGCTGTGGCGGTTGCCGTGTTCCGCTTCATAAGCCACTCGATAGCCTGGTCGACGTTATCGCAGCGGACGAGAGGCAGGATGGGCATGAGCATTTCTGTCTGGACGAAAGGATGGTCCTTGGCCACTTCCATGATGATGAGCTTCTTCGTATCTTCTACTTCGATGCCGATCTGATGGAGGATGTATTTCGCCGATTTGCCGACAAATTCGACTTTCGGCCCCGTCCCCTTTTCATTGGCTACGAGCTTCCACAGACGTTCAATCGTATCGGCATCGGTGATTTCATAGGCCCCGGCGCCCTTCATATTGATGCGCAGATAATCGAAGATGGAATCGACGGCAAAGACTTCTTTTTCAGCGATGCACGGTACATTGTTATCGAAGGAACTGCCATCGACGATATCCTTGGCGGCCTTTTCGATATTGGCCGTTTCATCGACGACGACTGGCGGATTGCCCGGACCGGCACCGATAGCCTTCTTGCCGGACGAAAGGACTTTCTTGACGATACCCGGACCACCTGTGGCGACAACCATGCGGACTTTGGGATTGCTGATCATTTCATCCGTCGCTTCGATGGACGGTTCCCGAACCATGGTAATCAAGTTGAGCGGTGCCCCGGCTTCATACAGGGCTTTGTTGAGGAGCTGGACCAGGAAAATCGACGTCTTTTTAGCCCGCGGATGAGGACTGAAGACGACCGTATTGCCGCCGGCAATCATGCAGATGGAATTGTTGATGATCGTTTCTGTCGGATTCGTCGTCGGCGTAATGGCCCCGATGACGCCGAATGGGCAGTATTCAAACAAGACCAATCCGTGTTCCCCGGTCCTGGCGTCGGTCTTCAGGTCTTCAATGCCCGGCGTATAGCGGGGCGGCAGCGGTATTCTTGATGACTTTATCTTCATAACGGCCAATGGCTGTTTCTTCGACGGCCCATGCGCGACATCATCTGCATATTGGTCTTGTCCAGGCAGGTCCGGGCGGATGACGTCGATCCACTGCTGCCGCTGTGACGGCGACTGGAAGAGCAGCGTATGCTGAGCCGCAGCCGATGCCTCGATAGCATCGGCCATGGTCGTAAAGACACCGTATTCATCATGTACTGCCGGAACAGCCGGTGCTGCTGCCTGCGGTCCTTCTTTTTGTAACTGCCGTACGGCCTGGGCAACCAACTGCTGCAGGACGACGGGGTCGATGGTTGTACTCATAACTCTTGTACCTCCGTTTATTGGTTTACTGCAATGCCCAGCGGGGTGACAAACAGGCAGTCATTCGGTTTGTGCGTCGGGATATGCAGGATTTTTTCAAAGACACTTTCAAATTCACTGAAGCAACAAGCACCGCCGACGACGTAAATATCCTTCACATCGCGGCCGGTGACGAAGCCTTTGACGATGGAGGCCATCTTTTCGACGACGGGATAGACGATGGGAAAGACGGCAGTCTCCTGTGACGCGTCGACTTTCATCTTTTCGGCTTCCGCCCGGTCGATATCATAGTATCCCGACAGGACCAGAGTCATATGGGTCCCGCCTGTCGCTTCATCAGCCGTATAGACGACCTTACCATCGCGCAGGATGCTGATGCCCGTCGTCCCGCCGCCGACATCGACGACGGCGCCGTCACGGATACCCAGGACAGCCGCTGCGGCCGTCGGTTCATCCATGACTTTGACTACTTCCAGGTCCGCCCCTTCGACGCAGTTGGCAATACAGCGGACGTTGCCGTCGAGGATACCCGGTGGAATCGCTGTCGCCGCCTGGGTCAGGGCGACGCCCAATTTTTCTTCCAAGGCGGCCTTCATGGTCCGAACGGCCCGGACAGCGCCGACATAGTCGACGACGATACCGTCGCGGACGACCGTCGAATGGGTCGTCATACCGGCGACGGGCCGGTTGTCCTGGTCCGTCACGGCGACGACGATATTGGCCGTCCCCAAGTCAACACCGACCTTGAGCGGCCCTTCAAAGGGCCGCACGTCTCCCGATGAAACCAGCGACGCAAATTCAGCCAGTTTTTGATTTTCTACAAGCATGGCGGCCCCTCCTTATCATACAGGACAAATCATGACGTAATCGTGATTGCTCAAAGAACAGGCATTGGCTTCATCGACGTCGATGTGCATTTCCAGGCCGGCCGTATCGGATACGCGGATGATGACATCACCCAGGATTCCCCGGCGTTCGCCAAAGGTCTCGACATCGACGATCTGGCCATCTTTCAAATGGCGGGCAGCGGCCTGTGCCGGCGTCATGTGGATGTGCCGTTTGGCGATGATGACACCGCAAGGCAGGTCGACCGTTCCCCTGGGACCGATGAGGGTGATCCCCGGCGTCCCCTGGAGATGACCGGACAAGGCAATCGGCGCTTTGACGCCCAGACGGAAACTGTCGGTCTTACTGATTTCGACCTGGCTCTGTGACCGCACAGGGCCGAGAATACGGACATGTTCAAACGTCCCCTTCGGCCCTTGCAGGGTCACCGTTTCGTTGGCAGCGAACTGGCCCGGCTGGCCGAGCTCGCTCTTGTGGGTCAAGGCGTAGTCCTTCCCATAGAGCCTGTCCAAGTCGGCCCGGCTGACATGGACGTGCCGGTTGGATACGCCAATGGGGATCCTAAAATTTTCATAATGCTGGACACTTTCCAGTATCTTTTCCGTCAATATCGTCGCCATTTCCTGACACATGGCTCATGCCCCCTCTATTCCTTATTCTGCTGACGGAGCAGCCGGTGCCAGATGAGGCAGGATTTTTTCCACATCCGTATGAGGACGGGGAATGACGTGGACCGAAACGACTTCGCCGACGACTTTCGCCGAAGCCGCACCGGCATCGACGGCTGCCTTGACGGCACCGACGTCACCGCGGACCATGACCGTGACCAGACCGGACCCGATTTTTTCATAGCCGATGAGTGTTACATTGGCTGCTTTGACCATCGCGTCAGCTGCTTCGATAGAGCCGACCAAACCTTTTGTTTCTACCATGCCTAATTGCTTCGTTTGTCATTGTAATACCCTCCGTTTCCTATTGACGGTTAAATATACGGTGTCGTCGTCGACTTCGGTTCGTCGCCGAGGGCCCCTAACAGTTTCTTTCCGACTTCGATGGCCGCTTTAACAGCCTGGCGGACGGCGCCGGAATCACCGCTGAAGCACAAGATGACTTCGTTGGAGAAACTCGTACCGCCGTTGCCCGGTGAGGAATAGCCGACGACTTCGACATTGGCCGCTTTGACAGCCGTATCGGCCAGGACGACGCCGATAGCAGCCGGACCGGCACAGGTCATGCCGAAGGCTTTACCGAATTTCGCCCCCAGGGCCTTTTCCAGGCAATAGCTGGCGCGGGCAGAATACTGGAATTCCAAATGACCGGCGTCATTGCCGTAGACATCGCCGAAATATTTCGGCAGGACCTGCAGCGCCGTTTCTACAGCCCGGCGGGCATCGGATACGTCTTCGGCACCGATGAGGATGAGCGAGCCGTGACCGGCACCGCCTTTGGTATCACGCGGTAATTCAACAGAAATGATTTCCGTATTCGTCGCTTTGACGGCATCATCGACAGCCATGATCTGCGGGCCGGCCCCAGTACGACCGCCAATGATACCGATAGAGCGGAACTTGCCCAATTTCATGGCGTCCTTGAGCATGGGATCGACGCTGGCAATGACCAGGCCGATTGTATCGCCAATGGATGTGCCGACGAATTCCGTCCGGCCCAGGGCCTTGCTGATGCCCGTAGCATCGCCTTTCATCGACGGAGCAGCCGCCGGAGCCGGAGCAGCCGGCGTGGCAGCCGAACCGAGTTCTGCTTTGACCTGGTTCATGACTTTTTCTAATAATTCCTGATCCATGATAAACCTCCTTATGACTCATCGCCTATGCGGCAGGGCACGCCGGCCTGTTCGACAATAGGGCGATATATTTCTAATTCTTTATTGCTGAGCGATTTGGCAGAAAGACGATTCATCTTATATTCAATGCCCATCATGCGGTACTTGTTTTCCCCCAGGGAATGATACGGGAGCAGGTGGACACAGCGGACATTGCCTAGGGATGCGGCAAATTCGGCGATGTCCCGGATTTCCGCTTCCGACGCATTGAACTTGGGAATGACGGGTACGCGGATGGTCAGAGGCGCAAAGGCACTGACCCGGCGGGCATTGTTCAAGATGAGTTCGTTCGATACACCTGTGAACAGGCGGTGCTTTTCGGGATCCATATGTTTGATATCCATGAGGATCGTATCGATGTACGGCACGAGGCGGAGATACGTTTCCGTTTCAGCGCAGCCTTCCGTTTCGATGGCCGTATTCCAGCCCTGGGCCTTGCAGGCCTTGAGCAATTCGCCGGCAAAGTAAGACTGCATGAGCGGATCGCCGCCGGACAAGGTGACACCGCCGCCGGAATGGCGGAACGTCGACCGGTCTTTCTTTAAGATTTCGATGAGTTCACCGATGCGGATGGACCGTCCCTTCATGACCAGGGCCCCCGTCGAGCAGGCTGCAGCACAGTCGCCGTTGCCCGTACAAACCTGGTAATCGAAGTGCCGGCGCCCATCGTCGCTAAAGGTCACAGCGTGGCGCTGGCAGGCGCTGTGAGAGCGCCTGCAGTGCACACAATCGGCGGCATTATACATGACCACAGGCCGCCGCCGCTGCGATTCCGGGTTGCTGCACCACCAGCACGACAAGGGGCAGCCCTTGAGGAAGACGATGGTCCGGATACCGGGGCCGTCATTCAGGGAAAAGCGCTGGATATCGAAGATGTCTCCTTCTGCCTGATAATCAATGGTGATTTTCGACATCGTCCGTCCCCTTTCTCTGTTAGTCTAATCAAAATTCAAATTCCGTACGGTCAATGATGTTATCCTGTACTTCTTTGCCAGGGAAATGAACTGAGCCGAATAACCGGCGACGCGGACGACCAGGTCTTTATGCTGTTCCGGATGCTTCTGGGCTCGACGAGGGTGGCCTTGTCGATGACGTTGAACTGGACGTGCATGCCTTTGTTTTCAAAGTAAGCACGGCACAGCGCCGCAAAGCGCTTCAAGCCTTCATCGCCAGCCAGGGCAGCGGGATTGAATTTCTGGTTATACAAGGTCCCGTTAGAGAAGGTTTCATGTTCCAGCTTGGCGACAGACATAGCCGCTGCTGTCGGGCCATTAGTATCGCAGCCGGCACGGGGCGAAACGCCATCAGCCAGCGGCGTCCAGGCTAAGCGGCCATCGGGAAGGGGTGCGACGTCCTTGCCAAAGAGGACATTCGCCGATACGGGATAGCAGCCCGCCTGGAACTGGCCGCCGCGGGGGTTCTTGTATTTCTGGACTTCCCGGGCATAAATCTGGCCGGCTTCACGAGTGATGATATCGACGACGTCATCGTCGTTGCCGAACCACGTCGTATTTTCCATGATCCGCTTGATTTCCTGGTAGCGGCCTACATCGCTGCGGCTGGCGGCTGCCGCAGCCGGAGCCGAACCTTGCTGCAAATCTTTCTGCAATTCATTGATGTCGATGCTGCCTTTAGCCGATAAGATGCGTTTGACCGCTTCATAAATCTGGCGTTCATCCATGCCTTCAAGCGGCGTCGAACCAGCCGCTGCGCAGCAGCCTGTACCGAACCAGGTCGCGAGTTTCCCCGTTTCATCGGGATAGCCAAAGTTGTGATCCATGGCTTCCTGTAATTCTCCCATGGTGACTTCACCTTTTTCAAAGACGTGCTTCTGGATTGCCATGAAGGAGTCGCCGTTATCGCTACGCCGAAGGCCTGAGGACCGGTGAAATTATAAATGGCACCGCCTTCCTGCATGGACTTACCGCGGCCTAAGCAATCGTCGACGAGGGCCGATTCAAAGGGCAGCGGAGCCCGTTCAGCATGAGCATAATCGACGGCATTATCCGCTTCGACCAGGAGTTTGACGAAGTATTCCATCTGCGTCTTATAGGCCTGCATCAAGTCGCCGAGATTCTGGAAATCTTTCATTTCCCCTGTCTTGGGCCCGAGCTGGACCTGACCGTTGCGGCCGTTGTGCAGGGTAATATCCAGGACTTTCGCGATGTTGAAGAACGCCGCGTCGTGCCAGCCTTCGGTCTTATGCGGGACCTGCGGTTCGACGCAGCCGATGATGCAATAACTGCGGGCATCTTTCAAGGGGATGCCTCGGTTCATCATGGCCGGGATGATGACTTCATCGTTGTACATAGCCGGATAACCCAGGCCTAAACGGACGAGTTCGCAAGCCCGGTAGAGAAATTCATCCGGTGTCCGGTTGGAATAACGGATAGAGAACGACGGAGCTGCCATGGCGACGTGCGCCGCTGCGTCGATCATCATGTACGATAAGGGATTCGTCGCATCGACGCCATCTTCATCCTGGCCGCCGCACTGGATATTCTGGAAAATCGCATAGCCTGCAAAGGCCTGGTCAGAAACGGCATCACGGGTCTTGTTGAGGTCATTGAACTTGATCCAGATGTTATCCAGCAATTCCTGAGCGAAATCGCGGCTGATGTTCTTATCCCCTTCCAGGTATGGATACATATACTGGTCGAAACGGCCCGGCGAAATGGAATGGCCGCTCGATTCAATCTGCAAGATGAGCTGGACGAACCAGAAGGACTGGAGTGCTTCCCACCAGGTCGTAGCCGGCTGTTCCGGTACGCGGCGGCAGTTGGCAGCCATCTTGAGCAGTTCGTCCTGCCGCGTCTGGTCACCTTCGCGGCTGGCCAGCTGTTCGCACAAGTCCGCATACCGATGGGCGTAGGTAATAGCCGCTTTATACGTAATGATGACGGCATCGTAGAAATCACGTTTCTTCATATCTTCCGGCGAAGCACCGCTCAATTTCGCTTTCTGCGCTTCCGCTTCACGGATGATGCCGCCGAAGCCTTCACGCAGGACTTTTCCATAATCGACGCAGACATGACCGACACCGTTGAAATAGTAGTTGCCAACAGTGAAGACGCCATTGGCCTGGGCATCGAGGCAGGACTGGGACATGTAACTCGTAGCCAAATCGCTCGTCGTCTTGCCCGGCCAGTATAAGAACGCGTCGTGCAGGCGTTTTGCTGTATCCTTAGGAATTTCAAAGGGATCGGCCATGCGCGTCGCCATGGTATCAAATTCCTTTTCGACCCAGTCGAAAGAATATTCCGGATAAATCTGGCAGCCATGGATGCTGACCGTCAGGGAACCGGCAATGAGTTCATGGTCGCGGATGGCAATCGGGATTTCCGTCAAGATTTTTTCGACGGCCTTAGCCCGGCGCAAGATGACCGGCAAGCCTTCCGTTTCTTTATACGAAGCCGTGACCAATTCTGCACGGTCCGCTTCAACCGTCGGCGTCGCCATCGTAAATCGCATCGCGCAATGCCTGAATCCGGGCAGTCGGTTTCGTAAAGCCTTTTCCTAATACGTCCATAAGACAAACCTCCTCAAAAAATGATTCCTTTTTGTAATTTCCTGTACATTCCATCAAATCGCCAGGTGACAGCATGTATAAGTTGCAATTCGATGTTTCGCCTAAATTATATCATCGGCTGATGCAACATATTTATCATGAGGCTTCCAAAATAATACTATTTCGATAAGTCATGGATAAAAAAGTGCAAAAAAAAGCACTGTCGCATGAAGGCAGTGCTTTTTTGAGTTTGAAGTCGACGGAATAAACCTTCGTGCGACAGTCCCTTTTTAGGGGTTAGCGGATGGCTTGGCGCAGGGCCTGGGCTTTATCCGTCCGTTCCCAGGCAAAGCCCTGGTCTTCCCGGCCGAAGTGGCCGTAGACAGCGGTCTGCGGAACTGCGGGCGCCGCAGGTCCAAGTCACGGATGATGTCACCGACGGCAAAGGAAAAGGTCTTGGCGACGGCCTGGTCGATGAGCTTCCGGTCGATGTGTTCCGAGCAGAAAGTCTGAATCTGGACAGCTTCCGGATAGATGCCGCTGATGGCATAGGCAATGGACACTTCGCAACGGTCGCAGAAGCCGGCAGCCACGACGTTCTTGGCCACATAGCGGGCCATATAGGCGGCGCTGCGGTCGACTTTGGTCGCATCTTTTCCCGAAAAGGCCCCGCCGCCGTGTTTGGCCAGGGTCCCATAGGTATCGACCATGATTTTGCGTCCCGTCAGTCCCGTATCGCCGACGGGACCGCCGATGACAAAGCGGCCCGTCGCATTGATGCGTATGGCCGTATCAGGCCGCATCCATGGCTGGCAGACCGGCTCGATGACCGTTTCCTGCAAGAGCCGGCGCAGGTCATCCTGGTCGATGGCCTCACTGTGCTGCGCCGACAGGATCAGGCTGTGGATACCGATGGGACGGCCGTCCTTATCGAAGCGCATCGTAACCTGCGATTTGCCATCAGGCCGCAGGAATTGTCCCAGTGCCGTATCATGGCGTACCCGGTCCAGGCGGCGTACCAGGCCCTGGGCCAGGTTGACCGTCAAGGGCATATAATTCGGCGTCTCATTGGTCGCATAGCCGTACATGATTCCCTGGTCGCCACTGCCGACGATGCTATCCCCTTCGGCCTGAGTCACGCCTTGCTGTATATCCGTCGATTGTTGATGGATGTTGGTAAAGACCAGGCACGAATCGGCCGTAAAACCCAGAGACGGGTCGGTATAGCCGATATCGGCAATGACTTTCCGGGCTAGGGCCGGTCACATCGACGGTGGCCGCCGAGGCGACTTCACCAGCCAGGGTCAGGACGTTGCCGGAAACAAAGGCTTCGACAGCCACATGAGAAGCCGGGTCCTGGGTCAGGTAGGCATCGACGATGGCGTCGGAAATCTGGTCACAAATCTTATCGGGATGGCCTTCGGTCACGGCTTCCGATGTCAAATACGTGTAATGGCAGTTTCCCATGTCATTTCCTCCTAAAGGAGACCCGCCGGCACGTACCGGCCTATAAATTATATTTCTTGCGATAAGCGTGCGGCGTTTCTCCCGTATATTGTTTGAAAATCTTGCAGAAATAACTCGTGCGGTGATAGCCCAGGCGGCGGCTGATGGCATCGACCGATTCATGAGACGAAGCCAGGATTTTTTCCCCTTCCCGGACACGGCACTGGTTGATATACTGCATCAAGTTCATGTTCATTTCCTGTTTGAAGAGCTTCGACAAATACGATTCACTGAGAAAGACTTCATCGGCAATGGTCCGCAGAGACAGATTACAGCTCAAATGCTCTTTAATATACGTCACGGTCTTGCGTATCTCTGGCCGCGTGATGTGGGACAATTCTCCGTCATCACTCGTTTTTCCGCCAATCGTCGACGTTTCATAACTGAGTGCCTCTGAC
>ENA-OQED01001055-OQED01001055.1-human-gut-metagenome-genome-assembly--contig:-NODE-1055-length-10506-cov-1.129396_pt1 | contig 10506 bp, 10 predicted proteins | sample MGYA00242790_ERZ504625 | MGnify/ENA primary metagenome ERZ504625 (study PRJEB26092, sample SAMD00036345) | human gut metagenome | host: Homo sapiens | study: EMG produced TPA metagenomics assembly of...
AACGGCAAGACATTACTCGTTCAAGGTGCAGGCCAAGAATGGAGGTCGGGCTGGTCGAAGGAGTCGAATGGCGTGGAAGCACGCCTGACAAGCTTCCGGACGCGCCGACCGATGTGAAGGCCGAAGCTAGCAAGAACACCATCACTGTCACATGGAAGGCTTTGGAGGGTAATTTCTCCGCCGTCGACAAGTATCAGGCGACGTTGAGCGGTCCGAATGTGGCGAATCCGGTCCAGGAAGTCACTGGCACCAGCATCACGTTCAAATTCGACGACAATGCGATCACCGACGGCGCATCCTATACCGCCACGGTCAAGGCGCATAACAAAGTGAACTGGAGCCAGCCCTCCACGGCATCCAATGCCGTTTCGCCTTGGGGTACGCCTGACAATCCGACTATTTCCGCCGATCAATCAGGCGACAAGATCGTGGTGAGAGGGCGGATCAATGACGCACGTAACTCGAAATACCAGTCGATTACGGTAAGCATCGAGGGCGAAGACAAATCCGTGGAGACAAGCGCCAAGGATTATTCCGTCGAATTCGACATTAAGAACGAGTGGTACTACAGAAACTTAAGCCGACGATTACCGTGGTTACGGGAACGCAGTGGCTCATTGCGCAACGAAGCGTCCGTTTCGACTTTCACAGCAGTCGATCCTCCAACCAATGTGAAGCTGGAACTCAACAACAACACATGTGTGGCGACCTGGTCCAGAAAAGGTGGACGCGTCACAGGTTTCGTTGTAAAGGCCAAGGGTTATTACGATGATGATGTTCATGAGAGCAGAGCCGAATGGCCGCTTTCCGGTGATTGGAGCACCTGCGATACGGTAAGCGTGCAACAGTACTTCATCGACACCTCACATCTCAGCGACCCAGCAATCGCTACCGATAATACCGTCGGCAACAAAAAGCCAGCGGAAATCACACTGCCATCCTCATTGACGTGGGATACACAGAACGCCAACATCATTCATGTCAATGGCGGTAGTTGGGAGGCCCACGGGCGAAGTGTCAAAGGCCAGATCGTCATCACTCCGGCAGGGGAAAGCTCGCATACCTACGATTGGCCAGCTAACGGCACACTGGATGTTTCCGACATCACCAGTCCTTCCGGTACCAGATGCGATTGGGAGGTTCGCGTGATCACCACTGCCGGGGAACCAGAAATCAATGCGACCAAGAAAAGCTCTGATCCCGTGACCGGAGTCCGATACGAGGAGAAAACCCCCGATCCGGAACCGGGACCAACCCCTGATAATGGAGAGACGCAATCCTCGATAGACACCAATGCTTCAGCCATCTCATTACGAACAGGGTTGGCAGGAAAACAGGCGCGAGGCATCTCATTCACCGTCAAATAAGCAAATTCAACATCACAACCAATCATCAATACGATCAATAGAAGCAACCAAGGAGTACCTATGAGCAACGAAAACGACGACGCCACCCAGCTGGGTTCCATTGGGCGCCATATGAGCAAGCCGCAACAGCCCGGCAATCCGCAGGCACGCCCCGCATTCCAAGCTCCAAGCCTGCCGACGCATCCGCAGGAACAGGACGGAGACGAAGAGGGCACGGTACTCAGCACGCATAACGCAACTCCTTCCAGGCCGACGAGGCCTACGGTTCCAATGGCGCAGCCCATGCAGGCGCAACCGACGCAATCCGCTCCAACACAACAGCCGCTACCACAATCGCAATCGGCTCCCGTAATGGCAACGCGCCAATTCCCGCAGACTACGGCACCAAGCGTCAAGCCCGCGCAGCCGGCCATGGCTTCTTCCATGATGTCCGCGCCGCAGGCCGACATCACCGAATTCCATGAACTGTTCGCCCAACTGGTCGGTAACGTCTCCCAAGTCGTGGTCGGCAAGGAACAGCCGATCCGCCAATGCGCCACCGCCATGATCGTCGGTGGCCACATTCTGCTCGAAGACAATCCGGGGACCGGCAAAACGCAGCTGGCCCGCGGCCTCGCCAACTCCATCGACATGTCGTTCAAACGTATCCAGTTCACTCCGGATCTGCTGCCGTCCGACGTGGTCGGCGTAACCTACTACGACCAGAAGAACGGCGAATTCGAATACCGCGAAGGTCCGATTTTCGCATCCATCGTGCTCGTCGACGAAATCAACCGAGCCTCGCCAAAAACGCAGTCCGCACTGCTCGAGGTCATGGAAGAGCAGAAAGTCACCGTCGACGGCGAAACCCATGCGGTACCGCAGCCGTTCATGGTCATCGCCACTCAGAACCCCATCGAACAACTCGGCACCTACAAACTGCCTGAGGCGCAGATGGACCGTTTCCTCATCAAAACAACCATCGGCTATCCGAGCCATGACGTAAGCGTGAACATCCTCAAGCAGGTCAACGTCATCGACCGTGCCTCCACCGTACATGCGGTGCTCACCGGCAACGACGTGCTGCGCATGCGCGCCATCAGCGAAACCGTGCGTCTCGACGACGCGATCATCGAATACATCGTGCGCTTGGTGGAAGCGACGCGCCACAACGAACGCATCCAAGTCGGATCGTCCATGCGAGGCGCGCTCGCACTGACCCGATGCGCCCGCGTGTGGGCCGCGTCCAGCAATCGCGGATACGTGGTGCCCGACGATGTGAAGCAACTGGCCGTCGCCGTGCTCGCACACCGCATCACGCTCACCGCGGAGGCCACATTCGCGGGATCCACCCCCGAACAGATGATCGAACAGATCCTCAATGAAGTGCCTTCACCGACCGTGGGCGCCACCGCCTGAAACGCACGGCGCAGCCAGCCGCGTACGGCACGGCACACGCAAAGCGCACACCCCACACGAAACGTTCGTAAACCCCCGAAAGGTCAAGCATGCGACAATCCAAAACCATGCAGCGCAGGAGAACCATGCAACGATCCCTGCGACGCATCAAGCATCGCATCAAACGACTGGTCACCTCATACGTGTCGCCGCTCGGATGGGCCGTGACCGGACTCGCCATCGCCTCACTCATAGCGTTCACAATCCTCAGCTGGCATGAACTGCTGACCATGGCGATCGTGTTCGCATGCATGATGGTCGCCGCCATCATGCTGTCGCTCGGCAACACGTCGTTCACCGCCACCATAGACGTGTCCAGCAGGCGCGTCACCGTGTCAGACACGGTGAAAGTCGATGTGTGCGTCGACAATCCAGGGCGCACGCCAACCACATCAGCACGCGGCGACCTGCCCATCGGAGACAGCCACGAACGATTCTCCATCCCCATGCTCGCCGCCGGCCAATCACGCCAAACCACCGTGGAATTCACCGCCGTCTCCCGCGCGGTACTGCCGGTCGGCCCCCTGTCCATACGCAAAGGCGACCCATTCGGACTCGTACGACACGAAAAGAAACTTGTCGACCAAATCAACGTGTTCATCCACCCGAAAACCGTTATGCTGAACACACTCAACGCCGGAATTCCGCGAGATCTCGAAGGCCAGCCAAGCGGCGAAATCGTCGACGACGACCTCGATTTCTACGGACTGCGTGAATACGAGCCAGGCGACGACGTACGCAACGTGCACTGGCTCAGCTCCGCAAAACAGGCGCACTGATGATCCGTCAATACGAGGCGACCCGACGCACCGACACCGCATTGACCATCAGCGTGAACCCCGACGACTATGTGAGCTCCGACGAATTCGAACTGGCGGTATCCGTCCATGCCTCCATCGGCGTGCAATGCCTGCTCCAAAACCGACCGGTGACCTCACACGCGGGAACCGAACACATCATGCCACGCAACTCCACGGAATTCCTTGACGGCTGCAGCGCCATCTCCCCCGATATCAGCGACAATCCGAATCTGGCGCAAACCACCCTCGCCCATGCCCCCGACTCATCGTTCTACTACATCACCGTCGGCAGGCTCAAAAACATCGACGAAATCAAACACATGGCGCTCGCACTCCCCCGATCCGCAACCTGCGTGGTACTGCAAACCGCCATCGGACAGCCACGCGCCATCAAACGATACGCCGATTTCACCCTGGCGACCGTAGGAAACCTAGACGATCTCCCAATGATCATGGGGGTACTGGAATGAGCACCACAGGACTTTCCACCCACAACACCAACACCGGCGACACCGGCCGCACCACCGGATTCGGCAACACCTTCACCGGAACCGGCACCGGCTCATGGGCCGACTCCACACACTCCGTCATCTGGATGTCACGAGACGGCAAATCACAGGCACTCCCCTACCTACGCCGGACACGCGCCTCGCAATACGCAAGCCTGCTCGTCGCAGCCCTACTCACCCTCGCCGCCGCCAGCAACCTCATCGACGTCTACGGATCGGCCACATCCTGGGCGCTCGCCGCCATTCCGGCCACCATCATCGGATCTCTCGTGGCGCTCGCAGGCACGGTTCCGGCACTTCGTCTCTGGTGGCAGATGCTGTTCATGGCCGTCGCCCAGCTGGTTGTCGGCCCTGTACTGTTCCTCAACGACACCACCATCGCCCATATTGTTCCGACCTTGCGCACGCTTACACAAGGCTGGATGAACATGCTCGGATCGTTCAAATTCATTCTGTCGGTCGAACCTCCTACCGGTACCGCCGATGGCTGTTTGCTGGCCGTATGGACCATCTGCCTGTGGTTCGCGCTACTGACCGGCATTTTCGCAGTGACTGAAGATGGCCGATTCACCATGATCGCCATTATTCCCGTTACCGCCAATCTTGCGATTTGCGCGCTGCTCGGCTCATCTTCCGGCTATTACCGCATGTTCGTAGGCACCATAATGGCGCTCATATTGGTGATTTGGATCAGCGCACGTTGGAAATTACTGGAATTGGGACGTTGGCTCAGTTCCGTCGTGATCGTGGTGCTTTCCGTCGCATTGGCGATTGGAGGATGCCTCGTCGTCGATCAGGACCGCACCATTCTGCGCGACCATTATGATCCGCCGCTTAGCCCGTACAATTACACCAGTCCGTTAAGCGGCATGCGCTCGTACATTACAAACAGTAAGGACGATGTGCTCCTCACCGTCGAAAACCTGCCCGCTGGATCAAGCGTGCGACTAGCGGTCATGGACCGTTTCGACGGCAACGTATGGAATCTGTCCGACTCCACCATGTCGTCGGACTCCTCCAATTACCGACGTGTCGGCACCTCCATCACCAACAATGCCGAAGGCAAGAAATTCACCGCCACATTCACCGTGGACAAAGGACTCAGCGACTACTGGCTGCCCATGGCCGGAGCCGCATCCAGCGTGACATTCGACAACAGCGAAAACTCCGACTCGTTCTACTACAACAGCGACACCATGTCGGCCATCTACCCCTCACGCACCTCCGAGGTCTCACCTACACGGAAACCGGCATCATGCCAACGGTTCCCACCGACAAACAGATCGCCAAAACAGACGCGGCCGCCATCAGCCAGCCAAAAGCCGAAGATGTGCCCGACTGCGTAGACAAACTCGCCACAGCCATCGCCGGAGGCCAATCCAAAGGCGGCGAAGCGGCCCAGGCCTTAGCCGAAAAGCTCAAAGAATCCGGTTGGTTCTCACACGGATTAAGCGGCGACTACCCGTCAACCGCAGGCCACGGCAACTACCGCATCGACCAACTGCTCGCCGGAACGGCCATGGTCGGAGACAGTGAACAATACGCCTCCGCCATGGCATTGATGGCACGCAGCCTAGGTCTTCCCAGCCGTGTGGTACTCGGATTCCTGCCAAAAGACGACGAAGGTGAAATCAGCGAAAGCCGCACCGAAGAACAAGGAACAACCACCATCACGAAATTCACCGGCAACGACGTGACCGCATGGGTGGAAATCAAACTGGACGGCTACGGTTGGGTGGCATTCTATCCAACGCCAAAGGAAACCAAAGTCCCCGACGAAAACCAGAACCTCACCCCACCGAATCCGCAAACCCTGGTACGCCAGCCCCCGGTACCACTCACCGACCCGCTACGCGACGACACCCAGGCCAAAGGCAAGTCCTCAATCGGCGGAAGCATGGCCGACGAAACCTCAGCCAACCTGTTCTGGCAGCATTTCGGCAGAATCGCAAGAAAAGTAGCCATCTACGGAAGCCCTCTATGGACGCTGCTCATCATATGCGGTCTCCTGCTCGCCATCAAAGCGATCGCACTGGCACGATCAAGAAAACACGGCAGCACGCAGCAGCGTGTGGCAGCCGGCTGGCAATCGGTCGCCGCGCTCGCACGGCAAAGCGGACTCGACATTCGAGGCACACGCAGCGAACAGGCGGTTTCGATCGCGAATCAGATGGATATTTCCCGCGAGACCTTGCTCGCTTTGGGCGCGCAAGCCGATTACGCGGCCTTCTCCGGTAATTTCGTCAACGAAGAGCATGTGCAGCAGTATTGGCGCGATATTGCGCAGGAACGCAAGTACATACTCAAGTCATTGCCGACGTTACGCCGATGGCGTGCCAAACTTTCGCTTGCCGACGTTTTCCACTTCCGCAGCAACCGCAGCGGGCGGAACAACGGCAGCGATCGGAAGCACAATCGTAAGAAAGGACGGGACTCATGATCTTCCGTAGCATCGAGGCCGGCCTGAATAGCAATGTCGGGTGCAAAAGAAAAAACAACCAAGACAACGCTCTCGCCAGCCGTGGCGTATATGTCGTATGCGATGGCATGGGCGGCGGCAAAGGCGGCGAGCGGGCCAGCGCACAGGTGGCGGCATGTTTCTCGCAGCTTGCCGAACAGCCGTCGCGCAACCGTACGTCCATCGAACATGCGTTGAGCCAATCGCAGCAACAGGTGCTCGAACTTGGCCAGGAGCTTGGCGGCATCGCCGGAACCACCATCACCGGCGTGGTGCTGCGACTCGCGTTGAAGATAGCGTGCATGAACAAGCCATCGATGAGTACTGCTACGTCATCAATGTCGGAGATTCACGCACCTACCATATGCGCGCCGATGCGGAAGGCCATTGGATGGCGGAGTCGCTGACCCGGATCACACGTGACCATTCCGAACGGCAGAACGCCATCGACACCGGCGAAATGCTACCGGACGAGGCGAACCGATGCATACCGCGCAATATCATCACCCAATGCGTCGGCGCTCCTGACGGCATTCAGCCGGACTGGTATGCGGCGCGCTCCACGGGACGTTTCATCATCTGCTCGGATGGCCTGCACGCGCAGATCGATCGGGAACTGCTCGCCGATGTGGCGGCCGCATATGGCGATCCGCAAGTCGCCGCGGATATGCTGGTGCAGTCCGCGCTCGACGCGGGCGGCAACGACAACGTCACCGTGATTGTGCTTGATATATGCGGCAAATCATCGGATTATTCGGCAAATGACGATTGGAACGTCAGCAAAATCGACGATCACGAGGATATCGGCGATTTACAGGAAAGCACATTGCAAACGTTACGTGCCGTCCAATAATGCGCATGTTCTCGCAATGACAATCGTCAATAATCGGATTTGTCACGTTATATCAGCGTATTCAATACAATATTTACAGACCACGAGATAAGGAGATCATGATGGTCGATTTCGATGCCGCGGTGGCGGCCGTGCAGGATCCGAACGCAGATCCCGTGTTTCTGGCGAAAATCGCTTACGAAAATCCGGAATTCGGCGCAAATGTGGTTGCCAATCCGCGTGCGTACCCAGGCCTGAAGCGTTGGGTCGCCCAGTTCGGCGACGAACGCGCACGACAGCAGCTGGTCGCGATGGGGTGGCCGGTTCCACAGGACGGAATCATGCAGCAGGAGGCCGAGACGGCTTCTGAACAGACGCAATACCAGATGCCAAGCGAACAGGCGCAATACCAGCAGCCGCAGCAATCATCGGAAGTGCAATATCAGGCGCAGCACCAGCCGCCGGCAACCCAGCAATGCCAGCCTGAGCCGTTTGCGGCAACACCTGCATCGAATATGGCGAACGATGCTTCGACGGAATACGTCGACCCATATACCAACCCCGCAGACCTGTCTGAAGTGGCTGATTTTTCGCCGATTCAGCCGCAAGAGCCAGTCGCGTCGAATGCTGGTTTCACCGCAGAATTGGCCATGACCACGGAAGATCAGATGCTGATGGCTGAAATCGCAAGCAAAGCTCCGGAGCTGCACCCCTTCCTTGCGCGCAATCCGCATATCTACCCGGATCTGCTCAACTGGCTTGCCAGTCTCAATGATTCCGCCATCAACGCAGCCATCCGTCTGCGACGGTAACCCTTGGTAGAACTTGGCAAAAGCCCGACGAAAGCCGCCAAACAAGGCTAATAAGGCTAATAAAAGCCGCTTGCATTGGTAAGCTTTCGTACCATAATATGTTCGTTGCGCCGTCATCCTCATTTATGGATTGACGACGCAACATGTATCGCGGCGCGAAGGAAATCAGCGCTGTTCGAAAGTGAAGAACTGGTCTCCGATACGCACCGTGCAAGGCGCGTCAAGCTTCATCGGCTTGCGTTCGACCTTGATCTCCTCATTGCCTTGAATGATGTACGTGCCGTTGAGCGAACCGTAATCCTCGATCCACAATACGCCATCCTGATCGAAGCTGATCGCCGCATGATTGCGTGAGATGGTGCGCGTCGGATCCTCCAACTTCACGAATTTCGCGCCTTCCGGCACTTCAGCGGAAGGCTTGCGTCCCAGCAGCACACCCATATCGACGATCACTTCCTGGCCGGTCTGCTCGTTGTAAAGCACATACTCCAGCCTCGGCTGCTTCATGGTGAATGCCGAAGAGAGCACCGTGCCATCCCAGTCGATGTCATCATCGTCATTGACCGGTTCGACGTCGGACGGTTCCAGCGCTGCGGCAGCCTGTTCCACCGGCTGTATGTTCGCCGCATACGATTCCGCGGATTCCTGCACATTTTCCAATGCTTGGAATGCTTGGGATTCCGGTGATTCGTATGTTGGCTGCGATGTTGGCTGCGACTGCGCAGCCTCCGCCATGGCGGGCTCAACGAGAGAAGACATTACTGTGGCATCATCGTCATACCAACCTGGTTCAGGTGGAGGCGGATATGGAAGAAAGCTCATACCTTCATTGTAATTTGCCATGCGATTTTGCGATGAAGATATCCGCTCTGCAATACGTACGGTTCCGCAATAGGCTGACTGTTGTCGTAGGGATCGCAGCAACTGCAGTTCCGCATTAAAAATAGTTCCGCATTAAAAAAAAAATGGGGATCAGCTGTTTCCAGCCAATCCCCATTCATGTATTGAGATGATTTCAGACGTTATGCCATTCCATCATCGCTTTTCGGATCACAGGGTGTCGCCCAAATCCATCTGACCGCCATTGTCGTCCAGGAAGTCATCCGGATTGAAGTCGTCGCCGAGCTTCAGATCTCCGAAGTCGATGTTCGAGAAGTCGACTTCGGACAGATCGGCGTCGCCGAAGGCGGCATCGGACTCGTCGCCACCCAAACCGAAGTTCGGGTAGATGGTGTCGCGAATGGCCTTGTCAGGCTCGACCACGGCGTTACGGTAACGGGCAAGGCCGGTACCTGCCGGGATGAGCTTACCGATGATGACGTTCTCCTTGAGGCCCTTGAGGTCATCGACCTTCTGGCTCAGAGCGGCTTCTGTAAGCACGCGGGTGGTCTCCTGGAAGGAAGCCGCGGACAGCCAGGAATCGGTTGCCAGCGAGGCCTTGGTGATGCCCATCAGCTCCGGACGACCGGCAGCAGGCTTGCCACCTTCCTTCACGGCCTTCATATTGGCGGCCTTGAAGCGGGCCTGATCCACCAGTTCACCCGGAAGAAGGTCGGTATCGCCGGAATCGATCACCGTGATACGACGCAGCATCTGGTGCACGATGACCTCGATGTGCTTATCGTGGATATCCACGCCCTGGGAGCGGTACACGGTGTGCACTTCCTCCACAATGTTCACCTGGGCAGCACGCGGGCCGAGGATGCGCAGGATCTTCTTAGGATCGACGGAGCCTTCGATCAGCTGGGTGCCAGCTTCGACATGATCGCCGTCCTTGACCATCATCGGGGCGCGACGGGTCACCGGGTAGGCGATCGGCTCGACGGAATCGTCGTCCGGCTTCAGGATGACCTGACGGCCGCGCTCGGTGTCTTCCACCTTGACCACGCCAGCGAACTCTGCGATCGGGGCCTCACCCTTCGGAGTACGGGCTTCGAAAAGCTCGGTAACACGAGGGAGACCCTGGGTGATATCGGATGCGGAAGCAACGCCACCGGAGTGGAAGGAACGCAGCGTCAGCTGGGTACCAGGCTCGCCGATGGACTGTGCGGCCACGATGCCAACGGCCTCGCCGACATCCACCAGCTTGTTGGTGGCCAGCGACCAGCCATAGCACTTGGCGCACACGCCGCGCTTGGATTCGCAGGTAAGCACGGAACGGGCCTTGACCTCTTCCACGCCGTGGGCAACGAGATCGTTGAGCACGTCCATGGACAGGGCGTCGCCGGCCTTGTACAGCACGGTCTCGCCGTCGGCGGGGATCGATCACGTCGGTTGCGAGCAGACGGGAG
>ENA-OQED01001056-OQED01001056.1-human-gut-metagenome-genome-assembly--contig:-NODE-1056-length-10501-cov-0.958165_pt1 | contig 10501 bp, 12 predicted proteins | sample MGYA00242790_ERZ504625 | MGnify/ENA primary metagenome ERZ504625 (study PRJEB26092, sample SAMD00036345) | human gut metagenome | host: Homo sapiens | study: EMG produced TPA metagenomics assembly of...
TCGGATAACTGCAGGTCGTGAAGTATCCGTTCGGATATTCCTGTTCCGGAACGATTGTGATATCTGTGATTCCGATATCTTTTAATACCTGTGTTACCGGAACAAGTCCTGAACCATTGAGCGGGCTGTATACCAGCTTCAGTCCTGCTGTCTTGCAAAGTCCCGGTCTTACCTGACGTGATTCGATCGCTTCATAAAGTGCCTTCTTGCAGTCATCTCCTACAAAACGAATCAGCCCTTTTTCTACACCTTCTGCGAAGGATATGTATTTTGCACCTGTGAGGACATCTGTCTTCTGGATCTCAGCATATACGATTGCTGCTGCATCATCTGTCATCTGGCATCCGTCCGGTCCATATGCTTTATAACCATTGTATTTTGCCGGGTTGTGGGATGCAGTTACCATAACACCTGCATTGCAGTTATAATAACGTGTCGCAAATGAAAGTGCCGGCACTGGCATCAGCGCGTCATAGATTCTGACATTGATTCCGTTTGCTGCCAAAACACCTGCTGCTGTCTTTGCAAATACATCACTCTTCAGACGGCTGTCGTAGCTGATTGCAACGGTCTGAGTGCCGCCCTGAGTCTTCACCCAGTTAGCAAGCCCCTGTGTAGCCTGACGCACTACATAGATATTCATACGGTTGGTACCTGCTCCAAGAACTCCACGGAGTCCTGCTGTACCAAATTTCAGAGCTACTGCAAAACGATCTTTAATTTCTTCATCGTTTCCTTCAATCTTAGATAATTCTGGTTTCAGATCTGCATCCTCGAGATCCGCTGCCATCCAGCGCTTGTACTCTTCGTTATACATTTTAACCACTCCTGCCATTATTATTCTATTTATTTTGTCTAATATTACTACAGATATTAATAATATACCACATTTTTCACGAAACGGCAATATAAGCGACAAATTTCTACCAGACATTTTTTCTCTGTTTTCCACTAATTTCCGACAATTATACATTTCAGTCGCAGTTCACAGGGAACATTCCATTCTCACATTATCAATTTAGGTATAGCGTTCCCGGCTTTTTTACGCTATAATAAGATAATGTGTGAAAGCAACCATCCTAACCGCTTTCCCTTTATCTGACATTGAGATTTGAAAAACACTATAAAATTCAATTGCAGCAATCTTTACAGCTGCAGAACGGAGGAGATTATGGAAATTGTCTGCCTAGACTTAGAAGGTGTGCTTGTCCCGGAGATCTGGATCGCATTTGCCGAAGAGACCGGCATTCCGGAGCTGAAACGAACCACAAGAGACGAGCCTGATTACGATAAATTAATGAAATACCGCCTGAACATTCTGAAAGAGCATGGTCTTGGTCTGAAAGAAATCCAGGAGACCATCGCCAGGATCGACCCGCTTCCAGGCGCCAGGGAATTTCTGGACAAATTAAGAGCACAGACCCAGGTTATCATCCTCAGTGACACTTTTTCCCAGTTCGCAGGTCCTCTTATGAAAAAGCTGGGCTATCCTACCATCTTCTGCAACACACTGGTAGTGGGCGAAAATGGCGAAATTACTGATTTCAAAATGCGCTGCGAAAAGTCCAAATATACCACTGTGAAAGCCCTGCAGTCCATTGGCTACGACACCATTGCCAGCGGTGACAGCCACAACGACCTTGGCATGATCCAGGCAAGTAAAGCAGGATTCCTGTTCAAGAGCACGGATGCTATCAAGGCTGAATATCCGGAGATTCCGGCTTATGAAACATATGACGAGCTGTATGACGCAATTATGAAGGCAATTAAAAATTAATGTAAAGTAAAACTTGGATTCCATCCAGTTTCCGCCAATACACAGCAGTTGGGCAACTGCTATTCCTAAGCATGTCATTTTAGGTGCGCTCTTAGCGTAGGTAAAATCCACAACCTGCATAGACTTAGGCGTGAGGGCTTTCCCGAACGTCTTAGCCAGAGTTGACCGTTAGTTCACCGGAGCGTTGCACCGACCTGCGTGGAATATCAGTTGCCCAACTGTGTACCTCTTATATCTTCTTCACGCTTTCCCTCTCAATAAACTGCGTACACATCTGCATCTTGATCTTAATCCCGTCATTATCTTTCAGAATATCCCGCAACCGCCTTACAACAGCTCTTCCCATCTCCTGCTTCGGCACCCGGAGTGTGGTCAGAGGCGGATAAGAAATTGAGGAAAAAGTAAGGTCGTCAAATCCCACAATAGATATGTCCTCCGGAATCCGGATTCCAAACTCTGCCATAGCCTTCATAGCCCCCAGCGCGATCATATCGTTGTCTGCGAAGAAAGCTGTAGGCAGCTTCACCTTCTCAGACAAAAACCGTTTCATATTCTCGTAAGCACCGTCGATGGTAGTTGCCATTGTAAAAATATAGTCCTTACTCAGTGGAAGTCCCGCCTTTTGCAGTGCTGTCTGATATCCTGCAAAACGAGACCGGAAAGGTTTGATTCTGAAATCTCCCCGCAGATAACCAATCTCTTTATGCCCATTGGCAATGAGATACTCTGTAGCCATACGCGCAGAATCTGCATTATTGATCAGCATGGCATCAAAGCTCATATCCTCTTTCCAGTAATCAATCACAATAAACGGACAGGTCATTCCGCGGATCAGGTCAATGTCCGCATCTACCATCTCTGTTCCCAGAAGGATCACGGCCGACGCCTTGTCATTCATGATCCACTTCGCCTGTTCCTGATATCCAGGATCTCTTTTGTCCAGATTGCACATCTGCATTTCCATTCCACAGGCGCGGCATTCCTGTTCCACCCCGGAAATCAGCTGGATAAAAAAGGGAGAATCCTCAACCACAGCACCATCCCGCTTAAACATGACAAATTTTATTTTACGGATATGATTTTCCTCAAAATACCCAAGATCCTGCGCCACTTTAAAAATCTTCGCAGATGTCTCAGCATTCACGCCTTTTTTTGTAGTTTAGTGCATTTGAAACAGTTGCCGGAGAAAATCCTGTGATCTCACTGATTTTTCTCACACTCACTTTCATTTTAGTTCCTCCTCTGTCGGTAAAATAATGCCATACATCTGCGAAAAAAAGACGCTGCAAAAACAAGCTAATCACCTGTTATTCGCAGCGTCTTCTCTGATCATTTTATGCCGGGAATGCAACTCCCGCTCTTAAAATTATGTTCGGATAAGGTGTAAACTCACCTGTACGGATTGCAAATTTGCACTGTGCAGACATCTTTTTCAGATCTACGTGGTCAATTCTGCTCTCCTCTGCCTCAGGAAGGCTCTGCTGAATATATGCAAGAAGCTCCGGATTTTTTTCCTCAATCTCATTTGCAATGGTGTAGGCTTCCACTTCTGTCTCCGCCAGCACTGCATCCATCACCTGTTTAAAGGTGGGAACCCCTCCGCATACAACCAGGTCTACAATCTCCACGCCCTTTGGAATGGGCATTCCTGCATCACCGATCATAAACAGATCTTTATGTCCCAGCTCTGCGATACAACGGATCAGCTGGGCATTTAAAATCCCTGATTTTTTCATGCTATTCCTCCTGCATCTCTGATTATTACTATAAATCTTTTTCAGATTTTTTTCAACTTTTCAAATTATTTTAATATTAAGAAAGGTTTTGTTGGTTACTTAATTATTTGTTCTCGTTTCTTGCCTGAAGTGCCATCTTCGCCTGAAGATTTCTCTGTGTCTGGTCGATTACGACTGCAAGGATGATAACCAGACCACGGATAACCTTCTGCCAGAACTCGGATACACCACACATTGTCATACCATCATTGATAACACCGATAACAAATGCACCGACTACAGTTCCGATAATGGTTCCGGAACCACCGCTCATGGAAGTACCACCAAGTACGGTAGCTGCGATGGCGTTCATTTCCCAGCCATCACCAGATGCAGGATGTGCTGCGGAAAGCTGTGCGGTGTTGATCATACCAACCCATGCTGCACAGAAGCCGGAGATCATGTAAACGATAATTTTGATCTTGTCTGCTTTGATACCGGAAAGACGGGCAGATTTCTCGTTACCGCCGACTGCAAGTACATACCATCCAAATGGAAGCTTCTTCAGGATGATAACGGAAATAATTGCAAGCACTGCGAAAATGTAAACACCGGTAGGAATGCCGGCAATATTGCTTCCAAGGATCTTGAAGCCTGTGTTGCCAAGTCCGTCATAGCCCTTGATATCAGAGAATGTTGCACCGTTGGAACGAAGGTTTGCAAAACCACGGCAGATATACATGGTACCAAGGGTAGCGATAAATGGTGCTACACCTAATTTTGTTACAATAAGGCCGTTGACTGCACCGATGATGCATCCAACAACCAGCATGGTAATAATGATTACCGGAACGCTGAAGTAAAGGGTTACACCTGCAAATTTCAGTGTAATACCTTCCTGGATCATACCACCGGCAAGCATACCAACAAGTCCGACTACAGAACCAACGGAAAGGTCAATACCGCCGGTAATGATTACGAAGGTCATACCAAGTGCAAGGATTCCATACAGGGCTACGTGCTTGGCAACCATGGTCAGTGTAGATGCTGACAGGAATGTGGTTCCTTTTACAATGGTAAAAAAGATGACCAGGAGTACCAGTACAATAAAGGTACGTCCTTTTAACAGTGTCATTAACAACTGATTATTATTTGATTTTTTGTTATTCATTGTTCTGCTCCTCCCCGGCTTACGCATTTCTTCCGGTTCCAAGTCCGGCATAAGATGTACGTACAAGTGTGTCTTCTGTGATCTCATCTCCGGTCAGCTCGCCGGTCTTTTTGCCATTTGACAATACAACGATCCTGTCTGCGATTGCCATGATCTCTTTCAGCTCAGATGAGATAACGATAATGGAAAGTCCTTTTTCCGCAAGGTCGTGAATGATCTCAAAGACCTCAGTCTTCGCACCGATATCAATACCACGGGAAGGCTCATCCAGAAGTAAGATCTTCGGCTTGGTCAAAAGTCCTTTGCCGATTACAACCTTCTGCTGGTTTCCACCGGACAGTGACAGGATTGGAAGTCTCTTGTCCGCCACTTTAATATGGATATCCTTGATCTGCTCGTCAACTGCCGCATTCTCTGCTTTCTCGTCAAGGAACAGACCTTTTACATAATCTTTCATAGAAGAAATAGCGGTATTCTTGCCGATATCAAGAGTCTGGATCAGACCCTGGCTCTGACGATCCTCAGGTACAAGAGCAAAACCGTTTTTGATCTGGGCGGCAACATCTTTGATATTTAGCTTTTTGCCCTCATAGAGTACATCACCGGTGTGCTCCGGATGAAGTCCCATCAGACACTCAAACAGCTCGCTTCGTCCAGCTCCCAGAAGTCCGTAAACACCAAGGACCTCGCCCTTTTTCAGATCCAGGCTTACGTGGTCAAGAGTCCAGCCGCCGCCTTTTTTCGGAAGGCACATATCCTTAATTTCCAGCACCTTCGGCTGTTTGGAAAGGTCAATGCTTCTCTCAAACCGATGATACTGGGTGTTCTTTCCAACCATATTCTCTACGATCCAGCTGAGCTCAATGTCCTTTACATCAGCATCTGCAACGTATTTTCCATCACGAAGAATGGTAACGTGATCGCCAATCTCCATGATTTCTTCCAGACGATGGGAAATATATACGATGGAAATTCCGGCTTCCAGAAGCTCTCTCATAATCTTGAAAAGTACCTTAACCTCTGCGGCAGAAAGAGAAGACGTAGGCTCATCCATGATCAGGACACGTAAGTCATCCTGGTTCAGGTTTCGTGCAATTTCCACCATCTGCTGCTGTCCTACACGAAGATCTCCGACCATGGTTTCCGGTGGAATTTCATGTTCCAGACGCTGCAGGATTTTTTTCGCACCCTCTGAATGGGCCTTGTCATCCAGGAAAAAGCCTTTCTTTTTCTCATGTCCCATAAAAATATTCTGGTAAACTGTCATATTCGGGAAAAGAGAAAGTTCCTGGTGGATGATTCCGATACCTTTTGCACGGGCTGCATTGGTATCCTTGAAGTAAACCTCCTGGCCGTCCATGTACATCTTACCTGCTGAAGGCTGCTCGATTCCGGCAATCATCTTCATCAGGGTGGATTTTCCGGCACCGTTCTCACCGATCAGAACGTTTACCTTTCCTTTCAGAAGATCGAAGGAAACCTGATCCAGAGCTTTGGTTCCGGGATAAATTTTATCAATTTTTTCACAATGGAGAACAACATTCGGATCATCAAACATAATGCTTCCTCCTTTTATTCAATCGTCAGCTCAACTGCTGTAACAGATACTGCATCTGTACCGGCTTCTGCGCCGCCTGTAAATGTAACAGTCTTGCCAACTACATTTTCGTCGATTCCAAGTGGGTCAATTACCTGTGCAAGCGCCTGCTTGTTCAGTTCTTTTCCATAGCTTGACCATTCCGTCTGGTTGGTAAAGCTTTCAAAATTCTTCAGAGACTGAAGGTCACGGATGGCGGTACTGGAGTTCGGTCCATCTGTCCGGACCTGAACCTCTGTAGTTCCGGTATATCCATCCAGTTCTACTATCAGATAATGTTTCGGGGTGTCTGTATTGTATTCTTTGATTTTTCCTGTGCCTTTTACTGCAATTGTTTCTGTAATGCCATCACCATTTAATAATTCAGAAAGATCCTGTGCCTTGTCGGAAATGTCCGCTACAACGGCTCCCCAGTCACCCTGGGACTCTGCTGCGGAATCAAATTCCTGTTTTCCTGTATAAGAAGCTTCTTCGCCAATGGGTACTACAGTTACAACACCACAGCCGGTAAAGGTTACTGCTGTACATGCGGCCAGAACTGCCAAAATTCTTCTGCTTTTCATAATCATCTCTCCCTGCTTTCTATTATAAAAGGCGGCGCTGGCGCACCGCCTTCCAAAGCGTGTTTAAAAAGACTTTCTGCAAAATATACCACAAAGCGGGGCATGCAGATTGTGCGAATAATTTTTCAAACACTCGTTCATTTTTTATAAAAATCTGTTTCCTTGGCAGCCAGATTATTTAGCTTCTGGTTCTGTGTAAACAAATGCGTTCAGGCAATCTGTGTTGTCAGCTGTGATTGCTACACAAGGAACAAGCTGTTTCTCTTCTTCCGGAGCTGTACCGTTAAGGTAAGCGTCTGCCCTGCTCAACTGCCATCTCAGTGATCAGAGCCGATCTGCTGAAGAGCGGTACCAACCATGTCACCAGATTTGATGTAAGCGTTTGCTTCGTCAGATCCGTCAAGACCGATGATCTTAATGTCGTTACGTCCTGCATCCAGGCAAGCCTGAACAGCACCACATGCCATTGTGTCATTACCGCAGATAATACCGGTGATCTCTGGATTGGACTGAAGGATTGCTTCTGTCTTCTCATAAGCTTCTGTCTGATCCCAGTTAGCGGACTGCTGAGCTACCATCTCAAGATCCTCATACTCATCAATTACAGAATGGTAGTTATCAGAACGAACCTGGCAGTTTGTATCGGATTCAAGTCCAAGGAGCTCTGCGTATTTGCCTCGTAGTTCATAGCCTCAACCCATACTTCTGCGATTGCTGCTGCACCCTGTGCGTTATCTGCAACGATCTGTGCTACTGCAAGTCCGGACTGGTTGATTTCACGGTCGATAAGGAAAGTCGGGATTCCAGCGTCATATGCTTTCTGAACTGCTTCGATGGAAGCATCTGCACCAGCGTTATCGCAAATGATTGCTGCTGCGCCATCGTTGATAGCTGCTTCGAAAAGCTCAAGCTGTGTAGCAGCGTCGTCATCGTGGGAAGCACATTTTACTTCGTATCCAAGTTCTTCAGCTTTTTCTTTCGCAATTACCTGCTCTGTGTTGAAGAATGGGTTAGATGTGGAAGGTGTGATACAGTAAATGATCTTGCTTCCGCCGCCTGGAAGTAATTCTGCATTCTCTTCAGCCATTACCGGAACTGTCATTAAACCTCCAACCATCGCTGCTGTCATAGCCAATGCCATTGCTTTTCTTGCTTTCATAAATACGTCCTCCTTGAAATATAATTAAGATCTATTTTTGTTCGGTTTTCTCTCCGAACTGTTGATAATTTGATTATAAACGTTTGCATAAATATTTCAATAATCTTTTTAGTTTTATGTGTTATTTTGTATGAATGCACAAGGTTTTTGTTGTGATTTTAGTAAGTTTTTACTATAAAATCTATGTATTCCCAACCATCCATTAGTGCATTTATGTAAACGTTTATATAAACATTTATAAACAGTATGTAAAACATAATATAAATTTTGCGCGTTATGGAGACGGTTGCCAAGACTATCCAGAGCCAGGCAACAGCTCTGGTGAATAAGACCTGTTCTCTGCAAAAATAAGGCAGTCACCAAGGTCTCATGCAAACATGGACTTTGGTGACTGCCACACACAGATACACGCTTATGTAATTTGAAATCTACAACATTCCCAGATCTTTCTTCACTTCATCCGCTCTCGGAATGGACGGTGTAGCGCCTGGTCTTGAAACAGCAATGGAGGAGGCCTTTGCAGCCATTCTCAGCGCCTCCTGGATGGATCTGCCCTCGATAACTGCTGCAATGAAATATCCTGTAAATGTATCACCGGCCGCTGTGGTATCCACAGCTTTTACCTTGAAAATGTCCTGGAAAACTTTTTCTTTTCCATCGTAATAAACAGCGCCGTCACTTCCAAGTGTAAGCACGAAACGTGCATTAGGAAATTTCGCAGCCATGGCATCCAGGATCTGATCTTTATCCTTGCAGCCAGTGATCTGTTCACCTTCAATTTCGTTTACGAGAAACAGATAAACCTTACTGAGATCACAGGTGCTCAGCTTGTCATCAAAAGGTGACGGATTCATAACAATCTTCATCTTTTCTCATAAGCCTGGTCAATAATGTAGTCCAGCATATTAATCTCATTCTGCAGGATCAGATAGTCTCCCTCTCCAAAATCAGCAAGAACCTCATCTACAAATTCCTTTGTCTGCATCTGGTTGGTTCCACCGTATAAAATGATGCAGTTCTGGGCATTTTTGTCCACCTGGATCATGGTATGACCACCCTTTACCGGAAGTCTGCGGATATATTTGGTGTTTACACCAGCTTCCTTACAAGCATCCAACAGAATATCTCCATCTGTTCCCACGATTCCCGCATGATAAACCGGCACCCCAGCCTTCGCCAGTGCAATAGACTGGTTCAAGCCTTTTCCCCCGCTGAAAACTTCCAGCTTGGAAGAATGCTGGGTTTCACCGCCTACAATGATGTGATCTACGGAATACACGTAGTCTACGTTTAATGAACCGTAATTTAGTACTTTCATGTAAAAACCTCCAATTTGTTTGTTCTCCCTCATGCCGCCACCCACAAACCTTTTCTAGATGACAGCATCTATACTTCTATTATTATGTTGTACAAGCTTCTTCTCGTCAACTATATTTTCCATCAGAATGTTACCGTTTACTGATAAAAATTATATATCCCACTCTATTTTCAATCCAAAATCCGCAATTTCTTCCCATCCCGTTCTATAATCCCCTCGTCTGCCAAGTTCTTCAGCTCCCGCATCATGGCGCTGCGGTCTACACTGAGGTATTCAGCAAGAGTGGTGTAGGACATGGGCAAGATAACCGTTTTCGTCTGTTTTTCTGCAGCTATGGAATTTAAATAGGTCATGATCTTCTTTCGGATGCTGTTTCTTGACAGCACATAAATCCGGTTGGCCTGCTGGCTGGCACGCAGGGCAATCATCTGAAGCAGGTTGCTTACCAGCTGGCTATGGAATTTACAGGCATTTTCGCAGCGTTTGATCACATGCTCATAGGCGATAAACAGCACTCTTGTTTCGGATTTTGCACAGACATAATAGTGCTGGGATTCTTCAGGTAAAAGGAATGGTTCGCCGAAAACACTATCCTTTTTCAGGTTATCTATCATATATTGATTTCCATCTTCATCAATGCAATAAAGGACTGCCTGACCTTCCAGGATCAGACCTATTTTTTTCATGGAACTGGCATATTCCATCACAGTCTCATTATTCCGATAGACTGCTTCATGCATATCGAAACAGATGCGCATACGTTCCTGTTCTTCAGGAGTTATGTATGAAAAAAGTAGAATTAAATACCAAAAAGATACTTTATAATCACTTAAACTCTTATATTTGCGTCCACAAATATAGAGAAAATGCTTACAACGTTATTGATTACTGTCATAATTCTTGTTATCAGTGTCGTTGTTGCTATCGATAAAAGTGCTGTTGAAAAAGGGAGGAAGGTTCCCGAATACGCATATCGAAGGAAACAGGGCGTTGGGTAAGAAAGGTATATTTTGTGCGAAGACCATGGATCGTATGGCGGTGAAGCAAAAGGGACTCTATGACATCATGAACGAAATAAAAGAATAAAAAAATAAGATTTAAATTGCACTTTATGAAGAACATTAACTACGTTATTAACGGTGTGCTAGCGGTGGCTGTCGTAATCTTGTATATTATGCAATTTTCCGGCAAGAAAGAATCA
>ENA-OQED01001057-OQED01001057.1-human-gut-metagenome-genome-assembly--contig:-NODE-1057-length-10498-cov-0.992768_pt1 | contig 10498 bp, 8 predicted proteins | sample MGYA00242790_ERZ504625 | MGnify/ENA primary metagenome ERZ504625 (study PRJEB26092, sample SAMD00036345) | human gut metagenome | host: Homo sapiens | study: EMG produced TPA metagenomics assembly of...
ACGTACATCAGATCCTGCTTTGGGGAAAGAAAAAAGAGAATGTTCATGCCAACAGCTCCTATCGCATTTTTTGCAGGCAATGCCCGTTGGAACGGTCTGCCTGCGCTATGTAATGTGCCGTGCGTCCGGCGTATTCCGGGAAGTATCATGGAAAAAGGGGGCTGACCGCCCCTTTTCCTTTTCATTTATATTTTAGCACTTTTCCATAGGCAAAGAAAGCCAGACAAGGAAGCTTTTATAATTTATTCACAGATTGTTTTTCTTTATTTGTCATACTTTCCGTTTTGATGGGTTCCGCACAGCCTGCCTTCAGCATACCACGCCCGCTGCGCAAAGCGGCGCGAGGGCTGTCGAAGGAATTTGCTCTTTTTTCTTTACAAAAACCATGCAAAAAGAGCGCAAAAGCAGTAAATCCAACAATTTGAACTGTACAACCACGGTGCAAAGTTGTATAATAGGGTGGGTGTTTATCTGAGGCAAGTTTCGTTTTGCACAGCCAATGCCCCCGACCCTTGCGTGTATTTTTATAAAAAATAACATAAAGGAGCAGAGCGACTATGATCACTTCCCGTTTCCCGCTGGGAGATGTCAGCTTTTCCGCCGAGTACTTCTCTACGCTGGTAGGCGAAGCAACCAAACAATGCTACGGCGTGGCCGCAATGACCCCCCGCGACCTGACCGACGCGGTCAAGAGCGTGGTGCGCGGCAACGATTACGCTGAAAAGGGCGTTCGTGTCACACAGGAAGAGGGCCGTCTCGTGATCGAGCTGCACATTGCCGTCAGCTACGGGCTCAACATTTCCACCGCCGCGCGCAGCATCTCGCACCGCGTCAAGGACGAAGTGGAGCAGGCCACCGGCCTGAAGGTTGCCCGCGTGATCGTGTCGGTGGACGACGTGATCGCCTGATGGAACTTTTTATTAAGGAGTAAGGACAATGATTTCTGGTAAGATCCTGCGCGACGCGATCATCTCCGGCGCGAACAACATCAACAACCAGCGCTCCCGCGTGGACGAGCTGAACGTTTTCCCTGTGCCGGATGGCGACACCGGCACCAACATGGGCATGACCGTGGGCGCTGCCGTGCGTGAGCTGGAGGCTCTGGACGACAGCTGCACCGTGGGCGAGTCCGCCAAAACTGCTGCTTCCGCCATGCTGCGCGGTGCGCGCGGCAACTCCGGCGTTATCACCAGCCTGCTGTTCCGCGGCTTCTCCAAGGCTTTGGAGGGCAAAAAAGAGGCTGACGTTGCCGATATCGTGGCTGCCCTGCAGAAGGGTGTCGAGGGCGCTTACAAGGCCGTGATGAAGCCCACCGAGGGCACCATTCTGACCGTTGCCCGCGTTGCTTCTGAGGAAGCCGTTGCCAGTGATGCCGCCGATGTTCCCGCCCTGTGGGACGTGGTGCTGACTGCCGGCCAGAAGGCACTGGAGGACACCCCCAACCTGCTGCCCGTGCTGAAGAAAGCCGGTGTTGTGGACGCAGGCGGTCAGGGCATCATGGTCATCTTTGAGGGCATGGGCAAGGTGTTCCACGGCGAGGGCATTATTGCTGGTGGTGAGGCTGCCCCCAACAAGGCAAAGCTGTCCACTGAAAATGCCGGTAAGGGCGTGTTCACCGACGACCTGATGAAGGTGGAAGACATTACCAACGGCTACTGCACCCAGTTCCTCATCAATAAGTACGAGGGTGCCAGCGCCGCCAAGATGCGCGCCTTTGCAGAGTCCAACGGCGACAGCGTGGTCTGCATTGAGGATGACGATGTCATCAACCTGCACGTTCACACTGCCGACCCCGGCAAGATCCTGAGCGAGGCCATCAAGTACGGCTACCTGACCAACTTCAAGATCGAGAATATGCACGAGCAGTTCCTCGCCCGCCAGAAGCAGGGCAAGAGCCTTGAAAAGCAGGCTTCTGCCGAGAAGGCTCCCTCTCAGGCCAGTGAGTTCATCTATGCTGCCGTGGACCCCAGCCGTGACTACGGCTTTGTGGCCGTTGCCGCCGGTGAGGGTCTGAAGGCTGTGTTCACCGATCTGGCAGCAGACGCTGTGGTGTCCGGCGGCCAGACCATGAACCCCTCCACCGAGGACATTCTGGCAGCCATCCAGAGTGTTCCCGCCAAGACCGTGTTCGTGCTGCCCAACAACAAGAACATCATCATGGCTGCCGAGCAGGCACAGAAGCTGGCGGGACCGTCAGGTGGTGGTGCTGCCCACCCGCACCGTGCCCATGGGCATTACCGCACTGCTGAACTTTGACCCCTCTGTGAATGCCGAGACCAACACCATCAACATGATGGCTGCTGCCGACAAGGTGTCCACCGGTCTGATTACCTACGCCGCCCGCGACAGCGAGTACGATGGCAAGCGCATCCGCAAGGGCGAGATCATGGCACTGGAGAACGGCAAGATCGTTTCCACCTCCACCGATATCACCAAGGCCACCTACCGTCTGGCACGCAATATGTGCAAGAAGGATTCCAGCTTTGTCACCATCATTTCCGGTTGTGACGTGAGCGACGAGGACGCCGAAAAGGTTACCGAGATCGTAAAGGCAAAGTGCCCCAACCATGTGGAAGTAAGCCACATCCGCGGCGGCCAGCCCGTTTACTACTATATGATCAGCGTGGAGTAAGCACTTCCCTGCTCTGATCTGATATTATCGCAAAATATAAAGAGGCTGTTGCATGGTATTCCGTGCGGCAGCCTCTTTTTCTGGTGAAAAAGCAAGTCTGGAAGTTCCGCAGAACTTCCAGACTTGGAAATTATAAAAACCTTTCCGCTGAAAATGCCCAAAGCACACGCGGCGGGTATTCAAAATCGTCCAGACCTGATAAAAGGCCGCTGCACAAAATCTGTGCAACGGCCTTTGTTTCTCAGAAAAAGCTTACCTGACTGCTCTCGGGCAGGTCGCCCAGTGCGCCCACCTGACGCAGACGGTCCAGAATGCTGCTGCCCACACCGGAGGCCTGCTGCAGCTCCTCCACCGAGATATATTCCTCTCCGTGGATAGTCACCCGCTCCAGTGCCTCGGCGGCGGCACCGCCCAATCCTTTCAGGGCGCTGAAGGGCAGACGCACCTTGTCGTCCTCTACCACATACTTGGAACCGCGGCTCTTGCCCAGCTCGATGGGCAAAAACTCGTACCCACGGCTCAGCATCTCGTTGACCAGCTGCAAGCTGACCAGCACGTCCTCATCCTTGGCGTTCTTTTCCTCCTTCAGACGGCGCTTGACCGCCTCCATGTGGGCACGCGCCACGGCAGCACCGCCGATGGCGGCTTCGTAGTCGATATCGTCGCCGCGCACGGTAAAGTACACCGCATAGAAGGCCTGCGGCTTGTAGATCTTGTACCACATCAGCCGGATGGCGCTCATCAAATAGGCCACAGCATGGGCCTTGGGGAACATATACTTGATTTTGCGGCAGCTCTCGATGTACCAGTCCGGTACCTCGTGCTCCCGCATGGCTTCCTCCCAGCCCGGCTGGAAGCCGCCCTTAGCCACCTTGCCCTTACGCACGGCCTCCATGATATCAAAGGCCATCTTGGGTTCCAGCCCCTTGCGCAGCAGGTACAGCATGATACTGTCACGGCAGCCGATGACCTCTGCAATGGTGCAGGTGCCGCTGCGGATCAGCTCGTCCGCGTTGCCCGTCCACACGTCCGTGCCGTGGGACAGACCGGAGATCTGGATCAGCTCGGAGAAATTCTTAGGCCGTGCCTCCACCAACATTCCGCGCACGAAGTTCGTGCCCATCTCCGGGATGCCGAAGGTGCCGGTCTGGCTGTCGATCTGTTCCGGGGTCACACCAAGCGCTTCCGGACTGGTCAGCAGACTGTACACCTTGGGGTCGTTCATGGGGATGCTGTCCACCGGGATGCCGGTGTATTCCTCAAAATACTTGTAGAAAGTGGGCATATCGTGGCCCAGTTCGTCCAGCTTGAGCAGGGTGTCGTGTAGGTACTTAAACTCGAAGTGGGTGGTCAACAGACCGCCCCGCCACGTCATCCGCCGGGTGCTGGATGGGACAAAAAATCGTAGATCTCGTAGGTGTCCGGCACGACCACCATGCCGCCGGGGTGCTGGCCGGTGGTGCGCTTGACACCGGTGCAGCCCAGCGTCAGGCGGTTTTCCTCGGCGTGGTTCACGGTGCGCTGCCGCTCGTCCAGATATTTTTTAACGTAGCCGTAGGCCGTTTTATCCTGAATACCGGACACCGTGCCGGCCTTGAACACGTTGGCCTTGCCGAACAGCTCCTCGGTATAGCGGTGCACGTTGGACTGGTACTCGCCGGAGAAGTTCAGGTCGATATCCGGTTCCTTATCGCCGTAGAAGCCCAGGAAGGTCTCGAAGGGGATGTCGTGTCCATCCACCAGCATCCGGGTGCCGCACTGGGGGCAGTTTTTGTCCGGCAGGTCAAAGCCATCATCCACGCTGCCGTCGGTGATAAACTCGCTGTGCTTGCACTTGGGGCAGCGGTAGTGGGGCGGCAGGCTGTTTACCTCCGAAATGCCGGAGAAGTGCGCCACAGCGGAGGAGCCGACAGAGCCACGGCTGCCCACTTGATAGCCGCCCGCATTGGAGTAGGCCACCAGCTTGACCGCAATGACGTACAGAACCGCGTAGCCGTGGCCGCAGATGGAGTCCAGTTCCTTTTGCAGCCGCTTTTCCACGATCTCGGGCAAGGGGTCTCCGTAATCCCGCTTGGCGTGCTCCCACGTGGCATCGCGGAGCTGCTGCTCTGCGCCCTCGATGCTGGGCGGGTAGGTGCCCCGGGGGATGGCGCGCACGTTGTTGTCGATCATGGCGGCGATCTTGCGGGGGTTCTTTACTACCACCTCGTAGGCCTTTTCCTTGGGCAGATAGTAGAACTGCGCCAGCATATCCTGCGTGGTGCGGAAGAACAGCGGCGGCTGATTGTCGGCATCCTTAAAGCCGTTGCCCGCCTGTAATACAGCGCGATAGATCGCATCCTCCGGCTCGGTAAAGTGCACGTCGCCGGTGGCAATGACCGGTTTGTGCAGATCATCACCCAGCTTGATAACGGTGCGGTTGAACTCCTTGATCCGTTCCTCGCTGTCCACCTTGCCGTCCCGCACCATATAGGCGTTGTTGCCCAGCGGCTGGATCTCAAGAATATCGTAGTAGGCGGCGATTTTTTTCAGTTCCTCGTAGCTGGTGCCGTCCACGATGGCGCGGTACAGCTCGCCTGCCTCACAGGCACTGGTGAGCAGCAGGCCGTCCCGGTACTTGTTCAGCAGACTGCGGGGCACGCGGGGCTTTTTGAAGAAGTAGTTGACGTGTGCCTCGCTGACGATTTTGTACAGGTTCTTCAGACCCATCTGGTTTTTGACCAGAATGATCAGGTGGTAGTATTTCTTTTTCAGCACCTCACGGTTGCCGCCAAGACCGGTGTTGATTTCGCTGACCTTCGTTACCTCTTTTTCCGCTAAGTCGTTCAGCATCACGCAGAAGATGCGTCCCAGTGCAGCGGAGTCCTCGCAGGCGCGGTGCGCCTCGTAGGCGGGCAGTTCCAGATGCTTGTTGATGGTGCCCTGCTTATAATTGTGCAGGCCGGGGTACATGGTCTGCGCCATGGTCAGGGTATCGATATAGGTAGGCTCCAGCTTGATGCCGCTGCGCTTGGCTGCTGCCCGCAGAAAGCGCATATCAAAGGAGTGGACGTTGTGTCCCACCAGAATGCGGTCGCCCGCAAATTGGAGAAAAGCTTCCAGCGCTTCCTTTTCGCTGGGGGCGTCCGCTACCATCTCGTTGGTGATGCCGGTCAGCTCGGTGATCTTGGGGGTGATGGGCTTACCGGGCTTGACGAAGGTATCGAACTCCTCCACCACCTCGCCGTTGCGGATGATGACCGCGCCGATCTCGGTAAGATACTCTACGCCGGGGTCAAGACCGGTGGTCTCGGTATCGAACACACAGAATTCGCCGTCCAGCGGCTGATCCTTTACGCCGTAAACGCAGGGCACCATGTCGTCCACAAAATAGGCTTCGCACCCGTAGATGAGCTTAAAATCCGGGTCCTTTTTGTGGATGTCATCGGCTGCCAGCATGGCTTCCGGGTAGCCCTGACACACGCCGTGGTCGGTGATGGCAATGGCGGGGTGTCCCATGCGGTGCGCCAGCTTGACGATGCCGCCGGGGTCGCAGAAGCCGTCCATGCTGGAAAGCTTGGTGTGCAGATGCAGCTCCACCCGCTTTTCCGGGGCGGTATCCTCCCGCTTTTTGCGCTCCACGATCAGCACATCGTAGGGGTACACGATGTAGTCGTGCTCGTATTTATCGTAGGAGCAGTCGCCCCGCACGATGACCGTGCTGCCCTTGCCAATGCCCTCCCACTTGGAGCAGTCCTCCCCTTCCTGTGCACGGACTTTTAGGTTGATCGAGCCGGTATAGTCGGTGATGGACACGGTGTAGATCTTGCGGTAGTTGCCCTTGACCTCGGTAAAGAACACGTCGCCCCAGATCATGCACTTGCCGCCCTCGCCGCCCAGATCTTTGAGGGGGGTAAGGTTTTTGGGGGGTGAACATTTTGCCGTGGAAGATGGTAACCGGCTTGTCGGTAAGGTTGAGCCCCTCCACCTTGATAGACGGTGCGGTGTTCTTTTTCTCAAATTTGACCACCGGCGGTGCGATCTTGCGTTCCAGCTTTTCCTCCATCTGCTGCTGCTCCGCCGCAGTCACTGCGCTTTGCAGCGTCACCTTGGGGGTAACGCCGGTATGCTCGGCAATACGCTTTGCAAGCAGTTCCTCAAAGCCCATCTCCTGCAAAAACTTTGTGCCGTGGCACACCCCCACCGTGATATTCTGCCCGGTGATGGTAATGCTGCTCCTGTCCAGAAAGCCGTTGATGGGCACACCGTCCCGCTTCATGTCCTCCAGCAGGGTGCGCAGAGCGTGCTCGTCCAGCATAGCATAGCCGAACAGGTTTTTGATCTTCAGTTCAAAGCCCTCGTAGTCCGGCTGCAGGGAAGCCAGCAGGCGGGCGCAGAGGTTCTGATCCAGCGGGGCGGCGCTGCGCAGAGTAAACTCGACCTGCCGGTCCTGCCGCAGCATCCGGGCGTGCTCCACGATCACCTGCCGAGCAGGCCGCAAAATCCGGGTCCGCCATAAACTGCGGCCACAGCTGGGAAACAAGTGGTTTCACAAATGGTACTCCTTTTTGGTGGGTTCTTTACAGCACAAACTGCCGCACCCGCTTTTGCAGGTGTGGCAGTAGGGAAAAGAATACTTACAATTTATAGATCTCGTCCATGAACTGATCCAGAATGTTATCGCCGGTCAGCTTTTTGATGGGCTTGCCGTGGATGAACAGCACGGCCTCGCCCTTGCCGCCAGCAATGCCGATATCGGCTTCGCGCGCTTCGCCGGGGCCGTTGACAACGCAGCCCATCACAGCTACCTTGATGGACTTTTTGTAGCCCTGCAGCCGCTTTTCCACCTCGTTGGCGATCTCAGTGCAGGGGTACTGGGTGCGTCCGCAGGTGGGACAGGTGATGACCTCCGGCCCGGTGACCGGGAAGCCCACAGCGCGCAGGATGTTAAAGCCTGCTTCCACCTCTTTTTCCGGCTCCGCAGCCAGCGACACACGGATGGTGTCGCCGATGCCCTCCAGCAGCATCCCGCCGATGCCCATGCCGCTTTTCAGCAGACCCATCTGGTAGGTGCCGGCTTCGGTGACGCCCACATGGAGCGGGTAGTCGGTGACGGCGCTGAGCTGGCGGTAGGCTTCCATCATGCGGGGCACGTTAGAGTTCTTGATGGAGATGACGATGTTGTTAAAATCGAACTTTTCCAGCAGCCGCACATGGTACAAAGCGCTTTCCACCATGGCCTCCGGGGTGGGTGCACCGTAACGGGCAAGAATGTGCTTTTCCAGACTGCCGCCGTTGACACCAATACGGATAGGGATGTTCTTCTGCTGGCAGGCATCCACCACTGCCTTTACCCGGTCGTCGTCACCGATGTTGCCCGGGTTGATGCGGATCTTGTCCACACCCACGTCCGCGCAGGCCAGCGCTGCCTTGTAGTCAAAGTGGATATCCGCCACGATGGGGATGTTCACCGCGTTCTTGACGGCTTCGATGCACTTTGCATCCGCCGGGCTGGGGCAGGTCACCCGCAGGATCTGGCAGCCTGCAGCTTCGCACCGCTTAGCCTGTGCCACATTGCCTTCGATGTCCTCCACCGGCACATTGAGCATGGTCTGCACCGCAATAGGGTTGCTGCCGCCGATGGTCACATTGCCGATCTTCACTTCACGTTTTTTCTGCCGCATAAGGGTTCCCCTTTCTTATACTGTCCCGGTGATGAGCCGGAGAATATCGTTGTAGGTTGCAAAGAGCATCAGCCCGAACAGCAGCCCGAAGGTTGCAAGGGTGAGCACGCTTTGCAGCTTTTCCGGCACTGCATGGCCGGTGACGCCTTCAATGACCAAAAATACTACCTTACCGCCGTCCAGCGCCGGGAATGGCAGCAGGTTGAGGATGCCAAGGTTGACGGTGATGAGCGCCAGCAGCTCCAGCAGATCCTGCCAGCCGTAGCTGGCGGCCTGCCCGATGGCCGATACGATGCCCACCGGGCCGGAGAGGTTATTGATGCTCTCCCGCCCGCGCATTAAGTCCGCAAGGGAGGTGAACACGATGCGCCCATAATACAGCACGCTGTTGCCCGCCTCCCGCAGCACGTTGCCGGGGGTCTTTTCCAGTCCATAGACGGAAAAACCGATGCTCATGTGGGTCTCGCCCTGTTCGTCCTGCCATGTGTCGAACTGCACCCCCGGCAGCTGCACCTTTTGGCCATCCCGCAATACGGTGAAATCCGCACTGTAAGACTGGGTGCGCACCAGCTCGTACAGGATATCGTTGGCCACAAAGCAGCGGCGGCCGTTCACCGCCAGAACCTTGTCCCCCGCCTGCAGGCCGGTCTGCCCACAGAGGGCACCGTCCTGAATGGCGTAGATGGTCTTGCTGGTAATGGGCTCGTTCTGGGCGGCGATGAGGATTACCAGCACCACAAAGCCCAGCACGAAATTCATGACAGCACCGGCTACCATGACCAGTGCCCGCTGCCAAACCGGTGCTTCATTCAGGGGGACGCCGGTGGGCTGCACAGATGCTTCCGTCTCCGGGGCGGGCTGCTCCTGCGCAGTGCGGGCAGCTTCTGCCTGCTGGCTTTCGGGGCTTTCCTCCCCTTCCAGCGCTACAAAGCCACCCACAGGCAGGGCACGCAGACTGTACTGGGTGCCTTTATGATTCTTTTTCCAGAGCACCGGCCCCATGCCGATGGAAAACTCATTGACCTGAATGCCGCAGAGCTTTGCCACAGTAAAATGCCCGAACTCGTGGATGGCGATCACCGCACTGAACACGAGCAGCGCGGCAAGAATGGTGATAATAAATGACATTCGTTCTCCTATACCGCCCCGGAACTGTTACAAAAACAGCGCCAAGGCGTATATTGCTGATAAAGCGTTACAGGTGTGCCCGCACGAATGCACGCGCCATGCGGTCGCACTCGTACACGTCTGCCAGCGTATAGTCGCCGCCAAAGCTGTCGCTATCCACAACAGCCTCCACCAAGCGGCCGATATCCAAAAAGCCGATCTTGTCCTCAAGGAACAGCTTAACGGCTTCCTCGTTGGCACCATTGGCGGCGCAAGGGCCAAGACCGCCCTTGCGAATGGCCTTTTTGCAGGCGGCAAGGCAGCGGAAGGTCTCTTCATCGGCTACATCGAAGGTGAGCAACTTCAGGGTGGTAAAGTCCAGCTCCGGCACTACGCCCGGCACACGCTTGGGGTAGGTCAGGGCGTACTGGATAGGGATGCGCATATCCGGCACACCCAGCTGCGCGATGATCGAATTATCGCTGAACTGCACCGCAGAGTGGACGATACTCTGGCGCTGCACCACGATTTGGATTTTTTCCGGGGGCAGACCGAAGAGCCATACAGCCTCGATCAGTTCCAGACCCTTGTTCATCAGGGTGGCGGAGTCGATGGTGATCTTCGCGCCCATGTTCCAGTTGGGGTGCTTGAGGGCGTCTGCCCGGGTCTTGCCGCGCAGCTGCTCGGTGGTCATGCCGAAAAAGGGGCCGCCGGAGGCTGTGAGCAGAATTTTGGTCAGGCTGGGGGCGCTTTCCTTATCCTGCAGACACTGGAAGATGGCGGAGTGCTCGCTGTCCACGGGCAGCAGCTGTACGCCGTGCTTTTCCACAGCCTGCGTGACCAGATGACCGCCGGTGACAAGGCTCTCCTTGTTGGCCAGTGCCAGATCGTGGCCGCTCTCGATGGCGCACAGGCTGGCACCAAGGCCGGCAATGCCCACCACACTGTTCAGCACCACATCCGGGCCGTCCAGTGCAGCCAGCTCCTTCAGCCCCTCCGGGCCGGTGAGCAGCTTGGGCGCATTTGCCCGGCCTGCCAGCGCAGCGTCCAGCTTTGCGGCGGCGTCCAGGTCGGTCATGCAGACGTATTTCGGGTG
>ENA-OQED01001060-OQED01001060.1-human-gut-metagenome-genome-assembly--contig:-NODE-1060-length-10489-cov-0.957344_pt1 | contig 10489 bp, 13 predicted proteins | sample MGYA00242790_ERZ504625 | MGnify/ENA primary metagenome ERZ504625 (study PRJEB26092, sample SAMD00036345) | human gut metagenome | host: Homo sapiens | study: EMG produced TPA metagenomics assembly of...
CATGTCCGCGCGACATGGAGCAGATCGCCGCGATCGCCAAAAAGCACGACCTGCTCATCATCGCCGACGAGGTTTACAACACCCTGCTCTACGGCACGGAGCCGTACCTGTCCATCGCGGAGCTGCCCGGCATGAAGGACCGCTGCGTGGTGATCAACAGCTTCTCAAAATCCTACGCCATGACCGGCTGGCGCATCGGCTATCTGGCAGGCCCCGCGGAGATCGTCGACCGCATGACCAAATGTCAGGAAAACTTCAACGCCTGCGCAAATGCCATCGGTCAGTACGCCGCGGTTGCCGCACTTGACCATCCGGAGCTGTGCACGCAGCTGCGCGACATCTTCGCGCGGCGGCGCGCGACGCTGCTGGAAGGTCTGGCCGCCATTCCCGGCATGAACAGCAACGACCCCACGGGCGCATTCTATGTCTTTGCCGACATCCGTGCTTTCGGCATGAGCAGTGAGGATTTCTGTAACCGTCTGCTTGACGAGGAGCGCGTCGTCTGCATCCCCGGCAGCGCCTTCGGCGCATGCGGCGAGGGCTTCGTGCGCATCGCCTACACCTGCAGCGACGCGGATCTGACGGAGGCGATCGCACGCATCCGCCGCTTCTGCGCCAAGTATTATACGGCTTGAGAGAGGAGACGATTCCAATGTCCAATGTGGAACAAAAGCTCCAGGCCATGGGCCTGAAGCTGCCCGCATGCCCGGCGCCGGTCGCAGCATATCTTCCGGTGCAGACGGCGGGAAACCTGATCTATGCATCCGGCCAGACGGCCTGGGTCGACGGCAAGCTGCTCTACGCCGGTAAGGTCGGCGGCGACGTCAGCATCGCGGACGCCTATGAATCGGCCAAGATCAGCGCGGTCAATTGCCTGAGCGCGATCGCCACGGTGGCAGACCTTGACCGCATCCGCATCGTGCGCGTGCACGGCTGGGTCAACGGTGTGCCCGACTTCGGCGACCAGCCCGCCGTCGTCAACGGTGCATCTGAACTGCTGGAGGCGCTCTACGGTGAGCACGGCCGCCATGCCAGAAGCGCCATCGGCGTGGGCTCTCTGCCCACGAACGCCTCAGTCGAGATCGAGATCATCGCCGAAAAGCTCTGAACCGGCACGACACCCCGAAAACCACGAGCAAACACAGGAAAATGATGTGAAAACCACTTCATATTATAAAAACAGGAGGAAAACAAATGAAGAAAAAGCTCAGATCCATTCTCGCGCTGCTCATGGCCATCCTGATGGTCGCCGCCTGCACGGCATGCGGCAGCGGCGGCAACGGCGGCACTGCCAGCGGCAGCAGCAAGCTGCAGGAAGTCCTCGATCGCGGTTATTTGATCGTCGGCACCGGCAGCACCAACGCCCCGTGGCACTTCTATGACGACAACGGCAACCTCTGCGGCTTCGACGTCTCCATGGCGAAGATCGTTGCCAACTCTCTCTTCGGCGATCCGGAAAAGGTCAAGTTCGTCGAGCAGTCCTCTGACGAGCGCGTTCCGAACCTGGTCAACGGCAACGTGGACATCTGCTTCCAGTTCATGACCATCAGCGCCGAGAGAGCCCAGCAGATCGAGTTCACCATCCCGTACTACACCGAGGGCTGTGAGGCTCTGCTGCACACCAACAGCAAGTACAAGACCGGCGAGCAGCTGCTCGCAGCCATGGACAGCGGCACGAAGGTGACCGTCGCCATCCTGCAGAACAGCTTTGCCGAGGACATCGTCGCCGACGTCTTTGCCGGCCACGACAACTACACCGTCGACCAGTATGAGGATCAGGCGCTGCTTTATCAGGCGCTGGCCTCCGGCCGCTGCGACGTCGCCGTGTGCGACATGTCCAACGCCAAGTATCAGGCTTCCCTCGACAGCAACTACATCGCCACCGGCATCGCCGGCCGCCCGCAGAACTACGGTGCCGGCGTCCAGAAGGGCGACCAGGTCTGGCTCAACTATGTCAACACCGTGCTGCAGGACGCCATGAGCGGTGCGACCTACCAGTCCTACATCGACGCATTTGAGCAGTGGTTCGGCGTGAAGCTCGACCCGCCCAAGACCGGCAAGCCGGCTATGTACTGCTGAGCACAGCGCAGCCGCATCCCTATGTAAACAGAATTTTGGAAGGTGCGGATCGCCCTTGCGATCCGCATTTTTCCAAAGCTTCGGATGGAGAACGCTATGAATTACAATTTTAACTGGACAGTTATCGAAAGAATATTGTCCCCATGCTGGAGGGTCTTGGCTTCGGCCTGCTCATGGCGATCATCGCGATCACAGTCGGTACCATCATCGGCCTGCTGCTGGCCTTTGCCGCTGTCTCCAAATCCAAGATTGCCCGCAAGCTCGTGCAGATCTTTGTCACGATCTTCCGAAACACACCGATCCTGATCCTCGTCTACATCACCTATTCGGTATGCCGACGATCGGCATCAACATCCCCAAGGTCCCCTCTTTCGTCATCACGTTGGCTCTGTATTCCTCCGCCTACATGGAGGAAGTGTTCCGCGCCGGACTGGAAGCGATCCCGAAGGGGATCATCGAGGCCGGTCAGGCCATCGGTTTGAGCGGAACGGTTATTAAAATAGAAATTGAATTGCCCATCATGATGAAAAAAGTCCTTCCGTCCATGGGCAACTACCTTATTTCGCTGTTTAAGGACACATCCATCGCCTCGGCCATCACGGTCGGCGAGCTGACGTACATCTCGAGGTCCTCACCACGCAGACGTTCCGTGTCTTTGAAGTCTGGCTGACAACGGGCATTTTGTATGTGGCGGCCTGCTACCTGATCGCGTTCATTCTGCGTCGGGTCGAGAAACTGTTCCTGTAGGGGAGGTCCGTATGAAGTACTTCCAAAACATATCCAATCTCTGGGGCAACGTCCTCACGGCACTCGGCAACACGGTCTACATCTCGCTGATCGCCATCGTACTCGGCACCATTCTGGGCATTGCGATGGGCGTCGTGCTAACCTACTGCAAAAAGCGCTGGCAGTGGCTGTTCCGCATCTACGTGGACATCATGCGCGGTCTGCCGGTTCTGGTCACGATCTTCGTGGTGTATTACTTTGTCAACGCCGTGCTCAAAATGTTCTTCGGCTTCCAGATGCAGCAGAACACGGCCGGCGCCGTCGCGCTGACGATGTTCTCCGCCGCGCAGATGACCGAGCTCACGCGCGGCGCGCTGCAGGCCATCCCGAAGGGGCAGATCGAGGCCGGCCGCGCCATCGGCCTGACGTTCCCGCAAATCTTTTTCAACATCCTGCTGCCGCAGGCGGTGGTGCAGATGATCCCGCCGTGGATCAACTCCGCCACAGAGATGATCAAGCGTCGACGCTGCTGGGCATGATCGGCGTGCTGGATCTGCTGCTGGTCACGCGCCAGATCGTCGCCAAATACGGCGAGGCGCTGGTGTACTACCTGATCATCGGCGTGTTCTACTTTGCCATCAACACGCTCATCGAGTACGCCGGCAAGAAACTGAGCAAAAAGCTCAACTATCTGCAGAAAGCTAAGAGGTAACTACCATGAGTGACGCACTGTTGAGATTTGAAAACGTAACGAAGAGCTACGGTGACTTCACAGTATTCTCCGACATCTCGCTGGAGGTGCACGAGAAGGAAGTCGTGTCGATCATCGGCTCGAGCGGCTCGGGCAAGACGACCCTGCTGCGCTGCATCAACCTGCTGGAGCCGTTTGAGGCGGGCAAGATCATCCTCGACGGCCAGGAGATCGGCTATCACGACGTCAACGGAAAGCGCAAGCGCGTGCCGGAAAAGGTCATCGCGCAGCAGCGCTCGATGACGGGCATGGTCTTCCAGCAGTTCAACCTGTTCCCGCACATGACGGCGAAGAAAAACGTCATGCTCGGTCTGACCCACACAAAGAAAATGCCGAAGGCCGAGGCCGAGGCGCTGGCGGAAAAGTGGCTCACGGCCGTTGGCCTGGGCGACAAGATGGACAACCTTCCGAGCGAGCTCTCCGGCGGCCAGCAGCAGCGTGTGGCCATCGCACGCGCCGTGGCCATGAATCCGAAGATCCTGCTGTTTGACGAGGCCACGTCCGCACTCGACCCGGAGCTGGTCGGCGAAGTGCTCAACGTCATCCGCAGCCTCGCCAAGGAGGGCGCCACGATGATCCTCGTCACGCACGAGATGCGCTTTGCCTATGAAGTGTCCGACAAGGTCATCTTCATGGACAAGGGCAAGATTGATGCCATGGGCACACCGAAGGAGATCTTCGAGGAGCGCCCGACGGCACGACTGCGCGAATTTCTGTCCACATTCACCACACCCATCGTCACGGGCAATGCAAAGGCGGACTGAACCATGGCAGAAAGTATTTACGAATCGCTCGGCGTCCGCACAGTCATTGATGCCTGGGGCACGGTCACGGCACTGGGCGGCTCGCTCATGGCGCCCGAGGTGCTGCAGGCCATGCAGTCAGCGGCCGGCGCCTCGTGGACATGAGCGAGCTGCACACGGCAGCAGGCCGGCGCATCGCAGACCTCCTCGGCGTGGAAGCTGCTGCGTCACCTGCGGCGCAGCTGCAGGGCTTGCCATTGCGGCGGCCGCCTGCATGACGGGCACACGCCGCTCGTATGCCTATCAGCTGCCGGACACCACCGGCATGAAAGACGAGATCCTCTGCCTCAAATGCCACCGCGACCTCTACGATCAGGGCATGCTGCTCTCAGGCGCGCACTTTGTGGAGATCGGCGTGACGTCATCGGCGTTTTTGCAGCAGATCGAGGACCGCATCACCGAGCGCACGGCGGCGTTTTTCTACACGTCCGAGGCCGAGACCATGCGTGGCTCGATCCCGCTGCCGGAGATCGCGGCGCTCTGCCGCGCGCACGGTATCCCCATCATCGTCGATGCGGCGGCCGAGCTGCCGCCGAAGGCGAATATCCGCAAATACCTCGACAACGGCGCGTCCCTCGTCGTGTTCAGCGGCGGTAAGGAGATCCGCGGTCCGCAGGCCTCGGGCATGATCCTCGGCAGCCGCGAGCTGATCGCCGCGTGCGAGCTCAACTGCTGCCCGAACTACGGCATTGGCCGCCCCATGAAGGTCGACAAAGAGAACATCTGCGGCCTTGTCAAGGCGGTGGAGCTGTTCGTGCAGCGCGATTATGATCAGATCATGGCGCAGTGGGACAGCTATGTGGACACGATCCGCGCAGGACTTTCCGACTGCCCGGGTCTGGAGATGACCATCGGCATTCCGACCGAGCCCGGCGTACAGCCCGCCTGCATCCGCCGGCTCTTCCTGCGGCCGCTGACCATGCCCGCTGCTGCGCTGCGTCAGGCGCTGATCGACGGTGAGCCGAGCATCTACACCTTCCTCTATCAGGATCAGATCGTGATCAACCCGCAGTGCCTGCAGGCACATGAGCTCTCCCCTATCGTGCAGGCGATCCGCGGGATCCTGATGCAGCATCGCTGAGATTTGCAAAGAAAGGACCCTTCCCTTATGCACGAGTATCCCTACCGTACCTGCGCGGAGATCGACCTCAACAAGCTCCAGCGCAACCTGCAGCGCCTGCGCGCGCTCATCGGGCCGGACTGCCGCATCATGGAGGTCATGAAAGCCGATGCCTACGGCCACGGCCTGCGCGTATGCGCCGAGTATGCCGCGCCCTATGTCGACTGGTTTGCGGCCGCCACGCTTGAAGAGGCGCTTGCCGTGCGTGCAGCCGCACCGCACACGCCCATCCTCATCTTTGGCGGCCTGCTCGACCCGGAGATCATTCAGGCGGCACAGCACGGTCTGACCATCAACGTGTTCTCACTCCAATATGCCAGCCATGTGCAGGCGCTCCTGCAGCCGATGGGGCTGCATGCCGATGTGCACATCAAGGTGGACACCGGCATGAACCGGCTCGGGCTCCACGCCCGGCCGGGGCACTGCGCACAGGCCGTTTCGGACGCCGCGCGAATCTGCGCGCTCGATCGTCTGCACGTGACTGGCATATATACACATTTCGCCTGTGCCGACTCGACGGATCCCTCGGACAGTGCGTTCACGGGCGCGCAGTTCGCAGCCTTTCAGGAGGTCTGCAGTGGACTGGAAGCACTGGGCATCGACCCCGGTCTGCGCCACTGCGCCAGCACCGGCGGTCTGCTTGTGCATCCGGAATACCGCTGCCAGATGGTGCGCGCCGGCATGTTCGCCCTCGGCATGAGCTACAGCGCCGAAAGCGCGCGCGCATGCGCCCTTGAGCCCATTCTGACATGGTACGCCAAGGTCGTTGACATCCGCACGGTCGAGCCGGGCGAGAGCGTCAGCTACGGACGCATCTTCACCGCCGAGCGTCCCACGCGTGTGGCCGTGCTGTCGGTCGGCTATGCCGACGGCTACTCCCGCGCCTTCTCCAACCGGGCGCGGGTGCTCCTGCATGGCAAGTATGCGCCTGTACGCGGCAAGACGTGCATGGACTTCACCATGGTCGACGTCACGGACATCCCCGATGTTGCCGTCGGCGATCAGGCTGTGCTGCTCGGAGCGGACGGCGGACAGTGCATCCCCGCCGACGAGCTGGCGGCGCTCTTGCCGGACGGCACGAACGGCGGCGTCACGGCGGACATTCATTTCCGCGTTCGCCGCGTGTACCGCTATGACAACGCGACCGTCGCCGTCAGCGACGTGCGCTACTGAGTTTTCGCGAAAAGAGCAGACAGGTGTACCCTGTCTGCTCTTTTTCTGTCCAAAAAGGATCTGTTCCAGCAATCGAAGAGCCCCCGTCCGGCGGTCTGCCGGACGGGGGCTTTGATATCCCCGCGCTCAGGCGCTGAAGCTGACGCTCTTGGCGGCTTCGATGAAGCTCGGCTCATAGGCGTCAAAGTTGTCCTTTTGGGACGCGAACTGCACCATCCAGAACCCGTCGTCAGCCTCGTAGAGAACGGTGAGGTAGCGGTAGGTGACGTTCTGCTCCTCGTTCTTGAAGTCATACAGCATCGTCGGGTTGCCGTCGATGGGCTCGCCGTCGACGATCGCTTTGTCTTCATTGGCCCCCTTGACGAACTCGACATACTGCTCAAACGTCACGTCTTCCACGCCGGCTTCGGCAAACTCCGCCTTCGTCTCATGGAGGGCAAGCACGATCGCCGTGTCCGCAGCGTAGCCAACGGTGTAGCCCTCAAGCGATTCCTGGCTGAAGTCGGTCGTGAGCGTGATCTGCATGCCCTCGGCGTCAAAGAGCTTGGCTTTGGCATCAAAGGGGTTGGTGCTGCCGGTGCTGCCGCAGCCGGCGAGCACGGCCACAAGAAGCAGCGCGCAGACAATTGTCGTAAATGTGCGTTTCATACAGAGATCTCCTCTTTCTATTTTCTATGACAGCGGCTTACTGCGCCGGTTTGTCCGTTTTGGGCTGGTACTGATACGGCTCCGGATCGGGCTCGGCATAGCCGGTGGCGATGTCGAACTGCTTGGTCAGCTGCGTGAGACCGAGCTTCGTCACCATGAGCTCACCGTAGGCGAGGTCATCCTGGAAGCCGTTTTCGCGGCACTCATCCAGACCCGCCTTGGCGTCCTCGAGCTCGGAGAGACACTGCTCGTACAGATCCTCGAGCTTGCCGAGCGCCGTGACGGCGTCGTCGGTGTTGCCCTCGGCGGGGCAGACGGCCTCAAAGCGGCGGCCGATGCGCACGATCGCGGCATAGCTCGCCTGCAGCATCGCCAGCGTGAGCGCGCCGGCCTGTCCGGCGGCCTCGCTCTGCTTCATGCCGGTGATCATGTCCGACACATCCCCGACCCACTGCTTGTGCACGCCCTTGAGTTGGCTCAGGCGCTCATCGATCTGTGCCGCGGGATGGCGGTTGGCGGAGTAGCCGCCCTTTTTGAGTTTACGGGTCAGACGTTCCATAGTAGCAACCTCCAATTAGAATTCTTGATCAATCGTCCACGTCGAGTGCTTCCAGACCCTTGGCGGCAATGGGACGGCTGTCGCCATGGCGGACGAAGAGCATGGTCACAAACGCGCCGGCCACGAAAATGGCGGCATACGGGAAGAGCACGGTCATGCCGACCTTGTCCATCAGGAAGCCGGAGAACATCGGCGTGATGACCTGCGCGGCCATGCTGGCCGTGTAGTAGAAGCCGGTGTAGCGGCCGACGTCGCTGCCGGAGCACATCTCGACGACCATCGGGAAGGAGTTGACGTTGATGGTCGCCCAGCCGATACCGGCGAGGCAGAACATCGCGTTCATGAGCATCGTGGGGCTCTCGGAATTGAGGAACGCAGCCACGCCGAACGCGATGGCCAGCATCACGACACCGCCGAGAATGGTCTTTTTGCGGCCGATCTTGGACGCGACGATGCCGACGGGCAGGTAGGCCACGATCGCAGCGGCCTGCGCGAGCATGAGCGTGAGGTTATAGTCCTTGTGCAGGATGTTGCTCGCATAGACGGAGTATTTCGACGTCACGGCGTTGTAGCCGAAGAACCACAGCACGATCGACAGCAGCAGGAAAATGAGCGAGCGGCGCTCGGCCTTGCCGAGCTTGCCGGAGGCGACGGGCGTGTCGCCGTCGTCCCCGTTGTCGATGCCGAAGCGCTTGCTGTCGGCCTGCATCTCGGCGACAAACTTCGGCTCGTTGACCGTCAGGCGGAAGATCAGCAGCGCAAGCACCATGAGCCCCGCGATCACGGAGAAGTAGGCAGTGTAGCTCATGAGCGAGTTGCGCACGGAGCTCGTGGCGAAGCCCATGCCGATGGCCAGCACGAGGATGCCGCCGCCGGTACCCATGAGGTTGATGACGGCATTCGCCTTACTGCGCAGCGGCTTGATGGTAACATCAGGCATGAGCGCAACGGCCGGAGAGCGGAACGTGGCCATGGCAACGAGCACGACCAGCAGCAGCGCGATGAAGCCGATGAGCGCACCCGGATGCTGCAGCGTCGTCTGATGGGCGTAGGCCTGACGCGCGGGCACGACATAATTCGTGTAGTCGTGGTTCGTGACGGTCTTGCCCTCGGCATTGGTGACCTGGCTCGTGATGGCGGCAAACTCATCCTCCGTAAAGGTATCCTCGAGCACGAAGGTCTCGCCGTCGGGCGTCTTGAGCGTGCGGTCCGCCTCCTTCTGATAGACGATGCGCAGAGCGGCGGGATCGTCGATCGCGGCAGCGCCGTCGAGATTCTTCAGCTGCGCGTCGTCAACGAGCGACAGACTGATGAAGGCGATGGCGGCGACGATCGTGCCGATGAGGATAAACGGTGTGCGGCGGCCGCGCTTGCCGGTGTGCTTATCCGAGATCGCGCCGAACAGCGGCAGCAGAAACAGCGCCAGGATGTTGTCGAGCGCCATGATGACACCGGACCATGCCTGCGACATACCGAATTTGTTGGTCAGGATCAGCGGGACGGTGTTGTCGTAGGCCTGCCAGAACGCGCAGATCAGGAAAAAGGCAAAGCCAACGCAGATGGTGCGTTTGTAGTTGAGCTTCACAGGGTTACCTCCAAGTTTGTTTCAAATCCGTACCATTCTACAATACCTCGCCGTGCAATTCAACAGGCATTTGACGAAATGCAGAAATTGTTGTTTAATATGAGCAGGCAGACCGGCGGCTCCCGCCGCCAAAAGGAGGACACATTATGAATTGGAAAACCGCTTGTAAGATCGCCGCACCGGCCGCAGCCTGCGCGGGTGCGTTTGCATTTCTTGTCGCGCCGGGCCGCGCAACGCGCGCGCAGAAGGCGCCGTTTTTATGCCGCAACTACGCGCATCGCGGCCTGCACACCGAAGACGGCTCCGTGCCGGAAAACTCGCTGCCGGCGTTTCGCGCCGCGGCCGAGGCGGGCTATGCCGTCGAGATGGACGTGCATCTGACGGCCGACGACCGGCTCGTCGTGTTTCACGACGACACGCTCGAGCGCATGTGCGGCGTGCAGGGCGTCATTGATGATTTCACCCTCGCCGAGCTGCGCGCGCTGCGTCTCGGAAAGACCGAGTGCGTCATCCCGACGTTTGCCGAGGCGCTCGAGGCGCTCGGCGGACGCGTGCCGCTGCTGCTCGAGGTCAAGCGCGGGCACGATAACCGCCGCCTGTGCGCGCTGACGCTCGAGGCGCTGCGCACCTACACCGGCCCCTACTGCGTCGAGAGCTTTGACCCCACGATCGTCGCATGGTTCCGGCGCAACGCGCCCGACATCCTGCGCGGCCAGCTCAGCCAGCCGCCAAAGGAATACGGCACGGCGCTGAGTAAGCCCGCCGCCGCCATTGTCGGCAACGTGCTCACGAACGTGATCGCGCGCCCGCAGTTCATCGCCTACAAGATCGGCCCGAAGCCGCTGAGCGTGCGCCTGTGCGAGGCCATGGGCGCCGTGCGCGCCGGCTGGACGAGCCGCACCTGGACGCACGAGCGCGACTACGACATCGTCATCTTCGAGCACTACCGTCCCGGCGCGTGGTTCCGCGCGGACATCTGAGCACAGAGTGAGCCTGCATACCGTGAAAAACAGCCAACAGCCGAGCCGGCATTTGCCGGCTCGGC
>ENA-OQED01001064-OQED01001064.1-human-gut-metagenome-genome-assembly--contig:-NODE-1064-length-10477-cov-0.874396_pt1 | contig 10477 bp, 11 predicted proteins | sample MGYA00242790_ERZ504625 | MGnify/ENA primary metagenome ERZ504625 (study PRJEB26092, sample SAMD00036345) | human gut metagenome | host: Homo sapiens | study: EMG produced TPA metagenomics assembly of...
CAAGCTGCTGTCTCTCCCCTTGTCCAACAATATCTTGACTTGAAGAAGAAGCATCCTGATGCCATTCTTTTGTTTCGCTGCGGTGACTTCTATGAGACCTACAAGGATGATGCGGTGAAGGCATCCAAAATATTGGGTATTACGCTGACAAAGAGCAATGGGCGCAAGGATGATGAGGCAAGCCGTTGGCAATGCAGGATCCCATATCATGCCCTCGACACCTATCTGCCGAAGCTCATTCGTGCTGGTGAACGGGGTGGCCATCTGTGACCAGTTGGAAATGCCGAAGCAGACAACATCATCGAAGCGTGGAATTACGGAGATGGTGTCACCTGGAAAAGAGACAGGAAAGCAGATGGCACAGGAAAGTCAAGAAACAGAACAACACACCAGTCTAAGGAGATAGGCTTATGGGAAAGAACGCAGCGTATGCCGCACAATATGCGGAGGAAGCCAAAGAACAGATGCGGATGTATGGGATTCCTGCCTCCGTCATCTTGGCGCAAGCCATACTGGAGAGCAGCAACGGACAGAGCCAACTGTCGCGCGAATGCAACAACCACTTTGGCATCAAGGCTACGGCATCGTGGTTGAAGAATGGCGGAGAGTATGGAGTCTATACGGATGATAGGCCCAACGAGAAATTCTGTAAGTACAAAAGCGTGGGTGACAGTTATGAGCATCACTCGCAGTTCCTGAAGCAGAACAAGCGTTATGCGCAGTGCTTCACGCTGTCGCCTGACGACTACAAGGGATGGACGAAGGGCATTGAGCGTGCCGGCTATGCCACGGGCGGCGGTTATGCTGCAAGTCTGCAGCGCATCATTGAAGCCAACGGACTGGACAAGTATGACAGTGAGGTGATGGCTGAGATGCGGGCAGAAGGTCGGTCGTCGGGGTGGAGAATAATCCTCGTAGAGAAATGCCTGCTGCCCATGTACCGCAGTCTGCCGGGTATTCCTTTCCTGTGGAGCGAGAGGAGTTTCTCTTCATCACCTCGCCTTTCGGCAATCGCCCAGGATCCGATGGATGCCACCAAGCAGCAGATGCACAAGGGCATTGACATCAAGACGAACCATGAGGCGGTGTTGGCCACGGAGAACGGCGGCAAGGTGGTGGCGGTGAACCATAATGCGAACACGGCAGGAGGGAAATCCGTCACCGTGGAATACAGCCGTGAGGATGGCAGCAAGGTGCAATGCTCCTACCTGCATCTGTCTGACATAGCAGTAAAGGTAGGTGACGTGGTTAATGCCAGTCAGGAAGTTGGGGGTGTCGGGAAATACCGGCACCAGAACCACTGGCGAGCATCTGCATTTCGGAGTGAAGAGTGTATCGGCTGACGGCTCAAAAAGGGATATGGATCCAGCCGCTTATCTGGCAGAAATCGGACAGAAAGGCAACATCAAGCTACAGGCCCTGCATAACGGCAATGACCTGTTGGCAAAATACAAGAGCAATGCGCCACAGGAGCAGAAGGTTTCGTCGGAGGACTGGATGAAGAAAATCCTTTCCTCGGAGGACAGCGGCGTGGGCATTTCGGGAACGAATGACCCTATACTCGACATGGCGATGACCACCTTCATGTCGCTGATGATGTTGGCAGCGCAGATTGACAGCAATGATGAGGAACGACAAAAAGGACTTATCTCTGCCATGGCAGCCAACCGGCTCGTAGATTTGACCTCGCTTGTTCCAGGCATGAGGCAATGCACCATTACTGTGGGTGAGAACGGCAAGACTGTGCTTCATGCAGAGAGCGGTACGGTGAAGATTGACCGTGAACTGACCTCCTCGGAGATGAACCGCCTGTCGCTCATTTTGGGCAATGCCAATCTGTCGGAAGAAAGCAAACGGACGAAGATTGCGGGAATGGTGACAGGCATCGTGGCGACACAGCAGGCTTCGCAGACTTCGAGCAAGGGATGGAGGCTGAGAGTCAACAACAAAATCTGCAAAGGAAATGAAAAGGATAGCAAGTCATCTGTGTACATTGCTGGTGGGTATGGTAGCTGTGGCAGGACACTTCATGCTTACCCAATGGCTTTTCGGTCAGACCGTGGCCATCATCTATCTCGGCTTCCAACTTATCATAGCAGCGTGGATAGTCTATGAACTGATACGTGCGCTAGTATATGATGATTGAAAAGAGATTATTGTCATTGCTAAGACATTTCACTTGGACGATGGATATGTATAATTCAAATAGTATCGAGCAATGATCAAATGTAATGTAACAGTGTGCGGAACGGTCAGCAAGGCTGCGACCTGCCGCACGAACAAGGAGGGCAAGGCATTCGTGAGCTTTGCCATGAACGTAGTCATTCCAGCGAAGAGCGGGATTAACAAGACCATCGAGGTGTCGGTCATCAAAGATGGGACACTGACGGAGGTGGGCAGCTGCAACATCGGCGAACGCATTGAGGTAGCCGGTGTATTGGTACCAAGAAAATGGGGCGATGTCCTTTATTTCAACCTGTCGGCAAGCAGCATCAGCCACCAGCCTGACGAGGCAGAGGACTGCATCAAGGGCGTGATGGAGTTCCGCGGCAAGGTGGGCAAGAGCATTGAGGACAAGACGGACAAGAATGGTGTGCCGTACTGCCAGTTCTCCGCTTTCAGCGCAGAGAAAGTACAGGACGGATTTGAATACATCTGGGTAAGTTTCTTCCTATTCGATGGCAAATGCGAGGCATGGCTGCAACCAGGCGTGAAAGCGAACATCAAAGGGGCATTGTCTGTCAGTGTCTTCAATGACAAACTGGACTTCTCCTGCCGAGTGTCTGAAATGAGCGAATATGTTCCGCAGCCCTATAATGGTTAATTGACTATGGGAAAGCCTTATGCTAAGGAAGGTCCGAGTGCCGAAGACAAGGCACTCGACCTGTTTGCCGATATGATGATTGAGCGTATTCAGTCGCTGTCGGGCAAAGACGGATGGAAAAAGCCCTGGTTTACTGAAGGTGCGTTGCAATGGCCGAAAAACCTGAACGGACGAGAATATAATGGCATGAACGCTATGATGTTGCTCCTGCATTGCGAGAAGGAGGGTTACAAGATTCCTCGCTTCTGTACCTCGACCGCATACAGCAGTTTAACAAAACTGGCAAGAAAGACGAGGAACAGAAGCCCCGTGTGTCAGTACTGAAAGGTGAGCATTCTTTCCCCGTGATGCTCACCACGTTTACGGTGGTCAATAAGGAAACAAAGGAACACATCAAGTGGGAGGACTACAAACTGCTCTCTCAGGAAGAGCGCGAAAAAGTACAATGTATATCCAAAGCTTCAGACTTACCATGTCTTCAATGTGGCGCAGACCAACCTGAAGGAGGTCAGACCAGAGTTTTGGGAGAAACTGGAACAGGAATACTCGATGCCCAAGGTAGAGAAGGACGAGCAGTTTGCCTTTGAACCCGTGGATAGGATGATAGCGGACAACCGTTGGATATGTCCCATCAAACCGATGTTCGGTGATTCCGCCTATTTCTCCATCAGCAAGAATGAGATTGTGATGCCTGAGAAAAGGCAGTTCAAGGATGGGGAGTCTTTCTACTCGAACCTTTTCCACGAGATGGGACACTCCACGGGTGCGGAGGGACAGTTAGACCGCATCAAGCCCGCTACCTTCGGCTCGGCAGAGTATGCACGCGAGGAACTGGTGGCAGAACTGACGGCTGCGCTGACCGCTCAGCGGTATGGCATGACAAAGCATCTGAAAGGAGATTCGGCTGCCTATTTGAAGTCTTGGCTGGATTCGCTGAAGGAGTCGCCGCAGTTCATCAAGACCACGCTACTCGATGTGAAAAAAAGCTACCTCAATGCTCACGCAGCATATCGACAAGATTGCTATGGAGATAGACCAGGAGAAAAAGGCTGAGCAGGAAAACGGGCAAGGGAAAAGTTATCTATCCATAGATGACGGCGACCATGCAGTCTTGGCATATAATGGTTCTGCTGTATATATCCAGCATCATGAGAAGGAGGACTCTGTAAAGATTGCTGTGCCGACGAGTAACGGTCTGGAAGTGAAACTCTCTGTTCCTTTACGACCACGGCAAAGACCTTGACACCAATTATCAGGAGGCTTTTGCCCAGTACAAAAGCCTGACAGAGCCTTCACAATCGAAAGAAAACGTCTATTATGCCTCCATCGCCTATCTCCAATCAACGGATGACACATCGGAACTGGATAAGCTAAAGGAGAAAGGTGACTATCAAGGACTGCTGACGCTTGCCAAGGAATACTATGACGGGAACGGCATGGACGAGGAGCAGACCTACAGGAAGCCGTGCCAGAACAGAGGCGATGACCTGCTAATAGAGGACAAGGACTTTGCAGTGGTCTATAACGGGAGTGTCGGCGGTACGTATGAGGTGTTCCTGAAGCATACGGAGCAAGAAGTGCGTGACCATATCACTCGCTATGGCATAGGACGTGCCAGTGAGGACGTGAAGGCTGTGGCGAGGGAGATGACCGCCGAAGAGTTTTCGGAATTGGCGCAGCGAAAAATGCCGATATTCCAAATGCCGAATGGTGGTTTGCTGAACCTGCAATATAACAAGGATAAGGATAGCCTGGATGTGGGGACTGTGACCAATGCAGGACTCTCTGTGAAGCATACCTTCCCTTTCAGCCACAACCATTCTATGGACGCAAACATCAGCTCTGCGTATGAGCAACTGCTTGACATGGAGGAGTACCAGAAGGAAGAGGTACAAGAGGAGCACGTTGCCAAGTCCGCTTTCCGAAGATGAGAGTAGTATCGTAGTATATACTAATCGTAGGCTTTACTACTCATAGTAGGTACTAACAATAGTCAGCCGCAAGGAGTAATGTCCCTGCGGCTGATTTAATTTGGGGTCATTCCATATTATGAAGGAATGCTTGTAAATCCTCGTCTGGAATGCTCTTCAGTTTCACCGGCTTGAAGCCGTCCAACTGCTCCACTTGAAATATCTCGTCCACTCCATATTTGGAGCCATCCACCTTTACGCTCTCCATTTCATTGACGGAGGTATAGCCATACTCCGTTTCATGCAGACCGCATACGATGGTGAACAACGTGGTGTCGTTACCTTCCGGCTGTCCTTCAAGTACGAACCAACGGACGTGTCCGATGAAGAATATTGCCACACAAACGGCATCCTTGCCTTTGCCGTCCTGTGAATACAGAGGATAGGATTTCAGTATCTCCTCCAATACGGGTGTAATCAATCTGCTTGCCATAGTCAATCGTTGTTAAGTGTTCTGTAATACATTCTGTTCTCTACAAGGTGTTCGATGGCCTCTGCTGCCAATCGGCACACCCACTCGTCACGCTGGTCATAACGACCTTTTTGATAGTCGTTGGCAAGGCGTTCCAAGAAGGCAAACACCACCTTGCCCTTTTCGTTGATAAGATAGCGATGGTCATCTGCAAGGGCATTGCCTACCTTGGCGGCTGACCCCATCTGACCGTTTACGAACCGTGAGAAGCACTCGACAAATGCCTGCTCGTTTTCTGATAATCTGTGTAATTCCATACGCAAAGAAATTATTTGTTCAACTTGTTTTTCTTCCCTCCTTTTGAAGCCTTTCGGCTCCTCTTGTCGGGAACTGATTTTTCGTGCATCAAAAGACTGCGGAATGAGGGCGATAAGGCAAGAAAACAGACGGAGGAGTTAATGAAATACCCAAATCTTTGATTTGCGGAAAGCTGTCGTTCAGTCCTCTGCCTGTTAGCATGGCGGTACTTGACCATTCGCCCGGGCAGTAACTTTGCAAAGAAAAATGGGCATCGGCAAGTGGAATAGACACTACAAAACAGGAAAATCATTGATTTTTAGTGCATTTTTCTTTATTTCTTTCTTTGATTTAGGATAAAATATATAACTTTGCCTCCGAAAAAGTGTCACAAGTGACAGTTTTTCGTAAAATATGATAGTAAACAGATATAGATACATAGAACAGTTGAGCCGTTCAAAGAACAACGGGCTCATAAAGATAATCACAGGATTGCGACGTTCAGGCAAGTCGTTCCTTCTGAAGAAACTCTTTCATCAGCATCTATTGGATGAGGGCGTGAGAGAAGACCATATTCTCGTCATCGACATGGAGAGTAGGAAGAACAGAGAGTTCAAGAACCCGGACTACCTGTTGGACTGGGTGGAAAAGATGATGATTGACTATGAGACTTATTATATCATCATCGACGAGGTGCAGGAGGTGGAAGACTTTGTAGAGGTGCTCTCTTCCTTGTCAGTTACCGAAGGGGCGGATGTGTATGTCACAGGCTCCAACTCGCGTTTCCTGTCCTCTGACCTGGTGACGGAATTCCGAGGCAGAGGTGACGAGATACATGTGTGGCCACTATCCTTCAAGGAGTTCATGACGGTGTATGATGGTTCGAAAGAAGACGGTTGGGCTGAATACAGACTGTACGGAGGTTTGCCGCAACTACTTACACAGGTTGGGGATGAGAAGAAGGCTGATTTCCTGCGTCGCCTTTATCGCACGGTATATCTACGTGACATCTACGAGCGGAACAACATAGAACTGAGACCTGAATTTGAAGAATTGTCGAAGACCGTAGCATCCAGTATAGGAGCACCTGTCAATGCACTGAATATAGCCAATACGTTCAAGTCCGTAAGCAATGTGCAGAGCATAACCGACAAGACAGTGTCGGCTTATCTGGAATATATGCAGGATGCTTTCCTTATCGAAAAATCCGAAAGGTTCGACATCAAAGGACGGAAATACATAGGTTCGTTGTCCAAGTATTATTATCAGGACGTAGGTCTGAGGAATGCTATTCTGTCGTTCCGTCAGAGCGAGCCGACACATATCATGGAGAACGTCATCTACAATGAGATGCGTATGCGAGGATGGCTCGTGGATGTGGGTAACGTCTATCATCGAGTGAGGAATACGGAAGGAAAGCAGCAGAGGGTGACATTGGAAGTGGATTTTGTCTGCAACAAAGGGAGCGAGCGGATCTACATCCAGTCGGCGTGGCGTATGCCCGATGCAGAAAAGATGGAACAGGAGAAACGGTCGTTGCGTCTTGTAGATGACTCTTTCCGCAAACTGCTGATCGTGGGAGAACATACCAAGCAGTGGAGCGACGAAAACGGCATACAGATAATGAGTATATATGACTTCCTGCTTGACTGGTCAAGTACTGAGAAACACGGATAAAAAAAAGATATGCGCATAGAATATGCGTTAATACATAATATGATTAAAGGGAGGGCCTATCCATCACGGACAAGCCCTCCCTTTCTAAAATTTATCAATGAAAAAAAAGTTTTTAGTGCTCTTGTTCGGAGCTGTATGTCTGGCTATAGATACAGCAGGATTCTGGTATGGCGGTTCGCCTCATTGGGCGAGTAATCGTCAATGCCGCCATCGAAAATCTGAGAGATGGTGCCATTTTCCATACCACGTTTCATCAGTTCCTCTGCAATGAATCTGGCACGGGAACGGCTGAGGTTATCATTGATGGCTTCACTGCCTGTGGCACTGTCGGCAGCGCCGATGACCTTAACTTTCAAGCCATATTTCTTGGCGATGCGTGCTACTTCGTCGAGATTGACGAGCTGTGACCTGTTGAGCAACCTGTCAGTGCCAAGTTCAAAGAAGAAATAGATGGGCGCACCTATGCAAGCCTTTCCTGAGTGGATGAGCGATAGGTAATCGTCTTCCGGCTCACCTTCAGCATTGCCATATTCTTCTGTACAAGAGGCGGACTCCATGACCTTTGTCTTTTGACCATTACCATACTTGTCTCTCATTCTTGCACGCAGCGAGTTGAGACCGCTGTAGTCGTTTCGAGGATAGCCATTTGTGACGGAAGAAGCGGCATCGTCAGAAAAGAGGTGGCCGTACTTGTCCAGAAGTCCCTCGATGGCAAGAATCTTGCGCAGCTGCTCCAGAGTCTGACAATCTCGATCGTGCTGGGCGTGATAGCGGCTGTTGCTGTCAGAAAGGGATGAGGCGTATGCCGAAAGCCATTCGTTCTGTGCGATGTACGGGCGAGCGTCTATCACTCGCTTCCAGCCAGTCTTGCCGATGCGGACAGAGAGGCCGAGGGATGCGGACAGCAGATGGTCGCCAAGGCGGTGTGCCTTGCCATAGCCGTCAAAATCCTGCATGGTGGTCATGTTGCCTATCTCTGCCGTAACAGCAATGCGTGGGGAGAGATGATACTGCCCCTGTATGCCGTAGGAAATGGCAAAGGGCTTGTGGGCATTCACCTTGTTGTGCAGCATACCCACGCCCACGTATGGAATGACACTCCATCTGGCAAGAGTGTGTACATCGTCCTTGTAGAGGTTGCCGAGGACATTCCACATGAAATCAGCACGCAGGTACTGGTAGTCCTGCGAGGAGTTGTTGCAGTCGTTGAACTGCATACCGCCATAGTTCAGACGACCGCCGACGGAAGGTGTGAACCATTTGCCGATCGACACGGAGAATGCCGGTTTCATGCGACCGAATAGGTCGTTGCATCCGAGCGGTTTGCCGAGGAAGACCGTAGTTCCTCCTGCCGCTTGGACAAACCAGTTGTCCGTCCATGGCGAAGCTACCAATGCCCCTTTCATGTAGGAAGGTTTAAGCGGACGAAGCATACCGTCTGCCGAAAGTCTGCATACAACGGTGGTGGTGTCCGCCGTGCGGTGATAGTCTTTGGCTTGCGCACCCAATGAAAGGGCGAAGCCAAGGGATAGAATAAGTATTTTTCTCATGTTGTTCAATTTAATCTGGTGAATACTATAACAGGTGATACGTGACAGTGCCGCTTATCGTTTCTTCCTTTTGCCGGAAGAGGGGCGCATCATGCGTGCAGCTTTCATCATGCAACGGCGTGCCCAAGCGCGTTCATCCTCGTCATCGTCACGTCCCCATTTGAGGTCGGACGAACTGCCGCCACCGCCATGACCTCGGCAAAGGTGGTGGCATCATCGACGTAGCCGAGGAATAGAAGCGTGGCACAGTACATCACCTCCGTTCCATTCTCCGCAAAGGCCTGAAGCAGGGAACCGTCAAACACGTCCTTGCCCTCATTGGAAAGCCGTGCCACACGTTCGGAGAACTCGCTGACCATGTTTTCGAGAAGGGCATTTCTGAGAACGGTGTCCGCACCTTGTCGGATAGTATCGGAATATCTGTGTGCCTCCTGCCGCAACTCCTCCGTGCGCTCCTTCATGGCGGTCATCTCCTCACGCAGGGCATCGAGCTTGCGGTCAGCCTCTGAGAGCTTCTCCTGCTTGTCGTCCAGTTTCGACTGGATAGCGGACAGTTCCTGCTCCAGCTCTTGGACTTGCTGACGGAGAGCATCAGGATTGTCGTGACCTGCAAGAATCTGCCGATGCAATTCAGCAAGTGCCGCCTCCTTCTCAGCCTTCTCCTGCAAGAGGTTGTTGACCATTGAGGTGAGTCCTTTTACTCTCCGCTCTGCCAGACGGATGTCCGATTGGAGCGAGGCGAGTGTCCGCTGATGGGTGGCGACGGACTGCTCAATGGTGGTGCACTGTTCTGACAGCTGGCGGCGGTATTCTTCGGTGGTGCGGTGGCGTGCTCCCGTCTCTGAGACGGAAGTTCCGCGCTCCATGCCCCAACGCTTGTTGACATCGGCAAATTCGCTGTGCAGGGCTTTCATCCTGGCAGAAAACTCGTACTTGTCCTTTCCGGCGAATATCTGTTTGTATGCAAACTTGCCGTCCTTGATTGGCAAGAGGGTGCAGTGAACGTGCGGATTGGTTTCGTCCAAGTGTAAGATGAAAGCGACGATGTTCTCCTCACCGTATTTGTCCGCAACAAAGCGGTAAACATCCTTTGCCCATTCCTCAATGTCCTTGCATCGGGTTAGATGCGAATTGTCCGCTCCGTGAGTGAGATTCACCTTCTGGTCACCGAATGCCAATTCTGTCATACGTTCTCGTGAGCCTCCGAAGATGAAATTGACCACTGTGCGGAAGCGTGGCTCTGCCAGTCCCTCGTTGGGGTCTTTGATTCCACGGCTCCGCAGGATGTCTGCCATGCGCTCCGGGATGCTTCGGCTCTTGTCTATAGGACAAACCTTGCCGCCCCGAACCTCGAAGTTGAGCCGCTCACGGCTGCGGTCGTAGTTGCCTGTTGATTCAGCGGATCCCCAACCCTTTTCCGTCCAACGGCGTTGGTGCTCGTTGCTCTGTGCTGTGGTGATTCCCTTAGATGGTCGGAAATCCATAACCTGTTTTGGTGTTGCCATAACCTATTTCCTTTTATGTGTGTACAACTCTCCTGTCTCCAGCTTGCTGCTTGTAAGGACAGCCTCCCGATGGTCGGAGACCAAGAGGGGTATTAGGCTACCCAAATTCCCTCATTTCCGACCAACGGGCAAGCCCGATTATTTTACAGCAATGGCAGACGTGTAAACACTGTGCCAGTGAAAAGAAGAAGCGTTGTACGGTGATTATTAGAGGTTAATACAGCCTTTTTGATGGACAGGAG
>ENA-OQED01001065-OQED01001065.1-human-gut-metagenome-genome-assembly--contig:-NODE-1065-length-10476-cov-0.829355_pt1 | contig 10476 bp, 11 predicted proteins | sample MGYA00242790_ERZ504625 | MGnify/ENA primary metagenome ERZ504625 (study PRJEB26092, sample SAMD00036345) | human gut metagenome | host: Homo sapiens | study: EMG produced TPA metagenomics assembly of...
AGTATGCGGTAACAAAGATTCCCATATTTGCGATGCAGTGCTCAAATCCACTTACAACGAATCCTGAGATACACATGGTAATCATCAGAAATCTTCCTGCATCACTCTTTAATTTCATACCACAGAGTACACCAAGACAGACGAAGAAGTTACAGAGTACTGCTCTGAAAAACATCTGTCCGAGCGGAATACTCAGTTTATTTCCAATGAATCCCGCAAAATAGTCTGCTGTTCCGGATGCTCCTGCACCTACAAACAACAATGCTAAAATTGCACATCCGACAAAGTTTCCAAGGTAGCTTACGCCCCATACCTTACCGGCCTCTTTCCAGCTTACCTGTTTATCATAGGCTCCGAACGCCATTACCATATTATTTCCTGTAAAAAGCTCGCCGCCTACGAAGCTGATCAGAAGCACTGCAATGGAGAATACTAATGCCCCCACAAATTTTCCCCATTCAGGCATGGTCTTGGAGAATACGTTTCCAACTACATTACTGTAGATCATAGCCACATCAATAAAAAATCCCGCCATGACCGCACGTATAAAGTACTTGAAAAAATTGGTATTCACCAGGTTACTCTTGGCTTTCGCCGCGTTTGACACTTTCTGTACATCTTCGTAATTCATAACTACACCTCCGCAATGTATTTTATTGAGAACATTATATCACCTGAATATCTGTTTCACAACCGAAATCGTCAAACAATTCAAGAATATTCATCAGATTTGTAATTATGTTCCATTATATTCGAAGATTTTTATAGCAATTCCATATACTAATGCAATCGAGACAGTTCGGCAGAATACAAAGGACAAGAAAGATATCTGCAGACATGCTGACGCAGGAGAAAATGTCTGAAAGTAAAGCTGATTTTTTTATTCAAATACAACTGCTTTATCCTGCAATTCTGTTACATATCCGATAACACCGCCGAAGATATCCATACCTGCAAGCTCTTCTGCAAGGGCATCGGCTTCTTCTGCCGGTACTGCAAGCAGAAGTCCGCCGGATGTCTGCGGATCAAATACCAGATCCTCCATCCAGAGTTCCTTATCTCACTTCGTACTTCATCGCCTGCGAAGTCACGATTTCTGTATGCACCTTCAGGAATCAGCCCCATCTGTGCATACTCTTCAACACCCTCAATGATCGGAAGTTTCTCAGACTGGATCACCAGAGTTTTCCGGCTGCCTTTTGCCATTTCCAGACTGTGACCTGCAAGACTGAATCCTGTTACGTCGGTGCAGCTGTGGATCGTGTATTTAGATGCAATCTCTGCTGCATATTTGTTCAGCTTCGCCATGATTTTCTGAACTCTCTCAATTTCTTCCTGAGACGCCATTTCTGCCTTAATGGCAGTGTTAAGGATTCCACAGCCCAGCGGTTTGGTAAGAATAAGGATGTCTCCTTCTTCTGCGCCGTAATTTTTCCACATTTTGTCCGGATGCACATAACCAGTTACACAGAGTCCGTATTTCGGTTCTTTATCATTGATAGTATGCCCGCCTGCAAGGACTGCTCCGGCTTCCATGACCTTATCTGCACCGCCGCGCAGAATCTGCTCCAGTACTTCCGGACCAAGGCAGTTTGGAAATGCTACCACATTTAATGCCAGTTTCGGAACACCGCCCATTGCATAGACATCACTCAGTGCATTGGCTGCTGCGATCTGCCCGTACATATACGGATCATCCACTACTGGCGGAAAAAAGTCTACTGTATGGATCATTGCCAGTTCATCATTAATCTTGTATACTGCTGCATCGTCTGATGTCTCCGGACCTACCAGAAGCATCGGATCTGTAAATTTCGGAAGTTTGCCTACTACCTGCGCCAGAACTTTCGGGCCAATCTTAGCACCGCATCCGGCTGCACTGGCAAGCTGTGTAAGACGCACTTCATTTTTTTCATTTCATTTCCCATAAGTCAGTTCACCCCAATTGATCTCCATATTCAGAATCTCCTCGTAACTGTTCAATACTTTCGTTACTGTAAACGGAGTGAACAGTAACGTACTTTCACAGCCGACAGACTGCCGAATAGTTACATATCTTCTATAACAAGAGATTCAGTGCTATCATTGTATCATGTTTTCACATATCCGTCAAAATGTGAACCGTTTACCATATATCAGGTATTCCTATAAATCTTTCCATTTTACGCAAGAATCCTATAAATCTTTTCATATTCCAGATCCTGTTCCTTCATATAGGAAGCTGTTTCTTCTTCGTTCTGTTCCCCACATTTCCACGCAAGGCCGCAGGAAGCTGATATTTCTCTTGGCACAGGGATCAGTCTGCCTGTAAATTTGTTTTTCTTACATTCCCTTTCCATGGCAATTGCCTGAGTGGTAGTTTCAAAAGTCACCACTGTTGTCAGAACTTTTTCTTTCATAATCCGTCGTGTCCTCATAAAAAAGAGGCACCGTTACCGGCACCTCTTTTATTATTTTCTATAAATTATTTCGCCTGGATATATCCTTTTGCTTTTAAGGTTTCAGCACAGAGAACTGCTCCGCCTGCTGCACCTCTGACTGTATTGTGGGAAAGTCCTACGAATTTCCAGTCATATACGGTGTCTTCACGAAGACGTCCTACAGATACGCCCATGCCATGTTCGAAGTTTACATCCTCTGTAACCTGCGGACGGTTGTCCTCTTCCAGATACTGGATGAACTGCTTCGGAGCACTTGGAAGTTCTAATTCCTGTGGAAGTCCCTTGAACTCTACTAATGCTTTGATAAGCTGCTCCTTAGTAGGGTTCTTACGGAATTTAACGAATACAGCTGCTGTATGTCCGTTCAGTACCGGTACACGGATACACTGGCATGTGATAACCGGTTCTGTAGCAGGTTTGATTACACCGTCTTCTACTTTACCCCAGATTCTTAATGGCTCTTTCTCGCTCTTCTCTTCCTCGCCACCGATGTATGGGATGATGTTTCCAACCATTTCCGGCCAGTCCTTAAATGTCTTACCTGCTCCGGAGATTGCCTGATATGTAGTAGCAACTACTTCATATGGCTCGAACTCTTTCCATGCAGTTAATACAGGAGCATAGCTCTGGATAGAGCAGTTTGGTTTAACAGCGATAAATCCGCGTGTTGTTCCAAGACGTTTCTTCTGGGATTCGATTACATCGAAGTGTTCCGGATTGATTTCCGGCACTACCATCGGTACATCCGGTGTCCATCTGTGAGCACTGTTGTTGGAAACAACCGGTGTCTCTGTCTTAGCATATTCTTCTTCGATCTTCTTGATCTCTTCTTTTGACATATCTACAGCAGAGAATACGAAATCAACTGTTGCAGCAACCTTCTCTACTTCGTTTACGTTCATAACAACAAGATTCTTGACACCCTCCGGCATTGGAGTATCCATTTTCCATCTTCCGCCAACTGCCTCTTCGTATGTCTTTCCTGCACTTCTCGGACTTGCAGCTACAGTTACAACTTCAAACCATGGATGATTCTCAAGCAGAGAGATAAATCTCTGACCTACCATACCTGTAGCACCTAAAATACCGACTCTAAGCTTTTCACTCATAATATCTTTCTCCTCTTTATCTTCTGCCCGCGTCTCTACCCTTGCGCGGACATTTTTATCCAGGTGTCCTTATATTGCGTACATCTGTCTTTCTTGTACATACTATAACAAACCAAAATAAATTGCAAGCATTTTTTTTAATTTTCTTCCAGATATTTTTTGTTCTCAGCATCACTTTCTCCATCACGTCAGGTCCCGGTGCACCGATGGTCATACGTTTTTCCACACAGGTTTTCATACTGATTGCTTCGTAAATATCGTTCTCGAATACCGGGCTGATGGCTTTATATTCTTCAAGAGGAAGTTCATCCAGAGAAATCCCTTTATCAATACAGGTAAGCACCAGACGGCCTACAATGCCGTGTGCATCGCGGAAAGGTACTCCATGATTTACCAGATAATCGGCTGCATCTGTAGCATTTGTAAAGCCATTCTTTGCACTTGCTTCCATATTCTGTTTGTTGAACTGCATAGTAGAGATCATGCCTGTAAAGAGGGCAAGACATCCTTTTACAGTGTCAATGGCATCAAATGTAAGTTCTTTGTCTTCCTGCATATCTTTGTTGTATGCAAGAGGGATTCCCTTCATGGTTGTAAGGATAGATGTTAATGCTCCGTATACACGACCTGTTTTTCCTCTTACAAGTTCTGCGATATCCGGGTTCTTTTTCTGAGGCATGATACTGCTGCCTGTGCTGTAGGCATCGTCTATCTCTACGAAGCGGTATTCATTGGAGTTCCACATAATGATTTCTTCGCAGAAACGGCTCATGTGCATCATAATTGTGGAGAATGCGGACAGAAGCTCAATCACATAGTCTCTGTCTGATACAGAGTCCATGCTGTTTCTGGTCGGGCCGTCGAAACCGAGAAGCTGTGCTGTATATTCTCTGTCAAGTGGGTAGGTGGTTCCTGCCAGTGCACCTGCACCCAGAGGACAGGTGTTCATTCTCTTACGGATATCTGCAAGTCTGCTTCTGTCACGTACAAACATTTCAAAGTATGCACCTACGTGGTGAGCCAGTGTGACCGGCTGCGCTTTCTGGAGGTGTGTGAAGCCTGGCATGTATGTGTGGACATTCTCTTCCATGATCTTCTGAAGTGCTTCGAGAAGTTTCTTTACCAGTTCGTCTGTCTCGTCAATCTCATCTCTTACATAGAGTTTCATGTCAAGGGCTACCTGATCGTTACGGCTTCTTCCTGTGTGAAGTTTCTTGCCTGCATCACCGATTCTGTCGATAAGGTTTGCTTCTACAAAGCTGTGGATATCTTCATATTCGGATGTGATCTCGAGTTTGCCGGATCTTACATCTGCAAGGATTCCGTCAAGACCTGCTTCGATCTGATCTTTTTCTTCTGCTGTCAGGATTCCCTGTCTGGCGAGCATTGCTACGTGTGCTTTGCTGCCTCTGATGTCCTGCTCATAGAATTTCTGGTCAAAAGAGATGGATGCGTTGAAGTTATATACAAGTTTGTCTGTTTCTTTTGTGAAACGTCCGCCCCAAAGCTGTGCCATTGTGTTATTCCTCGTTTCTTCTTTATTTTTGGTATTATTGCTTTTACGTGTTAGTGTAACATATTTTTTCAGTATTGCAAAGTAGTTAGTTTGGAATCATTCAAAAGGTACGTGAAGAAAAAGAAGGTGTGTTGGGGCTTAGTTTCGGAACCCTGTAATTCTAAGGCATTCGGGAATCTGCTAAAACCATGAGCCGCCCTCTCAAACTCGCTCCGTTGCAAACTTCGCTCAGACACGTGAGACGGTCGGCTCATAACGCAGATTCCCGAATACCAAGAATTACAAGAACCCTCAAATGCGCCCCAACACACCTTCTTTTTCTTCACTGGGTATTGGCTATATGTTACATAATTGTGGTTACTGCTTTATTTTCTGTTTTCAGCCTCTCTTCGGGAATAGACGCAACCGCAGTAGTTCTGACGGTAGAGGTCGTATTCGTGGGATAGTTCGATGGAACGTTTGTAGCCGTTCTTTTTCTTGAAGTCAGATGGGAGGTGTTGGACGTGGTAGATTTCTGCCAGTTCTTGTCCGATTTCGTTAATCTTGGCTGCGTTTTTCAGAGGGCTGATGGAAAGGGTGGTGGTAAAATAGTCATAGCCGCCCTCTTCTGCCAGTTTTGCTGCTTCTTCCATGCGGAGGCGGTAGCATTTGAAGCAGCGTTCGCCACCTTCGGGTACGTCTTCGAGGCCTTTTGCCATCTGGAAGAATTCCTGTGGGTCGTAGTGACCCTCTATCAGTTTGACAGGGTGTTCAAATTCCATGGAGTTTACAAGACGGGTAATTTCATGGACTCGTTTGCGATATTCTTCTTCCGGGTAGATGTTTGGGTTGTAGTAGAATACTGTGATGTTGAAATATTTTGACAGGTATTCCAGTACGTAACTGCTGCAGGGTGCACAGCAGCTGTGGAGAAACAGGCTTGGGATCTTGTTATCTTTTTGCGCCTGATCTATAAGTTTTTCCAGTTCTTTCTGATAGTTTCGTTTATTCAACAGTATTATTATATCCTTTCTGCATCTTCACAAATGCTTTTTATTATCTTTTAATAAAATGCGAATACCTGTTCAGGTATTCTCTATTGTGCCTTCGTAATGATTCTTTGTATTTTTTAACTTCCTGCACTCTCCTATTCGTTCGCCCATTTTTACGATAGTCTCATATCCCTCTTCTGTATTCTCGATCAGATCATAATCAATACGGACTTTTCCCGGCTGGATGAGGAGGATTATTGTGGAACCTCCGAATTCGAAGTTGCCTTTTTCCTGGCCTTTCTTTACTGTGGCAGGATTTTTATGGAGATTTGTGATTTTTCCTACCATCATGGCGCCTACTTCCATCATGAGGATGGTTCCGAATTGTTTTGTTTTCAGCAGAGTGTATTCTCTGGCGTTTTCTTTGTAGATGGGATATACATCGTTTGCTGCAGGATTCACTGTGTGGAAAACGCCGGGCAGAGTTACATTCGCGGATTTTCTTCCATCTGCCACATAGCAGTAATGATGATAGTCATCTACTGTCAGTCTGAAAATCAGCGCATAGCCGCCTGTGTATCTCTCGGCAATTGCCTTATTCTTCAGAAGCTGTCCTGCTGTATATTCTGTATCTTTGATGCTGAAACGTGAGTCTGAGCTGATCCTGTGTACGGAAAGTTTTCCGTCACAGGGGCTGATCAGGATGTTTTCGCGCATATCGATCGGGCGTTCTTCTTTTCGGATGCGCCTTATAAAGAAGTCATTCCATGAAGAGAAGTTCTGTTTTTCGTAAATGCTCAGGTCAATCTTGTTGTTTTTTACAAAATCCGGTACAAATCTGGCAGAAAGTCTGGTGTTAAGCAGGACTCCCGCTGCCTTTGACACGAAAGGTCTGATCAGGAGTTTCAGGCAGAGTCTGCCACCCCGGTCATTATATAAATGCCGCAGGAATTTATCCTGCTCATTCTCTTCAATCGTGATATTTCCTTTTCTGTCAATATACTTCATTCGTATCTTCCCTCCATAAAAGTATAACCGCAGCCTCCCCGTTTCCCGGGAACCGCTGCGGCCAGTCAACAGTTATATTTATTTTATATCAAACGGAACATCTTCGCAAGTGCAAGTGCCACGACTGCAACCAGCAGGATACGTACCGGATTCTGAGGTTTTTTTACCTTGATATCCAGAATAAAAAGCAGTCCCACGATAATCACTGCAATATGTATCACGATCAGGAAATAGAGTCCGCAATATCTTCTCATCAGATAAAGGAACGGCAGGATGATCGCCATGGATGTGATCGGAAGCCCCTGATAATACTGTCTGTTCTCAGAAGTCTCATTCTGTCTCTTTGCTTCTGAAACATTAAAATATGCAAGGCGGATGACAGATGCCACACTGTAAAAAATAAGCGCCCCAATCCCCGCCGGTGTATTCACACCCAGACAGTAACAGATCATTGCCGGAAAAATACCAAAGCAGACCACATCACATAAGGAATCGATCTGAATCCCGAAATTCTTCTCATCATCCGTACGGTTCTTCTTTGTTCTGGCTATCTTTCCGTCAAACATATCACACAGTCCGGAAAGTGCCAGACAGAAAATCGCAACCTTAAAATCCCCCTCCAGAGCCCTGGTAATTCCAAATACGGAAATTCCCAGACTTATATAAGTCAATATTACCGTATAATCATAAATTCCTAAAAACATATTTTCTCCCCCTACTTTTCTTCTTGTTCTTTTCTTCCTATTATGAAATACGCCACACAGGTCATCACTGCACTGATAAGCATCTGTGCATAATAGGAAATTCCTCTGCTGAGCAGCATTGCAGGAAGTAATGCTTCTCCGAAAACCGGTGCAAACATCACCAGATAAAGAGACTCACTGATTCCCATTCCTCCGGGTAAAGGCAGCATATCAACAGAGACAGATATGACAGACTGCAAAATCGTAAGGGTTATGATGGAATATCCATGAAATCCCAGCGAACGGTATACCCAGTATGTAACTGTAAATAACAAAATCCTCTGCGCCATAGTGATCAGGAACACTTTCAGGATCACCAGCTTGTGACTTGCCCAGAAAGCCGCAGTTTCATGATACTGGTCCATAGACGCTTCCAGTTTCTCAAGCCGGGTTGTCTTTGGCTTAAGGAAACGGAAATGTTCAATAAGTTTCAGACCTTTTACCATGATCCATTTCGCCAGTCCAGGTGCAAATACAAGGATCATCATGAAAGTAACGCAGAAAATATTCAGACCTACACCCAGGTAAAACACCCACATGTACTGGCCAAGATATCCTTCCAGAAAGCCTCTGCCAAAAATCCAGATTACAATTCCGATCACTACCAGAACCGCTTTATAAGTAATCGTGACAATCATCAGGACCAGCGTAGTGACAGGAATCGGAAGTTTGTCCTTTTTCATAAAATAAATCTGCATTGGCTGTCCGCCGGATGCAGACGGTGTGATACAGCTGAAAAAGAATCCCACAAAAGAATACAGAGCACAATGCCCCATCTTTACTTTTGCTCCGAGAGTCCGCATCATATAGAAGATAATTACAGACTCGCCAAGTATGAACAGTACCACACAAACCACACTGACCAGTAAGTAAAACCGGGATCTGCCTGCCGTACTGTATGAATAATCTCTCCCAGATCCTCTCCCTTAAATACCATATATACGGTAATGGAAAATATAAGGATCAGAAAAATGGTGTTAAATATTGCTTTCTTTTTGTTTCTCATTTGCTTACACTTTCTTATGCAGTTTTTTACAGCATTCGTCTGATTTCTATACCCGATTCATGTATGTCACAGTGTCTGATATATGTGTATTTCTGATATGAAACACATAGTAAACAGTAACGTATTCCTTACAGAACATTTGCCCTCAAATACTATAGCAGCAAAAATACTATAGTTTATCTATTATATCATACCCTGACATTTCTGCATATCATAAATTATGAAAATATTCGTTACTGTTCACTCCGTTCACAGTAACGTAGCCAAAATTCATTCCAGATTGCCTGCGGCAATGGAATTTTGGCTTGTATGTCTCGGGATTTTGGCATATTCATGCCAAAACACCTCGCGGGATAGTGGTGTGTGAACAGTATCGGAAAATGTTAAATGATCATAATTCATTCAGAGAATGAAAGGAATATCCCATCTCTTCCCATTTATCCAACAGTTCATCCAGAATCTGTGCATTAGTGGAAGAGGTGCTGTGTAGCAGTACAATAGCTCCCGGATGAATCCGTTTCGTCAGTTTTGCAATAGCTTCCTGTGGATCTGGCTGGTTATCCTGGTACCAGTCTACATAGGCAAGGCTCCAGAAAAATGTGTGATATCCCAGTTCTCTGGCCATAGACAGATTCTGTGTACTGTAGATGCCCTGGTGGGGGGCGGTAAAATTTTGTCATTTCTTTTCCTGTAATTTCCCTGTAAATTTTTTCTACATCGGATAATTCTTTCTGAAAAGATTCTTTTGTGGAAATTTTTGACATATCCGGGTGCGTCATAGTATGATTGCCGACAATATGCCCTTCCGTTTCCATTCGTTTGATCAGATCTTTGTTTTCCGAAATGAAATTTCCAACCACAAAAAATGTAGCAGGTGCCTGATGTTTTTTCAGTGCATCCAAAATAGCAGGAGTATTTCCATTTTCAAAGCCTGCGTCAAAGGTGAGATAGATTTTCTTTTCTTCGGTATCTTCAGCAAAAAAGGCATTGTACTGAGCCAATTCTTCTATCGTTGCATTTCCAACAGGACGTTTGCCTTCTTCCTGAAAACTGAGTCCCCAGTTGGAACTTTGGGCAGAAGCAGCAGTCTGTCTGGCAGTGTTGTGCGATACGATTTTTCCTATAGAGGAACCTATAAATGCACAAGCACAGAAAAGAAGAAAAATCTTGGTAAATCTAGGAAGAGAAAATCCGAGTGGAAGATATGTATTTGAGATGCATAGAGAGTGTTAACCTCAGAATGGAATGATATTAGTTTAATATATGAGAAAGAGGGGAACTATAGAAGCTGAATGACAATAAAAGAGCCACAGATTTATATTTCATCGTGGCTCCTGTTAAGATTCTGTATCCAAGGGATGATACCTCACTTTCTGTAAAATAAATTATGAAATTGTATGAATTTGAATTATGAAATTTACTGTCCCATTGGTCTGTACCTTCCTTTTATAGTTTCATAGGGTAAATCGTTAAGTTTTCATTGGACTGTACCTTCTTCATGTAAATGAACGGTTACGTTTTATAATAGGGTAAATCGTTAACGTTTCATTGGACTGTACCTTCCTTATTTTGATTGAATGTCACTTTAAAAATAAAGTAAATCATTAAATTTCCATTGAACCGTACCTTCTTTAGAATGTTTAACTGTTACGTTCAAAATAAGATAAATCGTTAGGTTTCCA
>ENA-OQED01001066-OQED01001066.1-human-gut-metagenome-genome-assembly--contig:-NODE-1066-length-10474-cov-1.113559_pt1 | contig 10474 bp, 8 predicted proteins | sample MGYA00242790_ERZ504625 | MGnify/ENA primary metagenome ERZ504625 (study PRJEB26092, sample SAMD00036345) | human gut metagenome | host: Homo sapiens | study: EMG produced TPA metagenomics assembly of...
AATCCATATAATCGTATAATTTTTCTTTCCATTTTCAAAATTATAACCCCTCCTTTTTATTTTACGTGCTCTCGCTGCTGCTTCCCCCATACAAAATCGCATAAAAAAGCACTCATTCATGCCAGAGCGTGTTTGAAAAAAGCTTTTCGTGAGCTGCGAGTCCCATTTTCAGCCCAAACGGTCTGCAGCAACCGGATAAGGTCAAAACAGATCGCGAAGTGGGGCTTGCAGATTGTGGAAATGATTTTTCAAACTCTGATTTTATTCTACCATCCTAACCGCGATTGTACAATGCAAATCTGGTTTGTTTTTTATTCATTTCCTACGATTACGGCAAGATCTTCATCTGTCGTCTGCATCTCATCGTTCTCAAACCAGATGCTGTAAATGTTCTGTGAAGTCAGTGTTTCCAGGGACTCCCTGGAAAGCGATTCGGCCTGATAATCAGAAAATGCTGCAAGCAGCGTATTGGCACAGCCATATTCACCGGAATAGACGATCAGTTCGGATGCTGCTGTGTGGTCTTTTCCGTCTGCCGCGCTAAGATACGGCGTGCACATCGTTTTGTCCTGATACTGATAATAGCGGTACGCATCCGGGCTGCCCGCCTGGTAAGCGTGGAAAAACACGATGCTTTTCGGTCCTTCATACGTCATTGTTCCGTATGACTGGATTTCGTTCCCGGAAAGATGATACAGCGGATACCGGTACTCTTTTTCTCCCGTTTCATCGAGACAGCGCACGAAACCGTCCTTACTGGAAATAATGCCGAGCTGATAGCCCTCGCCGCGAATCGTATCCGCCAGATAATCAATCAAAAAAGCATTTTTCATCCAGAAAAAGTCGAGATATGCGGTATAGCCCATCTCTGCGGCATACGCCTGATACGCGTCTGACACATGCAGACAGACCTGGTTTTCCCCTGACAGCTCCAGTGAAATATCATCCGGGTTCTGTGTAAAGGCAGCAACTGCTGCCGTTTCTTCTGCTGCCGCATCGTTCCGGTTCGGATCAAACTGCGCTGCAGCCGCATCATCATTGCTGGCGCAGAGATTTTCCAGGGACGCATACAGCGGTCCCAGATAAATTTCCCGGCAATTGGCATCGGATACTTTTTTCAGTGCATCGTATAAAACCGGATCTACCGTCAGCACTTCATTTGGATGTTGGTTGATATCATACAGGTTTGTCACATCCTCAAAGCTCTCATCTATATTGAAAAGCCGGTAGCCTTTCACCGCCGCATCTGTGTAAAGCAGCGAAAGTGCCTTTGCCTCCCCGCCTGCGGAAACCCCGCTTGCGCCAACGTTATATTTCAAGGTAAAATCCTCACCGCAGTTCAAATCCGCGCCTGCCTTTACACTGATCTCACGCCAGCCGGAATCTCCGTGCAGAAAGTTCATAAAACCATACACCAGAAAACCGGATCCAATCGCCAGAAGCAGTACTACAAGCAGGATGCGCCGTCCGACATTTTTTTCGGAAAGCCAGACCTTCTGTACCGGCTTTGGCAGCCGTCTGTTCGGATCTTTTACTGTTCTTCCCATTCTGTTGCTCCTCTTTCCTTTTATTTTCTTTTTTGCTGTGATTTATTGTCCCAAAAAACACATCTCCCGTCAAGTAAAATCGGAACGGAATTCTTCTCACGCTTCTCTTTTGTGAACCGGCATAAGAAAGCGTTCTGCCCGGAAGGCTTTTTGATTTGCAGGAAAGTTCAACGAAGCTTCCTGTAAACTATGAGAAACACGCTCCGCGAGTTTCTCAAGTTATCGCGGCAGTCGCCAAAGTCTCGTGCAAGCACGGACTTTGGCTCGTTGCTCGCGTAAATCAAAAAAAGCGGCACCGGAACCTTTTTTCTGGTTCCGGGCCACTTTTTCTTTCCTGTCCACTATAGGGCAACTAAAATCAATGCAATGATAAAGATCAGGAGAATCACGGCAAGTACGGCAAATCCGTACAGCGCGCCCTGCTTGCATGCTTTGTAGTTGTGATAGTACTGTTTCTTTTGTATACCATCGCTGCGATGATACCGATGATCGGGAAGAAGAATGACAGCACTTTGTACCAGACGCTTCCGGTATCGTGAACCGGAGTTTTCAGGAATTCATCTTCTGCCTTGGAAAGATGAACCTCGTGGTTCTCCTCTTTTACTTCCTCGCCAGGCTTTCGGATGGTGATCGGCTGCAGCGGCTCTCCCTTTTCACGGAGTGCCTTGTACTCTTCGATCTCTTTTTTATTTCCATATACAAAGTGGTTGTGTCCGATATCCACGAATTCCGGTTTGTCCACGGAATAATCATGGATGGACGGGTCGTAGGTGTACAGCACCTTATTCTTCTCGAGCTGCGGATCCGGAATCGGAATCGCAGAAATCAGAGAATGCGTGTATGGGTGCAGCGGGAAGTTAAACAGCTCCTCTGCATCCGCAACCTCTACGATATTTCCTTTGTAGATAACACCGATACGGTCGGAAATGAACCGAACGATGGAAAGGTCATGAGCAATAAACAGATAAGTAACCTGTTTTTCTCTCTGGAATTTTTTCAGCAGATTGAGGACCTGGGCACGGATCGATACGTCCAGTGCGGAGATCGGCTCATCGGCTACAACCAGCTCCGGCTCCATAACCATGGCACGGGCCAGACCGATACGCTGGCGCTGTCCGCCGGAGAACTCATGTGGGTAACGGGTCAGGTGCTCTGGCAGAAGACCAACCTCGTTGATCATGTTCTCTACCTTTTTCACACGGTCTGCCTCGTTCTCGTACAGATGGAAGTTGTAAAGACCCTCGGATACGATATAATCGACCGTCGCACGCTCATTTAACGATGCGGCCGGATCCTGGAATACCATCTGAATGTTTCGGATAACCTCCCGGTCCAGGGAATGCGGAATCTTGCCGGAAATTTTAACGCCCTTATACAGGATCTCTCCTGCGGAACACGGGTTGACACGAATGACCGCACGGCCGATCGTTGTCTTTCCGGAACCGGACTCGCCTACGAGGGAGAAGGTCTCTCCCTTGTAGATGTCAAAAGAAGCATTTTTTACCGCTTTGACTGCGTCATCGCCCTTGCCGAAAGTGATATCTACATTTTTTACCTGCAGTAAGATTTCTCTTCCATTTTCGTCAATCGGACCATGCTCCGGCAGATGCGAAACAGTGGTCTTGCTTTCCTGCTTTGTAGACACTTTCAAACTCTCCTATAAGTTATATGCTTTTAACAGTTTTTCGTGAATATTCTGAATAGCTTCCGGTTTTTCTGTCTTCGGCGCTCTCGGATCCAGCAGCCATGTCTTGGCATAGTGGGTATCCGTTACCTTGAACATCGGCGGCTCCTCCAGAGTATCAATCTTCAGACAGTACTGGTTACGCGGTGCAAACGGGTCTCCGATAATCTTATTGTACAGAGACGGCGGCGTACCGGTAATGGAAAACAGCTTTGTATTCCGCTCCGCAAGCTGCGGCAGGGAAGAAAGCAGCGCCCAGGTGTACGGATGGCGCGGATCGTAGAACAGCTCTTCTACGTTCGCAAACTCGATGATCTGTCCTGCGTACAGAACGGCAACACGGTCTGCGATATTCGCTACGACACCAAGGTCGTGGGTAATAAACACGATGGTGTAGTTGTACTCTTTCTGAAGATCCTTGATCAGCTTCAGGATCTGTGCCTGAATCGTAACGTCCAGCGCAGTTGTCGGCTCATCGCAGATGAGGATCTTCGGACGGCAGGAAAGTGCAATCGCAATAACGATACGCTGTCTCATACCGCCGGAATACTGGAACGGATAATCATCGAAACGCTGCTCTGCGTTCGGAATACCACACTCCTCATCAGCTCAAGCGCCTGTGCTCTCGCTTCCACCTCGCTAACATTCTGATGCTTCATGATAACAGAAGTGATCTGTTTTCCGATTGTGATAATCGGGTTCAGGGAAGTCATCGGATCCTGGAATACGGTTGCAATTTTCTTGCCGCGGATCTGGCCCCAGTCATTCGGATCCTGGATTTTTGCCAGGTTAATGATACAGGTTCCATGAAGCTGCTCCGGCGTTTCATCCAGATAGCGTACACGGAAAGTTGCCTGGTCGAAAACGCTGTTCCGTTTCTGCTCATCGTTCAGATCCACACCGCGCTCCATTGCAGCTTTGAATGCCTCGTGCAGCTTTTTAATCATGCGGACTTTTTTTGCGCAGTTTGTAACGTCCGACGGAAAGATAAATCTCTTTGGCAAGAATCTCGTTTCTCTTTCTCGTCTCGTCCGTAATTTCTTTTGCTGTCAGGCCGGCGTACTCTTTTTTGTACTCTGCCATTTTTGCCTCATACGCCTGATTGTATGCCGTATCGTTCATGGCAGCCTGTTTGTGAGCCTTGATTTTTTCCTCTTTTGCTTTCTGCAGAGCCTTAATCTCTCCATCCAGTCTGGAAATCTCCGCGGATGTCTCTTTGACTTTCGCTTTTTCTTTGGAAGTATCGAGTGTCTGCTTATAGTTGAAAAGTTCGGTTCTCTTTATTACAAGTTCCTTGATTTCAGCATCTGCTTTCTCGCGCTCTTCCTCGCTCAGCGTCATTTTTTCTTCTTTTTCCTGCTCCAGCGCCTTCATTTTCAGAAATACTTCTGAACCATATTCCAGTTTGGAATACTCGTTCAGTTTTTCCAGGGTAGAAGCGATGGTCTTTTTCGCATAAGAATTCAGCGGAACAACCGTATCACTCAGTTCGTCATCATTGAAAATGATATCTCCCTGATCGATGAAACCGTTGCTGTCCAGCATACCCGCAAACGCTTTCGTGAATACGGATTTACCGGCGCCGGATTCTCCTACGATAGCAATGGACTCATTCTCGTAAATATCCAGCGTTACGCCCCGGATTGCCGTCAGGATACGGCCGCGGACACGGAATTTTACCTGTAAGTCCTTAATCGATAATAATACTTTTTTATCTTCCATGCGGCTTTCCTTCCTACATATGTGTTCTCGGGTCGGACGCATCTCCAAGGTTCTGTCCAACTACATATAATACTACGGTGATGATTGAAGCGACAACAACCGGGCTCCAGAACTCGAATCCCCATCGGTGTCAGCATGGCACCCTCAGCTCATAGATCAGTCTTCCCAGAGACATGTCAGAAAGTCCCATACCGATGTAAGCCAGGAACACCTCGTAAGAGATGTAGGACGGAATCTCAGTTGCCGCCAGAGTAACAATGACAGATGTCATAAACGGGAGAATATTCTTCATCGCAATTCGGAAAAATCGAAGTTCCAAGACATTTTGATGCCAGATTATACTCTCTGTCACGGATGATAACGACCTGCGTACGGATAAAGTACGCGATGGCAAGCCATCCGGTAACGGTCAGTGCAAATACCATGGTCCAGAAGCTCGGAGAAAAGATAAGCACCAGGACGGAGATCAGAAGTACATACGGAATATTTCCGATGATGTTGTAAACCTCCATCATGAAGACATCAACCTTCTTCGAAAATCCCCAGACAGATCCGACAATCACACCAATCGAAAGGTTGATGAGCGCACAGATAAATGCCAGGGAAACTGAAATTCTGGAACCAAACCAGACAGCATCAAAGGTCGACTGTCCGGAAGCACCGGATCCTAAAATCCAGTGAATATTGAATCCAAGCTGCTGCAATGCTTTGCCTGGAGACAGATGTTTTGTCGCGCCGTTCATCAGATTGGCGAAACGGTCGTACTCCACAAAGAGCGGATACACATACGTCATCAGCAGAATCACACCCAGGAGGCAAAGTACGGCAATATTGATTTTTTTCTTAAAAAATACGCGGAACACGGAATGCCAGTAGGAATATCTCGGAGCCGTAATTTTCTCAGACTCCAGAGAGCTGTTATCTACAGGAGAAAACAGTTCTTCCTCAGACAGACCGAATTTATCTAAATCATAATTCATAAGTCCCTACCTGTCTTTCGTTGAGAATGAGATTCGAGGATCCACCATGGACATCAAAACGTCGCCCAGGATGATGGAAATCACGGAGAGCACTGCGTAGAACAGTGTAACACCTACGATAACACCATTGTCGTATTTGCTGATTGCTTCCGTCAGCAGATTACCGGCACCAGGTACTACGTACACACGCTCGGTGATGATGGCGCCGGTCAGTGCGAACAGTACGCTCGCCGGAACACCCTGCACGATCGGAATCGCTGCGTTCTTCAAAATGTGTTTCGTAAAGATTTCTCCCTCTGTCAGTCCACCGGATCTTGCGAATTTTACGTAATCGGAGTTCATCTGGTCGATCATGTATCGACGCAGCCATTTCATCAGGTTTGCCACCTGCGGCAGTGCCAGAGAAACGATCGGCAGAATATACATCAGCTTGCTCTTCGAATCCATGTCAAAGGTGGTTGGCAGACCCATTTTTCCTCCGATTGCCTTAAACAGGAAGATATAGGCCAGTGAAGGTACTGCTATAATGAATACAATATAGATGGTTCCAAGCTGGTCAACCAGTTTGTCTTTCTTTCTCGCCATCAGAATGCCAAGCGGCACTGCGATGAGATAGGAAAGAATCACGGCAATGATACCGATCACAAAGGAATAGCCGATTTTTGATTTACCACTCTTAACTGTATCCACGTTGGTATAGTCATCTGTGAACCGATCGGAATGAACAGCGCTTGCATCCTGAGATTCGCTCATATACGTTGCGCTGTGCAGATCGTCTGCACTGTATTCCACCAGACCGCTTGGGTAGGTAATCTCCGATTTTACGTAGGATCCCTGCGCGCGGGTCATGGTCAGTGCTACATCCACACCCTCATTTACGGAATAGGACTTTCCTAAATTTATGGTGATTATATTCTGATGGAAATATGGGAATTTTGAGTCAAAGTACATCAGGTACTTGTGTGTTGTGCCATTTCCCATGATGGCCGGTGAAAATTTCTTTCCCCCATATACCGGATCGTGTAAGGTAAATGTAATCCCCCTCTTACCTTCTACCTTTGCAGCATCGTGAATGCTGTCGATGTCAATCAAACCGGAAAAATATTTTCCGAGACGCGTTGCAAGCGGAATATCCCTGTATGCAAACAGCTGCTGCTGTCCGCCGTTGGCATATTTTTTCTTACCCATCATGATCGCATCGTATCTTCTTACGGTGTAACCTTTTGCTTTATAATAAGCTGTAAATTCCTTTACATATTCAGATACCAGTTCTGAATCCTGGTCTTTCGTTCTTCCGAATGCTACTGCTTTGGATCTCGTATCCTCGTCAATTTCGCCTTTTGCTTTGAGAGCGTTCAAATAATCTGCATAGGTTACATAATCAAGATATCCGTATGTCTCCCACTTCTGATATTTGTACACCTTTTTCTGGTTATTGCTCTGATGGGAATAGGTGGTATCCTGTGCGAAAATCAGATTTCGGTCCATCAGAGAATAGATCATAGTCATAACGCATCCAACGACGATTACTACGGAAACAAGGCCATGCAACAAACGCTTAAAAAGATATTTTGTCATATTCTCTCATTCCTTAACACAATATGACAGGGGAATGGCTTTTTTTGTCCCCATCCCCCTGCCGGTTTATTCATTGGCTTTCAACTGTTCTGGTCTTTCCAATTTTACCTTTTCCAAAATTAGAAGATACCGAAACATTTTGGTCATGTATCCTTCGTAGTCCGGAAGCATGGTATCCAGATAAGAGCACGGATCACCAAAGTCCGGACCCCATCCGGAGACATCATATACGTCGTAGTTTTGTTCATAACCATAGTTTACATAGTATCCTGCATAGTACCATCCATCCAGGTCTACGGCATCAACCAGATTGATCACAACTTTTCCGCCAAGGGCAGCCTCTACTGATTTCTTGTAGGAGTTTGCTTTGTTGGTGTAAACTTCTACTGCAGACGGATATGGATACTCAATCTGGATCGGGTTGCTCTCATCGATGGTGATACCGTCTTCTGCGAGCTCCTCGATTGCGGTATTCAGTTCTTCTACTGCGTTTTCCGGATTGTACCATCCATCAAAACCATCGCTGGTCTTGTTTTCGGCATCCCATACTTTGATCTTCACGCCGTCGGCGTCGATCTGTTTCTGTACGATTTCACCATAGTAGGTGCCTGCCGGGAAGGTTGTGTCGGTTCCGTTGATCTGAATGGTAGTGTCTTTTGACAGGCTTACGAAATATCCCGGGGTAAAGGTATTTCTAAGGGAAGTATACTTCAGATCCTCGCCAACCTGCTGTGCATTGTAAGCGCCACGATCTGCTGCAAAGCTGATCGCTCTTCTGAAGTGAACGTTCTGCAGTGCTTTGTTTGTTCTCTGGATTTCTTCGTCAGACTTTGTACTCTTTGCTGTTGTTCCGTCGTTGGCATTTGCAGTCGCAGTACGGTTGATATTGTAGAATCCCATGAAGGAAGTAGCGTCGGTATCTGAAACTACTGCGTACTGGTCGTACAGACCTTCGGATTTTGCTGTCTCCATAGTGGAGGTGTTCAGGTTTACATAGTCAACGGTACCTGCTTTTGCATCTGTGTACATTTTGGTAACATCAGACTGGTCATTGAACAGCCAGGTCAGGGTTTTAATGTTTACGTTGTCTTTGTTCCAGTAAGAATCGCTCAGTTTAAATACGATGGTATTTTTCGCTGTAGCGTTGGTTACCAGGTACGGTCCGCAGTATGCGATGGAGTTGGAATCTTTTCCGTACTGATAATCTGCTGCGGAAGAATCGTACTCAGCACCGAATTTACCACCCTGGGACTGATAGTAGCTTCTGCTCATCGGCATGAAGATGGTGTAGCCCAGCATGGTCATGAAGTAGCTGCATGGCTCTTCCAGTGTGTACTCTACGGTATAGTCATCAACAGCTTTTACACCAACCTCGTCGAAATCGGTAACTTCACCGCTGATGTACTGGGATACGTTTTTGATCACGCCCTGTACCAGGTATTCCAGACCGCCCTGTGCATCACACATGTGCTGCATTCCGGCCACGAAGTCATCTGCTTTTACAGTATCCACTTCACGTCCCTGGGAATCGGTCCATTTTACATCTTTACGAAGGTGGAAGGTATAGGTCAGTCCGTCATCGGATACTTCATAGGATTCTGCCAGTGCCGGCTGCAGAGTTCCCTCTACATCGTACTCCATCAGTCCGTCATAGGTATTGATGATCGCATCGGTATCTGCCGCACGGGAAGTTGCAAGTCCGTCCCATGTTACCGGATCGCTCGCATACGGCATGGAGAAGCTGTCTTTTAAGGTGTAACCTTTTCCTGCCAGATATTCTTTTACCCAGCTCTCATAGGTTCCTGTTCCTTTAAGCTCATCCCATTTTGCTCTCATCTCGTTGTAATCTTCTGCTTTGATAAAGTCAGTTGTTACAACATACTGATGATAACGGTCGTTATCGCTTCCCCAAAGGGTATAGTCCTTGGTGCGCGGAGCCATTCTGTACATCGCGTACGTACCACCTCTTGAGGTGAGCGGGTACATCATGGCGGACTCCATCAGTTTTCCCTCGGCAACTGCCATCAGGGCATATCTCTCATCCACCGTTTCTGCTTCCTTTGCAGTAGCAAGTGCATCGTTGAAATCGCCCAGTGCCTCGTTATAGAGCTCTGTGCTGGTCTCGTCGTATCCTTCCGGCATTTCGGACTCCTCTGCCTCGGCTTCGCTCTCACTGCTTGCAGATGCGCTTGCATCGCTTTCGGAAGATGCGCTGCTGCTTACGCTTACACTCTCATCCGCCGGATCAGAACTTCCGCTGCCGGAATTTCCACAGGCAACCAGGCTTGCAGTCATACTCATAACAAGTAATGCGCTTACAATTTTTCTTTTCATAATTTCTTCCTAACTCCTTTCATGGATTCGCGTTGTTTTGCATCATCCGGACATTTACCGGAACGGCTTCGCCATTCCACCGTTTTTCATTTTGGCACTTTACCACATTAAAACGAATAGTACAAAAAGGAGATGCGTCCAACAAGATTTGTTTTCTTCATCCCTCATGCCCGTACATTTGTCCGTTTGTCCAAAAACAACTGGGTTCATTATAACCAGAACTCGCTCCATTTGTCAATATCCGATGCAGGGGAAAAGTGTATAAACTGCATTTAAAGTAATCAAAATCCTCTATTTTCCTCTTTTTGGGTATTGTTCTGATGCCGTTTTTCTATTTTCCTGTATTCTTCGGTTTTAGAATAAAAAAAGATTACACAAATAATTGTTTCTTTCCATTTGCGTTCTGCAGCACTGTCTTTTTGTATTTGTTTCAGATTTTGCTCCGGGAAAGAATCCTGCCGGACGCAAAAACAGACTTCTGAAAATCACATTTCTTCTTATTTAAGAGCGTCATACTGTTTTTTACTTTCGTTTTTTTACTTTCGTTTTTTACTTTCGTTTTCCTTCTTTTACAAAGCAAAGCCTTCCATGAAGACCGCTCACACCGAAATCACTTTCTTACTTTTTGT
>ENA-OQED01001067-OQED01001067.1-human-gut-metagenome-genome-assembly--contig:-NODE-1067-length-10471-cov-1.084783_pt1 | contig 10471 bp, 7 predicted proteins | sample MGYA00242790_ERZ504625 | MGnify/ENA primary metagenome ERZ504625 (study PRJEB26092, sample SAMD00036345) | human gut metagenome | host: Homo sapiens | study: EMG produced TPA metagenomics assembly of...
GGCGGAACTCCGTATTTGAAAGCATCCAGAAGGAAACCAAATCGCTCATGTGCCTGTTCCTTTGTGAAACCAAGCATCTCAAACATCTTCTCCTGCACATCGTTCTGGTGAATACGAACGCTTCCTCCTCCGATCTCAGTGCCGTTCAGGACGATATCGTAAGCTTTTGCACGAACTGCGCCCGGATCGGTATCCAGAAGCGGCAGATCCTCGTCCATCGGCATGGTGAACGGGTGATGCATTGCGGTGAAACGGTTCTCCTCATCGGACCACTCCAGGAAGCGGGAACTCGGTAATCCATACGAAACGGTATTCGTTCTTGTCGAGAAGTCCCATCTGCTCTGCCAGTTCCAGACGAAGTGCGCCAAGAACGTTCCAAACAATCTTGTTGCGGTCTGCTGCGAAGAGAAGAAGGTCTCCAGCCTGTCCGTCCATGGCTTTGATGAGGCTTCCATCTGCTCCTCTGTCATAAATTTGGAGAAGGAAGATTTCCAGCTTCCATCCTCATGGATTGCAATGTATGCAAGACCTTTTGCACCGTAACCTTTCGCAAACTCAACGAGCTTGTCGATTTTCTTTCTCGGCATTGCGCCCTGTCCCTTTGCGTTAATACCGCGGACAGAACCGCCGTTTTCAAGTGCGCCCTTAAATACAACGAACTCGGTATCTTTTACGGTCTCGGAAACATCAACCAGCTCCATACCGAAACGCAGGTCCGGTTTGTCGGAACCGAAACGGTTCATAGCCTCTTTCCAGGTCATTCTCTGGATCGGGAGCTGTACCTCAACGCCGAGCACCTCTTTGAACAGGTGTGCCAGCAGTCTCTCATTGACATCGATAACATCATCTACATCAACGAAAGCAAGCTCCATATCGATCTGGGTGAACTCCGGCTGACGGTCAGCACGCAGGTCCTCGTCACGGAAACATTTTACAATCTGGATATAGCGGTCATAGCCGGAGCACATCAGAAGCTGTTTGAACAGCTGCGGAGACTGCGGCAGTGCATAGAAGCTGCCCGGATGAACACGGCTCGGTACCAGATAGTCTCTGGCGCCTTCCGGTGTGGATTTGGTCAGCATCGGGGTTTCGATCTCAAGAAAACCTTCTTTTGACATGAACTCACGGGTGAGCATTGCCACCTTGCTTCTCATAATCAGGTTTCTCTGGATATCCGGTCGGCGCAGATCCAGGTAACGGTATTTCAGACGGAGCTCTTCTCTCGTCTTGGAATCCTCCTCGATCGGGAACGGCGGGGTTTCTGCCTCGGAAAGAATGCGTAAGGACTCAGCCTTTACTTCGAGCTCTCCTGTTGCCAGATTTTCATTGATAGCACCGGAGCGGGCCATAACTTCACCTTCTACGGCAATGACGAACTCGCTGCGCAGTTTTGCTGCTTTCTCAAAACCTTCCTCACTGATCGGGCCGTTCTCAAAGATAATCTGCATAATACCGCTTCTGTCACGCAGATCGACGAAAATAATTCCGCCTTTATTACGGCTCTTCTGTACCCAGCCCATCAGGGTTACTTTTTTTCCGATATCTGCTTTTGTGACTTCCGCACAGCGGCAGGTTCTCTTCAGGCCTTTCATGGATTCAGCCATTTTCTTGTTCCTCCTATTTGGAACTGCGGACACAAAGAATCTGCATCCGCAGCACATCGTTTTTTCATGCGATTACTATTATTGGATATTCCTTACATTTTGTCAACAAAAAATTCTTCGATCTCAGTGTAGCCCTCGCTGGCAAGCTGCTCTTTCTGGAATTTCTTGTTCTTTTTCATCACGGCGATGTTGATGGCCGTGCCTTCACTTCTCTCTTTTGTCGCCTGCTGAATGATCTTCTGCATTCCCTCTGCCGGCATGTTTTTCTCGATCAGGTACGCTTTTTTCTTCTGCGCGCCCGGGATCTGGTAATCTCTCTCAAGCAGAAGCATAACGATACGCTCAAATCCGATGGAGAATCCGCATGCGCAGGTCTGGTTTCCGGTGAATTTTCCGATCATTTCATCGTAGCGTCCGCCGCCTCCGACAGATCCGCCGTACTCATCCATAGCGATCTCGAAGATCGGTCCGGTATAGTAGGACATTCCGCGCACCAGAGTCGGATCGAAAGCGATCTTGAATTCTGCGGTCTTCACGGCATTAACACTGTCGATGATGGTCTTCAGGCCGTCTGCGTACTCTTTGTCAAGGAATCCCTCGAGTTTCTCACGGCAGTACTCTACGCCTGCGGTATCCGGGGTGATCTCCTCGAACATTTTCAGGTATTTCTCTACGGACTCTTTTGCAAAGCCGGCTTCCTCGAGCTCTTTGGCAACGCCCTCAAAACCGATTTTATCCATCTTATCGAGGATAATAAATACGGTGTCATAGGACTCCTCCGGGAATCCGCTGTAGGCTGCCATTGCTTTTAAGATGCGGCGGTCATTGATACGGATCGTAAAGTTCTTGAAGTCCAGTTTTCCAAGCAGTGTGGTGGTAGCAAGGATCAGCTCAATCTCTGCGAGGTTGGTCGGCTCGCCGAGGATATCGATATCGCACTGCATGAACTGGCGGTATCTTCCTCTCTGCGGACGGTCTGCACGCCATACATTTCCCATCTGAAGTGCTTTGAACGGGGACGGAAGCTCGTTTGCGTTGTTGGAATAGTAACGGCAGAGCGGAACGGTCAGGTCATAACGCAGGCCGCTGTCTACGAGATCGTTTTCTTTCTCAGCGGTCTCGAGTTTCAGCTTCTCTCCTCTTTTTAAGATCTTGAAAATCAGTTTCTCATTCTCGCCGCCCTGTTTGCTGTTCAGGTTTTCGATGTGCTCCACGCATGGGGTCTCCATGGAGGTAAAGCCGAAGGTTCCGTAAGTTTCCTTGATCAGACGGATCACATAGTCACGGATTGCCATTTCTTTCGGTAAAATATCTTTCATTCCGGTAACCGGTTTCTTTTTTAATGCCATTTTCTGTTTTCTCCTTTATGATTTCCCGGATCAATTCATCGACATCAGAAAGCTCGATCGCTTTCCGGCTGCCGCTGTGGATCACTCTCTGAAATGCCAGGAACATTTTCAGATCGAAATTTTTGACTTCTTCTGTCATAAGCTCCATCGCCTGTTTCCGCGTAAACGCACTCCGGTACGGGCGGTCGGAGGTCAGCGCGCAGTACACATCACAGATGCGTAAGATACGCGCCCCAAACGGAATCTTTTCTCCCGCCAGATTGGCCGGATACCCGGTTCCGTCATAATTTTCATGGTGATACAGAATACTCTCCAGCACAAAATCGGAGTAGCCGCGTCCCTGCAGGAGTTCATAGCCCAGTGTGGAATGGGTCCGCACAAAGCGCATCTCCTCGACGACGAGTGTATCCTGTTCTTCTACGTAATTCTCCAGTACAATCTTTCCGATATCGTGGAGAACGCCCGCTTTTGCAAGCTCATAGCAGATTTCTTTCTCATACCCAAGTTCCCGCGCAAGATCGTAAGCTAAATTGCTCACTTCCATGCCATGGATGAGCTGCTCGGTCAGGGTATAGCGCAGCATGTGAAGCTGCTGACTGGAATTTTCTTTCATTTTGGCAGATACTTCTCCATTCCGATACGTTTTCTCTCGATCATTTCATCGATACGCTCCACGTAGTTTTTCAGATCCTTCACGTTCTCCACCCGCTCAATGCGCTCTCCGTGTTCAAACACGAATTTCGTGGACGCTCCGGCTCCCGCGGCCAGAATGGACTGTTTTTCCTCCATAATGAGGATGTTGTAGATACCTGCTTTTCCTTCGCGGGAGTAGCCGACATTCTCAAAGTTACCCGCCATATTTTTCTGGCGGTACATGTAATACGGTCCCATCTCCATGCGGTGTGCGCTGTCCATCGTCATTTTCATGATCTCGGCAGAGTTTTCAAACGAGATTTCCTGATATTTGTCTTTGAACAGGTTGAGTCTCGTTGCACGCTTTAACGCAAGGGAATGGACGGTCAGGGAATCCGGATTCAGCGCTTCCACTTTTTCCAACGTATGCGCCACTTTTTCCTTGTCCTCGCCCGGCAGACCGACGATCAGATCCATGTTGATGTTGTCAAATCCAAGGGAACGCGCCATACGGAACTTCTCCTCGATCTCCTCCACGGTATGGTGGCGTCCGATCAGATCCAGCGTTTCCTGGTTCATGGTCTGTGGATTGATCGAAATACGGGTGACCGGGAATTTGCGGATGGCTTTTAAGACCTCCTCATTGATCGTATCCGGCCGTCCTGCCTCCACGGTGAACTCCTGCACCTGCTCCATCGGGAAGAGCTCTGTCACTTTCGTGAGCAGGCGCTCCATCTGTGCCGCATTCAGCGTGGTCGGCGTACCGCCTCCGATGTAGATCGTATCAAGGGTGTAATCCTTCATGTTCTCACTGATAAAGATCAGTTCTTTGATCAGTGCATCGAGATACGGATCTACCATATGCTCCCAGCGGCTTAACACATGGGAGCCGAAGGAACAGTACAGGCAGATGCTCGGACAGAACGGGATGCCGATGTACAGGCTGTAACCGTGTTCGTAGTCGATCGTCTTTAAAATGTCCTTTTCCCGGTTGGCAATCGTGATTGCAAGTGCCGTCTTTTCCGGGCTGGTGTAGTAGGTCTCGCGCATGTATTTCGCAATCTCTACATTTGTTTTGCCCTCTTCCAGCATCTTCATCGGAATTTTCGTCGGACGGATGCCGGTAAGGTCGCCCCACGGAAGTTCTTTTCCGCTCACTTTCGAGAGCGTGCGATAGACCATCCGTTTCAGGACATTTTTCGTTTCGTGGCGGTCTTTTTCATATTCCACCGCCTCACACGCGGCAGAAAGCTCTTCGTGCTTCTCATTTTCTATGGAAAAGCAGATCTGGTCTGCCGCGTACAGGATCTTATCATAATATGCAAATTCCCCGTCCGGGCGCCCCATCCTCTTCGTACCATGAGGTAATCTCACAGCCCGGATAGAATGCCTTGATCAGGGAATACACATCGTATTCAAAATCTTTTCTGTTAAAACAAAGGCTGATATTAAGCAAGGGGATTGTACCTCTTTTCATGTTCAATCGTAGTTTCATCGTTGTGGCCCGGATACACGGTCACATCCCCGGGAAGCTCTTTTAACAGGCGCTTGGCCGACGCGATCAGCTCTCTGCCGGAGGATGTCGGGAAGTCGTATCTTCCGTAGGACTCGCAGAACAGCGTATCACCGGAAAAAAGTGCTTTCTCTGCCGGAATATAGTAGCAGACACCGCCTGCCGTGTGCCCCGGTGTCGCAAGAACGTGGATTTCAAAGTCTGCGAGATGCAGCACATCGCCCTCTTTTACGGTTTTGTCCGCCTGCATCGTGTACGGTTTGCTCCAGAGCCCGGAAAGATTTTTCTTTGGATCCCCCAGCAGGTGCTGCTCTTTTTCATGGACATAGACCGGGATATGGTACTTTTTCCGCAGTGCATCCGCTGCCAGCATATGGTCGAAATGGCCATGGGTCAGCAGAATGGCCTCCGGGTCGCCGTCGATCTCGTCGATCTGGCGTTCAATCTCCAGCGGCGAATCGCCCGGGTCCACGATCAGCACCTTCTGGCTGTCCGGATTTTCCACAACGTAGCAGTTTGTCGAGAGCATTCCAAGTGCCCGGTAATTTACCTTTATCATACGCTTTTCTCCTTTTTATCCTCTCGATCTCTGAATATTGATCACGCTCTCCACCTGGCGTACCTTCTCGATGATGCTGTTCAGCTCTTCGTTGTTGTGCACGTCGAACGTCACATCGATGGAAGCCGTTCCCTGCTTGCTCGTTCTCACGTTCATCGCCGCAAGGTCGATCTTCCGCTCGGTAAAGATCTTGGAGATATCCACCAGAAGACCGGTACGGTTGTTTGCGTAAACGCTGATCTCCACGGTATAGAGAGAGCCGCCGTTGTCCTCTGCCTGCCATTCAGCATCAATGAGGCGCGCCCGCTCAGATTCCGGCAGATTCAGGACATTGACACAGTCGGTGCGGTGAATGGTCACGCCGCGTCCTCTTGTGACAAAGCCCACGATCTCATCGCCCGGGATCGGATTGCAGCATTTTGAGAAGCGAACTGCCACATCGTGGATACCGCGCACGACGATGCCGCCCTTGCTCTTTCCAACCGGCAGAACTTTCTCTCCAGATGCCGCCTCGAGCACCTGCTCGTCGGTGATCTCTTTTTTATGTTGCTTTTCGTACGTCTCAATCAGCTTGTTGAGGACCTGGCCCTCTTTTAAGCCGCCGTGGCCGATGGCCGCAAGAACGGAATCCCAGTCGCGGAAGCCGTACTTTCTCATGACAGCCTCTTCGTACATCGGTTTCGTATAGATTCCAAGGTTTTTGCCCTTCAGCTTTGCATAGCTGGTGAGCATTTCCTTGCCTTTGACGATGTTGTCCGTCTTGTTCTGCTGGCGGAACCACTGGTTGATGCGGCTCTTTGCCTGGGAACTCTTCGCAATTTTCAGCCAGTCGCGGCTCGGTCCCTTGGAGTTCTGCGAGGTGATGATCTCGACGCGGTCTCCGTTGTGAAGTTCCGTCTCGATCGGCACGAGTTTTCCGTTGACCCTCGCTCCGACCATCTTGTTGCCGACCGCACTGTGGACGGAATAAGCAAAGTCGATGGCACAGGAGCCGACCGGAAGCGTTTTGACATCGCCCGCCGGGCTGAAACAGTAAACATTGTCGGCAAACAGGTCGAGATCGCTCTTTAAGAGGTTCATGAACTCATGGTTGTCCGCCATGTCCTGCTGCCACTCCAGAATCTGGCGCAGCCAGGTCAGTTTTTCCTCTTCCTGCTCCGGTCCCGGTTTCTTGCCGTCGGAGGCCTCTTTGTATTTCCAGTGTGCAGCGATACCGTATTCTGCAATCCGGTGCATCTCATAAGTACGGATCTGAATCTCAAACGGCTGTCCGTTCGGTCCGATCAGGGTTGTATGCAGGGACTGGTAACGGTTTGGCTTCGGCATCGCAATGTAATCTTTGAAACGGCCCGGGATCGGCGTGTACATTTCATGGATGACACCGAGCGCTGCATAGCAGTCTTTGACGGATTCCACGATGATGCGGACCGCAAAGAGGTCATAGATCTGATCCAGCGTCTTATGCTGGTTGACCATCTTTTTGTAGATGCTGAAAAAGTGCTTGATTCGTCCGTTGACATCTGCCTCAATGCCGGCCTGGTGGATATGACGGGTCACCTCTTTTACGATCGCATCGACAAACTCCTGCCGCTGCTCCCGCTTCATGCTGACCTTCTGCACCAGTTCATAGTACGCATCCGGCTCCAGATATTTCAGAGAAAGGTCATCGAGTTCGACCTTGATCTTGGAAATACCGAGGCGCTGTGCGATCGGGCATAAATATCCATCGTCTCACGCGCTTTTTTCTTCTGCGTCTCCGGCGACCAGTACTGTGCAGTCCGCATGTTGTGCAGACGGTCCGCCAGTTTTACCAGAATAACACGGATATCCTTTGCCATCGCAAGGAACATCTTTCTCAGGTTTTCTGCCTGCTCCTCGACCTTATCCGCAGAATATTTCAGCTGTGCCAGCTTCGTGACACCGCTTACAATCAGGACACCTCCGGGCCGAACTCCTCGGTCAGCTCCTCTTCGGTCATGACGGTATCTTCGACAACGTCGTGCAGAAGGCCTGCCGCGATCGACTCCTTGTCGAGCTCCAGATCTGCCAGGATAATTGCCACACAGAGCGGATGGATGATGTACGGTTCCCCGCTCTTTCTTTTCTGGTCCTTATGTGCATCCGCTGCCACGCGGTATGCTTTTTCGATCAGGGAAATATCGTCCGATGGATGATATTTTTTCACAGAAGCGATCAATTCCCCGTATAATTCCTCCGGACTTGTAAAATCGTCCGTCTTGCGGATTCTGGCTTCTGCCGCCGCCACATCCTTCTTTAATTCTTCTTCACTGATTCTTTTCTCTTCTTCCATATGTATCCTCCGCTCTCATGATTAACCCCTGCGTTTCGTTGGATACGTTATTTGCCATCGTAACGGATGACAGATTTTACATCATATTTTGCCAGTTTTTCGCGTCCTTTTAAGCCGGCAAGCTCCATCAGGAACACGATTCTGGTTACTTCGCCGCCGAGGCGCTCGATCATTTTTGCACAAGCCTCCACGGTACCGCCGGTTGCAATCAGGTCGTCGATGATGACTACCTTCTGGCCCGGTTTGATGGAGTCTTTGTGCATCTCGATCGTTGCGCTGCCGTACTCCAGGTCATACCTCTCCTCGATGGTCTCCAGAGGAAGTTTTCCTTTTTTACGGATCGGCACGAACGGTTTGTGCAGATTGTAAGCAATCGGCATACCGAAAATGAAGCCGCGGGACTCGGTTCCGCAGATTACGTCACAGTCTACTTCTTCTACAAAATGCTGCATCTCATCTATGGCAAGCTGCAGTCCGTCTGCGTCCTGCAGGATACTCGTTACATCTCTGAAAATAATACCCGGTTCCGGGAAATCCGGAATACTTCTTACGTAATCCTCTACTTTTTTCATAAAATATTCCTCCGTTTCGTCAAGGTTTGACAATTCACCTTACAGTATAGCATCAATATTCTTCTGCGTCAATTTTGTTTCCGATAGAAAACAGGGCAGAAAAATCAGGTATTTGCGGCTTTTCTGCATCTTTAAAAATAACTCTGGATATTGATCTGTAATTTGTCGCGTCCGTTCCACGTATCGATCGACGGATAGTACGCTACCGAGAGGGTTGGATGTGCATCCACGTATGCGGCGAACGCTTCTCCCTCGCCGAAATAGACACCATCCATCTGGTATCCGCCCGCATCGGCAAGCTGTACTTTCACCACGTTTCTATTCTTTCCAAAAATGCGGTAATTTAATACAGTCAGTCCTTTCTGTGCGAACAGCGGTTTCGTGTTGCCTTTTCCGAACGGCTCCAAGAGGCTTAACTGGCGGATCAGATTTTTGGTGATGTAGGTGATCGGCATCGGCACATCGATCACGACTTTTTCGACGAAATCCTCTTCCGTCAGCGTGGACTTATCGTTCAGTGCCCGGCGGAACGGTTCGATCATCTCCTCTCCTGCGAGGGAAAGGCCCGCAGCCATCGGGTGGCCGCCGAATTTCGTCATCAGTTCTTTGCATTTGCAGAGCTCCTCATACATCGAATACGCTTCGATCGAGCGGCCGGAGCCCTTGACGCCCTCCTCACTTCTGGTGAGTACGAAGGATGGTTTGTGGAAGTGCTCCCGCAGGCGACCTGCGATGATTCCGGCAAGGCTCTCGTGGCAGTCCGGCAGATAGACGACGAGGACTTTGTCGTTCTGCAGCGGGGAGGTTTCCACGAGCTCGATTGCTTTCGCCTCACCCTGGCGCGTCAGCTCTTTGCGGCTTTCATTCAGGTCTTTCAAGTCCCCGGCAAGCTTTGCAGCCTCCTCACGTGTCTTTGCGCAGAGCAGTTTTAACGAATGCTCCGCCGTGTCAAGCCGTCCCGATGCGTTGATGCACGGGCCGAGAACGAAGCCGATGTGATACGGTGTCACGTTTTCCGCCTCGATGCCCTGCACACGGATCAGCTCCTGCAGGCCGAGGTTCTGCGTTTTATGGAGCGCCCGAAGGCCGGCTTTTACAAAAATCCGGTTTTCTCCCTGCAGATCCATCACATCACCGATCGTCGCAATGGCGACAAATTCCAGAAAGCGGAAGCTGTGCTCCTTTGGAATACCTGCTTTTGCCTCCATCGTCTGGATCAGTTTCCATGCGACGGCCGCACCGCAGAGGCCCGGAAACGGATAGGAACAGTCTTTCTGTTTCGGATTGACAACCGCGTCCGCCGGCGGCAGGATGTAGCGGCGTTCTCCGTTTTCATCCTCCTCAAACGGAACCTCGTGGTGGTCCGTCACAACAACCGTCATGCCAAGCTCTTTTGCCAGACGGATCTGACTGCCCGCCGCGATGCCGTTGTCACAGGTGACGATCGTGTCCCGCCCCTCATCCGCGGCAAACTGCACAAGATGCTCATTTAAGCCGTATCCGTCTGCAATCCGGTCCGGGATACGCACATCCGCATCGGCACCGAGATCTTTTAAGCCGGTCAGCAGAATATACGTTGCCGTAACACCGTCGATGTCGTAGTCCCCGATGATGCGGATCGGCTTTTTCTCCCGGATTTTTTCTGCGATCAGATCTGCCGCGCGCTCCATATCCTTCATCAGCAGCGGATCGTGGAGCTGCTCCAGATCACCGAAGAGATACTCTTCGATCTCTTTCTCCCCGGTCACATCCCGGTTCCGGATCAGGCGGGCGATGACGGGATCGATGCCGAACCGGTCCGCAATTGCCTGGAAATCGGCGCGTTTTGCCGAAACTACCCAGCGTTCTTTCTTCATATGTTCTCCTCTTTCCTGTTAGCAGGAAACGCCGGACTTTTCCGGTCCGGCGTTTCTCTTTTTATGGTTTTTGC
>ENA-OQED01001068-OQED01001068.1-human-gut-metagenome-genome-assembly--contig:-NODE-1068-length-10466-cov-1.039946_pt1 | contig 10466 bp, 10 predicted proteins | sample MGYA00242790_ERZ504625 | MGnify/ENA primary metagenome ERZ504625 (study PRJEB26092, sample SAMD00036345) | human gut metagenome | host: Homo sapiens | study: EMG produced TPA metagenomics assembly of...
CACCGGGTTTTTACGCGTTTTTCGGGTCTTTTCCATAGTGTGTCACCTTTTTTGTTTTTCCAAAACTTGCTTTACTCGCTTTTCAGGAAACTCCTGCGACTGGGCTTTCTACGCCAAAAAAGCGTCCGGTGGATGTTTAAGTTCGTAAAAATGCTTTATTCCGCCGCGGAGGACATTTCTTCCTTCAAAAACTGCGAATAGTAGATTTTGCCGCCGAGGGTGCCGGTTTTCAGATTTATGATTTCCAGCGTCTGGCCGCTCGTCGTCGCCGTCACCACGTATAAATAGCCCTTGTAGAGCAAAAGGCCCTGCGTGGTGTCGCTGAAATAAAAATTCGGGATGCTTTCCGGCAGCGTATATGTGTAGTTTTCACCGCTTTCGGCAGGCTCTGCGTTTTCAAGCGCCGAGGTGTTCATCGTCAGCACATTTTCATTTACGTTGTACGTGCCGATGACTTCGGTCTGCGCTTTGCCGTCGGTGATTTCAAGAGACATCACCGTGCAGCCCTCTGCGGGGCGCTCCGGGAACTCCAGCATGGCGTTTTCGCCGCGCTGCACTGTGAGGGTAACAACGCAGACAATGAGAATAACCGCGATCAAAATTGCGCCGAATGCTTTTTTCATACACAAATCCTCTGTATTTTTAGATTTTAGCCGAACGCCAACGTGCCGTTAATATCGTATAATACGGCGCAAAGGTCGATGGCCCCTTGTGCGGTAATAGACCATGATGCTCTCCGCCACAGTGATGGCCCTAAGGGGGTCATCCTCCGATACGGAATCGCGGATGTCCTGCAAAGCGGTGCTTTGCTCGTTCACCCAGTGGGACTGCTCCTCTTTGACGGTTTCGACCGTTTTATCGTCGCCATACTCCAAAAATCTGCGTGTAGACGGAATCAATCTGCTCTTTCCAGCTGTCGGAAGCCGTGTTGCACGCAGTAATCATGCCCGCAACAGAGCCCGCCGTTTCCATATCGTCCGCATACTGCGTATCGATGGGGTTGTTTTCAAACGCGGCGCGGAATTCCTCGCTGCCCGTTTCCGGTACCGGCAAGGTGCTTGTGTGGCGATTTTCGCCCGTTTCGGAGGACGTGTTGCCTTCGGGCGCAGGGGTGGGTTCTTCTTCGGGGGCTGCTGTTGCCTCCGGCGCAGGAGTGATCTCCGGCGCAGGGGTCGCTTCTGCCGTGGCGGAAGACGTATTTTTATCGCCGCCCGAGCAGGCGGTCGTGGTGAGCAGCATCGCGGCGCAGCAAACGGCGCACAGCAAACGAATGCAGGTTTTCATATTCATGTTCCTTTCAAAAATGGGATATAACACGCGGCACCGCCGCGAGAAATTTTTTGGTTCTGATAAAATGTACCACATTCGCGGGATTTATGCAAGAGAATCCCGCCCGCGCCTTGCGAAATTAAGAAAATGTTTATATAATAGTAGGGTAATCTTCCCGAGAAAATCAAGCAGTTTTTATCATAAAGAGAAAGGAACGACAGTTTATGAAGCTCTTTGAAAAAACACTGACAAGCGAAACAAAGTTTGAGGGCCGCATCATCAAGGTGCTGCGCGACACCGTGGAGCTGGAAAACGGCAAAACGAGTGCAAGAGAGGTTGTGTGTCACAACGGCGGCGTGTGCGTGGCGGCGCTGACCGAACAAAATGAAGTGCTGCTTGTGCGCCAATTCCGTTATCCGTACAAGGAAGTGCTGCTGGAGCTGCCCGCCGGCAAACTGGAAAAGGGCGAAGACCCGTTTGAAGGCCGTAAAGCGCGAGCAGATGGAGGAAACCGGCACCACGGGCGAAAACTACATTTCGCTCGGCAATCTGTACCCCTCTCCCGGCTACTGCGGCGAGATCATCCGCATCTGGGCGTGCCGTGTGGCCCAAAAAGGCGAAATGCACTTAGACGAGGACGAGTTCCTTGAAGTGGAGCGCATTCCGCTCGACAAAGCCGTTGAGATGGTGTTAAACAATGAAATCCCCGATTCCAAAACGCAGGTGGGCATTTTGAAGACCGCCGCACTCGTAAAGGCCGGCAAGCTTTAAGAGGCGCACATGAAAAGAACATTCATCACGCGACTGCCGAACAAGGCCGGTGCGTTTTTGAAGGCTACGCGCATTGTGGCGCAGTCCGGCGCGAACATCACGCGCGTCAGCTACAATAAAGCCGTTGACCTGCACGTGCTGTTTTTGGAGGTCAGCGGCTCACAGGCGCAGCTTGATACCATCGCCGTGCGTTTAAACGACGTAGGCTACATTTTAAACGAGGATAACCCTGGCAAAACGATTTTGCTGGAATTCCATCTGCCGAATGTACCGAGCGCCGTGCTGCCCGTTTTGGAGCTCATCGACAGCTTTAATTTTAACATCACATACATGAGCGGGCAGGAAAACGACACCGACCATCAGGATTTAAAGGTCGGCATTTACATTCAGGATCCCGCACAGACGAAGGCGTTTTTAGACCGCGCCGCAAAGCTGTGCGAAATGCGTGTTTTGAACTACGACAAAAGCCAAAAGGTGCTCGATAACACGGTGTTTTACCTTTCGTTTGCGCACCAGTTGGCTTCTACCCTGCACCTGCCGCAGGAAGATATGGACGCGCTCATTGCAGACTCCAACCTTTTGATGCAGCACCTTGACGAAAAAGGCGAAGCGCCGCACAAGACGTTTTCCTACATCGGCAAAATCGCCGAAATGCTGCACAGCTTTAAAGGCGAAAACTTCCGCGCGCGCATTTCGCAGCGCAGTCTGTTCGGCGGGTTTACAATGCACATCATCGAGCCGCCGTGCGGGGGCAACACGTATATTCTGGAGAAAAACCGCAAGCTGCTGTTCATCGATTGCGGCTTCCCGTGCTACAAGGACGAGATGCTGAAGATTTTCCGCAGCCTGTTCCCGAACTTCGACAATATGGAGCGCACGCTTATCGTCACGCATGCGGACATCGACCATTGCGGCCTGCACGACCTGTTCGACACATTCTATGTGAACGAGGAAACGCGGCTGAATTTCGCCTTGCAGAACAACGGCCTGCCCGATCTGCGCGAGCAGAACCGCATTTGTGCGCCGTATAACCGCATCTGCAAGCTGATGACGGGCTACACGCCACCCGATATGCACACGCTGCGCGTTATTGAGCACACAGAGCCTGCAAGCGACGCACCCATCTCCCCGCGCGGCACGCTGGAGTTTGAGGGTCTTACCCTGCGTGTTTTCGACGGCAACGGCGGGCACTTTAAGGGCGAGATCGTGCTTGTGGATGACGCGCACCGCATTGTTTTCAGCGGCGACATCATGGTGAACATCAAGGGCTTTTCAAAAGAGCAGTATGATTTTAACCTGCTTGCACCGTATTTAATGACCACCGTGAACCTCGATTCCCGCCGCGCCGCCGCGGAGCGCAAATATTTGCAGAGCCTGTTCCCGACGGACGTGTACACCTACTGCTGCGGTCACGGCGCCATTATGGATCCGAACGCGTAATTGAAAAATTGCAAAAAGAGCGCCGGTCTTCTGACCAACGCTCTTTTTTATTGCCCGGAAAATTACTCTTCCGTGGTTTCTTCTGTTTCTTCTGCGGGTTCATCGTCACGGATGACGTCTTCCGCTTCCGTTACGGGCTCATCTTCGCCCTCTTCGGCGGTGCCGTCGTCTTCTACGGCGCTGATTTCTTCCTCGTCGTCATGCGGGGCGCGGGCCATAGTGATAACCTTGCTGCCCTCGTTGACCTTCATCACGCGAACACCCTTGCTGGGACGTGCACAGATGCGAATGGAACCGGCTTCGATACGGATAATCACACCGTCATCTGCGATGAGAATGATGTCGTCATTGAGATCAACGACCTTAATGGCCGCGACATTGCCGTATTTTTCAACGTGGTAGTTGAGGATACCCATGCCGCCGCGATGCTGCAGGCGGTAATCCTCGGGGTTCGAGAGGCGGCCGTAGCCGGTCTCGGAAACCGTAAGCACGAGACCGTTTTCGCGCAGGACGCTCATGCCGACCACAACGTCACCCTCTGCAAGACGGATGGCGCGCACGCCGCGGGCCTGACGGCCCATTTCGCGCACGTCGGCCTCGTGGAAACGAATGGCCTTGCCGAAGCGCGTTGCAACGAGCAGATCATCGCTGCCGCTCGTCAGGCGCACCCAGCTGAGCTCGTCATCCTCGGCGAGATCGAGTGCGATAAGACCGTTTTTGCGCACATTGCGGAACGCAGAGAGCGCAACGCGCTTGATGACGGCGTTCTTTGTGACCATGGTGAGGAAGTGGTCTTCCTCCTCGGACTTTGTGACGCGCAGCATAGAGGTGATGCGCTCCTCGGGCTCAAGCGGCAGCAGATTTGTGATGTTCATGCCGCGGCTTGTGCGGGAGCCCTCCGGAATCTCGTAGCACTTTAAGCGGTACACGCGCCCTCTGTCGGAGAAGAACAGTACGAAGTCATGCGAATTTGCAATGAACAGCTCGCTCGCAACGTCTTCTTCGCGGCGGCTCATGCCGGAGATGCCGCGTCCGCCGCGGCGCTGTGTGCGGTACGTGTCGAGCGTCTGGCGCTTTACGTAGCCGAAGTTCGTCAGTGTCAAGACGCAGTCTTCCTCCGGGATGAGGTCTTCCACGTCCATTTCGCCGGAAATGGCGGCGATCTCCGTGCGGCGCTCGTCGCTGAAGCGCTTCTTCATCTCCATGGCTTCATCCTTGATGATGCCGTAGCGGCGCGCTTCGCTTGCGATGATGTCGAGGAAATCCGCAATCTTCAGGCGCAGTGCGGCAAGCTCTTCCTCGAGCTTTGTTCTCTCAAGGCCGGTCAGCTGGCCAAGGCGCATCTGCACGATGGCCTGTGCCTGCACATCGTCAAGGCCGAAGCGCTCCATGAGGCGACTTTGCCTTCCGGGATAGACTTGGAATTTCTCAAGATGGCGATGACTTCATCGATGAAGTCGAGCGCGATCATGAGGCCTTCCAGAATGTGGGCGCGCTCCTGCGCCTTTTTAAGGTCGAACTGCGTGCGGCGCAGCACAACTTCACTCTGGAACTTGATGTATTCCTGCAGAATATCGCGCAGGGTGAGCAGCTTCGGCTGACCGTCTACAATGGCCAGCATAATGACGCCGAACGTGATCTGCATCTGCGTAAGCGAATACAGGTGGTTCAAAACGAGCTGCGGGGAAGCTTCGCGCTTGATGTCGATGGCAATGTGCATACCGTTGCGGTCGGAATGATCGTCGATATTGGAGATGCCGTCGATGCGCTTATCCTTGACAAGCTCTGCGATGTTTTCGATGAGTCTTGCTTTGTTGACCTGATACGGCAGCTCGGTGACGACGATCTGGTAGCGGCCGTTCGGCTTTTCCACGATCTCTGCGCGGGCACGCACGTAAATTCTGCCGCGGCCGGTGCCGTATGCGGCGCGGATACCGCTGCGGCCCATAATGATGCCGCCGGTCGGGAAATCCGGCCCTTTAATGTACTGCATGAGGCCGTCAAGGTCGATATCGGGGTTATCCACCATAGCGCACACGCCATCAAGCACTTCGCCCATGTTGTGCGGCGGAATGTTCGTCGCCATACCGACGGCGATACCGGTGGAACCGTTTACGAGGATATTCGGGAAATGAGAGGGCAGCACGTTCGGCTCTTTCAAACGGTCGTCGTAGTTCGGGGAGAAATCGACCGTGTCCTTCTCAATATCCTTCAGCATTTCCACAGAAAGCTTACTCATGCGGGCTTCCGTGTAACGGTATGCAGCAGGCGGATCGCCGTCTACGGAACCGAAGTTGCCGTGGCCGTCAATGAGCATATAGCGCATGGAAAAATCCTGCGCAAGACGCACCAGCGCGTCATAAACCGAAGCATCGCCGTGCGGATGGTAGCGGCCCAGTACGGAACCGACGGTATCCGCGCACTTTCTGTAAGCCTTTTCCGGCCACAGAGCGTTTTCATACATGGTGTAGAGAATACGGCGGTGGACCGGCTTTAAGCCGTCGCGCACGTCCGGCAGCGCACGCTGCACGATAACGGACATGGAGTAATCGAGGAACGACGTCTCCATGATCTCTCTGAGGTCCACCTGTATGAGGTTTTCCTTCTTTTCTTCCATATTATCCATTGCTTGCTGATCCTTTCGCGCTTAAATGTCCAGATTCTTTACGTACTTTGCGTTGCGCTCAATGAACTCGCGGCGCGGCTCTACCTTATCACCCATCAAAATGGTGAAGATTTCGTCCGCCTGTGCGGCATCGCTCGGCGTGACCTGCAGCATGACGCGGGTCTCCGGGTTCATGGTCGTCTCCCAAAGCTGCTCGGAGTCCATTTCACCAAGGCCTTTGTAGCGCTGAATATCGTAGCCGCTCTGCAGCTGCGTCATGATCTCGTCGCGCTCGTTATCGGAATACGCGTAATAGTGGCGCTTATTCTTCGTGATGCGGAACAGCGGCGGCTGTGCGATGTACACGTGTCCCTCTTCGACAAGCGGACGCATATAGCGGTAGAAGAACGTCAAAAGCAAAGTGCGGATGTGCGAACCATCGACATCGGCATCGGCCATGATGATGACGCGGCCGTAACGGAGTTTATTCAAATCGAACTCTTCGCCGATGCCCGTACCGAGTGCCGTAATGACCGGCATGAGCTTATCGTTGCCGTAAACGCGGTCTAAGCGTGCCTTCTCAACGTTCAGCATTTTACCCCACAGGGGGAGGATCGCCTGAAATTTGCGGTCTCTGCCGCCCTTTGCGGAGCCGCCTGCGGAATCGCCCTCGACGATGTAAATTTCGGTCTCTTCCGGGTTGCGGGACTGGCAGTCTGCGAGCTTGCCGGGCAGTGTTGCGTTTTCGAGCGCAGATTTGCGGCGCACAAGGTCTCTTGCCTTTCTCGCCGCTTCTCTTGCGCGGGAGGCCGCCATGGCTTTGTCGAAAATGGCGCGTGCCACGGCGGGGTTTTCTTCAAGGAACGTCATCAGCTTGTCGCTCATCAGATTGCTGACAAGGCCGCTGATTTCCGTATTGCCGAGTTTTCCCTTCGTCTGGCCCTCGAACTGCGCCTCCTTCACCTTTACGCTGATGACGCACGTAAGACCCTCGCGCACATCCTCGCCGGAAAGGTTTTTGTCGGCTTCCTTTAAGATATTGTACTTTCTTGCGTAATCGTTCATCACACGCGTTAAGGCGCGCTTGAAGCCGTCTTCGTGCGTACCGCCGTCCACCGTGTGAATGTTGTTTGCAAAGGACAAAATCAGCTCGTTAAAGCTGTCCGTATACTGCATGGCGATTTCGCAGGTGGAGTTGTTGTCCGGCGCGGTCGCGGAGAAATAAATGACATCCGGGTGGATGACCTCCACGGCTTTTTTGCGGTTCAAGTACTCCACAAAGCTTGCTACACCGCCCTCGTAGTGGAAACGGTCGCTTTTGATGTTCTCCGGGTCACGCTCATCGGTGAGGATGATGTTGACGCCGGCGTTCAAAAATGCCTGCTCGCGCAGACGCGTTTCGAGCGTGGCAAAATCATAAACGGTGGTTTCTTTGAATATCTCGGGGTCAGCCTTAAACGTAACCATGGTACCTGTCTGCTCCGGGTTTTCGATGGGGCCGAGATCCTGCAGGTCATATTCCGCATTGCCGCGTGAGAAGCGCTGGCGGTACAGGTGACCGCCCTGGCGCACCTCGACCTCCAGCCACGAGGAAAGCGCATTGACGACGGAAGCGCCAACGCCGTGCAGACCGCCGGAAACCTTATAGCTGCCGCCGCCGAACTTGCCGCCGGCGTGCAAAATGGTGTACACAACCGTCACGGCCGGCAGACCCGTCTGGTGCTGCACGCCGACCGGCACGCCGCGGCCGTTATCCTGTACGCAGATGATGTCGCCGGGCAGAATGCGCACATCGATGCGGTCGCAATAGCCTGCAAGCGCTTCGTCGATGGCGTTATCTACGATTTCGTAAACAAGGTGGTGCAGGCCGCGCGGACCGGTGGAGCCGATGTACATGCCCGGGCGCTTGCGGACGGCTTCCAGACCTTCAAGGACCTGTATTTGATCCGAATCGTAATTCGTATCCACATGCGTCATTTCGTTAATATCCATATTAACTCTCATTTCCTTTCTTCGGCACGAAAACGCCGAATGTGTTTTTGTGCCTTTGAAATAAAAGACATTCATTCGTTATCTATTCAAAGAGAAACGCCGCCTGTTTCATTTGTACAGTTCCGCAGGCGGTTATCTTTATATAATAGTATAGTACAAAACGGTAAAATTTACAAGGTCATTTTTGAAAAATGTCCGCTGAAAGCTTAGATTTTCTGCGGTTTTTTGTGCATAAACATACAAAAGCATGTATATTTGAAAATGCACACCGCTTTCCCCTCTTTTTTTGCGGTTTTACGGTCGGTAAGAACGCAAAAAGAGCCGCCCGTAAATTACAATTCGGCAGCTCTTTTCCGTGTGGATTTTCTGTTTTTCAGGGCTTTGCCCCGAGACTCTATAAGCTTTCTGAAGAAAGTTTAATCAAAGACCTTTACATTTTACTTGCCGTCAGAATTCAGACGCGTCGGTCCACTCTGCGCTCCGGCTCGTTATTTTCTCTGTATCTGCCCGTATTCATCTCCGTAAACGTATCGTCACGGCTCGGAGCACGTCTTTCCGGTTCCGCACTGCGCTGCGGAGCCGGTCGCGGGGCTTCGCGTTGTACTCTGCGGATGACAGGGCGCTTTAAATACACCGTGAAAAGGCTTAAAAAGAAGAAAATCGCAAACGGGATGAAAATTTGCAGGCAAGTGAACAGCTTGATGTCATCCAAAACAAATTTATGGAAGAAATAGATGCACACGCCGGCGCAGATGGCCAGCACGGCAAACACATACACGAGCGGAGAAAGATAGATATTGGAAATACCGCCGCAGCGCGGGCATTTATACTCGCCCTCACGCTTCAATCTCCACGTGCGAACAAGGTTGACATGCTTTTTGCAATACGGACAGGTAGGAATGCCGAAATACTGCATAAATGAAGATCCTTTCTGTTACAGTCCCTTGGCGTGCGGTCTCAGCGCAATGCCGCCGATCTCCGCGCGGGAGCGTTTTAAAAGCGTGGCCGGGGCAATCTGCGTGATATACACGCGCTCGCCGCCGATATAATCTCTGCAAACCACAATGGAACGCGGCAGGTCATAGCACACGTCTTCCACAAGGTTCTCTTTTTGGGCGCGCTTCAAAAATCGCGCGTTGCGCCGGAGACCGTGGTGTTTTCCATATCGAAAATGCCCACGACGTCTTCTTCGCGCACTACAACGCCCATACCAAGGTGAATATACATACCATGCTCCTTATCATACCACAGGTTTACTCGCTTTCGCAAGTCGGCGTTTCGTTTTCCGCGTGCACTTCCCCTGCTTTTTCGTCCGTATCCTGCCGCACCGTGCCTTTTTCCACATAGAACCCGCGTCCCGTTTCCATCAGGCGCACAGTTTCCGGGTCGCAGCACGTGATGAACACCTGCCGCCCGTCAAGGTGATTCAAAAGATAATCGCGGCGGCTCATATCAAGCTCACTCATCACGTCGTCGAGCAAGATAACCGGGCGCTCGCCGGTTTTTCGGTACAGAATATCGGCTTCCGCAAGCTTTAACGCCAGCACGATGCTGCGCTGCTGCCCCTGCGAACCGAACGTTCTGGCGGAAAGTCCGTCTATGGTGAGCATCAAATCATCTCTGTGCGGGCCGACGGACGTAAACCCCGCGCGAGCATCGGCATTTCTGGCGTTTTTCAGCGCTTCGGAAAACCGCTCGGCAATCTCCGTTTTTGTCTCCGCACCGCCAAACGGCGCGTAAGAAAGCGTGATTTCCTCCCTGTTTTTCGCGATACCCCGGTAAATTTCCGCCGCACGCGGCTCCAGATCTTTGCAGAACGCAGCGCGCTCCTGTACGACCTCCGTGCCGAACAGAATAAGGCGCTCGTCCCAAACATCAAGCGTATCGATAAGCTCCGGGTGACGCGGAATATCCTTTAAAAGCGCATTGCGCTGCATGAGAGCTTTATTATAATGCGCCAAAACGCGCGTAAATGCCGGGCGGGACTGGCACAACGCACCGTCTAAAAACGCGCGGCGGCGCGAAGGGCCTTCTTTGACGAGCAAAAGATGCTCCGGCGAAAAAATGACGGCGCAGAACTTGCCCACAAGCGCCGAGCCGGTCTTTTTCTCCACGCCGTTGATGACACTGGAGCGCCGACCGTCGCGCAGTTCGAGCCTTAGCTTCTGCTCGCGTCCTTCTGTAAACAGCGTCATGGAAAGTGAGGCCGCAGGCGCATTTTTGCCGTCTTTTAAAACCGGCAACTCACTATCCTTTGTGCCGCGAAACGAATGTCCGCCCGTAAAAAGCCAGATGGCCTCAAGCAAATTCGTTTTGCCCTGGGCATTGCTGCCGTGAATGACATTGATGGTTTCGCCCGGAAAATTCGCCTGGCGACAATTCGTAATTT
>ENA-OQED01001070-OQED01001070.1-human-gut-metagenome-genome-assembly--contig:-NODE-1070-length-10460-cov-5.670473_pt1 | contig 10460 bp, 6 predicted proteins | sample MGYA00242790_ERZ504625 | MGnify/ENA primary metagenome ERZ504625 (study PRJEB26092, sample SAMD00036345) | human gut metagenome | host: Homo sapiens | study: EMG produced TPA metagenomics assembly of...
GGCTTACCTCCCAAATCGTCCTCGGACATGTCAGGACCCCGCCGTGCGCTTCGCGCGGCGGGGTCCTTCCGTCCTGCGGAAAGATTTGGGAGGTAAGCCCTGGGGCCTCCTACGGTAGCTAGGGAGACCGAGGCTATTCGCCTTCTTGCTGCGGGTGCCTAGGGTGGGGTGCAGCGTGCATTTTTGGGAGTTTTCAGCAGCCGTGGGTGCCTGCATACTGGATTTTGGGCGAAAAGCAGGCACCATGGGCCGCGTTCTGTAAAAAATGACCAGCTCTTGAGGCATTGGGGATCCAGGACCAGGGCATTCAGCGCGGTTTTGTGCACCCGTTCCCGTACCCGCGGGCTCCGGGATGCTGAATACTCCGGAATTTGCACGCCGCCCCCGGGGGTACCTGTGGGCAAAAAGCAATCGACCCGCCGAAATATGCATTTGGCGGGGCAGTTTATGCAAAAACGCTGCTGCGGGCGCGTCGGCAGGTCGCTAGAACTTGAATCCCAGGACAGGTTACTCGGCGCTCTTGAGGGCGCCAAGTAACCCGTCAAATAGAGACAGGTTCATTTTGGTAGGTTTATCTGAGCAAACGCCGGGCAACCAATGGATGGCCCGGCGTTTGGCCCCTGTTCGCCCACGGATGCGCATGCCGCCCAGCGTTCTTACCGACCGATGCAACGTCGTGCGTAGCCCTTAATGTCTTCGGTGAAACCGTCAAGGTCGTCGAGCGTGATTACGTTATCGGAAAGCAAGTTGGCAATCTCATAATGCATGGTACTGCGGCGAATATCGTTTGCTAGCACTCCCGAGGACAGCTTGTCCCTATTGATGCGCTCTTCTAGCGCCCAAAATCTACTAGACGCTTCGCTGCCGCCGTTTAGTATCTCGATGTATTGGCTGATGAGCATTTCCATATAGCTTTCTTGCCATTTTGGGAGCAGCACCTTAAGCAGCTTCCAGTCGCTTTCAGCTACCTCGCCCATATTGCCTCCGTTCGCCAAACAGACTTAGCCATTCGATTTTTATTATATTTGGTATTTTCACTCGCAGCCGTGGATGAGGGGACCATCGGTCTTCGAGTTCGAGCTTGAATGAATCGTTTGCTACAAAATGCGCCTAATTACTACGATGATTTGAATGCCTTCGACCATGCCGAAAAGGGTGAAAGTAAAACCGCAGGTAGAAAGCTTGCCGATTTTTGAAAAAGATGGGTGTGGTCGGCCTCATCGAGTTCATCGTAGTAAAACGGCCTTTTTCTTGGCATGCAGTGAGTTAAATGCCAGTTCCCGTGCTGGAATTGCCCACCCCATTCGTGAGTTGCGGTGAAATAGGGGCTGTTAGACGCCCCCAAGGTCCTCAACAGTCCGTATTTCACCGCAACTTGGAAGGGGCGAGCGGCGTTGGCCAAGCATTGCTGACGGGCTGGAGCGGCTTAGGCTTGTTTGCGGCGCTTCCATTGCTTTCGGCACCAGCACATGAGTGCTTTTACAACTGGGATGGTGATAAGGATGACCCATGCGGGATGGGGCTGCGCCAAGCAAAGCCACATATAGAGGAACCAGGCAATGGCGGCTGTTGCATAGACGACGCCGATCAGCTTGGAGAGATAATGTCGGTCGATAAAGTCGCCCATCGCCTCGTAGACGGGAATCAGAAAGACCAGAAAGAGCCCCATACCCCACGTGCCGCAGATGATGCCGAGCGCGAGATAGGCGAGGACGACAAGTGCAGGAAAGGGAAACTCGTTCCATGCGCGACCGATCTTGGTGTGGAAATGCTTGCCATGATGGTCGAGCTTGTCGTGTGCCTCTTTCCAGCTCGAAAAGGTCTCGCCGTCGATGGTAACGGTGCCGTCGGCATTGGTATGTACGCTGTGTCCATCGTCCTCTAGCGTATCGATATGCAATCCGCCCGGCCCGACATGGACCTCTTCACCCTTGCGCTCGTTAGCCACATGGATACCATTCCAGCCAACATGGACCTCCTCGCCTTTGTTGGGATCAATAACATGGATACCGCGTGCGAGAGAAATGTCGACAAGTGGCTTGCCGTCAGAATCCACGTGCTCGGTAGAAGGCTCGACATCTTCAGCCTCGTCCAAATTGTCTGCGCCAGAGTCACTGTCTGCCGAGTCATCGGTATCACAAACCGCTTCCCCATACAGCAGCTCATCCAGTGACACGTCATACAGCGCGGCGAGCGCAATAAGGTTATCGGTATCGGGCGAGGATTCGCTGCGTTCCCATTTGCTGACAGCTTGGCGGCTTACGCCCAACTGGGCAGCAAGAGCCTCCTGGGAAAGACCGGCAGCTTTTCGGCGATCGACGAGGCGCTGTGCCATCGCAAGATCCATGACAGTTCCTTTCATGTAGCGACCGTAATCGAATGAGCCGAGTATGCCGAGAACAACTGGTAGCGACCACCATTTCTAGTTAGAATCTGCCCCAACCCTACCGCAACTACGAGTAGCAACCCCTAATGGCCTGCCATTTCATGACAAATGTCAGTACGCATAACAGCCAAGAGCCCTCTCAATATGTTGCGGTGGAATAGTTCCTGTTTCATGGCTCTGCTATGCCAAACAGGAACTATTCCACCGCAACTTACTATTAGGCCACGCACCCGCAGAGTAGCTACGGGTGCCTAGGGTAGGATGCGGCGTGCATTTTTGGGAGTATTCAGCAGCCGAGGGTGCCTGCATACTGGATTTTGGGCGAAAGGCAGGCACCATGGCCGCATCCTGTAAAAAAACGAGCGGCTCTAGAGGCGTTGGGGCTCAGAATCGGGGCTTTCAGCGCAGTTTTGCACCCCCGCTCCCGCGCCCGCGGACCCCGGGATGCTGAATACTCCGGAATTTGCACGGCGCCCCCTGGGGTACCTGTGGGCAAAAAGCAACCGCCCCGTCAAAGTATGCATTTGGCGGGGCGGTTTATGCAAAAAGGCGGTTGTGAATGCGTTAACGACTCGCTAGAGCTTGAATCCCGGAACAGGTTACTCGGCGCTCTTGAGGGCGCCGACCATGTCGATCCTATTGAGGGTACGATTGGTGGCAAGGTTGACGATAAACGTAAAGGCAAAGGCCAGCAGCACGGCAAGCACGTAGCTCAGTGGCTCGACCTCGACGTCAAAGTACAGCGACGGCATCTGCAAAATGTACGTAAAACTCTCGGCCAGCAAGCCGCCCAGCGGCACGCCCAGCGCAGCGCCGATCGCCGTGAGGATCAACGTCTCCTTGTTGACGTAATGGTGCACCTCACCGCGACGGAAGCCCAACACCTTAATAGTCGCCAGCTCGCGTTCGCGCTCGGAGATGTTGGTGTTGGACAGCGTAAACACCACCACAAACGACAGGCACGCCGCCATAAAGGTCACGAGCACTACGACCGAATTGATAATCGTAAAGTTCGCCTCGTAGTTCTCCCAATGCTCGGCCGTACTCGAAATCGTAAGCCAACCGTCACTCTTAAGATTCTTGCTAAACGCAATCTGGTCGGCCGACGAACCCTTAAGCAGCACAAAGACGCCGTTAAGACGTGCGCTTCGACCGAACGCACGCTCATAGGTGCCCTGCGTCATGTAAAGCGTGTTGCCCAGATAGTTAAGCGAAATGTCGCTGACTTTGACCTTGGCAACATTGAGCGACGAATCCTGGACGTGAGCCGTATCGCCCGGCTGAATCCCCAGCACCAGCTGTGAACTCTTGCTCAGATACACGTCTCCGTCACGCAAAGGCAGCGGTTCATTGGACTCATCCTCCAGACGCACGTAATCGCCCAAGTCACCCGTGCGGTCATCGGGCACCACGATCAGCTGCACGGTCTCGCTCTTGCCGCCAAACGTAAAGGTGACGTTGTCGGTCATAATCGGCAGGGTCGAGGTCACGGTCACGTTGAAATCATTGGCCGCGCTGCGCTCATCCAATGCCGCGCACGTCTGCGAAAAATCGTCGGGATTGGCGACCGCCAGCAGGTCGTAGCGCGTGATATGCCCGTACTGTTTGGGCGAAAGCGCCACCGACGTGTCGCGAATGCCCATACCGCAGATCACGAGCGCCGTGCAGCCGGCGATACCGAAGATGGTCATAAAAGCGCGCTTTTTGTAGCGGAACAGGTTACGTGCTGCCACCTTGTTCAAAAAGCCCATGCGGCGCCAGATAAAGCCGATGCGCTCAAGCAAGATGCGAGAGCCGGCGCGTGGGGCCTTGGGACGCATGAGCGAGGCCGGGGTCTCGGCCATCTCGTGGCGGCAGGCGATAATCGTAGCGCCCACCACGCCCACGGCAAACAGCGCCACCGAGACGATTGAGGACACGATGTCGTACGAGAGCAGCATCTGAGGCAGCGAGTACATGTCGTCGAACACCGTAAACAGGAACAGCGGCAGGCCCACAAATCCGATGATGTTGCCGAGCACGCCGCCGATCAGACATGCCCACAGCGCATAGTCCACGTATTTGGACAGGATGCGCTCGCGTGAATAGCCAAGCGCCTTGTACAGGCCAATAAGCGTGCGCTCCTCCTCGACCATGCGCGTGGCGGTGGTAAGACTGATGAGCACAGCGACGACAAAGAAGATAAATGGGAAAACCGTGGCGATGGCCTCGATCGAAGAACTGTCGCTCTCGACGCTCGAGTAGCTTGCGATGTTACCGCGGTCCTGAATGTACCAGGTGCATTCGCCCAGATCGGAAAGCTCGGCGCGGGCATCGGCAAAATGCTGGTCGGCGGCGGCGCGGCGCTGGTCCAACTCGGCCTGAGCCTGGACGCGCTCCTCGCTGCCCTCGGCCATACGGTTGATGTTATCCTGCTCGATCCCAAAGAGCATGGCGGCCTGACGCTCGGCCGTATCCAAGCTTGACGGCGTGTCAACCGTCAACTCCTGGACGCGCGCCTTCTCACGCTCCTCGCGGATCTTCTCGATGTTGCCTTTGACCTCGTTGATCTTTGTCGTGTAGGCATCTGAATAGGAGTTAAGACTCTTGGTTCCCTCGACGATCACGTGGACTGCGGAGTAGGAAGAAGATGTCGCGGCATCCTCGCTCACATAGAACTTATAGTCCGCAGCCGAAGCAGCGCGAAAGGCGTTGACTGTCGAGTCGGAGCTCACGTCGGTAGGATCGAGGACCTCGGCCGTAATGGTGTAATCGCCCGCGGCAAACTGATCCTTGGCACTTTGGTTGGACGAGCTCGCGTCATTGGCGGCAAAACTCACCGTATCGCCGAGCTTTTTGCCCGAAGCCTTCAGGAACTTCGAAGTCACCGCGACTTCATCGGCGCTCTCGGGCAAATCGCCGCTCACCAGCACCGGCTGATCGATGTTCTCCTTGGAGAGACTTTGCACGACCACGCGCTCGCGCGTTGTGCCCACGGCGGTGTAGGCGGTCTCGGTGTAGATGCCCTCGACCGTCTCGACGCCGTCGACCTCTTGGATAGCCGCGAGATCGTCGCGCGTAAGGCCACAGGTCGACTGCACGTTAATGTCATAGACATTCTGCTGGTCAAAATAGGCGTCGACCGAATCGCACAAATCCTCGCAGCCCGCCTTAAGGCCGCACATCACGCTCACGCCAAGCGCAGTGATGACCACGATAGATAGGAAGCGCTTAAGACTGCCCCGAATCGTGCGGTAGATGCCACGGCGAAAAACCGTCGGCACCATATCGTTTGAGCTTTGGGCGGTACGGTAGGTCGCGAACTCCCGGTCGCGGCCCGCGTGCTCCGTATCGTGGTTTTGGCTGTTTTGGCAATCTTGGTCCATGGGCGCTACCACTCGATCGTCTCGATAGGCACGGGATTTTGCTGGACCGTCTCGCTCTCCACGCGGCCGCTCTTAAAGCGGATCAGGCGATCGGCCATGGGCGCCAGCGCGGAGTTGTGGGTGATGATAATGACCGTGATGTCCTGCTTGCGGCAGGTGTCCTGTAGCAACTGCAAGATCTGCTTGCCGGTTTTGTAGTCGAGGGCGCCCGTGGGCTCGTCGCACAAAAGCAGCTTGGGATTCTTGGCCAGTGCGCGGGCAATGGACACGCGCTGCTGCTCGCCGCCCGAAAGCTGTGCCGGAAAGTTGCCCAGGCGCTCGCCCAGGCCAACCTGACGAAGCGTCTGTTCGGCATCAAGCGAATCGGGGCAGATCTGAGCCGCGAGCTCAACGTTTTCGAGCGCCGTCAAGTTGGGGACCAAATTGTAGAACTGGAAGACAAAGCCGACGTCGGCGCGGCGGTATTCCACGAGCTGCGCCTCGTTGGCAGAGCTCACGTCGCGCCCGTCCACCGTCACGGTGCCGGAAGTCGCCGTATCCATGCCGCCCAGGATGTTGAGCGCCGTGGTCTTGCCGGCGCCCGAGGCGCCCAGGATAATGGCGAGCTCACCGCGCTCGACCGTAAAACTCGCGCCGTCGAGCGCGTGAATGCGGGCGTCGCCCTCGCCGTATGCCTTGATGACGTCTTTGAATTCGATATAAGCCATCGAGTAATTCCCATCTGGTCGGATAACTCTTTAGTATTACCCATTTCGCACCGACCAAAAAGGGACAGGTTTATTTTGACAGGGTTTATATGGGAAAACGGCAGCCATAGATGAGGCTACGGGGAGGCAGAGAAATCATCGACGGGATCAGGCCGACCGCCAAACACAACGCACGCATCTCTATCTGTCAGCCAAATCATTCGAGCAGCTGTTCGTTTCTATAATATGATTCCGCTATCTAAGCAGGCCGATACGCAGAAAGGCGGCCAACATGGCGTTCGACTTTAAGAAGGAATGCAAGGAGCTCTACAAACCTGCAAGCAAGCCGAGCATCGTAACTGTCCCGCCATTCAATCTCAGCGCGGGATTCAGTCGGGATTCAGTTTCAACAAACGGCATCATCCGGTAACCGATATGTAAGGCTGTATAAATCATTTCCATTTGCCTAACAAAATGACCGCTCGGCTAACAAGCTCGGCCCATGTCCTCACGCGATGGTACTGTTCTCTAGAGTTCTTATTATAGAGGGGTGCTCCATGGAGATCACCATCAATCGCGAAATTGGGAAGCTCGGACTTCCCAGGCATCTTGTGCTTGGCATGGATCCAGGAATTGCAAGCTGCGGATTCGCACTTATCGACACAGCCAATCATGAAATCCTGGATTTGGGCGTCAGATTATTTGACTCTCCAACTCATCCTAAAACGGGCCAAAGTCTTGCGGTTATTCGCAGGGGCTTCCGCTCTACCCGTCGAAACATTGACCGTACCCAGGCGCGCTTGAAGCACTGTCTCCAAGTCCTCAAGGCTTATGGCCTCATCCCCCCAAGACGCCACCAAAGAGTACTTCCACACCACAAAAGGCGACAAGCAGCCGCTCAAGCTTCGCGTTGATGGTCTTGGCCGCCTGCTCAACGATCGCGAGTGGGCGCTAGTCCTATACTCCCTCTGCAAGCGCCGTGGATACATCCCCCACGGAGAAGGCAATCAGGATAAATCAAGCGAAGGCGGCAAGGTTCTATCCGCCCTTGCGGCCAACAAGGAAGCAATTGCGGAGACCTCGTGCCGCACCGTTGGCGAATGGCTCGCTCAGCAGCCTCAAAGTCGCAATCGTGGCGGCAATTACGACAAGTGTGTAACGCACGCCCAGCTTATCGAAGAAACTCATATCCTATTTGATGCTCAACGCTCCTTTGGCTCCAAATACGCTTCGCCGGAATTTGAGGCCGCATATATCGAGGTTTGCGATTGGGAGCGTTCGCGCAAAGACTTCGACCGCCGCACGTACGACCTCGTCGGACACTGCTCATATTTCCCAACAGAAAAACGAGCTGCACGCTGCACGCTTACGAGCGAACTCGTTTCAGCCTATGGCGCACTCGGCAACATCACCATCATCCACGAAAACGGGACCTCTCGCGCCCTGAGCGCAACGGAGCGCGATGAATGCATTGCAATCCTGTTCTCGTGCGAGCCAATTCGAGACAACAAAGATTGTGCTGTTAAATTCGGCGCCCTCCGAAAAGCGCTCGACCTTAGTTCCGGCGATTACTTTAAGGGAGTTCCAGCTGCCGACGAAAAAACGCGCGAGGTGTACAAGCCCAAGGGATGGCGCGTGCTCCGCAATACCCTCAATGCAGCCAACCCCATTCTCCTGCAGCGTTTGCGCGATGACCGCAATCTCGCCGATGCCGTTATGGAGGCGGTGGCATACTCTTCAGCCCTCCCCGTACTCCAAGAGCGGCTTCAGGGGCTACCGCTTTCGGAAGCGGAGATCGAGGCGCTTTGTAGGCTTCCCTATTCATCCAAAGCTCTTAACGGCTATGGCAACCGTTCCAAAAAAGCACTCGACATGCTGCTCGATTGCCTCGAGGAGCCCGAGGTCCTCAACCTTACGCAGGCCGAAAATGACTGTGGCCTGCTGGGACTTCGCATCGCTGGCGCCCAGCTCGAGCGCTCCGATCGCCTGATGCCCTATGAGACCTGGATCGAACGTACCGGTCGGACAAATAACAATCCCGTCGTCATTCGCGCCATGTCGCAAATGCGAAAAGTGGTCAACGCCATCTGCCGCAAGTGGGGTGTGCCAAACGAAATCCACGTTGAGCTTGATCGAGAGCTCAGGTTGCCTCAGCGCGCAAAAGACGAGATTGCCAAGGCCAATAAGAAGAACGAGAAAAATCGCGAGCGCATTGCCGGGCAAATCGCTGAACTGCGTGGCTGCACGGCAGATGAGGTCACGGGCAAACAGATAGAGAAGTACCGCCTGTGGGAAGAGCAGGAATGCTTCGACCTTTACACGGGCGCTAAAATCGAAGTCGATCGCCTAATTAGCGACGACACCTACACGCAGATTGACCACATCCTGCCGTTCTCTCGCACGGGAGAAAACTCACGCAACAACAAAGTCCTGGTCCTCGCCAAAAGCAATCAGGATAAACGCGAACAGACACCTTACGAATGGATGTCCCACGACGGTGCGCCTTCATGGGATGCTTTTGAACGTCGCGTTCAGGAAAACCAGAAGCTCAGCCGTCGCAAAAAGAACTTCCTGCTGGAAAAAGACCTTGATACCAAGGAAGGCGAATTCTTAGCACGCAGCTTCACCGACACCGCCTATATGTCGCGAGAAGTATGCGCTTACCTCGCCGACTGTCTGCTGTTCCCCGATGATGGCGCAAAGGCACATGTTGTTCCTACCACTGGCAGAGCGACCGCATGGCTGCGTCGCAGGTGGGGGCTTAACTTTGGTTCGAATGGCGAAAAAGACCGCTCGGACGATCGTCACCATGCCACCGATGCTTGTGTGATTGCAGCATGTAGTCGAAGCCTCGTGATTAAAACCGCTCGAATCAACCAAGAGACACACTGGAGCATAACCAGAGGTATGAACGAGACCCAACGCCGCGATGCCATCATGAAGGCTCTCGAAAGTGTTATGCCCTGGGAAACCTTTGCGAACGAAGTGCGCGCGGCGCACGATTTCGTCGTACCCACGCGCTTTGTTCCGCGCAAGGGAAAGGGCGAGTTGTTCGAGCAGACGGTCTATCGTTATGCCGGCGTCAACGCACAGGGTAAAGACCTCGCTCGCAAGGCGAGCTCCGATAAGAACATCGTCATGGGCAACGCCGTTGTGTCGGCAGACGAGAAGTCGGTCATCAAGGTGAGCGAAATGCTGTGTCTGAGGCTCTGGCATGACCCGGAGGCCAAGAAGGGACAGGGCGCTTGGTACGCAGACCCCGTCTATAAGGCGGATATTCCTGCACTTAAGGATGGGACGTATGTGCCCAGGATTGCGAAGGCGCATACTGGCCGAAAAGCCTGGAAACCCGTGCCCGAAAGTGCCATGAAGAAACCGCCGCTGGAGATATATCTGGGCGATCTGGTGCAAATCGGCGATTTTGTGGGGCGGTTTAGTGGCTACAACATCGATAACGCCAACTGGTCCTTTGTAGACAGGCTTACTCGAATTAAAATAAGTTGTCCTACCGTTGGAAAACTAAGCAACGATATGTCACCCTTTGTTGTTCGAGAATCACCCATCAAGTAAAGCAGCTGCTTGCCCCGCACATTTCTTGCTTAATCGTGTGGGGCTTTTGCTTATTCCTTGTTGCCCTTTATAACGCATAGACCCATAAATGCAATCGGTTGAGAACCTTCGCCTCTATGCCATATACGCTCCCCATGGCGATACGTTAACGGGCATAATTGCAAGCTGCATCGCGCAGTCTTGAGCACGCGCCCTTCCCCAAGGTGATACGCTAGCGATGATACGCAACTTATGGACGTGTATGTCTTGAGCACGCGCCCTTCCCCAAGGTGATACGCTCCGGTCGCCCGCATCTGGTCCGACCGCGAGGTCTTGAGCACGCGCCCTTCCCCAAGGTGATACGCTATCTGGTTCCTGCGCAATGTGATTCGAGCCAGTCTTGAGCACGCGCCCTTCCCCAAGGTCGATAGCTGTGCTCATGCAATCGAGCGTTGAGTTTGCGTCTTGAGCACG
>ENA-OQED01001071-OQED01001071.1-human-gut-metagenome-genome-assembly--contig:-NODE-1071-length-10444-cov-1.986236_pt1 | contig 10444 bp, 9 predicted proteins | sample MGYA00242790_ERZ504625 | MGnify/ENA primary metagenome ERZ504625 (study PRJEB26092, sample SAMD00036345) | human gut metagenome | host: Homo sapiens | study: EMG produced TPA metagenomics assembly of...
CAGGTGCCCCTGCCCAGCACGTCCTGTTCGACTCGTGGTTCTGCTCACCGGCATCGCTGCACCAGATCCATGAACTCGGCTACGACGTCATCGCGCGTGTCAAGAAAAGCGAGAAGATGCACTTCTGCTTCCAAGGCTGCATGCAGGACGTCATGGTCATCTACCGGAGCCAGAAGAAGCGCCGCGGGCGCTCCGCTTACCTGCTCTCCGTAGAGGCTGAGGCCGTCAAGGATGGCAAACGCCTTCCCGTACGGCTGGTCTATGTCCGCAACAAGAACAAGCGCAGCGACTACCTCGTCCTGGTCTCGACGGACCTGACACTGTCAGAAGAAGAGATCATCCAGACTTATGGCAAGCGCTGGAACATCGAGGTTTTCTTCAAGATGTGCAAGTCCTACCTGAAGCTGGGCAAAGAGACGAGATCCATCTCCTACGACGCCCTGACCGCTCACACGGCCATTGTCTTTGCGCGGTACATGATGCTCGCTTTAGAGCAGCGGCGCAACATGGATGAACGGAGCCTTGGCGAGCTTTTTTATCTGACGATGGACGAGTTAGAAGACCTGCATTATCTGGACGCTCTGGCCTCACTCCTGAGCCTGCTGATGGACTGCGCGAAAGAAGCAGAGATTCTTGACGAAGAGCAGGTTAACCAGCTGCTCGATCTGTTCATGGCAAAACTGCCCGATTTATGGGGAAAGTGCCTGAAACAGTGTGCATGATGTGATGACGACGGATGTCTGAAAACCCGATGAATCCTTGTCTCATAAGGGTTTCAGGTGTGCGAAGTTTGAGTTACAAGATAAAGCTGCCTGCCGGCACGTATTACTACAAGATTTCCGTCAACGGCAGCTGGGCCGAGAACTACGGCCTCGGCGGCAACTTCGACGGCGCGAACGTGCAGCTGACGCTGCCGAAGACGCAGGAAGTCACCTTCTACTACAACGACAAGTCGCACCACATCGCAGACAGCACGAGCTACACATTCCGCGCGGATAAAGACCTGCCGGTGCTTTCAGGCAGCTTTGGCGCGGTCGATGACCCGCTGATGCGCGACCAGATGCTCGACAATCTCTTCCAGAAGACTATCCCGCTCCAGAAGGGCGACTACACGGTCACGGTCAAGATGCCGGGCGAGGATGCGCTGACGCAGCAGGTAAATGTCGCCAAGGATGGCGATGTCACGTTCTACTACGACAGTAAGGCAAAGCGCCTGATCGCCGACGATGGCCGCATCCGCGAGGACAAGGTCTACCACGACAGCTGGAGTACGGATTACCGCGCTCCGTTTGAAGCCGTCAAGGAGGACACGCCTGTAAAGCTCTCGCTCGCCACGGGCAAGGGCGATGTCACGAGCGCGAAGCTCGTCGTCTACAAGGCCAAGATTACGGCCAATGGCGGCGATGAGTACAATCCGGACTACACGGCCGGCACGGTCACTTCGTATCCGATGACGAAAGCCTCGACCTCTGGCGACCAGGACATCTGGACGGCCTCGTTCACGCCGACGTCGTACGGCCTCTACGGCTACAAGTTCGTGCTCAACGACACGAAGGAGTACGGCGACGATGCGAAGCCCGGCAGCACGGGCGAGCTCAAGCTGCGCGGTGTCAAGCCGTACCAGCTCACCGTCTACAGCAAGGATTACAAGACGCCGGACTGGGCGAAGGACGCCGTCTGCTACCAGATCTTCCCGGACCGCTTCTTCAACGGCGACAAGAGCAACGACAACGCGCGTGCGAATGCGCGCGGCTTCCAGCCGGTGCAGCACTGCAAATGGAGCGACCTGCCGGCTAACTACAGCAAGACGCCGGCTGCCGACGGCGACAAGTGGGAGTGCAACGACTTCTTCGGCGGCGATATCGCCGGCATCACGAAGAAGCTCGACTACCTCAAGGGCCTCGGCGTGACGGCCATCTACGTCAACCCGATCTACGATGCCAGCTCGAATCGCCGCTACGATGCCGTCGACTACGGCACAATCGACCCGTTCCTCGGCAACTTCAAGGATCTCGAGAAGCTCTCGGCGGAGATGCAGAAGCGCGGCATGCACCTGATCATGGACGGTGTCTACAACCACATCGGCGATGATTCCATCTACTTCGACCGCTACGGCAAGTACAAGACGGTCGGTGCCTACGAGTACTGGAGCCGCATCTACGACCTCATGAACGACAAGCACATGACGGAGGCGGCGGCCAAGGTCGAGGCCAAGAAAGAACTCGAGGCCGAAGGCCAGGTATTCAGCCCGTGGCATTGGGAGAACTGGTTCGACATCCGCAACGAGAAGACACAGGACATGATGGGCAAGAAGTACGCCTACCACGATTGGCAGGGCTACGACAGCCTCGTGCCGTTCAAGGATGCCGATTATCCGGGCTCGGAGCAGGGCACGGTGAAGTCGGACCTCGGTGACTACCTGCTCTACGGCAATGGCAAGGACAAGGGCGTCATCATGAAGTGGTTCGACGAGGGCCTCGACGGCTGGCGCCTCGACGTCGTCAAGGAGGTGCCGCCGGGATTCTGGGCCAACGTCCGCAAGGAAGTCAAGTCCATCAAGACGAAGGATGGCTCTGAGCCGCTGCTCTTGGGTGAGATCTGGCAGGATGGCTTGCAGTTCTTCACGGGCGACACGTTCGACTCTGTCATGAACTACAAGCTCTCGTTCGCGCTCGGCGACCTCTTCCTCAACAAGGGCGACGCCAAGGCGGCCGACTACGAGCTGACGGTCCTGCGCCAGAACTACCCGAAGGAGGCCTTCTACGACCTCATGAACATCGTCGACAGCCACGACACGGTCCGCGCTATCTACAAGTTCGGCGGCGGCTCCGACAGTGTCGCACAGCCGACGAAGAAGGACTTCGACTACAACCTCGGCAAGGCGCGTCTCAAACTCGCAGCGACCTTCCTCATGGGCTATCCGGCATGCCGACCATCTACTACGGCGATGAAGCCGGTCAGTACGGCAGCGGCGACCCGGATTGCCGCCGCACCTATCCGTGGGGCAAGGAGGACAAAGACCTCATTGCCCACTACAAGAAAGTCATCGGTGTCCGCAACGCGCACAAGGATATCTTCGCGCGCGGCGATGTCAATACGCTCAAGGCAGAGGGCGACATCTACGCCTTCAGCCGCAAGGCCGATTCCGGCAAGCTCGGTATCGTCGCCTTGAACCGCGGCAAAGCACAGCAGGTCATCCTGCCCGTCTCCGCCGCAGATGGTACAACCTTCACCGATGAGCTGACCGGCACCAAAGCTACGGCAAATGGCGGTCAGCTGACACTGGCCCTTGGTGAGAACCAGGGGATGATGCTCGTAGAAGACTGACACGAGCATCCATAACATCCCTCATTTCTCTTAAATTTCCCTTTTTGACCCGCGACAGTTCCCCGCTGTTGCGGGTCTTTTTTGTCTGTATATCATTTACTATTTGACGTCAGAATTTTCGTTCGGTACAATGGATGTAAGAGTATGGTTTTAGTATTATTTTGCCGAAAGGAGAATTTATGAAAAAGATACTGGCAGTGCTGGCACTCGTCTTTGCCTGTCTCTGGGGCACGGCGTTTGCGGCGGATTTCTCGCATCTCGTCATCCTGCACACGAATGACACGCATGGCTATGACCAGCGTGCCGACGGCGTCAACGGCATGGCGACAGTCGCCGCACTCAAGAAGGATTACGAGGCCAAGGGCTACAAGGTCCTGCTCGTCGATGCCGGCGATGCGATCCAGGACAACAATCTCGTCAATTTCAGCAAGGGCAAGACGGCCATTGACTTCATGAATGCCGTGGCTACGATGCCATGACGCTGGGCAATCATGAGTTCGACTACGGCTCGGATGTGACCATGGAGCGCATCAAGCAGGCGAAGTTCCCGATCGTGTCAGCCAACATCATCGTCGATGCGACGGGCAAGCCGTTCACGGGCAAGACGCACGCCATCATCCGCAAGGGTGATCTCAAGATCGGCGTCTTCGGCCTGACGACGCCGTCGACCATCACGACGTCGAACCCGAAGAGCACGCGCGGCCTGACCTTCCTCTCGAAAGAGGAAATGTACGCAACAGCCCAGAAGGAAGTCGCGGCGCTCAAGGCCGCGCACTGTGACCTCATCGTCGCCATCGGCCATCTCGGCAGCGAGCCGGATGCCGTCGGCGACCGCTCAAACGACGTCCTCGCGAACGTCAAGGGCATCGACGTCTTCATCGACGGCCACGATCACACGGTCAAGAATCTCTACATTGACGGCAGTCTGCTGACCGAGACGGGTTCGCACCTCGCGAACATCGGCGTCGTCCGCTATGAAGATGGCAAGTGGCAGGAGGATCTCCATGCCTACGGCCAGTTCAACAAAGAGGATGCCAAGGTCAAGGCAATCGTCGATAAGGCGCAGGCCGCCATCGACAAGAGACTCGCGACAAAAGTCGGCATGACGCCATTTGAGCTCAACGGCAGTCGCGACCCGGGCGTGCGCACGGAAGAGACGAACCTCGGCGACTTCCTCGCCGATGCTTACCTCTGGCAGGTCCGTCAGGCTGCGGTGCTCGACCGCGTCACGATTGACGGCGCCCTGATGAACGGCGGCAGCATCCGCGCGGGCATCAAGGCTGGCGCAATCACGGAGGCCGACCTGTTGCGCGTCCTGCCGTACCACAACTACCTGCAGTACGTCACCATGAAGGGCTCGACGCTGCTCGAGATCCTCGAGGCGGCGACGTGCACGACGCCGACGGCGCTCGGCGCCTTCCCGCAGGTGGCCGACATCGTCTATACGGTTGACACGAAGACGCCGTTTGCCAAGGGCGAGCTCTACCCGCATTCCGTCTATTACCGTCCGGCAGCCCCCGGCTCGCGCGTCACGATCACGAGCGTCGGCGGCAAGCCGTTCAATCCGGAGGCGACCTACAACATCGCCGTCCCCGACTTCCTGACCTCCGGCGGCGACTCCTACTACTCCATGCAGGACCCCGCTAAAGTCACCATCCACGATGTCGACTACCTCGACACCGACGCCGTCCGCAACTACCTCAAAGAACTCGGCGGCACGGTCAGCACCGACTACAAGGCACCGCAGGGCCGCATTACCATCCGCTGATCATCAAAACAGCGAATATCTTGTTCCTGAGAAAGAAGAAGGAAGTCCCACGCATCGGGGACTTCTTTTTTTGCATTGCTTTCATGAAGAAATATAAAACATAAGAGGAATGGACATATCGCATGAAAACGAAACGCTCTCTGAAAGTCATGGTACTCGCTGCCCTGACGGCAACTCTCTCAGCTGGCACGGCTTTTGCCGGCGATTTGACGGCCTCCTCGGCGTCGGCGTCATTCAACACGAGCCAGAACATCGACAAGGGCGCGATCACTTTGCAGGAAATGTCGGGCCTCTACATCTATGAGAATTACCTCTACGGCATCCGCATCAATGGGGCAGAGCTGCGTAAGTACATGGAGCATGCGGCTTCATTCTACGGCACGACGCCGGATTACAATTACGACATGATCCAGGGTGTCGACTACACGATCGACATGAATCAGCCGGTCGGCCACCGCATCACGAAGCTCCAGTACCAGGGCAAGGACGTCAAGGACACGGACACCTTCACGATGGCCATCAACGATTACCGCATGAACGGCGGCAGCGGCTATATGGCGGCCATGGGCTACACGGATGGCCGGAAGCCGGAAGTCGTCTTCGACTCCATGCGCAAGTACGGCGATGACGGCCAGATGCGCGCGCTGATGATCCAGTACGTCAAGGACAAGGGCACCATCACCCCGACCTGCGACCACAATTGGTCGGTCATCCCCAAGAAATAAACGACAGGATACGACTGCATAAAAATACGCCAGCCTCATTGAGGTCTGGCGTATTTTTATGCGCGTCATCGGCTCAGAAAGCCGGGACGACAGCGCCTTTATACTTGTTGTTGATGAAATCCTTGATTTCCTGGCTGTGCAGGACTTTCATGAGAGCCTGGATCTCGGGGCGGTTCTCATCGCCCTGGCGTACGGCGACAATGTTGACGTACGGGCTCGTGCTGTCCTCGATGAAGAGCGAATCCTTCGTCGGGTCGAGCTGGACCTGCATGGCGAAGTTGGAGTTGATGATGGCGGCATCGACATCATCGAGCGTGCGCGGAACCTGTGCGGCTTCGACTTCCTGGAACTTGAAGTTCTTCGGGTTCTCCGCGATATCCTGCAGCGTTGCCTTCTCCTTGACGCCGTCCTTGAGCTTCAGCAGGCCGGCTTTCTCGAGAAGGAGCAGGGCGCGGCCGCCGTTCGTCGGGTCATTCGGGATGGAAATCGTAGCGCCATCCTTGAGGTCCTTGAGGTCTTTGACCTTCTTGGAGTAGATGCCCATCGGCTCGATGTGGACGCCGCCGGCGCTGACGAGCTTGACCTCCTTGTGCTCTTCCATGAAGTTCTGGAGATACGGGTCATGCTGGAAGAAGTTGGCATCGAGTTCCTTGTCGTTGAGGGCGAGGTTCGGCTGGACATAGTCGTTGAATTCGACGATGTCGAGCTTGATGCCTTCCTTCTCGAGCAGCGGCTTGGCTGCCTCGAGAATCTCGGCGTGCGGCACAGCCGTAGCGCCTACTTTGAGCGTCTTCGTGCCGCTCGTCTGAGCTGCGCTCGACGAGGACGAAGAAGAGGACTGGCTGCCGCCGCAGCCGGCGAAAGCCAGCGTCGCGATGACGAGCGCAGCGATGAGTGCAAGTACTTTTTTCATGTGGATTCCTCCCTTTGAGTTTATCTCTTGTCCAGGCGTTTGGCGAGCGTGTTGCCGACGAACTGGACGAGCTGAACGAGTACGATGAGGATGACGACGGTGGCCAGCATGATTTCCGGGCGGAAGCGCTGGTAGCCGTAGCGGATGGCGAGGTCACCGAGGCCGCCGCCGCCGACGGCACCGGCCATGGCCGACTCGCCGACGAGGCTGATGATGACGGTCGTGAGCTGCGCGACAATTGAGGACATCGATTCCGGCAGCAGGACCTTCCAGATGATCTGGGCCGGCGTCGCACCCATCGACTGCGCGGCCTCGACGAGGCCGAACGGCACTTCCTTGAGGCTCGTCTCGACCTGGCGGCCGATGAACGGGATCGCGGCGATGACGAGCGGCACCATGGCGGCCGTCGTGCCGATGGCCGAGCCGACGAGCAGGCGCGTGAACGGGATGATGGCGACGAGCAGGATGATGAACGGGATGGAGCGCACGGCGTTGACGATGGCGCCGACAATGCGGTTGACGGCCAGCGACTCGAGGATCTGTCCCTTGCTCGTCGTGTGAAGCAGCACGCCGAGCGGCACGCCGATGATGGTGGCGATGATCATCGAGACGACGACCATGTAGACCGTCTCGCCGAGGGCCTTAGTCAGAAGTGGAATCATGTCTGCGGACATAGCCAATCACCTCCTCTTTGAGATCTTGCTGGCGCAGGTATTGGAGGGCTTCCTGGATTCTCGCCTCCGGCCCCGTGATGCCGATGATCATGCGCCCAAAAGGCGTCGACTTGATCTGGTCGAGGTTGCCGAAGAGCATCGTGACCTCGATCTCCGGGAACTTGCGGATCATGCCGGCCAGCACAGGGTCGTCGGCCGATTCGCCGATGAACGTCAGGCGCAGCAAGAGATATGCGCCGGGCAGCGGCGTCTTCGAGACTTCGCCGCCGCGGAACGCCGCTGGAAGCTCGTTCGAGAGCAGGACGCTGATGAAGTCCTTCGTGATGGGCTTCTGCGGGTTCGTGAAGACCTCGAGGACGGTGCCTTGCTCGGCGATGACGCCGTTCTCGATGACGGCGACCTTGTCGCAGATGTCCTTGATGACCTGCATCTCGTGCGTGATGACGACGACCGTCAGCGAGAGCTTGCGGTTGATGTCCTGGATGAGCTCGAGGATCGAGCGCGTCGTCTGCGGGTCGAGGGCGCTTGTCGCCTCGTCGCAGAGCAGGACTTTCGGCTCGCTCGCGAGTGCGCGGGCGATGCCGACGCGCTGCTTCTGGCCGCCGGAGAGCTGCGAGGGATACTGGTGCGCCTTGTCCGCCAGTCCGACGAGATCCAAGAGCGGCAGCACCTTTTTCTTGATCTCTTCTTCCGGTGTGTGCGAGAGGCGCAGCGGGAACGCGATGTTGTCGTAGACAGTGGCCGAGCTAAGCAGGTTGAAGTGCTGGAAGATCATGCCGATGTTCTTGCGCGCCTTGCGCAGCTCTTTCTCGCTCATGGCCGTCATGTCCTGGCCGTCAACGATGACCTTGCCGGCCGTCGGGCGCTCGAGAATGTTGATGCAGCGGATCAGCGTGGACTTGCCCGCGCCGCTGAGGCCGATGATACCGAAGATCTCGCCGCGCTCGATCGTCAGGTCAATGCCCTTGAGCGCCTTGACGGGACCGGAGGGGCTGTCATACGTCTTCTCGATATGAGACAGCTGTATCATAGAATGAGTTACCTCCTAATCATATTAATCTTATATGTTTTGATAGTAACATAGGAAAGAAATGTTGTCAATACAATCTTACAGACTGCTGCGAGTCCTGACTATGCTATTGTCCATTATAGCATCAAAGGGAGTTATCTCATAGGAGGACAAAGGCGAAATCGAAAAATTTTATCGGCTGTCTTGTAATTGAGAAACATTTTCGATATAATACAGGCAGAGTAATGATGATAATGATTTTCAACAAGAGGTGATGCATTTTGGGACGAGAGGGTTTTGAACAGCTCATGGGCTTCCACGCTGCGCCGCTGCTCGTCGGGCTGCGGCCCGCGAGTCTGCTCTCCTTCCGTAGGGACCGCTTTGATGATTTCGAAGGGCTGCTGGCCTCGTATAAGGCGTGTTTTTCCTGCAAGGGGATCGAAGTCTTCCGCGTAGCGGAGGGAGAGGCGTACACGCTGTTGCTGTTCTACCGGGCAGCATGCCTTCGCCGTCATCTGGAGCAGGCAGAGGTACGGGATTTGCTGCAGGCGTACGGCTATCCGTGTGACGAAGGGCTCGATGTATGCCTCGCGCATCTGCGCCTGCGCATGCAACTCCAGAAATCCTTCCCGCATGAGATCGGCCTGTTCCTTGGCTATCCCGTTGCGGACGTTGTCGGTTTTATCACGCACAAAGGGCAGGATTTCTGCTATAGTGGGTATTGGAAGGTATACGCGAACGAAAGAGAGACGCGGGCGCTGTTCGACCGCTATGCGCACTGCACGGAGGACTTCTGCTCGCGCCTCGAGCAGGGCTGTTCGTTCCCGGATCTCGTCAAAGCCGTTTGAGTCAGAAGAAGCAGATATATTTTTATAGAAGGAAAGGTGATTCTCAATGAGCAAGATCGCAATCATTTACTGGACCGGCACGGGCAATACGCTGGAGATGGCCAGGGCCATCGAGAAGGGTGCCAAGGAGGCCGGCGCCGATGTCGATGTATTCGAGGTAGAATCGTTTGGCGGCGTCGAGCGCCTCAAAGAATACGATGGCCTGATGTTCGGCTGCCCGGCCATGGGGGATGAAGTTCTCGAGGAAGGGGCGTTCGAGCCCTTCTTCGCAGAGGCCGAGAGCCATCTGCAGGGCGTGCCTGTCGCACTCTTCGGTTCCTACGGCTGGGGCGGCGGTGCCTGGATAGAGTCCTGGGCTGAGCGCACGCGCAATGCGGGCGCCAAGCTCATAGGCGACGGCCTTGCCATCGAGAACGCCCCTGATGACGACGGCATCGCCGCGTGCGAAGCCCTCGGCAGAGAGTTTGCCGCATCTCTTTAATGTGGATTTGTACTCCATGTGATACAATAGGCGAGAAGGCATCACACAATTGACTGCGATTGTGATCACAGAGGAGGGCATATCATGTTTTTTTCTTTCATCCATGCAAAGCAGCAGAGCGTCGCGCTCCCGGCGGCTGTCGAGAAGGCGTTGGCCTATCTGAAGTCGCATGACTTCACGAAGATGGAGCCGGGCCGCTATGCGATCCAGGGCGATGACATCTACGCGCAGGTCTTCGACGCGGAGACGAAGCCGGCGGAGGAGCAGCGCCCGGAGGCGCATGAGAAGTACGCCGATGTCCAGTTCCTCGCCTCGGGCAGAGAGCGCCTTGGCTTCACGCCGGACACAGGCAGCTATGAGGTGGCGGAGCGCTTCGACGACCGCGACCTGATCTTCTACAAGAAGGTGGAGAACGAGTGCTTCATCGAAGCGCGCCCCGGTTGCTACAGCGTCTTTTTCCCGGAAGATATCCATCGTCCGGCCTGCGCCTCCGGTCAGCCCATGACCGTGCGCAAGGTTGTCGTCAAGATCAGCGTGAAGTTGCTCTGAGGTTTGTATGACATAAAAAGGTGATTGACCACAGTTGGTCAATCACCTTTTTGTATATAGAAAACCCCTGGTTAGACCAGGGGTTCGATAAAGCTTTAGCGATGAGTCTTTAAAGGATTTAATAAACCTCCCTTGAAGTATGAAGTTGCG
>ENA-OQED01001072-OQED01001072.1-human-gut-metagenome-genome-assembly--contig:-NODE-1072-length-10440-cov-2.010666_pt1 | contig 10440 bp, 9 predicted proteins | sample MGYA00242790_ERZ504625 | MGnify/ENA primary metagenome ERZ504625 (study PRJEB26092, sample SAMD00036345) | human gut metagenome | host: Homo sapiens | study: EMG produced TPA metagenomics assembly of...
CGATGCCCTTGATGCCGAGAATTTCGGTCAGCTCGCCCTTGAGCTGCTGAGCCTCGACGTCGAACCCGGGTTTCTTCTCCACGTAGATACGAGAGACCATTGGTTCCTGCCTTCCTGATCGGTTGGGCGTACGGTACGGTATGCGGCAGCGGTCGGTTTACGGGGCAAGCCTCGCGGTCGCCTTGAGCCACATGTTTGTAAACCTCACTATGATACGACAGCTCGCGGCGCGTTGAGGACGGCGAGGGTGCTACAGTGAAGCGCAAACAAGAGAAAGGCATCACATGGCATTCGTTTCGCTCGCCATCATCGCACTCGTGGCCTTTGCAAGCCCCTTCATCGCTTCGGCGATCCTGGAAAACCCGTTCCCGAAACGGTCTTTTTGCTCGTGTTCGGCGCGGTGTTGGGACCTCATATGCTTGGCGTCATCCATGTGGATGCCGAGGTCTCGCTTGTGTCAGAGCTCGGTCTGGCATTTTTGTTCCTGCTTGCCGGCTTTGAGATCGACCCAAAGAACATCACGGGCGTCGAGGGGCGCTACGGTATGGCCACGTGGGTTGTCACATTTTGTATCGCCTGGCTTGCCGTGCGCTTTACCCCGTGGTTCTCGGTCAGCCATTTCGACGGTATCGCCGTGACGCTCGCCTTGACCTCGACGGCGCTTGGAGCGCTCATGCCCATCTTGCGCGAGCGGTTGCTTGCCGGAACGCGCGTCGGTGATTCGATTCTCGCCTATGGTACGTGGGGCGAGCTCGGCCCCGTGCTCGCCATGTCGGTACTGCTGTCTGCCCGCACGGGTATCGAGACGCTGCTGATCTTGGGCCTGTTCGCCGTGGTGTGCGTGCTGCTTGCCGTGGTCCCCAGCCGCTCCAAACGCGTCGGCAGCCGCTTCTTTGCGTTTGTCGAGGAGCGCGCCGATACCACGTCGCAGACCTTCGTGCGCCTGACGGTGCTTATTTTGGTCACGCTCGTGGCGTTCTCGGCCATCTTTAGCCTCGATATCGTGTTGGGCGCTTTTGCCGCCGGCTTCGTCCTGCGCTATATCATCCCCGAGGGCAACCATACGCTTGAGACCAAGCTCGACGGCCTGGCCTACGGCTTTTTGATCCCGGTGTTCTTTACCGTGTCGGGCGCAAAGATCGATCTGACGGCCGTGGTGTCGCGCCCCGGGCTGCTCGTGGGCTTTATCGTGGCGTTGTTGATTATTCGTGCCGTACCCATTCTTATTTCTATGAGCATTTGTCCTGCGACGCGCGATGTGTCGGCGTATGGTCGCATTACCGTGGCCCTGTACTGCACCACGGCGCTGCCGATCATCGTTGCCGTGACGAGCGTGGCCGTCAACGCGGGCGCGCTGTCGCAAGATATTGCGTCGGTCATGGTTGCCGCCGGTGCCATCACGGTGTTCTTGATGCCGCTGCTCGCGCAGCTCTTCTACCGCGTGGTCGATGCCGCGCCGGTCGCCGCCGTGGCAGAGGTTGCCGAGCATCCTGCCGAGGCACTCGATATCCTGCGTGCCCATCACGATTTGGCGAGTCTGCTCGCACGAGAGCACGAGCTGCTGACCTCGCATGGCCATGGTCGCGTATTCGAGGGCCTGCCTACGCTCGATACGATTGCCGAGCGTCTTTCCGCCGAGGCGGCGAGCGGCCACATCGATGCCCGCATCGTGGACGCGGCGCATCTTCTTGCCGATAAGACCTATGGCGACGAGATAGATCCGTCCGAGCTCACCCCGCGTGAGCGTCGCCGCCTAGAGCGCGCCAAGCTCGCTGTGCGCGAATACCGCCGCCGCATGCTGGAGCTCTATGCGCGCGAAGAAGCCGAAGACGACGACGGTAAGTAGTCGATACTTTCTCGGGGAAGCCGCGTCCCGCTTTGAAGGCTCGGAACGGGATGTGGTTTCCGAAACGGGGGCCGTTGGGAAGCTGTGTCCCGGAATGGGCGCTCAGAGTGGGATGCAGTTTCCGCGAGAGGCTCGTTAGGGAAAGCGCATCCCATTCTGAGCCGGAATTATGGGACGCAGTTTCCTTTTCGAATAGAAGGAGGTGCGCTGCCTGCGGTTGATGCAGACAGCGTGCCTTCTTGCATAAAGCTCTGCTGAGGTTTGAAATTAGCTCGCTATGTAAAAAAGAACCCTTAATTCCCAATACTTCAAATTCTGAAATTAGACAATGCATTTCTTGAGTCTTAATTGCAAATATCGGATATATTCGAAATAATGAAAGACGATTAAGCTATTTGATTTCAAAGGAGCGATGAAGCGATGGCGTACAAGACGCTCGAAAAACTCTTTTATGCAGATCCAAGCTCCGATCGTTATGCTTGCCATGACGAGCTGCTGCGCGAGCGCCTTACTGCCGACGGCACGGTGCGGACTGGAATTCACCTTGAGCATGGTGAACTGTTCGCTTGTGTTCCTTTGAACCTGTCCGTTGCTAGCGAGCGGATCCTCAGAAAAGAGCGAAAGATTTCCAACCTGTGGAACAGCTTGCCTTATGTGGCTTTGGGGGCCTCGATTCGTTCGCTGGTGCTTGAGGAGGTTGTTTTCAGCAACGAGATGGAGGGTGTGCACAGCACGCGGCGCCAGATTGAAGCGGCGCTGGAGTCTGCGGAGGATGCTGCGGCCGAACTTTGCGGTGCCGCCGAAAAGGAGCACACTCCTTTTATTGAATTCGCTCGCCTCTACCTTCAGCTGGTGGATGGTTCAAGTCGTCCCGGCAAACCCGAGGATATTCGCGAGATTTTCGATGCCGTCACTAAGGGCGTGCTTGACCCGAAGGACCGTCCGGATGGCAAGATGTTCCGTTTGGGTCCCGTTGTGATTGAGAACAGTCGGGGCAAGATTCTCCATCAGGGTGTTTCCTCGGAGCCCGAAATCATTGACCTCCTTGGCAAGATGATAGAGTTGGGCAATCGCGAAGATGTCCCAAGCCTCTATGCAGCCTCAATCTGCCATTTTCTCTTTGAGTATATTCACCCCTTCTATGACGGTAACGGGAGAACGGGGAGGTATCTTCTCGCGTTGAGCCTGAACGAGACGTTGTCGCAGCCTACGGTGTTGTCGCTCTCTAGGACGATTGCTGAGAATAAAACCGCATATTACAAGGCGTTTGACGTGGTGGAGAGGCCCCTTAACGGTAGCGAGGCTACTCCGTTTGTTGCAATGATGCTTGATTTGGTCGAGCAAGCGCAAGATGCCGTTCTGAGCGATTTGGCCGAAAAGCGCGTACAACTCGATGATCTCAAGCGGGCGATCGATGAACTCGACGATACGTTTACCGAAAGGGCAAAAGATATTCTGTTTTATGCGGCACAGATGCATATCTTCGGTGCCTTTGGTGAATCTACGCTTGATGGTGTGTCGGGCTATCTCGATGTGACAAAGCCGACAGCGAGTAGGTCATTGTCGAGCCTAATCGCTGCCGGATATTTAGAAAAGGTGTCCGCAAGGCCGCTCGTGTGCAAGATGACGGTGGCGGGACTTAATCTGCTCGGGCTAGAGTGAACATCGGTTATCAGACAAATGAACACTCCGAGCGTTTGCCCGCCATTCCTCCATGGTGTGAAATCGCTCTTATCCCATTGAGGCGCCTTTGAGGTCGCCAATGGACTGTTGCGGCAAGCGGTGAAAGCTATGATTCAATTTCGTTCGACACGTACGCCATGAGTTCATCGTCTAAGGCCTTCAAAGAGTCTTTGATTTCCCGCCTGCGCGCGCGGGCCTGTTCTATTTTTGTGTCACATTCTCGTTTCGCTTTGAATTCGAATGGACTGAAGAAAGAACGTCTGCTCTTAAGCTCTCGAAGTTCGTTCCCCAAACGGTCAAATTCATCTTCGAGCGCTTGTTTTTGCGACTTTTTAACAGGATTATCTAACCAATATTTGGCTTGGAGCTCTGCTTCTTTTTCAGCGCGCTCACGTTCCTTCTTCTTCTCGGGGTCGTATTCGTCACGCTTTGCCATGTCCTTTTCTAACTGTTCTCTCCGAAGCTGCTTTGCCTCATCGCTAAGGAAAAAGCCGTCGTTTGTTATTTGTTCGCTGGAGTGTCCGTAGTATCCGTAGTATCGGCGATTTGTTCGAACTTTGATACATAGCTCCTCGAGACTGCACAATATGCCCCAGCATCTTAAGAGCATCTCGTCTGTGGCAGTACCTTGTTTAGTGACTTTATTGTCAAAGAGGTCGATAGCTAAGCGAGCCGCTTTTATGCAACTATCGTACGCATCTATGCATAGATCAAAAGCTTCTTTTTCGTTGTCATAGTCGAAATCATCTGTCGCGTAGTAATCAAATACACGGACCTTGTTCCACCGTTCCGACCATGTGGAGCAGCCGTTGACCGCAGACTTTAGGATCGTGATTGCAGCATTGTAATACATTGATGAAATGTTGCGCGCTGCAAGACCGGAAAGGTCTTCGGTAAGGGCGCCGAGGAGATCTTCGATATTCTCGGGTATCTTGGCACTCTCCCCCTGCTCTTTGCTGAGCCTCTTTACGGCAGCCGTTTGTAATTCGCACACGGCCTCTATATTTTTCCATTGGAGTTCACGCGACTGTAGGTGACGAATGAGCCCCGATTGAATTAACTCTAGATTCTTCGCATTCGGTAGATTTGCAAGTTCCTGGCAGAAATAGTCTATCTCAGAGTTTGCGATAGCTCGCAAATGCTCAATGAAACCTATCGCTATGTTTAGCGCGGTGTTTATCTCATCAAAATCTGATGGGGCTCGATTTAGCAGCTTTAGCATATTAATGCATGCTGCATTTGATTCCGACAAGCGATCGTTGTCAAACGTGAGCTGCCAGTCTATCGCTTTTGCCTTTATTGACCATGCCTCGGCGTTCTTAAGATCAATCTCGAGGGCCATGGAGGCATATTTCTCAGCATCAGCGTTGTTACCGGCTTTTTGAGCGGTTCTGGCCAAGGCGAGATATCGATCGACATCTTCAGTGCGGTCTGTTTTCACTGTGCCTTCGACTTGGACAACACCTTCGACCATCATTTTCTTTGCGGTTTCAAGCGTATATTTCATTCCACAGCTTTGACAGACGAAAAAGTCTCCATCCTTGATAATCTCTGTGCTACCGCAGAGCTCGCATTGTAGCGCTTTCATTTCGATTGCTCCATTTCATACCCCTTGCTGTTCATTTCCCGTATTAGTTTCTGCTTTATCTCAAAAACGTCTTCCTTGTAAGGGAGATATAAGATGCCGTTTATATCGGACGGTTTTTCTATTGGTGGGTCGGCTTCTTTGAGAAGGATCGCGGTCCTAGACCTGCCGAATTTCATCAGTAGCATCCCAAGCTCCAAAACTACGTTCTGGCGAGCTCTTGGCTGCGGTCGATCCTGTTTATTCTTTGGATAGCCTATGTCGTCCGGGGTCATAAGTACTATCCCGAAATTAGCGCAAGGGATGTATTCCATTAGTTGTTCGATTACTGTTCGGCCCCCTATAGGCTGATTATCGAGAAAAATAGGCTCGAGATTTAACTCTTCGAGAAGACGTTGGAGTTGGTTTCGTGCGGTTTTATCGTGGCCGTAAACAACGAAAACTTTGTTGTTTGGTTCATCAATGATTTCATCTTCGATGGCTTTTCGGACCTGATCAGCGTTATTTCCTTGACAAAAGAAGCCGCCGCTGTCGTAGACATATACGGCTGTTCCACTCTCGAGCTTTATTCGATAGCCAATAGTTTTGTATCTCCGGGTCGTTTTTACTGGAATTTCTTTTGAAATAAGAAGCGAGATTAATTTATCCTTATCGATCATTAGCTGTCCTTGCTTGCTTTAACCAGTGCTGCTCTTTGCCTTATCAATGAAGTCATGCGCAATATTTTCGAGTTCGCGCCTTCGATATCGTTTGATTCGATTGATTGCGATAGATCACGAAGTGCGCTCGATATTTCGTCTTCAACTTGAGCGCTTGCTTCACAACTGGCGGGGTCGGCAAGGCTTGAAGTTTCCAAGAAGCTGGTCATTGATGCGCGCAACTCTGAAGGTGATTCATCTAGAAGCAGTCTTAGCTGAAGTTCAAGGTTCTGCATGGATTGCGATTTGCTTGAAATTTGGTTTTCAATGGTAGATGCGTGAGATTCGGAAGCGCCTGTTGCGAAGAGCGTGGCTGTCGCAGCGCTTGCTAGCAGAAAACTGAGAATTGGAATTGCTGGAAGCGCCTCTGTTTTTAACGCGGACCCTAGTATGCCTAGCAACAATTGGACTGCAAACGATACGCCAATAACAAGTATCTTTGAGATACCAAATATCTTAAGATTCTTTTGGGGTCCAAATAACAAGGTTGAAACCACCAGGGCGAGCATGACCAAAGAGAATGCGCTCTCAATCCAAAAAGTGGTTGAGGGTCCAAATAAAAGTATTGTCACGCTTTCGATAGCTATGAAGAGGGCTACGGGGATTGCTGCAATATATGCCTGTGTGTTCTTCATTATGACCTCCGTGCTCCGCACTCGGGACAGAACTTCTCGGTTCCAGAGAAGCGATATCCACATTCGGAACAGAACTTTGCAGCACTTTGCTGCGAATTGGTATCCGCAGGGATGGGCTGCGTCGCGGACGTGCCGGTGGCTTGTGAGAGTGCATCGGTCATAACTGACCCCATGGTCCCGCCGACACCGGCCATTACGCCCAGACCAATTCCCATGTTTGCGTATTCGCCAGTCGCTTCGTTTTGGGCCATCTTTTCGGCAACATCGAAGCTGCGTTCCTGTTGATAGGTATAGCCTTCGATTTGCCGTTTTTCTGCGCGCGCTTTTGCGGAGATTACGGTGCGCTGCGCCGCAGTTTCTTGTTCGATAATGCTGACCTGTTGTTTTATCTGTGCTTCGCGTACGTCGGCATATTGCTTGAAATGGAGGTCCTTAAACTTCTCGTATACCGGATCACCTTCGGGTTTGACGATGGCGGTGACCAGCATTTGCGTTAATGAGAGGCCGTATGCGGCAAAGTCGGGAAGCAGCTTGTTCTTAAGCGAGTCGGATAACTCTTCAAGGTGTGCATCAAGTTCGAAAATGGAGAGTTTTTGTTCGGTAATTACTTGTGCCAGATGAGTTTTTACTCGAGTTTGCAGGAAAGCTTTGAAATAGCTGATCAGCTTGTCCTGGGAGAGCAAAGCTTCGGTTCCAACAAGCTTGAGAAGGAGCCTGCGGGGCTCTTTTACAGCAAGAGCCATCTCTCCGGACGCCCCGAGCGAGAGCGGAAATCCATAAGTCGGTTCCATGAACTGAATCTTGGAATTGGTTCCCCAGCGTATGCCCATCTGCTCGATGAGGTTAACAAAGTAGACTTCTGAGTGAAACGGGCTGACACCACCGGTCGTTATCTTCGAAATGCCGTTCAGTAACGGTAGATTTTGAGTCTCAAGTTCATGCCTGCCTGGTCCAAACGAATCCAGGGCCTGTCCATTAAGGAAGAAAATTGCTTCTTGGGTCTCGTGAACAATGAGTTGCGAGCCCGTATTGAAGTCTTCTGAGGGGTGTTTCCAGATAAAAGTTTGGTTATTGCCCTCATATTTGATGACATCCGTGATGCTCATAGTCCTCCTGCTTCCATGGTTAGTGATGTGGATTTGCTAAGATAGCCGCCGTTGCTACGACGGCAAAAGAAGTGCTGAGACCCAGGCGCAGGATGTCGCCGGGGTACAGCTGGGCGGGTGCGCCGGAGCTGATGTCGAGTTCGCTGTTATCGGCTGTTCGAATCAGATGCGTGCCGTTGGTCGAACCGAGGTCTTGTGCGTACCAAGCATTGTTCTCGGCGAAGATGCGGAGATGCTTGGCGGAGACATCCAGCCCAACATCGGTGACAGCGCCGTCTTCGAGTGCGAGCGCTCCGATGATGGAGCCCATGGTAGAAGGCTCAATGACATAAGGGCCCCCGACGACGAGTTCGTTGTCGATCCTGATAAGGCCGATCGCACGTTCGGTGCCCGTTTGTTTTAAATCGCATGGACAGAAAGAAATACTTGAGGGGGTAAACGACCTGACGTTCTCTGCGAATTCAAAGCGGTCCCTGATGTACGCGATAGCACGGGCCGGATCGCACCAACAGGCGGTCGAAACAACGAGCGTGATTGAGATAAGAGCCCTGTCATCTTTGTCTGGCTGGCTGCTGACGAGGCGCGAGGCGGCGTTCCGGTAAAGGAGCCCATTACGCCCACAGGCACCGAGCGCTTGAGCCATCGTGTCAGTCGCTGCCGCAATCATGGTATAGATGTCGGCGTTCGAATACCCTTTTTCCCGTAGCTTGTGCAGGATTTGATTCGATGCGCAGGACCAGTCGGCAAAGTAGCGATCTTCTAGGGAGCCCGGCTGCGAGTGCACAATCGTGCGCGAAAGCCAGCTGGTGTCCTGTGCCATTTGGGCGGTAGGCTGTCCATTTGTTAACGGCAGATCGGATAGTAACAGTTCGGCAAATGCGCGATGGCTCAGGGTAAATGAAGTCTTGAACAGGGAGAACATGACCTCGAGCGGTGTTTGCCGTCTTGGCATGACATTCTCCCTTCCTTGAACTTATTCGCTAAATAAAGGATAAGGGTGCCACTAGCCGATTTTACTGTGCAACAAATTGCATGTCGGTGAGCGGTCACGCCACCTGATGCGTTTGCTCCAGCATGAGAACTGGTTATCTTAGGGGCGCTATGCGGTCGCGTTTTGATTAGGATGGCACGACTCAGCCGCCCTTCGGGAAGCTGTGTCCCGGAATGGGCGCTCAGAGTGGGATGCAGTTTCCGCAAGGAGGTCCTGGGGGAAACCGTGCCCCGTTCTGATCCGAAATACTGGGACATAGTTTCCCTTTCATAACAGGAGAAGGCGCGCTGTCTGCAGTTGATTCAGACGCGCGCCTTTTTGGTTGAGCTATGTTGAAGCTTGAAGCCAAAGCTTGTGGCTCCTTAGGAGCGGGCGGCTCCGTCGACGGGGAGCACGGCGCCCGTGACGTAGGAGGACATGTCGCTCGCCAGGAAAACAAAGGCGTTGGCGACATCCTCGGGCTCGCCCATGCGACCCAGCGGAATGGTGGCGATGATGGGCTTGATGACCTCTTCGGGCAGGTTGGCGACCATGTCGGTCTTAGTCACGCCGGGGGCGACGGCGTTGACGCGGATGCCCATGGGAGCGAGCTCGCGCGAGAGCGACTGGACCATACCGTTGACGGCAAACTTGGACGTGGGGTAACCGACGCCGGAGGGCTGGCCGTACTTGGCGACCATCGAGCTTGTGGTAGTGATGGTGCCGCCGTGGCCGGCCTCGGTCATGATCTTGGCGGCAACCTGGTGGCCATTAAAGACGGCGACGACGTTAAGGTCCATGACCTTTGCGAACTCCTCGGCCGTGTAGTCCAAGAGGGGTGAACGCTGGGAGATACCGGCATTGTTGACGACCGTGTCCAAGCCGCCCATGTCGGCTGCAGTCTGCGTAAAGGCCTCAGTCACGGCCTCGAGCGAGGTGAGATCGCAGGAGCGACCCCAGACCTTGGCGTCGGGATAGGCGGCTGTCAGCTTCTCAACGGCCGTGTCGGCAGTCTCTTGGCGCGAGCCAAAGACGGTGACGGCAGCGCCTTCCTCGATAAAACGGCAGGCGATGGCATAGCCGATACCGCGTGTGCCTCCGGTGATGATTGCTTTCTTGCCCTCGAGCAACATGGTGCTTCCTCTCATCGCGGGCGGACATTCGCAACACAGCGTAGCCGTAACCGGAATCGGCCGTGTTTGCATATCGGTGAACGGTAGCCCGCGTTACCGATGAGCGGCTCGCGCAAATGTGCTCTGCCGTTGTGCTTAGGGCAGGTGACAAAAGGGCTCCCGTCCCACATCGGACGGGAGCCCTCAAGGCGCGTATTGCTAGGCGAGCGTTGGGCTAGTTCGCCATGACGCCTCGGTCCAAGCTTCAACGTCCTCGATGCGCAGGACGTTGGCGACCTCGGCCACGCAGTCGACGCTGGCAAGCTCGGCGGCGGCAGCCTGGACGTCCTTCTCGAGCGCGCGGTGCGTTAGGAAGATGACCGAGCAGGCATCGCTGACGCCCGATTTGCCGTCCTCGACCTGGTTGATGAGCGAGATCGAGATGTTGTGCTTGGCAAAGATGTCGACCGTCTCGGACAGGGCGCCCACGCGGTCGGCGACTTTCAGGCGCACATAGTACTTGGTCTGGAGCTCGTCCATGGGCTTAAAGGCGAGGTTGTGACCATAGGGCTCAATCTCGGGCAGCGGAGCAACGCCGCGGCTGATCTGCTCGGAGAGCGACAGGATGTCGCCCACGACGGCACTCGCGGTGGGGAAGGAGCCTGCGCCGGCACCGTAGAACATGGTCTCGCCCACGGCGTCGCCTACCACGTAGACAGCGTTCATGGCGCCGTTGACCTTGGCGAGCATGTGGTCGGCGGGGATCAGCGTGGGATGCACGCGGACGTCGACGCCGGCGTCGGTG
>ENA-OQED01001073-OQED01001073.1-human-gut-metagenome-genome-assembly--contig:-NODE-1073-length-10438-cov-1.604694_pt1 | contig 10438 bp, 6 predicted proteins | sample MGYA00242790_ERZ504625 | MGnify/ENA primary metagenome ERZ504625 (study PRJEB26092, sample SAMD00036345) | human gut metagenome | host: Homo sapiens | study: EMG produced TPA metagenomics assembly of...
CCGAAAAACATTCCCGTCAGTCAGACGGAGGATTTTGTTTGCAAAGCATTTGGAGCATTACAACAAGTTTTGCGTAATCGTGCAGAACGTGACAGCAGATAGCCGGAGTTACAGTTCCCCTTTCTCACACTCTAACCCCTTAGTTATACTTCTACCTACCGAAAATGATATATATTATCTCACTTGAATATAAGTATCTCAAAGTATATGTCTATCTCTAAGGGGCAATCGCACAATATGAACGGACTGGAGGTGTATGGTAAAATGAAAAATTAACGAAAAATCCGCATTTGTTTTTCGGCAGGTAAATCTTGTCGTAAGAGAAAATCCACAAAGGCACATCGTAGAGATACGGTGTGTTTTTCAATTTTTACAGGAGGAAACGCAATGATAAAGTCAAAATTCAAAAGAGTCACGTCGCTTTTCTTGGCGACCCTTATGTGTGTGACCACTTTTGCAGGCATTGGCTCGACAACAGCATATGCTGCTTCGGGAGAAAAAGCCGATGTTTATATGGTCGATTTCCCTCGTGATGGCGATGCTAATTACGATGGGGTATGGGGACACAGCAATTTGACCTTGAAAAATGGTTGGCATACCGGACGTTCCAATTTTACCAATCTTAAGGCTATTGGCTCATACTCAGGCAATGTTGCTTATTGTATTGAGCCGGGAATTTCGCTCAAGGTCGGTCAGACAATGAATAAGTATGACGAAAATTATTTTAATAACCTTGCAGCCAATGGGGTTATTTCCGGAGATGAAATCCGTCTTTTCGTTGGTCGTATTTTACAGTATGGCTATCGTGGGACAATCTCGACTTCTTGGAGGTCACAGAATGAAGCGGCAGCAAACAGCATTGCACAGGCTTATGCTACACAGCTTCTTATCTGGGAAACTGTTATCGGAGAGCGTGATGCGAATTTCAATCATGTAGCAGCCAGTGGTTGCAGCAATGTGAAAGATGTCATCAATGTAAAGCATCCGCTTCGCAATAAGATTTTCAGTTATTACAACAGTATGGTGCAGAGTGTACAGAACCATGCGACCATACCAAGCTTTTGTAATAAATCATCCGGTTCGGCAAAGACAATAGAACTTGAGTGGAACGGAAGCAAGTACACAACTACTCTGACAGATTCCAATAATGTGCTGTCCAAATATAATTTCAAAGCAAGTATCAGTGGAGTGAGCTTTTCAGTGAATGGTAACAAACTTACGGTTTCTATGGATACTGCACCGAGTAAGGAATTTACCATTACCGCAACGAAGAAAAATGCAGTCCGCAGAGGTGTGGTTGTATGGTCAGAGGGTAAACACGGTCAGAATTCCAGTGTGCAGGATGTTGTCAGCTATGCTCAGGAAGTAAGCGACAGTATCAACGGTTATGTGAAAATGAAAGTCAGCTATGGTTCTTGTCAGATTGTAAAGACCAGTGAGGACGGCAAGGTTGACGGTATCAACTTCACGATTACCGGAAACGGTATCAATCAGACGGTTACAACAGCTAATGGCGGTAAGTTCCAGATTGATAACCTTATGCCGGGTATCTATACCGTAACCGAGCAGGCATACGATAAGTACGAGCCGCAGGAAACACATAGAGTTACTGTTGTGGCAGGGCAGGTTGCAAAGGTCAATTTCAATAACAAATTGAAGCGTGGCGACCTTCAGGTAGTGAAGTCCTCAGAAGATAACCTTGTTGAAGGTGTGAAGTTCCATCTTTACGGTACTTCTCTTTCCGGTGATGCTGTTGACCAGTATGCAGTTACAGACAAAAACGGTGTGGCAACTTTCAAAGATGTGCTTATCAGTGGTTCTGAACCATATACCCTTGAAGAAGTAGACACGGCTATCCGTTATGTTGTGCCAAAAAATCAGACTGCACCAGTGAAGTGGAAAGAAGTAACCACAAGAAACTTCAACAATATTTTGAAGAAGTTTACTGTAACAGTAACAAAGAGCGACGCTGATAAAGGCGAAGCACAGGCAATGCCAAACTTTCAGGAGCAGTTTACGGTATCTATAAGGGCGAAACTCTTGTAGATAAGTATGTTACTGATGAAAATGGTCAGTTCACTACTAAAGAATATGTTTGTGATACCGACTGGACAATCCGAGAAATTACACCATCAGAGGGATATTTGCTTGATAAGACTATCCATGAAGTAGGTGCAGACCCGAAACTTTATGAGGTGGAACACAACCTTACTTCCAATGATGTAACCGAGCAGGTAATCAAAGGCAATGTGGCTATCATTAAACACACTGATGATGGAGAAACAAAGATGAAACTCCTGAAAAGGGTGCTTCCTTTGAGATTTATTTGAAATCTGCCGGAAGCTATGACGCAGCCAATAAAGACGAGAGAGATACCATTGTTTGCGATGAAAATGGCTTCGGTCAGACAAAAGATATGCCGTATGGTATTTATACCGTACACCAGACTTCTGGTTGGGAAGGCAGAGAGATGATGGACGATTTTGATGTGTTCATTTCACAGAACGCACAGACGTATCGTTATCTTATCAATAACCGTAACTTTGAGAGCTTTGTCAATGTAGTCAAGGTGGACGCAGAAAGCGGAAAGAGTATTCCGTATGCAGGAGCAGGATTTAAGATTTACGACCCGCAGGGCAATCAGGTCAAAATGACCTTTACTTATCCGACACCAACCACGATTGATGTGTTCTATACCGACGCAAATGGTTCTCTTGTAACACCTGAGAAACTGGATTATGGCAAGGGATATTCCATCGTAGAGGTACAAGCTCCATACGGGTATGTACTTGATGATACTCCGGTATATTTTGATATTACCGAAGAAAATTCCACAGAGGAAGGCGGCATAACTGTTGTGAAAGTCAATAAGCCGAATATGGCACAGAAAGGTACTGTTACGGTTGAAAAGACCGGAGAAGTATTTAGCGGTGTCAATGTAAGTGGTTCTGAGGACAGTGATGTTATTTATCAGCCTGTTTATGAAGTGGCAGGACTTGAGGGTGCAGTTTATGAAGTCCGTGCTGCGGAAGATATTAGTACACCGGACGGTACACTCCGCTATTCAAAGGGCGAAGTGGTAGATACTATCACAACAAGCTCCGATGGATTTGTTAAGAGCAAAGAACTTTATCTCGGAAAATACGAGGTCAAGGAAATTACCGCACCTGATGGAATGGTAGTGAGTGGCGAAACACATACGGTTGAGCTTACTTATGCAGGTCAGAATATCTCTGTTACCGAAACTTCCACATCATTCTATAACGAAAGACAGAAAGTTCAGGTAAGCCTTGCAAAAGCCATTGAAAAGGATAAGACATTTGGTATTGGCGACAACGGAGAAATCAAAAACATCAGCTTTGGTCTTTATGCCGCAGAAGATATTGTATCTGCAAGCGGTACCGTTATTCCGGCTGATGGACTGATTGAGATTGTCAGCGTAAATGAAAATGGAACTGCTGTTATGAAGTCAGACCTTCCGTTTGGCAAATACTATGTCAAAGAGATTGCAACCGATGAGCATTATATTCTCTCTGATACGAAGTATCCGGTTGTATTTGAATACGCAGGTCAGGATACCGCAACGGTTGAAATCAAAGTGAATGACGGAAAAGAAATCAAGAATGAACTTATCTATGGTTCTGTATCAGGTAAGAAGATTGACGAGAATGGAGAAGCACTTGAGGGTGCTGTTATCGGTATCTTCAAAGCCGAAGAAACAGAATTTACAAAGGATACTGCACTTATGACGACTACCTCTGCAAAAGACGGTAGTTTTTCTTTTGCAAAAGTTCCTTATGGCAAATGGATTGTAAGAGAAATCGAGCAGCCAAAGGGATTTGTTCTTGATGAAAAAGCGTATGAGGTCAATATCAGCAAAGCCGAGCAGGTAGTTGAAATTGAGATTGTCAATGAGTATGTTCACGGCAATATCAGACTCACGAAGGTGGACGCTGAATATCCAGATAACAAACTTACGGGTGCAACCTTTGAGGTATATAAGGACACCAATGAGAACGGAAAGATTGATGATGGCGATGAACTTATCGGAAATCTTGAAGAAACCGAAACCGGAATTTATGAGATGAAAGAGCTGCTTTACGGAAAATATATTGTCCGTGAAACAAAAGCACCAGAGGGCTTTCTGCTTGATAAGGGAGAATACTCTGTTTTCATTGAGAAAGACGAAACAACGTATTCCGTTGAGAATAAGGCGGGCGTTGGATTTATCAATGAAGCTATGCGTGGAACACTGAAAATTGTCAAGACATCTTCAGATGGTAAGGTTAAAGGTTTTGCGTTCAGAGTAACCGGAGCAAACGGTTATGATATGACATTTGAAACAGATAAGAACGGCGAAATTGTGATAGAGGGACTTCGTATTGGCGAATATACCGTATCCGAAGTGGCAAACAATGCCTCTGCCGCATATATCACACCTGCCGACCAGAATGTTACTATCAAACTTGATGAAACAGCCGTTGTAAAAATGCACAATGAGTTGAGGGATACTCCGAAAACAGGAGATGATACCAATATGAAACTTTGGTATGTCCTTGCCGGACTTTCTGCTGTCGGTATCGCCGTAACTTCTGTTGTTGCACACAAAAAGAAGAAAAAGGAGGGTAACGAGTAATGGAAGCAAAGACAATTATCGCTATCGCATTAGTCGCCGTTATTGTCGGCGGCTTTATCTTTCTTCAGGTTAAAAACCGTAAGAAGTAAGTAACAAGCGAACATTAACCAGTCGGGGCAGAGCGTAAAAAACTCTGTCCCTTTAATTTTTGGAGGAACATTATGAAACAACAGAAAACGGTGGAGAGCCGAGTGCTTGAAATCTTAAAGGAATGCCCGATGTCGAGGTATGATGATATGCTTCTCATTCTGCATTATTACAATCGGTACGGATATATACCAGCCGGAAATCTTCCGCTTGAGGATATTGTATTTAATTACCGAGCATACGGACTTCCTTGTTTTGAAACCATACGCAGGGCAAGGCAGAGAGTACAGTCCCTTTTTCCTGAGTATTCACGTAATCCGCAGAAAGAAGAACAGAGCGGCAGTATTTCTATTGTAATCAACATTAGCTAAGGAGGTATTTTCGTGAAAGACAAAGCAACTTTTCAGAATAAGGTCAAGGTGCTGAATAAACTCTTTGACTCCGGTTGTGATACGGAGAAAAAGTTGCAGCAGCTTGATATGGAAGCAATCCTGAAAATCCCGAATATCACGATTCCTGATATGGGTGTGATTATGGAGCTTCAGAAGAATACAAAGTCCGGTAAACTCTTTTCGTATTTGGGCGGCGGTTCTGATGAAGCAACAAAAATGAGAGGTAAGGAAAATGAAGCAACAGGAGAATAGAGCAGAGCCGCAGAAAAAGCAAATTCGATTTATAGACAGTCATTACAATTTGAAATTCTATATTCCCGATGGTGGAAAAATCAGGATTACTTTTCGTGATGGACACACAGCAGACAGAGTGTGCAAGTATATTGATGACTACCATTTGTACGTCGGGAATTGCTGCTATCATATATGCGAGTTTGCTGAAAAAATGGAGCTTAGTGGAAGTAAAGTTGAACCTGTCAATCAATCCGAACCGTCAAAAAACAAGACCAGAAACAGAGAAAAACAGCGATAAGGAGGTGCAAGAGTAATGGCACGAAAATATGACCTTATTTCTGAGCTTTACAACCGCACCTGCAAAACGGTTGTGTCAAATCCTCAGAACTGGCAGGCATTCTTGGCTTCGGCTTGCCGAAATTATAAGTTACGTTATGACGAACAGCTACTTGTATATGCACAGCGACCTGATGCAACAGCGGTTCTTGAGATAGAGCAGTGGAACAAAATTTTTGGCAGATGGGTCAACCGAGGTGCAAGAGGTATTGCTGTTTTTGCTGATGAAAACCGTTCACGGCAAAGACTGACACATTACTTTGATATTTCAGATACTCACGAAAGCAGATATTCAAGAACAGTCCCGATTTGGGATATGCGTCAGGAATACGAAGCTGATGTGATTGAAACATTGGAAAGCACTTTCGGAGAGATTGAGAATAAGAGCAGTCTTGCCGAAGCAATTATGGGAGCAGCAAGAAATGCGGCAGAGGATAATATCCCTGATTATCTGCAAGACCTTTACTATGCAACCGAGGGCAGTTCCTTTGAGGAAGTGGAAGAGGATATTGTGGCTTTCATTTATAAAAATGTCGTGACAAACAGTGTGGCATATATGATGATGTCAAGGCTCGGCGTTGATACGGACGGTTATTTTGAACTTGATGATTTCAGAGATGTTACCAACTTCAATACGCAGGAAACACTCAATGCACTTGGATTTGCTACCAGTGATATTGCAGAAATGGGATTGACGGAAATATCTAAAACAATTACTGCACTCAACCGTCAAAATCGCATAATTGTCGGTCAGGACAGAAATGAATACAATAAGGTTGAAAATAACGACGAAAGGAGTTTGGACAATGAACGAACTGACCTACACGATGGTGGGCGATTACAGCCTTCCGAACCTGAAACTTCCACAGCAGCCAGAAGTGACGTTGGGCAGATACGCTCAGATGAGGAGAGAGTTTCTGAAGGAACATCACAGAGTCCTTTACTACAATCTCCTGACGAGGGGCGAACTGACACAGCACTTGGCGGAAGTGGAACAGAGAGCCAGCAAGATGGAGGAAACAATTCTGAGCCAGATGGCACAGAAAGAGGGAGTGACCGAACAGATGAAAGCGGAGGATATGATGAAATGGGTTCGTCTGATGAACTCCCTTCGCAATTCGGCACAGGAAATCGTGAAAGCGGAAGTGATATTCGCTTAGAGTATTACGACAGAACGCACGAGGATAAAAGCCTTCCGTTCTTTAGACGTGATGAAGTAATCAATGAAATTCTCAGAACGACACCACATTTGTCAGCAAGTCTGGAAGAAATCAAAGATTATTATGAACGCAATCCAGATAACAAAGACCGCACAGAGTATATAAAGAGTATTTTCAATAATGATTATACTGAGCTTACTTTAGAGGACGGCAGGACAGTAGGGTACAAGACCTTTGAAAACGTCCTGCATTTGTGGGAGGGCAAATACGACAGCAGAACCGCACAGAGCTTTTATGATTGGGCTGTTATTGCCCGACACTTTGAAGCTATGCGATTACTGGGAGAATTAAGTGACAGCATAAAACCATTACCGTCAATGGACGGTCAGATGACATTCATATTAGACGGTCGGGCAGAGGAAAAGAAAACCTCTGCCTTTACTTTTTCTCAGGAGATTATCGACGCTATTCTTGCGAATGGAAGCGGATTTTCTGAGGGAAAAATGCGTATTTATGAGCAGTTTGAAAAAAGTCTTTCTGCAAAAGAAAATGCCGACTTCTTGAAAAATGAATATGGTTGGGGCGGTTCTTATCCCGTCATAATCGGGGCAGGCATTGATGAGAGCCACGATGGAAAAGGTATTACGATTACGAAAGGCATCGGTAAAGAAAATCCACATATCACACTTTCGTGGTCGCAGGTGGAGAAGCGTATCGGGGAACTTATCCGAATGGACAGATACTTAAATCCAAAGGAAAAAGAACGCTATCCTCAGTGGCTTGAAAGTCAAGAGGAACACAGAGCCAAAATCGAGGAAACGAAAAGAAATCGTGAGATACTTTCTAATGCACCACCGGAGCAAGAGGTCGAACCAACCGAAAAAGAACCTGAAGAAGCAGAACAGCTACAAGATGTGCAGTATGAATATCATCTTGGCGATAAGGTGTATATCGGTGCTTCTGAGTACGAAATCTTATCTGTTGATGATGAGAGAGTAATGCTCTATGACTATGATATGCCACTGTTCAATAAGGAATTTTCACGCACAGAGTTTGACAGAAAAGTGCGAGAGAATCCGATGAATGAGCATTTGATTGTAAAGGAAGAACCTGCCGAAGAAAGAAATGAAAAAGAGCCTGAGCCGTTAGTTCCCGCTTGGGAGCAGAAGAAAAAAGTCAAAGGCTTTGACTTGCACCCTGATGTGCCTATGGCAGACCGTCACACCTTTAATCTTAGAGAAAATGAGGTTGAAACGGTTGGTAAAAAGGAACGCTTCCGCAGAAATATTATGGCGATACAGCTTCTTAAAAAATGTCAGGAAGAAAACAGATTTGCCACTCCTGAAGAACAGATTATCTTATCAAAGTATGTTGGTTGGGGTGGGCTTTCAGAAGCTTTTGATGAAAATAATTCAGCGTGGGCAACGGAGTATCTGGAACTTTCTTCGGTGTTAACACCGGAGGAATATGCTTCGGCAAGAGAAAGCACATTGACTGCGTTCTACACGCCGCCCGAAGTTATCACAGCCATTTATAAGGCAATGGAGCAGATGGGATTTAAGGAGGGCAACTTGTTAGAGCCGTCCTGCGGTATCGGTAATTTCATCGGTATGCTGCCGGACACAATGCAGGACAGTAAGATTTACGGTGTGGAACTTGATACGATTTCCGCAGGGATTGCACAGCAGCTTTATCAGAAAACAACCATTGCGGCACAAGGATTTGAAGAAACAAATCTGCCGGACAGCTTCTTTGATGGAGTGGTAGGAAATGTGCCTTTTGGAGATTTTAAGGTATCAGATAAAAGATACGACAAGCATAAGTTCCTGATACACGATTACTTTTTTGCGAAATCCCTTGATAAGTTAAGACCCGGCGGTGTGATGGTTCTTGTAACGAGCAAAGGCACAATGGATAAGGAAACTTTAGCAGTACGAAAGTATATTGCACAGAGAGCAGAGCTTCTTGGAGCAATCCGATTGCCGAATAATACCTTTAAGGGTAATGCAGGAACGGAAGTCGTTTCGGATATTCTTATCCTGCAAAAGCGTGACAGACTGATAGATATTGAGCCGGATTGGGTTCATCTTGATACCGATGAGAACGGAATTAAGATGAATTCTTATTTTGTGCAGCACCCCGAAATGATACTTGGAGAAATGAAAATGGTATCGGGGCGTTTCGGTATGGAAGCAACTTGTGTGCCGTATGAAAATGCAGACCTTGCAGCACAGCTTGATGAAGCAGTAGCAAACATTCACGGAGAAATCACGGAATATGAAACTGAGGAAGAACTGGAGGAGGAAGATAATTCTATTCCGGCAGACCCGACAGTGAGAAACTTTTCCTATACGGTGGTAGACGATAAAATCTATTATCGTGAAAATTCCCGTATGACTCCGGTGGAAGTGTCGGCAACCGCAGAGAACCGAATTAAGGGTATGATTGCTATTAGAAATTCCGTCAGAACGCTGATTGAATTGCAGACAGAAGATTACCCTGACAGCGAAATCAAAGCGGAGCAGGAGCGATTAAACAGACTTTATGATACCTTTTCAGGTAAGTACGGACTCATTAACAGCCGTGCAAATACTTCTGCTTTCTCGCAGGACAGTTCATTCTCTTTGCTTTCCGCATTGGAGATAATCGGAGAGGACGGAGAACTGGAGCGTAAGGCTGATATGTTTTCTAAGAGGACAATTAAGCCGCATACTCCGGTTACTTCTGTTGATACGGCAAGCGAAGCATTGGCGGTATCTCTTGGAGAAAAAGCCACGATTGATATGGACTATATGATGGAGCTTTCCGGTAAATCGGAGAATGAAATCTTTGAGGACTTAAAGGGTGTTATCTTCTTAAACCCGCTTTATGAGTATGGAAATTCTTACGAACCGAAGTATCTGATGACTGATGAATACCTTTCGGGTAATGTCAGGGAAAAGCTGAGGATTGCAAAGAACTCGGCAGAACTCTATCCGGAAGATTATAAGGTCAATGTGGAAGCACTTCAAAAGGTGCAGCCGAAAGACCTGACTGCAAGTGAAATTTCCGTGCGACTTGGTGCAACTTGGCTGCCACCGGACGATGTGCAGGAGTTTATCTTTCATTTGCTTGAAACACCACGCTATGCACAGTGGAATATTAAAGTTCACTTCTCTCCATTTACGAGTGAGTGGAATATTGAGGGTAAATCTTACGACAAAGGAAATGTAAGGGCATATAACACTTACGGAACTTCCCACATCAATGCCTATAAGATTATTGAGGAAACGCTGAACTTAAAAGATGTGCGTATCTTTGACTATATCGAAGATGATGAGGGAAAGAAAAAGGCTGTCCTGAATAAAAAGGAAACAGCAATTGCTCAGTCGAAGCAGGAAATGATTAAGCAGGAATTTCAGGACTGGATATGGTCTGACCCTGAACGCAGGGAAAGGCTTTGCAAATCCTACAATGAGAAATTCAACAGTGTCAGACCTCGTGAGTATGATGGAAGTCATATCATCTTCAATGGTATGAATCCTGAAATTGAACTCAGGGAACATCAGAAAAATGCGGTTGCCCATATCCTTATGGAGGAAATACGCTTCTTG
>ENA-OQED01001074-OQED01001074.1-human-gut-metagenome-genome-assembly--contig:-NODE-1074-length-10437-cov-1.648788_pt1 | contig 10437 bp, 8 predicted proteins | sample MGYA00242790_ERZ504625 | MGnify/ENA primary metagenome ERZ504625 (study PRJEB26092, sample SAMD00036345) | human gut metagenome | host: Homo sapiens | study: EMG produced TPA metagenomics assembly of...
CGATCCGCGTGACCTTGATGTCCGAAAAGGGCTTGAGCAGCCGCGCGATCCCTTGGTGGCATCCACGATGTTGATGATGCCGGTAGGCTTTTCGCCGATGATGAACTGCCGGGTAACGATCTCCTCGCTGGAATAGGGGGACATGGAGTAGATGCCCGGCAGGTCGGTGACCTCAGTCTCCGGGTGTCCCTTGATGGCACCGCTCTTGCGGTCCACCGTCACACCCGGAAAGTTGCCGACGTGCTGGTTGGAGCCGGTGAGCTGGTTGAACAGGGTGGTCTTGCCGCAGTTCTGGTTGCCCGCCAGCGCAAAGGTCAGGGTCTTATCCTCCGGCAGGGGATGCTCCCCCTCCTTGGTGTGTACTTGCCGCCCTCGCCAAGACCCGGGTGCTCCACCATTTTTCCGTCCACCGGGGCGTGCACCGCCGGGGTCTTTTCGGTGGGGGTCACGGTGATCTGTGCCGCGTCGTCCAGACGCAGGGTCAGCTCATAGCCGTGGATGCGCAGCTCCATGGGGTCGCCCATGGGCGCCAGCTTTACCAGCGTGACCTCTGCTCCGGGGATCAGACCCATATCCAGAAAGTGCTGCCGCAGTGCGCCTGCACCGCCCACAGCATCCACTATGGCGCTTTTGCCGATCTGTAACTCTTTTAACGTCATATCCGTTGCCTTCTTTATATGTACCGTTCTTGTGTGTTAGTCCGTGTTAACAAATGTAGTATAGGCTAACTGACAGCGGATGTCAAGAGAGAATGTGGACACAAAAAAAGCACCGCACACTCTCAGGCGAGAATATGCGGTGCTCCGGTTCAAATCATGATTACTTCACGGTGTGGTAGCCATCGGGGTTGTTCTTCTGCCAGTTCCAGCTGTCGGCGCACATCTCCTCGATGCCGTACTCAGCCACCCAGCCCAGCTCGTTCTTGGCCTTGGTGGGGTCGGCGTAGCACTCCGCGATATCACCCGGGGCGGCGCGGGTCGATGACGTAGGGGATCTCCTTGCCGCAGGCCTTGGAGAAGGCGTGGATGACATCCAGCACGCTGTAACCCTTGCCGGTGCCCAGATTGCAGATGAAGAGGCCGCAGCCGGTCTCCAGCTTGCGGATGGCGCACACATGGCCCCGGGCCAGATCCACAACGTGGATGTAGTCACGCACACCGGTGCCGTCCGGGGTGGGGTAGTCGTTGCCAAAGACGTGCACCTTTTCCAGCTTGCCACAGCCACCTTGGCGATGTAGGGCATCAGGTTGTTGGGGATGCCGTTGGGGTCCTCGCCGATCAGGCCGCTCTTGTGGGCGCCGATGGGGTTGAAGTAGCGCAGCAGCGCCACATTCAGGCTGGGGTCAGCCTTGCAGACGTCCTGCAGGATGCGCTCGGTGAAGGCCTTGGTGGTGCCGTAGGGGTTGGTGGTAGCGCCCACAGGGAAGTCCTCGGTGATGGGCACACTGGCGGGGTCGCCGTAGACGGTAGCGGAGGAGCTGAACACGAAGTTATGGCAATCATGATGGCGCATCACGTCCAGAATGACCAGCGTGCAGTTGAGGTTATTGTAGTAGTACTCGATGGGCTTGGACACGCTCTCGCCCACAGCCTTGTAGGCTGCAAACTGGATGACGGCGGTGATGTCCGGGCACTCGGAGAAGATCTTCTCCACGTCCTCGCGGCGGGTCATGTCTGCCTTGTAGAAGCGGAAATCCTTGCCGGTGATCTGCTTGACCCGGTCCAGAACCACAGGAGAAGCATTATAATAGTTATCTGCCACCACGATATCGTAGCCAGCGTTCAACAGTTCGATGCAGGTGTGGCTGCCGATGTAGCCGGCACCGCCGGAAACCAAAATTGCCATAGCCGAGTACCTCTCTCACATAGTATTTCTTGCTTTTTCTCTTTGCGCCGGGCGCTGCCCGGCCTGTTTAAAGCATACCGCTTTTTGCCGCAGACTGCAAGGGGCGCTTTCTTTATTCAGATATATTTTTGTTGCATCTTTATGCAACGCACTTTTGATTGACAGAGATTTTTCGCACTTTTCACATGGAGAGAATGCGCCGTTTGTGCAAAACATAGAAATGGCGGGAGTTTTCCTACCATGCAAAAACGCCTGCCGAAGCAGACGTTTTTGCATGGTGTATCATTTTTAAAGCTTTCCGCACTGCTTGCCGGTGAAGAACCGCAGGGTAGTGGTGGCGCGGAACACCTTGCCTGCCCGCAGCACCGTGGAGGGGAACTCCGGGTGAGAGGGGCTACACGGATAGTGCTGGGTCTCCAAGGCAAAGCCGCCGTACTTCCGCATGGGCTCGCCGCCCTTGCCCGGGGCGGGGCAGTCCTGCAAAAAGTTGCCGGTGTACAGCTGGATGCCCGGCTGGGTGGTGTACAGCTTCATGCTGATGCCGGTCTTATCACTGGTCGCCCATGCGCAGATGCTCTGGCTGGAGCCGCGTGCGCGGTCGATGACATAGCAGTGGTCGTAGCCGCCGCCCACCATGGTGGTCTGGGAGAAGCCGGTGTCGATCTCCTTGCCGATGGTCTTACCGGCAGTAAAATCCATGGGGGTGTTCACCACGGGCAGGATGTTGCCGGTGGGGCAGGTAGTATTGTTGCCCTCCAGATAGCGGGAGGCGTAGATGCGCAGCTTCTGGTTCAGCACGTCGCCGCCGCCGTCCAGATTGAAGTAGCTGTGGTTGGTCAGGTTTACGATCGTGTCAGCGTCCGAGGACACACGGTAGTCCATGCGGAAGGTGTTGTCATCGGTAAGGGTATAGCGCACCGCGATCTTCAGGGTGCCGGGAAAACCGTCCTCGCCGTCAGGGCTTACAGCCTCCATCAGCAGGGTATCGCCGAAGTACTTCACCTCATAGATCTTCCGGGAAAAACAGCCGTGCAGATGGTGCTCGCCGCAATTTTTTTCCAGCTGATAGGTCTTGCCGCCCAAGGTAAAGACGGCGTTCTCGATGCGGTTGGCGTAGCGCCCCACAAAAGCACCGCAGCAGGTGCTGCCGGACGAGGTGAAGTCGTTCTCGTAATCTGCCATGGTGTCGTGACCCAGCACCACATCCACCGGGCCGTTCTTGGCCGGGACGATGATATTTTTGATCACGCAGCCGTAATCCAGCACACTGACGGACATACCGCCGGGGTTCGAGAGGATATACTCGGTAACATTAGCGCCCTCTTTGGTCACACCGAAGGGCTTGGAACGGATCTGTGCCATTGGGCCTCGCCTCCTAAAGCTTTTTTCGGAAATGCAAAAGGGGCAGACTGCCCCCTTTTGCATCTTGTCTGTATTTATGATTATATCACAGTTTTACAGTTTTGTGTTGGAATCTTTTTAGAATTACCATCCAATTTTTGCGGCGATTTTTTGTTAGAATCATCGAAAGTGCCTACAATACCAAAAAGCGCCCCGCACTTCCGGTGGAAATGCGGGGCGCTTTGGTGATACGGGCTGTAAGCCTTATGCTTCCGGCTGAGGCTGTGCCGCAGAGGACTGGGCGGCAATGAACTCGGCGGCATCGTCCGGGATGTCGTCCAGGTCCTTGTCGCTGCCGATGTCCACGTTGAGCGGCGGTTTCTTGAACAGGATATCGTACAGGATAGGCACGATATACAGGGTCATCAGGGTGGCGTAGCTCAGGCCGCAGATGATGACGATGGCCATGCCGCTCATCAGCTGGCTTGCCATATCGTTGCTGAACACCATTTGCAGCATGGCCAGCACGGTGGTCAGGGTGGTCATCAGGATGGGACGCATACGGGTCTTGCCGGTCGCCACCAGTGCGGCGCGGCGCTCCATGCCGCCCATGCGCAGCTGGTTGGCGTAGTCCACGAACACGATGCCGTTGTTGACGACCGTACCCATCAGCACGATGAAGCCCATCATGGAGATCATGGTCAGCTGCTGGCCGGTGAGCAGCAGACCCAGCAGACCGCCGGTAAAGGCCAGCGGCACGGTAAACAGCACGATGAAGGGGGACAGCAGGCTCTGGAACTGTGCCACCATGACAAGGTAGACAAAGGGCAGGGCCAGGGCCATCCACTGGATCATCTCGTCGGTCATATAGTTGACGCTGTCGCTCTCGCCGCCCATGGAGAAGGAGCAGCCCTCCGGCATCTCATCGGTGAGGGCAAAAGCATCCAGCGCCTTTTTCACGGCACGGGCCTGCACCGTGGTGTTGTAGCCCGGGGCAGTCTCGGCAGTGACGGTAACGAACTGGTTCCGGTTCTCGCTGGTGATGGAGTCCGGTGCGGTGCCGGTGGTCCAGCTGGCGATATCCGACAGCTTGCAGGTGCCGGTGGCGGTGGTGCCGTCTGCGGACATGACGGTGGTCTCAAAGGTCATGTCCATCATGTTTTCCTTGGTCAGCGGGTCCAGATTGTTGCTGATCTGCACATCCATGGTGGTGCCGTCCACGGTAACAGGGGTCTGTGCCGTGGTGGTGGTGGTCAGCTTTGCAGCGATCTGCTGGTACACCTGCGCAACGGTCAGGCCGTTGGCGCGCACCTTGTCGCGGTCCACCTGCAGGATGATGGTGGAATCGCCCGCACCCAGACCGTTGGTGGCGTTCTGGAAGCCCTCGGTGTTGTTCACGATGTCTACCACCTTCTCGGACAGGGCGGTCAGGGTCTCGGCGTCAGTGCCGTAGATCTTGATGGTCAGGCCGGTGGACAGCTGACTGGTCAGGTCATCCGTCATGCCGTACTGCTGGACGGTGGCGGTGCAGTCCGCAACGCCGGCCACGGCTTCCTCCATGGCCTTGCAGGCGGCGTCGATCTTGGAAGAGGAAAGCTCCTCGTTGAGCTTGACGTTGATCTTATACTTGCCGTAGCCGTTGGCGGCGTTCAGCAGGTCGGTGATGGTGGAGGGCAGGCCGAGGTTGGAAACATCCATGCCCGCCACAGTGTTGTCGGGGGGTAATGCCTACCTCCTCCACGCCGTCCACAGCCATCACGGCCTGCACCACCTTACCGGCCACATCGTAGGACTCGTCCTTCGAGAGGGTGTCGGTGGTGGAAAGGGTGATCATGGCCTCGTTGCTGGTGCTGGTGGGCAGCAGCACGATGCCCATGGAGACCACCCGCCAGCAGCAGAACACCAGCAGCAGCACTGCGGCTGCCAGCGGTACAAAGCGCTTCTGCAAAGCCTTTTCCAGACTGCGGCCGTAGGCGTTCTGGATCTTATCGAACCATGCCAGCTTTTTGGGCTGGGCATTCTTCAGCACGGTAGCCGAGGCAGCAGGCACCACAGTCAGTGCCACGATGAGGGAAGCCATCAGGCAGTAGCCGATGCACAGGGACATGGGACCCATCAGGTTGCGGATGAGGCTGGCAGAAAACACTGCCGGCAGGAACACACACACCGAGGTAAGGGTAGAGGCCACGACCGACATACCCACCTGACGTGCACCCTGCACCGCAGCGCGGGCGGCGGGCACGCCGCGGCCGCGCAGACGGTAGATGTTCTCGATGACAACAACAGAGTTATCCACCAGCATACCGATGCCCAGCGACAGGCCTGCCAGCGTCATGACGTTCAGGTCAAGACCCGTGAAGTACATCAGCACCACGGCAAACAGCACCGACAGGGGGATACTGACGCCGACCACCAGCGTGGGCTTGACGTCCTTCAGGAAGATGGCCAGCACGACGATGGCCAGTGCGGCACCCACCAGCATACTGGTGAGGATGCTCTTGATGAGGATGCTGATGTAGTTGCCCTGATTGGACAGCACCACAACGTGCAGACCCTCGTACTGGGCTTCCAGCTCCTTGAAAGCGTCCAGACAGTTGGCAGATACGTCACCTGCGCTGGAACTGTCGTCCTTGTAAATTTTCAGCACCGAAGCCTGCTCGCCGTTCAGGCGGGTGTAGCTGTCGGCGGCGTTGTCGATGATCTCCACGTCTGCCACATCGGAAAGGCGCACGTCGCCGTAGCCCTCCACATGGAGCAGCAGTGCACCGCGGATATCGTCCACGCTGTCGTATTCCTCGCCCACCTTCAGCAGCCACGACTCGCCGCTTTCGTCCTTGACGTAACCGGCAGGCATGGAGAAGTTCTGGGCGTAGATGAGGGTGGCAAGGGTCTTGATATCCAGCTGCTTGGTCACATCGGCGCTGGCAAGCGCCTTTTCCTTGGCGGCCTCGTACTGGGTCTTGGCCTCGCTGAGCTGCTTTTCGTACTCATTCAGCTGCTCGCGGGCTTCGGTAAACTGCATATAGGCGACCATCTGCTGCTGGGTAAAGTTGCCCAGCGCTTTGGAGAACTCGCTCATCATGCCGGGCACGTTGTCCATGGCCTTGATGGTATCTTCCAGCGTCTTATAGATGACGTTCAGGCTGTCCTGCAATTGCAGCTCGTCTGCCAGATCCGCAGCGCCCTCGCCCTGCGTACCGGTCTCGGTGTTGATGCGGTTCTGCAGGGTCTGCAACGCAGAGGAGAGCTTATCGGTGATATCGCGCAGCTCGGACACGATCTCGATCAGGGAGTCGATATCCCGCATACCGGTGCTGTTGAACTTGTCCAGCACCCGCTGCAAACCGGCCTGCACCTCAATGAGGGCCTGCTGCACCTCGGGCTCCTTGACCACGGCGATCAGGTTGTTGACGCTTTGCAGCAGTGCCTCGGCCTGCTTGCGCACCACTTCTACGGCGCTTCCGACCTCAGAGCTCAGGGAGCCCATGACCGTGTTGGACACGGTATTGCCGAAGTTTTTGAACTGCTTATCGTATTCTGCGCGGCCGGCCTTGATCTTGGCCTCGGCCTCCTCCAACTGTGTGTGCGCCACTTCCAGCTGAGTGTCGATAAGCTCCATCAGCTTTTCGTTGATGGCGTCCACCTTTTCCTGATTCAGCTGCACCTGCACCAGCTGCTCCACAAGGCCGCTGGAGGATACGCTGGACACGCCGCCCTTGCGCTGGACGTAGGGAGTCATGGTGTTCTTGATAAAATCAGAAAGGTCGTACACCGAACTGCCCTCGCGGCTGACAGCCACGGTCATAAAGGCGTTCATGTTCATGCTGTACTGTATCACAGAGGGAGTCAGCGCCGTCTCCGGCAGGTCGCTCTTGGCCTGATCCAGCTTGTTGGACACCTGCACCAGTGCGCTGTCCATATCCGTGTCATCCACGAACTGCATCAGCAGCAGGCTGTAGTTTTCAGCCGAGGTGGCGGTGATCTTTGAAACACCCGGCACCGTAAGCGCGTTTTGCAGCACGTCCGAGACCTCGGTCTCCACACGCTCCGGGCTGGCACCGGGATACACGGTGACCACCATCAGATACGGTGTGCTGACATTCGGCAGCAGGTTTGTTTTCATCTTGGTGATCGACACAAAGCCGAGCATCAGCACCATGATGACTGCAACCAGCACCGTAAATGGTTTTTTGACACTGAATTTTTCCATCTTCTCCTACCGTTTCTCTGCAGCACCGCCCGGCGCAACAGTTCCTCCCTCTTTGGGGCAATGGGTTCTTAACATTCCTATTATACACGCAAGGCGTGTGCTTTCAATAGAGGTGCGGCGAATCTTTTGCGAAAGTTCTGTCAAAATCTGCGAAACGCACAACTTTGCCGCCCCAAAACCGGCATTCTGTCCGCTTTCCTCCCCTCTGCCGCCGGACAAAATTTCGACACCTTTTCCGTACTGCATACGGTTGAGCGGGGCGGATCATTGCAGGGGAGGGAAAAATTTAGGGGATATAAAGACTTTTCTTTTTGCATAGAAATGTGCTTTTGATTATGGTATACTAACAGCAGACTGAAAAAGCTGCCCCTTGCGGGGCTTATCCGATACAAAAACGAGGAACACTATGAAAAAAGTCATTTCGGTCCGTTTCAAGGAAAACGGCAAAAGCTATTATTTTGATCCCGGTGACGCTGTCATCCACACCGGGGAATACGTTATTGTGGAGACTGCCCGCGGCGTGGAGTGCGGCGAGGTGGTGCAGGGCGTGCTGGAGCTGGCGGATGCCGCCGTACCCAAGGCGCTGAAACCCATCACCCGCATGGCCGACAGCGTGGATATCCGCCGGATGCGCCAGAACCGCGAGGACGAAAAGCGTGCCTACCACACCTGTCAGGAGTGCATCGCCCGCCACGGGCTGGAGATGAAGCTGGTGGAGGCCGAGTACACGCTGGACCGCTCCAAGATCATGTTCTACTTCACCGCCGACGGGCGGGTGGACTTCCGGGAACTGGTCAAGGATCTGGCCGGCATCTTCCACACCCGCATCGAGCTGCGCCAGATCGGCGTGCGCGACGAGAGCAAGATGATCGGCGGTCTGGGTATCTGCGGTCAGCCCTTCTGCTGCAGCCGCTTTTTGAAGGATTTCCAGCCTGTTTCCATCAAGATGGCCAAGGAGCAGGGCCTTTCGCTGAACCCCACCAAGATCAGCGGTGCCTGCGGCCGTCTGATGTGCTGCCTTGCCTACGAGGAGAGCGCCTACGAGTACCTGAACAGCATCATGCCCATGGTGGGCAGCACGGTGCGCACCCCGGACGGTCTGGGCACCGTGCTGGAGGTGAACCCGGTGTCCGGCTACCTGCGGGTGCGCTGCGGCACCGAGAGCCTTGCCCCCCGGTACTACAAGGTGGGCGTGTGCGAGTATGTGAGCGGCGGCAAGCGCCCGCCCCGCCGTCCCGACCCGGACGATGATTACTCCGGCGTGCGCAACCCCGCCCCGGTGGTGGCAACCTCCGACGACGAAAAGCGCCCCGCCTGCCCCCGCCGCCGCACGAATGAGAAAGAATGAGCGTCCGGGTAGTTAGTATTACAAAACTAACCAGACTTCGTGATTTTCGCTAAAAATCTCCGGCAATTTTGGCTATAAGTTAGGCCGTGCTTTTGTGCAACCCCACAAAATATTTTATTTTGTTGTTGTGGCAGCACGGTTAGTCTTGCCTTTTCCGGCCTGCTTTGTTAGAATGCAGACAAGGATACAAATTCCGGGGGGCGTGCGTGGCCGTGCCAAGGTACGTTTCTTCATAATTACATCGGCACGGGATAAAAAAGGAGAGTTTATTATGGCACACAAGGTTTCTGACGCATGTGTTGGCTGCGGCGCTTGCGAGGGCGCTTGCCCGGTTGGCGCTATCACCATCGAGAACGGCGCTGCAGTTGTGAACGCTGATTCCTGCATCGATTGCGGTGCTTGCGAGGGTGCTTGCCCCACTGGTGCAATCGCTGCTGAATAATCAGTAGTTTTTGCTGAAAACGCATCAAAAAGGACTGCTGCACACCTGTGCAGCAGTCCTTTTTTGTGGTATCATAAAGTAAATTCATGAAAAACGCAGTTCGGCGCGTCCGCAGACGCGCCGAACTGCTGAATCAAAAACATTTTTCCGCTGAGCGTGGCCAAAGCACACGCGGCGGCCATTCCTGATCGTCCACCGCAAAAGAGGCACTGCACAAAATGCTGCGCAGCCGCCCCCTTTTTGTTTCATGCACAAATTCCGCAGGAAAATACCCTGCATTTTTTGGAAGGGAAACGACACACTGTCTATGGAACATTCTACGGAAGTTTTGTATAATAGAACTATGGTCTACTGCACCCCGGAACACCGGTTCGGCTCGGATGCGCTGCTGCTGGCACGCTTCTGCGAGCCGAAGCGCAGCCAGAAAGCCGCAGACCTGTGCTCCGGCTGCGGCATCGTGGCACTGGAATGGCACGACCGGGGGCACCGCGGCCCCTGCACCGCGTTGGAGCTGCAGCCCGAGGGCAGCGCTCTGCTGGCGGCAGCGGTGGAAGAGCAGCAGCTTACCCACATCACCCCCGCCTGTGCCGACCTGCGCACATGGCGGCAGGACGAAGGACAATTTGACGTGTGCGCGTGTAATCCCCCTTATTTCACCGAGGGGCCGCAAAGTAAAAACGCCGCCCACGCCCTTGCCCGGCACGAAAACACCTGCACCTTGGAGGATGTCTGTGCCTGCGGCTTCCGGCTGTTGAAGGACGGCGGGCGGCTGGCGCTGTGCCACCGCCCCGAGCGGCTGGCTGAGGTGCTCGCCGTGCTGCGCGCCCACCGGCTGGAACCCAAGCGGCTGGCCTTTGTGAAGAACGCCCCGGAAAACGCTCCGTGGCTGTTCCTCGTGGAAGCCCAGAAGAACCGCAGGACCGGCCTGCGGGTGGAGCCGGACGTGCTCATCCGCGCCGGTGCGGCGCTGTACGGACGATAAATTCAGGAGGTAATTATGGCAGGAACTCTCTACATCGTGGCGACCCCCATCGGCAATCTGGAGGATATGCCGCCCCGGGTGGCTGCCACCTTTGGCGCGGCAGACTTTATTGCCGCCGAGGACACCCGCGTGACCATGAAGCTGCTGAATTATCTGGGGCTGAAAAAGCCCATGGTCAGCTACTACGAGCACGCCTTGCAGAAGGGCGAAGCCATTTTGCAGCGCATTGAGGCAGGGGAGAGCTGCGCCTTGTGGCAGCGACGCCGGCA
>ENA-OQED01001076-OQED01001076.1-human-gut-metagenome-genome-assembly--contig:-NODE-1076-length-10416-cov-1.291768_pt1 | contig 10416 bp, 8 predicted proteins | sample MGYA00242790_ERZ504625 | MGnify/ENA primary metagenome ERZ504625 (study PRJEB26092, sample SAMD00036345) | human gut metagenome | host: Homo sapiens | study: EMG produced TPA metagenomics assembly of...
GTCATCGGTCAGGCTTTGCTGCTGCCATGCGTATGCCACGGATTTGAGCACCGCCCATAGGGTGATCGGCGAGGTCAAAGCCACCTTGCGCGCAAACGCGTCGTCCATCAGCGTCGGATCGGTTTCCAAAGCCGCCTGCAGCAGGGATTCGTTGGGGATGAAGGCGATCACAAAATCCGGAGCGTCGTCGAACGCGTTCCAGTAGGCCTTGTCCCCCAAGGTCTTCACATGCTCGCGTACCGCTTTGGCATGCGCATGCAGCAGCTCCGACTTTCGCGTCAGCTCCTCGGGCGTGGCGGTATCGGGAATCTCGCACGCCTTCTGGTAGTCGGCATACGGCGCTTTCGCATCGATCGGAATGGTTTTGCCGCCCGGCATGTGGATGATCATGTCCGGACGCTGCGTACGCCCGTCCGCATCGGTGACGACCACCTGCGTATCGAAATCCACATGTTCCAGCAGTCCCGCGGATTCCACGATGTTCCTCAGCTGCGCCTCACCCCACGCACCACGCACCTTGTTGTTGCGCAACGCGGACGACAGGGCGTTGGTTTCGCGGTCAAGACGAGCCTGCTGCTCGCCAAGGCCTTTGAGTTGCTCGCCAAGCGCACCCATTTCCCGCTTGCGACCCTCTTCGATCTGCGAAACCTTCTGCTGCAAGGCGTCAAGATTCTTCTGCACGGGCGCTAGCGCAGACAATACCTTGCTCTGTTCCTGCAGTTTCCGCTCGTTTTCAGCCTGCTTGCGTTCCGCTTCGGCCGCGGCACGCTCACGCTCCCGCTCCACACGTTCCTGTTCGGCCCGCTGGGCCTGCGCGAGCTGCGATTTGAGATAGGTCAACTGTTGGGCCAACCCTTCCGCCTGCGTGCGGTATTGGGTCACCGCCGTGGACAATTCGCTGATTTCCTGCCGATCAGCTTCGATCTGCGCTTTCGCCTCGTTAAGATCAGCGGTTTTCGCATCACGGGCCATTTCCTGCCCTTTGGAACGGCCCGCAAAAAGCCGGCCGCGGCTCCAAGCGCGGCCACAACCACCAGAAGAATCACCACAAACACAGGATTGTCGAACATATGTTCTATATAACAGCATGACCAAGACATCTTGGAAGATCAAAGTTCGCAAGACATCCATGCCCAGCTGCATTATGCTTGGAGCCGAAAGCATGCTCACGAACATGCGGCAACGCGAGCACGCTGAATATTCGAGAGGCATTCAAGAGGCAATCCGGGGGGTTCGGAAACACATGGGATTCGATTTGTTTATGACGGTGGCGGCGTTGTTGCGGCGGCCGTGGCCACTTGGGCCATCCTCAGGCTATTCCTAAGCGAAAACGATGACATAGCCCCCTCTCACCAACGCATCACCGATGACAAGCCCGCCAAGAATCACACCGAAAATCACACCGAAAATCCAGACGAGGCAGCCGGCGCAACACACCGAAGCGACATCGCCAAGCGTCTCGCCATCGCAACCATACTGACTGCTCCCACATTCACCGTAACCATGCTGACATTCGGCGGCATCACACTTCCCCACTGGCTGACCAATCCATGGCTGCACGCCATCATCGCCACGCCGGTCATGTTCTGCTGCGCCGCGCCGATGCACAATCGTGGCACCGCCGCCCTGAAAAGCCGCACGCCCAACGCGGATTCGCTGCTGTCGCTCGCCATGACCATTGTGTACGTCTACAGTCTGCTGGCGTGCGTGGTGTCGTGGATTTTCCCCGCGGGGTCACGCAATCAGTATTTCGCTTTCGCAAGCATGGTCGCCGTGCTATCGCTTGCGATTTCGCTGATCGCGCAACGCCCCATGGCAAAGAAAGCATCGGAAGGCGATATTCCGACCGCACAATCGCAAGAAAAGCAAGAAATACAATCTCAAGAAACGCAAGAAACACAGCAAAGCATGGATACGCTTATCCAGGCCAGCATCACATATGAGATTCGCACGCGGGTAACGCAGATTACCGCGACCGTGACGATGGTCATCGCGGTGTGGACGTTCGCTTTGTGGCTGATTTTCGGGCTTCAGCCGAAGCTTGCGATTGCCGTGTTGATCGGTGCGACGGTTTTGACGGTCGCAGGCTTGGTTTTGCAGGCATACGACCGCCAACCGTCACGGTAAAACGGTTTTCGCAAAAGAAAAACGCGCAATCGCACGAAAAATGGGCGGACCCGCATGTGCGCAGTCCGCCCACCGTCAACGGTTAGACCGTTTTCGTGACTCGGCCAATCAACAGTCAGTCAGGCCAAACCGATCAGCCGAATGACTCCGACCGTCACTTAGCCTCTGCCGAAAAATCGTCGTCGATCTGCCCCGGCGCCCACGAGGAAAGCTCCAAATGGTCGCCGCCGGTCTGATCCACAAGCACGGTGTCGCCATCGTGCACTTCGCCGGCCAGCAGCATGCGCGCCAACTGGTCGCCGACTTCGGTTTGCACCAAACGACGCAGCGGGCGAGCGCCATACGCCGGGTCGTAACCGGTGTTGGCGAGCCAATCGCGCGCCGAATCGGTAACATCCAGCTTGATGCGGCGATCCGCCAAGCGGGCCGAAACCTGCGCCACCTGAATGTCCACGATGCCGCCGAGCTCTTCGCGCGTAAGCGGGTGGAACATAACCAGTTCATCCAAGCGGTTGATGAATTCCGGCTTGAACTGCATATGCACGGCGTCCATCACGGCCTTCTTCTTGGCTTCGTCATCCAGTTCGGTGTTCACCAGGAACTGCGAGCCAAGGTTGGAGGTCATGATCAGAATCGTGTTCTTGAAGTCCACGGTCCTGCCCTGCCCGTCGGTCAAACGGCCGTCGTCGAGCACCTGCAACAGCACGTCGAATACTTCAGGATTGGCCTTTTCAACCTCATCGAACAGCACCACCGAATATGGGCGGCGACGCACGGCCTCAGTCAGCTGACCACCCTCCTCATAGCCGATGTAGCCCGGCGCAGCACCGATCAGACGAGACACGGAGGCCTTCTCCATGTACTCGCTCATGTCAATGCGCACCATGGCCTTTTCATCGTCGAACAGGAAGTCGGCGAGCGCCTTGGCGAGCTCGGTCTTGCCCACGCCGGTGGGGCCGAGGAACAGGAACGAGCCGGTTGGGCGGTTCGGGTCGGAAATGCCCGCACGCGAACGACGTACCGCATCGGAAACCGCTTGAATGGCTTCCTTCTGGCCGATCACACGTTTGCGAGATAGTCTTCCATGGTCAGCAGCTTCTCGTTTTCGCCTTGCATGAGGCGTCCGACGGGAATGCCCGTCCAGTCGGACACGATTTCGGCCACGGAGTCGGCGTCAACGCGGTCCGGCACCATCGGAATATCGCCACCCAAGCCACCGTCAGCACCGCCTGCCGCACCGTTCTTGGCCGCCGCCTCGTTTTGTTCGGCTTGCGCGATCTCCTTCTGGATGGCCGGAATTTCGCCATAGTTGATGGCGGAGGATTTCGCCAGATCGCCTTCGCGTTCATACCGTTCGGCTTGGGTGCGTAGTTCGTCGAGCTTCTTGCGCAGGTCGCCGATGCGGTTGTGCCCGTTCTTTTCGGCGTCCCAGCGTGCTTTCAGACCGTTGAGTTTCTCGCTTTTGTCGGCGATTTCCTTGTTGAGGTCGTCGAGACGTTCCTTGGCGCTTTCATCAAGCTCGTTTTCCGCTTTCTGCGCGGCGGCATCGTCTTTCGGATTGCCAAGCAGGTACGATTTTTCCATCTTGAGACGGTCGACCTGACGCTGCAGTTCGTCGATTTCCTCAGGCGAGGAGTCGAGTTCCATGCGCAGGTGCGATGCGGCCTCGTCAACCAGATCGATGGCTTTGTCCGGCAGCTGACGGCCGGAAATATACCGGTTCGACAGCGTCGCCGCGGCCACGAGCGCATCGTCTCCGATGGTCACCTTGTGGTGGGCTTCGTATTTCGGTGCGATGCCACGCAGGATGGCGATGGTGTCTTCCACACTCGGCTCTCCTACGAACACCTGCTGGAAACGGCGTTCCAATGCCGGATCCTTTTCGATGTTCTCACGGTATTCGTCGAGTGTGGTGGCACCGATCAGGCGCAGTTCGCCTCGCGCGAGCATAGGTTTGAGCATGTTGCCCGCGTCCATGGATCCTTCGGCCGCGCCCGCGCCGACGATGGTATGGATCTCATCGATGAACGTGATGATCTGCCCGTCTGCGTTCTTGATTTCCTGCAGCACGCTCTTCAGGCGTTCCTCGAACTCGCCACGGTATTTCGAACCTGCCACCATGGAGCCCAGATCAAGCGAGATGAGCTTCTTGTTTTGCAGGGTGGTCGGCACATCGCCGGCGACGATACGCTGCGCAAGGCCTTCCACCACGGCGGTTTTGCCCACGCCAGGCTCGCCGATCAGCACCGGATTGTTCTTGGTGCGGCGGCTCAGGATCTGGATGACTCGGCGGATTTCCTGATCGCGGCCGATCACGGGGTCGAGCTTGCCTTCTTTCGCGGCTGCCGTCAGGTCGGTCGAATACTTTTCGAGGGCTTTGTAGGAGCCTTCGGCGTCGGGACTGGTCACTTTCGCGCCTCCTCGGATCGTTGGCACGGCTTTGCGTAGCGCGTCGGCGGTCACGCCGTATTGTTCCATGATTTGCGCGCTCTGATTCGGCTTTGCCGCCGCGATGGCGATGAGCAGATGTTCGGTGGATACGTATTCGTCGCCCATCTGCTGCATTTCCTTGCCGGCTTGCGCAAGTACTGCGGATAGTTGCCTGCTGACTTGCGGTTGCGCGGTGGTCGATCCGCTGGCGCTTGGCAGCGCGTCCTGCGCTTGGTGCACGGCGGCGCTGATGTTTTGCGCGTTGCCGCCCGCGGCTTCGATCAGACCGCGGATCACGCCGTTTTCCTGGCGCAGCAGCGCGTCAAGCAGGTGCAGGGTTTCGACTTGCGCGTTGCCTGCTGCCGACGCGTTCTGTACGGCGTCGGAAATGGCTTCCTGCGCCATTGTGGTGAACTTCTGTTCCATATCATCCTCCATGGTTCGCGCCGATCGTCCGTTTTTCGCACGGCCGCGCCGACGCATATGTCGTTGTCTGATATGCTCAACCGACTTCACCACCATTCTATTCCCAAAAGTTGAGCCTGCAACACTCAACTTTTGTTCACTAAACGGGAAATCGCGAACAACGCAGCACAAAGGCCGTCACCCACGAAAGGTGACGGCCTTCATATCTTCAATATGTCAATCAGCAATCGGCAATCAGCCGCGCACCACCACGTTGCGCAGGCTGCCGATGCCTTCGACGTGCACGATCGCCTCGTCGCCCGGATCAAGATGGCCGGAAGCGTTCGGCGTGCCCGTCAGAATCACGTCGCCTGGCAGCAGCGTCGTGAAGCTGGAAATCGCCGCGATCTGCTCCGGAATGCCGTGAATCAGATTCGCCGTGGTGCCGGAAGCCAGCTCGACATCCTCACCGTTCAGCGTGAAGGAGATCTTCGCGTCCTTCCAATCCAAATCGTCGCGGGTCACGATCCACGGGCCGAGCGGGCAGGAGGTGTCGAAGCCTTTCGCACGCGTCCACATCGGGTCAAGTCCCTGCAGGTCACGCAATGTCACATCGTTCACGCAAGTGAAGCCGAGCACGTAATCCATGGCCTGTTCGACCGTCACGTTCTTGGCGATGCGCCCCATCACCACGGCCACTTCCGGCTCGAAATTCATATCGTTCGAGTACGACGGGATCACGATCGGATCGTCCGGGCCGATCACCGACGTGCTCGGCTTGGAGAAGATCACCATGTCTTCCGGAGCGTGCTTGATGTCGGAATGGCCTGCTTCATGCATGAACTGCGCGTGCGCCTCGTAATTCTTGGCCAGCCCGTATACCTTCGACGGGATCACCGGAGAGAGCAGACGAACGCCATCGCCATCCACCGGAAAACGCTCGCCGGTCAGCTTCACACCGGCACCGGCCAGAGGATGCCCCTCAAGCGCCACGAGATAGTCCTTGCCGTCGCTTTCGTCGGTCTGCACGAAAGCGTATTGCGGTACATCATTATGCGAAAAACGTGCGATTCTCATGTCTGCCAGTCTACCCGCAACAATCGTCGAATCGTCCATATCATCGACATGCAACGCCCGACAATCAAAAACATCGAAAAAACGGACGCATCACATCATGCGAAGGCCCGTCACAGGAAGAAAACGTCAGATAAAAGCACGCTCGCCGAAAATCGCGGTGCCGACGCGCACGATGGTGGATCCTTCCGCAACCGCAAGTTCCATGTCGCCGGTCATGCCCATCGACAGTTCGCGGCAGGATTGCGTGCCCGGCTCGCCGGATTCGAGAATATGGTCGCGGGTTTTGCGCAGGTGCTCGAATCCCTTGCGGATGGCGGTTTCGTCGTCGACATGCGCGCCGATGGTCATCAGCCCCTGCAATTCAAGTCCGTCCAATGTACCGATTTTTTGCGCGATGCGGATGGCATGCGAGGGATCGCAGCCGGATTTCGACGCCTCACCCGATTCGTTGACTTCCAGCAGCACGCCCACGGTGATGCCGCGCGCCACGGCCCTGCGCGAGATTTTCTCCGCCAAGTCAAGGGAATCAACCGATTCGATGGTGTTGACGACCGGCAGCACTTTGCCGATCTTATTGCTTTGCAGCTGGCCGATCAGATGGAACGGAATATGCTCACCCGCAATAGTGGAAGCGCCGGCATCGTCGGCAACGCCCAACGCGAATCCGCGCTCCCCGCAACGTGCCATCAATCCTTCGGCCTTCGCCATCACTTCCTGCGGACGATTCTCGCCGATCATACGCACGCCAGCGTCGATCGCAGCCATGATCTCACCCACGTCGCGCGTTTTTCGTGGGCGGCAAGCAGGGCGTACGGAACCTGCGTCACGCCCGGCATGCTGCTCCGCCGATGCGATGCGGTCCAGTACACGGTGCACGCCATCGGCGATCTGCACGGCACGCACACCGTCGATCACCTCATTGGCAAGATTCTTATGGTCCATATATGCAGTCATGTTCAGCCTCTTGCGTTCAATCCCAACTACCTCTACCAGAGTAAGAAGAAGCCCGTACGACGGTCTGAAGTGAAGCGATAAAGCGACCGATATCCGTACGGGCTAATAAAACAGACGGCAGTAGAAGGGGGAACTTCAAAGACTCCGTCCGACAGCAACTATATGCAAGATTTACTAAACACGCGCCGAAAAAAACTTTTTTCTTCAAAAAAAATTTTCTCAGCGAACTCAAATTCAGCCTTGCGATTCGTCTAATTTGCGTTCCAAAGCATCAACGCGTTCCTTCAACGCAAGCACCTGACACGTCAGCGATCGAATCTGCCCCAACTGCACAGTCACCAATCGTTCCCTGGTGTCGGAAGACAAGGCGCCCGTCGTGGAATTGCTTCTTGCGGCCGCCATAATATCCAGATCCACTTTCCAACGTGCGATATTACGTTCCACACGCTTGCGCCCGATAATCGCAGGGCTCAACCCAGCCGACGTGAAAATCGTGCTCGGCCGCTCGCCATCCAAATATCGGCGCATGCAACTGATCTGAAAATCACGCGAATACGTGATCCGATTTTCCGTAACCGACTCAACCGCCGGCAACGCACGAAGATACTCGACCTCCGTGTTACTAAACTGCCTTTTCGTCATATCGACCCCATTCATCCGACAAAACGGAATACCATTCTCGTGCTCGTAGATTACCATCACAAACGAACGCGCCCGAACGGCATATACTACCACTTTAACGTAAGGCTATGGGGGCTCACGCCACCTGAATCGCCCTACGCTAAACCTAGCTAAACCCCAACGGGTACAGTTGCGTACTGCCACAGTCAACCCACCAAAGGAGCAGCCATGACCGGCCGATTCGCACCAACCCCATCAGGACGCATGCACATCGGCAACGTTTACGCCATGCTCGGAGCATGGCTTTCCGCCCGCAAATCGGGTGATTCCATACGGCTGCGCATCGAAGACATCGACGAGCCACGAGTGGTTCCCGGCGCCGCCGAAACCATGATGCGCGATCTCGAATGGCTTGGTCTCGGTTGGGATGGCGAACCGGTATTCCAGTCGTCGCGACACGCCCTATACCAGGAAGCGCTTGAGCTTCTCAGCAAGCTAAGCTTTGACGAAATCAGCGATATTATCAGTACTGGTTCCAACGATTCCAAGCCCTGCAGCACTACAGCAGGCAACGAAGCAGCCACCTCTGAGGCAACACCGCTCATCTACCCCTGCTTCTGCTCGCGCGCCGACATCCGCGCCGCCTCTGCACCACAGGAAGGCGATCGTTTCACCGTGTACCCAGGAACATGCCGACGCCTCATCGCCAGCGAACCGCAGCGTGCGAAACAACGCCTCGCCAACAACGACCGCCACTCGATGCGCATCGCCACCGCCGACACCACCATCACCTTCCACGACGAAGTATTCGGCACCCAGCAATACCACCTCGCCCACGACATCGGCGACACCATCGTGCGCCGCTCGGACGGCATCTACTCCTACCAGCTAGCCGTCACCGTGGATGACCTCGACATGGGCATCACCGACATTGTGCGCGGCCGTGATCTGCTTCGCTCCAACGCTTTGCAAATCTACATTCGCAAAGCCCTTATCAACGCGGGATTCAAGCCTTCCGAACCGACACAGCCCTTCCATCCTGCCGACGGTTCCAATAAACCTGACGATGTGACCATCTCATACGCGCATCTGCCCCTCATCGACAACGCAGCCGGCCAACGCCTTGCCAAACGCGAGCGCTCGCTCGATCTCGGCATACTCACGGCACACGGCGCCACCGCGCAACAGATCATCGGCTATTGCGCATGGCTGCTCGGATTGCAGGGAGACCTGAAACACACCAAACCGCAGCCTATGAGCGCCGACGAAGCGCTTGGCGTATTCAGTTGGGATGCCGTTCGCACCAACACGTCAGACCGCACGCTCGATCAAGGCGAGTTCAACGCATATTTCGGACTGTAGGCCCTATTCTGCAGCTCTATTCTGCAGCTCTATTCCGCAATCGCGTTCAGCCAATCCATAATTCCGAATCAAGCGGATATTCGTTGATCGCACAGCCATCCAAAAATATGGACTGCTCCTGCATAAGCGGTGCCGCTTGGCCAGCCCCCGTGCGCACGTCATCTCATTGTCGATATGCCCCAACCGGTGCCCGACCTCATGATTGATCACCATCGTGCGATATCGCGCCAAGTCGCCGCCTCCCGACATCCACACGTCCGTGCCGGAATTCCAACGATCATCGTTGATAATCACATTGTTGCCCACACGGCAGCTGTATTGCTCCGAACATACCGACGAGAACGTCGGCAAGGTCGACGCTTGGGCGAGCACGATATTGAAATCGCAATTGCCGTCCGTAGAAGGTTCGAAAATCGCGCCTGCGCGCCCATCCATGTTCGCTGTTCAGAATACGAAACACGGCATTCGAAAAATCTTCGACTGATCCGGCTTCACCATTGGTGACCACACAGTAATGATATTGCACCATGCCATATCCGCTGTTTTGCGCCGTTTGCTGCGCTTTCGCAAGTATTTCGCTTTCTGATCGTCCATCAGCGCGGCCGACTGCTCGCGAAGCGCTTTGGTGACGGCGTCTTCCTGCGGTTCCGCCGTTTCCTCCGCTGAGGCCTTTGCGTCTTTCGTTTCCGACGATTCCTGGGTTTTCTTCTCTGATTGTTGCGATTTCTTTTCGGATTTCGCGGATTGATCCGTTTTTTCTGAATGTGTTCCGGAATTGCCGATCTGCGCCGTTTTCGCATGTCCGTTCAGTACCGCGTTGACCAGCACGGCATGCACGCTGCACGACGTACATGACACGATGACGCATAATGCAAGAATCCAAGCCACGACGCTTCTGCGGATGCGGAACGCTTCCGTCCGTTCCCGGCGGCTCATGGTGGCGGCCGCTTTCGGATCGAGCGCACGCAGAATGGTACGAATCGCTTCAATCCGGCCTCCTTATAACCCTGCCGTCACGCAGGTGGCAGCATATCTCTTCCGCGGCAACACTACCAGCCAACAGTAGGCATGCAAAAAGCCCGCTTCCCCCGTACCGGAAATTTCCGAGGAAAACAGGCTTTATGCAACAGTTCTCATATATCAAACGCAACTTATGCGACGGTCAGGCAAACAAGTCACGAATGATTGAATGCGATCAGGCGAACAACTTGAACACGAACGCACCCACGATAGCGCCCAGAATCGGGGCGACGACCGGAATCCAAGCCTCGTCCCAGCGGGAGGAGCCCTTGGATGGAATCGGCAGGATGGCGTGCAGCAGTCGCGGCATGAGATCGCGGGCCGGGTTCAGGCCAGGACCGGTCGGACCACCCATGGAGGTCACGAGGCCCCACACGATGAAGCCGACCACGATGGATGCGGCAGCATGGTCTTCCTCTC
>ENA-OQED01001078-OQED01001078.1-human-gut-metagenome-genome-assembly--contig:-NODE-1078-length-10409-cov-4.335538_pt1 | contig 10409 bp, 9 predicted proteins | sample MGYA00242790_ERZ504625 | MGnify/ENA primary metagenome ERZ504625 (study PRJEB26092, sample SAMD00036345) | human gut metagenome | host: Homo sapiens | study: EMG produced TPA metagenomics assembly of...
TTCTCGGGCGGCTGGCAGATCGCGCATCGCGCTTGCCAAGCTCTTCCTGCGCCACCCCCGACCTGCTGCTTCTGGACGAGCCCACCAACCACCTGGACCTCGAAAGCGTCCAGTGGCTGCGCGGCTTTATCGCCAACTACGACGGCGCCGTGCTCATCGTCAGCCACGACCGCGCCTTCATGGACGCCTGCGTCGACCACGTCGCCGCCCTCGAAAACCGTCGCGTGACCACCTACACCGGCAACTACAGCAGCTACCTCAAGCAGCGCGAGGACAACCTGGAGCAGATGCGCGCCAAGCGTGCCGCCCAGGAGCGCGACATCGCCCACATGCAGGTCTTCGTCGACAAGTTCCGCTACAAGCCCACCAAGGCCGCCCAGGCGCAGGAACGCATCCGCAAGATCGAGCAGATCAAAAAGGAGCTCGTCATCCTGCCCGAGGGCCACAAGCATATCGACTTTAAGTTCCCCGACCCGCCGCGCTCGGGCGATATGGTCGTGGGCCTCGAGGGCGTCTCCAAGTCATACGGCGACAAGCACATCTACAGTGACATCGACCTCAAGCTCTACCGCGGCGAGCATGTGGCGCTCGTCGGCCCCAACGGCGCCGGCAAGTCCACCCTCATGAAGATCCTCGCCGGCCTGGAACCGCCCACCACCGGCACCCGCGACCTGGGCACCAACGTGGGTGTGGCCTACTACGCCCAGCACGCGCTCGAGGGCATGACCGAGTCCAACACCGTCCTGCAAGAGATCGACACCGTCACGCCCAAGTGGACCGTGCCGCAGCAGCGCAGCCTGCTGGGCGCCTTCCTATTTAGCGACAACGACTCCATCGAGAAGCAGGTCCGTGTCCTCTCCGGCGGCGAAAAGGCGCGTCTGGCGCTTGCCAAGATGCTCGTGGCCCCCGAGGCGCTCCTGTGCCTGGACGAGCCCACCAACCACCTGGACATCGACTCGGTAGACATGCTCGAGAACGCCCTGCAAAACTTCCCCGGCACCATCGTGCTGATCAGCCACGACGAGCACCTGGTACGCGCTGTGGCCAACCGCATCATTGACATCCGCGATGGCAAGGTCACGGTCTACGACGGCGACTACGACTACTACCTCTACAAGCGCGAGGACCTCGCGGCCCGCGCCGCCGCCGAGGCGGCAGGGGAGAGTGCTCCCGCCGCGGCCAAGCCAACCAAAGCCAGTGCCGCCCAGGCCGACACCCCCGCTGCAGCGCCTAAGCCGGCCGAGGGCAAAAAGACCAAGGAGCAAAAGCGTGCCGAGGCCCAGGCCCGCGCTGCGCTCAACAAAAAGCTCAAGGGCGTGCGCAACCAGCTCAAGAAGATCGAGACGGAGCTCGACAAGAAGCGTGCCCGCTATGACGAGCTTATGGAATTGATGGCAAGCGAAGAACTTTATGCCGATCAGGACAAGTTCAACGCCGCGCTGGGGGAATATAACGGCCTTAAGCAAGAGCTGCCCAAGCTCGAGGACGAATGGCTGGAGCTTTCCACCCAGATCGAAGAGGAGACCGCGCGTGAACTCTCGTAAGGCCGCTGCCGTGGCGATGAGCATCATCGCCATCGCGTGCCGCATCTGCGGCATCTTTATGAGCGCGATGACCGTGCTGCTGTGCTTTAGCGGCCTCACTGCCAAGCTGCAGATCGTGGGCTTTGTCGTTGAGCTTTCGCGCGCGCTGCCGAGCGCCATCGCCGGCTATGGCGTCATCACATCGCCCTTTGGCGGTGTGTTCCGCCTGGATTACGCTATCGTCGCCGTGATTCTATTTGTGGCGGATTACCTTCTCACTCGCGCCTCGCGCCGCGTCCGCTAGGGGATTGACATGTCCAGCAGCTACTTCATGAACCTGCTCGCCAGCGCCGTCGCCGTCATCGTGGGCATCGTCATCCACGAAAGTGCGCACGCCGCCGCGGCCTGGGCACTCGGCGATAAGACAGCCCGTTCGCGCGGCCGCGTGTCACTCAACCCGCTCAACCATATCGATCCGTTTGGCACTATCATCCTGCCGCTGCTCATGCTCGCCGCCGGTGGCCCGGTGTTTGCCTTCGCCAAGCCCGTGCCCGTCTACCTCAACAACCTCAAGCACCCCAAGCGCGACGAGGTCCTGGTGAGCGCGGCCGGCCCCGCATCGAATATCGCGCTCGCGTGCCTGGCTGCAGCCTCATGCACCTGGCCTATGGCAACCTCTACGCCAGCATGTCCTTTGCTGTGGCGTCTCAAATCATGAACTTCGGCGCCACGTTTATCGTGGTTAACCTGTCGCTTGCGTTCTTTAACCTTATTCCGATTCCGCCGCTTGATGGCTCGTCTATCATCGTGCCGTTCCTTAAAGGCAAGGCGCTGACCAACTACTACCACCTGCAGCAATACGCTATGCCCATCCTCATCCTAGTGCTGTACCTGCTGCCCATGTGGACCGGCATCGATGTAATCGGCCGCTATTTCGACGTTACCGTGTATCCGCTCGCTGAGCAGATGCTCAACTTCGCAATCGCCGGCATCTAAGGTAAACTTACAGGTCGACCGTGCAAAACGGTCGCAACATGCACCCAAACCGCGCCGCGAAGGCGCCGTCAAAGGAGGTCGAAAATGTCGTATCGCGTGTCGACGCAGGTCTACAGCGGACCGTTCGACCTGCTGCTGCAGCTGGTAACCCGCCAAAAAGTAGATATCGGCGCCATCTCCATCAGCGAGGTGGCCGAGCAGTACCTTGCCGAGGCCGAGCGCATCGAGGCGCTGGACCTGGACGTAGCAAGCGACTTTTTGCTGGTCGCGGCTACGCTTTTGGACATCAAGGCCGCCTCGCTGGTGCCTCAGGAGGCCCCGCGCAAAGCCGATGATGATGACGAGCTCGACGATGACCTCGAGGAACTCAGCGCGCTCGACGGCGATGCCCTGCGCGAGGTCCTGATCCAGCGCCTGATGGCCTACAAGCAGTTTAAGAGCGCGGCGGCAGCCCTTGGCGCGCGCATGCAGGCCGAGAGCCGCATGCATCCGCGTGTGGCCGGCCCCGACCCGGAGTTTTTGGGCCTCATGCCCGACTACCTGGCCGGCATCACCCTGCGCGGCCTGGCCGTCATCTGTGCCGACCTGGACGGCAAGCGCCAGACCTTCCTGTTGGAGGCCGAGCACGTGGCACCGCATCGCGTGCCGCTCGACCTGACGGTGGCCTCGGTCGACCGCTTTACCACGGCGCACCAAACCTGCACCTTCCGCGAGCTGTTGGACGGCGACGCCACCACCGAGCAGCTCGTCGTCACTTTCCTGGCCATGCTGGAGCTCACCAAGCGTGGCTCGCTCACCCTGAGCCAGGACGAAATCTTTGGAACCATCCGCATCAACCGCGTCGAGGGCGCCGAGGCCTACGTACCCGGCGAGGGCCCCGAGCTCACCGAATAGGAGCGGCAACCATGTCAACCCTTTCCCCGCTGGAGACAAATAGCCTCAAAGGCGCCTTGGAGGCGCTCCTGCTGGTGTCGAGCGATCCGGTGAGCGCGCCCGCGCTGGCTGGTGCGCTGGATATCGCCCCCGGCGAATGCGCATCGCTGCTCGCCGAGCTCAAAGTTGAGTACGAGGAGGCCAACCGCGGCTTTCAGCTGCGCGAGGTCGCCGGCGGCTGGCGCCTGTTTACGCATCCCGCATATCACGACGTGGTCGAGGCCTATGTGTTGAGCTGGGACACGCAAAAACTGTCGCAGGCGGCCCTCGAGACCCTGGCCGTGATCGCCTATCACCAGCCCGTGACGCGCGAGGTGGTCAAGGGCATCCGCGGCGTCAACTCCGACGGTGTCATTGCGTCGCTCGTTGACAAGGGCCTGGTGCGCGAGCTCGGGCGCGACCCCCAGCGCGGTCAGGCCATCATTTACGGCACGACCAACGCCTTTTTGGAGAAGTTCGGTCTGCGCTCCACCCGCGACCTTCCCGATCTGGAGCAGTTTGCCCCCGACGAGCAGTCACGTCAATTTATCCGCGAGCGCCTGAGCGGCCGCAGCATTCAGTCCACGCTCGAGGAGCAGGCTGAGGATCTGGACGAAGAACGTGAGCTGCTCGATACCGATATTGATGATGTCGAGGCAGTCGGCGGCGAGGAAACGCTGTCCACCGACGACACTGCGGAGGATACGCATGACGAAGACTAACGAGACAGGGGAGATGCGCACCGGCGCTGCGGCGCCCAACGCGGATGTGCACAAGTCCGACGCCCAGCCCGTCTATCCGCACACCATGCGCCTGCAGCGCTTTTTGGCGCGCGCAGGCGTGGCGAGCCGCCGCGGGTCGGAGGACCTGATGACCGCCGGCCGAGTGACGGTTAACGGCGAGGTCGCGACCGAGTTGGGCACCAAGGTCGATGTCGACCGCGATCATATCGAGGTCGACGGCATGCCCGTTAAGCTCGACCAGGGCGCCGTGTACCTGATGCTCTACAAGCCGACCGGCTATCTCACCACCATGAGCGACCCGCAGGAGCGTCCCTGTGTGGCGGACCTGGTTCCCCGCGACCGATTTCCGGGCCTGTTCCCGGTGGGCCGCCTGGACCGCGACACCACGGGCCTTTTGCTCTTTACCACCGACGGCGACCTGTCGCAGGACCTGCTGCACCCGAGCAAACACGTCTACAAGACCTACCAGGCACTCGTGGACGGCGAACTGTCCGACCGCGACCTCACGCCGCTGCGTCGTGGCATCGAGCTCGACGACGGCCTATGCCAGCCGGCAATCTGCCGCGTCATCACCGCTCGCGAAGCCGAGGCCGTGGCTCCGCAGGGCGTCAAGCCCGGCACCACCGCCGTGGAGGTCATCATCCGCGAGGGTCGTAAGAACCAGGTCAAGCGCATGCTGGGCAAGATCCACCACCCGGTGATCCGCCTGCATCGCAGCAACTTTGCCGGCCTGGAGCTCAAGGATGTGGCCAAGGGCTCGTGGCGCGAGCTCACCGACCGCGAGGTGCAAATCCTCAAGGCCGGCGGCATCCCGCCTAAGCAGGCCAGCTCCAAGCGCGACAGCGGCAAGCCCCAGGGCACGCCCGCGGCACGCACGCGTCACCACGGCAGCCACGGCTCCGCGCCCAAGCGCAACACCTACCGCGAGCGCTACACCGGCTAGGCAGACCGCCAAGCCGCAGCGCCCGCGTCCCATACCAGCACGTCAACCACCGAAAGGAAGCATTGCATGATCGTCGCCATCGACGGCCCCGCCGGTTCCGGCAAGTCCACCATCGCCAAGGAGATCGCCCGCCAGCTGGGCTTTAACAAGCTCGATACGGGCGCCATGTATCGCGCCGTCACCTTCGCCGCGCTCGACCGCGGCATCGACCTGGACGACGAGGCTGCCATCGACGCCCTCGCCGAGCAGATCGAAATCCGCTTTACCAACGGCACCGGCGAGGACACACGTCTGACCATTGATGGCCAGGACGCCTCGGCTGCCATCCGCACCCCGCAGGTCGACGCCAACGTGTCCAAGGTCTCGGCCTACCCGGGCGTGCGCGCGGCCATGCTCGTCCATCAGCGCCGCGCCGCCGAGGATCGCGACATCGTGGCCGAGGGTCGCGACATCGGAACCGTCGTGTTCCCTAACGCGCAGGTCAAGATCTTCCTGACAGCCGACCCGCGCGAGCGCGCCCGCCGCCGCGTGCTTCAGCGCCACCAAAACGATGCCCAGCCGCTCACGTCCGAGCAGCTCGAGGCCGAGGTCGACGAGACCCTCGACGCCCTTAAGCAGCGCGACAAGCTCGACAGCAGCCGCGAGGTCGCCCCGCTCGTGCCCGCCGAGGACGCCGTGCACGTCGACTCCACCGCCCACACCATCGACGAGGTCGTCTCGATAATCGAGGACCTCATTAACCAAAGGAGGTAGCCCATGCGCCTGTTTAAGCAGACGCCAGAGGACTATTACAACGCCCCCTACGCCGAGTTCCCGGCGATCATCCGCGGCACCGTCGTCGTAGTCATGGCCATCCTTTGGGTCTTCTCAAAACTCATGTGGCGCTGGAAGGTCGAGGACAGCGACCTACTGTTTGAGCGCCAGGAAGGTCGCGGCAGTGTGGTCATCAGCAACCACACCTCGATGGCCGAGCTGCTTGCTGTGGAAACGGCACTGTTCTTTGGCGGCCGCCGAGTGCGCCCCATTTTTAAGTCCGAGTTTGCTAAGAGCAAGATCGTGCGCTGGGCCTTTAGCCGCGTGGGCGGTATTCCCGTCGAGCGCGGCACCGCCGACATGAAGTGCCTGCGCGCCGCCCAGCATGCGCTGCAACGCGGCGAGGACGTCCTGATCTTCCCCGAGGGCACGCGCATCCGTTCGCGCGAGATTAAACCCGAGGTCCACGGCGGCTTTGCGCTCATCGCCCAGATGGGCAAGGCACCCGTCAACCCGCTCGCCATCTGCGGCTGGTCCGATATCACACCTGCAGGCAAAAAGCTCATGCGCCCCAAAAAGTGCTGGATCCGTGCCGGCAAGGCCATCTCGCTTTCCGATGCACCGACCGAGCTCAAGCGCAAGGAACGCCTGGCCTGGTTTGAGTCCGAAGCCATGAATCGTGTCTACGCCATGCGCGATGACCTGTGCGCCGAGCATCCTGGCAGGTTCTAGCCATGAGCGAAGAAGTCATGAACACCGTCGAGGCTGTGTCCGGCAAGGCAGACGCCCCAACCATCGAAATCGCTGCCCACGCCGGCACCTGCTACGGCGTGCAGCGCGCGCTCGATATGGCCCTGGCGGCCGCCCCGCAGGTGGGGGAGACCGCTCAGGTCCACACCCTAGGCCCGCTCATCCATAACCCCATCGTGGTGCGCGAGCTTGCCGAGGCAGGCGTCGGTCTGGCCGATACCCTGGACGATGCCGCATCGGGCACCGTGATCATTCGCGCGCACGGCGTGGTGCCGCAGGTGATCGAGGCCGCTCGCGAGCGCGGCCTCGACGTGGTCGATGCTACCTGCCCCTACGTGAAGAAGGTCCACGTGGCCGCCGAGCGCCTGGTACGTGAGGGTTATCGCGTGCTCGTCGTGGGCGAGCCGGGCCATCCCGAGGTTGAGGGCATCCTGGGCCATGCCGGCGATGACGCGCAGGTCGTGAGTTGCGCCGCCGATGCGGACGCGCTGCCGCTCACAGGCAAGGCAGGCCTGGTTGTGCAGACCACCCAAACCGCGCAGAACCTGGCCGAGGTTGTAGCCTCCATCACCCCGCGCGTGCAGGAGCTGCGTGTGATCAACACCATCTGCGCCGCCACGAGCGAGCGACAGCAGGCAGCAGCCGCACTTGCCAACCGCTGCGACTGCATGGTCGTGGTGGGCGGTAAGAACTCGGGCAACACACGCCGCCTGGCGCAGATTTGCGCCGATGTTTGCGAGTGCACACATCATATCGAGGAAGCTTCCGAGCTACAGGCCGCGTGGTTTACCGACGCTCACCACATCGGCATCACAGCCGGAGCCTCCACCCCGCAAGAACACATCGAGCGCGCCGTCGAGCGCATCAAGGAGCTTTGCCGCTAATCATGGACCAGACCGTACCCGCATACGCCGCCGAGGTGGCCGATTACGGGCGCAGCCGCGACCCCGAGCCGGGTGATGGCGCGCTTGTAAAGAGTGTGCGTCCCGAATCGCCCGCATGGGATGTGGGTATCGAGCCGGGCATGCGCGTGCTCACGGTCAACGGCGAACAGCTGACCGATATGATCGTGTGGCTCTGGGAGGCCGACGACGACACCGTCGAGCTGGAGGTTTTCGATCCGCGCGACGGCACCGTCACCCCCGTTGAGCTTGATCGCTTTCCCGGCGAGGACTGGGGTCTGGAGTTCGATGGCCCCATCTTCGATGGCATGCGTACCTGCGTGAACGCCTGCGTGTTCTGCTTTATGACCATGCTGCCCAAGGGCGGACGCTCCACGCTCTACATCCGCGATGATGACTACCGCCTAAGCTTTTTGCAGGGCAACTTCGTCACGCTGACCAACCTCACCGACGAAGATGTTCAAAACGTCATCCAACGCAACATGAGCCCCATGAACGTGTCGGTCCACGCCGTGAGCCCCGACGTCCGCCGCCGCATGATGGGCCGCAACGCCCAGCGCGGCATGGACGTGCTCGAGGCCATCATGGCAGCCGGCATCGAGATCCACGCCCAGATTGTGCTGTGTCCCGGCATGAACGACGGCGAGGAGCTGGAAAAGACCCTGCGCTTTTGCGAGGAGCACGAGCAAATCACCAGTCTGGGCATTGTGCCGCTCGGTTTTACCAAGCATCAGAACCGTTTTAGCTGGTCCTACAGCGACAAGCCCGAGCTAGCGCGCGAGACCATTGCCATGATCCGACCGTTCCAGGACCGTGCCTTCGAGCGCTTTGGCCGCCACACCTTCCAGATGAGCGACGAGTTCTATCTGGACGCCGGCATCGATCCTCCCGAGGCAGACTTTTACGACGGTTACCCGCAGTACTACGACGGCATTGGCATGATCCGCTCGTATCTGGACGAGACCGACGACGTGCTTGCCGCCGACGCCGAGCGTCTGGCCCGCGTCCGCGCTGGCATCGCCGAGCGCAACCAGCGCCTTCTGTGCCTCTCCGGCGCCAGCGCGCGCGACACCGTGGCGCGCTTTGTGGAGTCGCCGTATGGTCTCGCCGGCACCGTCACAGCCATCAAGAACCGCTACTTTGGCGGCAACGTGGACGTGACCGGCCTCATCGTCGCGTGTGACATTCTGGAGCAGCTGCCCCAAGATCTGTCGGGGGTTATGCTCTTTGTGCCTAAGCTCATGTTCAACGCTGACGGCATGACGCTTGACGAGTATCATCGTGACGATTTACTCGCAAGCCTTACCAGTCGCGGCGCCGAGGTTCATGTGGTGTCGACCATGCCGCATGAACTGCTCGATACCCTGGAGCACATCCTTGGCATTGTGCCCGCGGACTCTAACATTTCCACTGACCCTACCCATTAAAGGAGTGCAGATGAAACCTATCGTCGCCGTCGTCGGACGCCCCAACGTGGGCAAGTCCACGCTCGTCAACCGCCTGGCCCAGACCTCGGACGCCATCGTCCATGAGTCCCGCGGCGTCACGCGCGACCGCTCGTATCACACGGCCGACTGGAACGGCCGCGAGTTCACCATCGTCGACACGGGCGGTATCGAGCCGCTCAAGAGCGACGACGTCCTTTGCCACGTCCATCCGCGACCAGGCGCTCGCCGCCGCCGAGGAAGCCGCCGTCATCCTGTTTGTGGTCGATGGCCGCACCGGCGTCACCGAGGAAGACGAGTCGGTCGCCCGCATGCTCAAGCGCTGCGACAAGCCGGTCTTTCTGCTGGTGAACAAGCTCGACAACCCCGATCGCGAAAACGACAGCATCTGGGAGTTCTATTCGCTCGGCATCGGCGAGCCCACGCCGCTCTCGGCCCTGCATGGCCACGGTACGGGCGACCTGCTCGATGACATCGTGGCCCTGCTTCCGGAGGAAGAGGACGAGGTCGCCGATGAGTTCCCCGACGCGCTGAACGTAGCCATCATCGGCCGCCCCAATGCCGGTAAGTCGTCGCTGTTCAATCGTATCCTGGGCGCCGACCGCTCTATCGTGTCCAACATTGCCGGCACGACGCGCGACGCCATCGACACCGTCGTGGAGCGCAACGGTAAGCACTACCGCATGGTCGATACCGCGGGCATCCGCAAGAAGAGCACTGTGTACGAGAACATCGAGTACTACTCCATGGTCCGCGGCCTGCGTGCCATCGACCGCGCCGACGTGGCGCTGCTCGTCGTCGATGCCTCCGTGGGCGTCACTGAGCAGGACCAGAAGGTCATGGGTCTTGCCATCGAGCGCGGCTGCGCCATCGTGGTGCTGCTCAACAAGTGGGATCTGCTCGACGACGACCGTAAGCGCGAGGCCTGCATGGAGACCATCGACCGCCGTCTGGGCGTTATGGCTCCCTGGGCCCAGTACCTGCGCATCTCTGCCCTGACCGGCCGCAGCGTCGAGAAGATCTGGGCAATGGTAGACGCCGCCGAGAAGACGCGCTCGCAAAAGATCAGCACCTCGCGCCTCAACACGTTCCTCACCGACCTGCGCGAGTTCGGTCATACCGTGGTGGACGGCAAGCGCCGCCTGCGCATGCACTACGTGACCCAGACGGGCGTCAACCCGCCGACGTTCACGTTCTTCGTCAACCACAGCGATCTGGTCAACGACACCTATCAGCGCTACGTGGAGAACCGCATGCGCTCGACCTTCGACTTTGCCGGCACGCCCATTCGACTCTTCTTTAGGAAGAAGGAGCAAAAGGATGCATAATCCGATTCTGCTGACCGCCATCTGCGCCGTGGTCTCGTTCTTTATCGGGGCGATTCCGTTTGGCCTGATCCTGGGCCGCGTGTTAACCACACCGACATTCGCAAGGCGGGCTCC
>ENA-OQED01001080-OQED01001080.1-human-gut-metagenome-genome-assembly--contig:-NODE-1080-length-10392-cov-0.729177_pt1 | contig 10392 bp, 9 predicted proteins | sample MGYA00242790_ERZ504625 | MGnify/ENA primary metagenome ERZ504625 (study PRJEB26092, sample SAMD00036345) | human gut metagenome | host: Homo sapiens | study: EMG produced TPA metagenomics assembly of...
TGCAATGGGCCGATGATGATGACACCTGCCAGAAGGGTGTGAGGCTGTGCACGATGGCGATAGGCATGATGTTATCAACGCTGTTGCCGTAGGCTGTGATGGGCGCAGTCAGAACACCTTTGCTGATGACACCTATCCAGGTTGCGACCAGTGTCATAGCACCGATTACGACAGTACCGATAATCATAGCGTTATGTAGCGCCTTGGTATCCTTGTAGCTGATGCCGCGGACAACAGACTGCGGCAGCGACAGCGTACAGATGCCGACGAGCAGCCATTGGCTGATGTAAAGCGAAATCGGCATTTTGCCGCGGGAAAGCGGCTCCAGCATATCGGGGTGCTGCGTGCTGATGTAGCTCATTATTTTGTTGAAGCCGCCGCCTGCGTGCATCATGCCGCCCATGAGAATGCACAGGCCGACAATCATGGCGATGGCGCAGCAGGCGTCGGTAACGGCAACACCCTTAAAACCACCGATGGTGGTGTAAATGACAACAATCAGGCCGAACATCGTGAGGCCGGTGAGGTAGGAAAAGCCGGTTACTGCTTCGAAGAGCTTGGCAGCGCCGACGAACTGTGCCACCATGGTGGCGCAGAAGAAGGCGACAATGACAACGGCGGCCATGTTCGCCAGAAAGTCGGAATGATAGCGGGCACGCAGCACGTCAATGACAGTTACGGCGTCAATCTCACGCGCAATCAGGCAATCTTTTTGCCAAACACGCCTAAAACGAGGAAGATAACGACTACCTGCACGATGGCCATGTACAGCCAGCCGTAGCCAATAACCCAGCTACGCCCGGACCACCGACGAAAGTGCTTACGCTGCTGTAGGTGGCAGCGGTGGTCATAGCCAGTACAAAGCCGCCGAGAGTACGGCCGCCGATGAAGTAATCCTTGGCAAAATCCTTTTGCCTGTTTTCCTTGGAGGTACGCTGGATATAGGCGCTGATGCTCAACAGAATCAGCAGAAAGGCCAGTGCTGGTAAAATATTTAAAATACTACTCATGCTGCTTATCCTCCGTGCTGTCATCCAAATCAAAGTTGACAAAAACCTTCTTCGTCAGGAAAACGGTAACGGCGATGGCAAAGAGCCAGGTGCCTACGCAACCGCCCCAACCCAAAGAGGTGTATGCCAAAAGGTAATATCGCTGTCTGCAAGTCCAAAGCCTGCCAAGCACCAGAAGATGATGACGGCGATGGTGGCGATAACGGTAGCCAGAGCTTCGCGGTTAGCCTGGCGGAATTTATCACTGCGCTTCATATAAACTGCTCCTTTCGTACAGACAATGCTGTCTGATTACGTTAATAAATTTATTTTACCACAAAATATGCAGAAATACTTGCAAAATATGCTTAAGAGCATCATAAAATATCAGACGCCTGGTGTAATTTGACGGCTGTCTGTGTTATAATGTATCTTGGTGATTAATTTGAAGAAAACAATGTATAATTTAGCTACAATGTGGCTGACGCTGAGCGTCATTTTTTTCCTATGTGAATATGTAACAGGTATGCTGCAGGTTGTTACCCTGGGCGGTCTTGTGGCAGGCTCCTTTATCGAGGGTGCTTTTATGTGCCTGGGCTTGAAGCTGATGCATGTTATTGTCGACAAGCAGTTTTTGCTGACGAGGCTGCAGGAGCTGGCCAAACGCAGAAATGACTCCCTGAAGGCTATGCTGGTGATGGCTGCCTTCTCCCTGGAGGGTGCCGTAACTGTTTGCCGGATGCTGCCGGGTTATGACCTTAACTTTGGCATTAATGCACGGTTATTTTTCTTTTGCTGCTTTATCCGGCAGCAGCTATATTTTTGGATAAGTTGATGTTAAAGGAGCAGATGGAGCATGGAAATTAAGCTGATTGCCAGCGATATGGACGATACACTTTTGAATAAGGACTGCCAGATTTCTCCGCGTAACGAGGCAGCTATTAGAAAGGCGCTGGACGCAGGCAAGATTTTTTTGATTGCCACGGGCAGAATGTACGTTTCCGTGCGTCCCTATGCGCAAAAGCTGGGCTTGGATGTGCCGCTGGTTACCTATAACGGCGCTCTCGTTAAGGGCAGCCTGAGCGGCAAGGTTTATTACGAGCACAAGATGAAGCTGTCTACAGCCAACGAGGTACTGGAGTACTGCCGCGAGAAGGGCTATTACCTGCAGCTTTATGTGGGTGACAGCATTTTGATTAAGCAGGAGAATGACTGCTCCCGGATGTATACCAAAATCAGCGGCATCCAGACGACTGCTATCGGTGAGGCGCTGTATCATACGGATGAAGAACCGTACAAGATTCTTGTTATGACTAAGAGCGAAGAATTCGCCGATGTATGGCAGCAGTTCAAAGAGGACTTTGCCGGTAAGCTGGATGTTACCAGCTCCAAAGACAATTTTCTGGAGCTGATGGAGCCCGGTGTCAACAAATGGGAGGCGGTAAAAAGCGTAGCTGCAAGCTATGGCGTACAGCCGCAGGAAATTATGTGTATCGGTGATTCCAATAACGATGTGAAGATGATTGCCAATGCCGGTATCGGCGTTGCTGTTGCTAATGCTAAGGACAGCGTGAAGCAGAATGCAAAAATCATTACGGCATCCAATAATGATGACGGCGTGGCTTTGGTAATCGAAAGCATTTTGACACCGCAGGCAGCGGAATAAAATGAGGGAGCGTGTTTAGTGCGCTCCCTTTTAATAATGTAGAGATAAGGTTGGTGACAGTAATGGCAGAGGAAAAATCTTTATTGGAATATGTGCGCAGACAGGCGGAGCTTACGCAGCAGGATGATAAAAAGCAGCAGGCTTTGCAGGAAGCTCATGCACACGCTCACAACCATCCTAATAAGAAGAAGGTTGTCAACCGCCTGGCGCGCATTGAAGGACATGTGCGTTCTATCAAGACTATGGTAGATAACGACAGGGATTGCTCGGAGGTGCTGATTCAGATAGCTGCGGTGCGCAAAGCGCTGGATAATACAGCCAAGGTTATTTTAAAGGACCACCTGGAGCATTGCATTTTGCATGCTATCGAAAAAGGTGAGGGCAGCAAAAGCTTGGAGGATTTTGAAGCGGCCATTGACCAATATCTGCGCTGAAGTTAAAAAGACTGCACGTTAAGAACGTGCAGTCTTGTTTGAGATTACGCCAAAGCTACTCTTTGCTGCAGCTTGGGAACAAAAAAACAGTAAAAAGCTGCTGCGGGCAATATAGAAGATGAGGAAGGCCAGCCACAGGCCGATGTTGCCATAAAGCGGGATAAGCGTGAAGTAGGCGGTAAGGTAACAGCCTGCGGTAAGCAGCATGGAGATGCAGATAGGCTTGGTGTAGAGCGCACCATTGAATACGCCGTAGTAGACGATACCGAGTGCGCTGATAAGCGGGAAGAAGGCTATAAACAAATCGTACTGCTGCGCCGTGGCAATAACGCTGTGCAGATTGGTGAAGCAGCCAAGAATGGCGTGACGGCAGCAATAATAGCCGACAGTCTGCAGCAGGCCGAAGCCGATGGCCCAGATAAAGCTGATCCGCAGCGTATCATTGAGCATGGAGCGGTCGTGCTCGCCGAAGGCAATGCCGGAATAGATGGCACCTGCCTGCGAAAGGCCGGTCAGAATATCGCCCATAATGAACTGTATCTGGAAAAGAATAGAATTAGCTGCCAAAAGCTCACCGCCGAAGGCTGAGCTTTGATGCATAAAGCTGTTGACCATGATAATCATGCAGAACATACGCACGGTGAGATGCGAACCGCATTGCAGCATCTGGCGGCAGGTGGGGCCGGAAAAGATTTTTCGCAGTGGAACTGCTGTCAGCGGTAGGGGCTTGTGCTTGGCATAAAAGTACAGAATGGCCAGAAAGCCGGTAATATTGGCAATGCAGGTAGCAGCAGCAACGCCGGTTACCTCATAGTGCAATACAATGACAAAAAGTACGTCCAGCAGCAGGTTGATGATGTTGCTGGCAAGTGCGGTGAGCACGGCGATACGTACATGCAGTGTACCGGCGAACCATCCCTGTGCTGTCTGGAAGACGAGCGTCAGCGGCATAATCCAGATGAGCATGCGATAATATTGCTCCAACATAGGCCTGGTTGCTGCGTCGGGGGTGAAGAGCAGCAGAGCTGTCCGCCAGATAGGCTCCTGCAAAATTACGAGCAGCAGGCCGATGCCGAAGGCTGCCAACACTCCGCGGATAAAAGCACCGGCGAGCAGCTTGGGATCGTGCTGACCTAAGGCTTGCGCTGCAAAGCCGCTGGTAGATATTTTCAGAAAGCCGAAAAGCCAATAGACTGTGCTGAAGATTACTGCGCCCAAAGAAACAGCGTTAATGTATGTATAATTTCCCAAATGCCCGACTACGGCAGTGTCGACGGCACCCATAAGCGAGGCCGCCATTGTAGAAAAGGTAAAGGGAAGACTTGTTTTTATAAACTTCATGTGAGATAATTTCATTGCTGCACCACATTCCTATTAAATTTCTTGCAACACTATAATAACCCCCTACAGGGGATAATGTCAATAGGAATAGTTATCATTAATTAGTTTTTCCTGAAAAATTTACATAAAAGCTGTGTTTTTGTTCAAAAGAAGGGATATCTATGTCTATTCTGCCGATTTTCATACCGCATGCAGGCTGTCCGCATCAATGCGTTTTTTGTAACCAAAAGACAATTAGCGGACAGAAGCTGGCTGCTGTCGCAGGTGCCAAGGAGCAGCTTGTGCGCTGGCGCAGCTGGCTGCGTCCGAGCGCTGCCAACGAGGCGGCGTTTTACGGTGGCAGCTTTACCGGCCTGCCCCTGGAACTGCAGGAGGAGCTGCTGGCGCTGACGGACACATTGCTTGCCGAAGGCTTTATCGGCAGCGTGCGCCTTTCCACGCGACCGGACTATATAGATGAAGAACGCTTGCAGCTTTTGCAGCAGCATGGTGTGCGACTGGTGGAGCTGGGCGTGCAGTCGCTTGATGACAGAGTGCTGGCGGCAGCGGAGCGCGGACACACGGCAGCGCAGGTGGCGCCGGCGGTGGCGCTTTTAAAACACTTCGGCTTTCAAGTTGGCCTGCAGCTGATGGTGGGCATGCCCGAGCAGAGCTTTGCAAGCGTGCAGGAAACAGTGCGTAAGGCGATAGGAATGCATCCTGATGTGGCGCGCATCTATCCTTTATTAGTAATCAAGGGTACGCCGTTGGCTGCGGACTACGCGGCGGGGCGTTTTGTACCGCTGACGCTGGAGGAGGCCGTGACGCAGGCGGCATGGGCTTATCGCGAGCTGACGGAAGCAGGCGTGAACGTTATCCGCATCGCCCTGCAGCCTGACGAGGAGCTGTGCGCACCGGGCAACATTCTTGCGGGGCCGTTTCATCCGGCGATGGGTGAGATGGTAAAAAGCAGGGTGCTGCGTGACAAGATTACCCCGCAATTAGCCAAGCTGACTGACTGCGGTGCTGTTGATATCCTTTGTCCTGCACGCTTGGAATCAAAAGCTGCGCGGGCAAAAAAGCTGCAACCTGCGCTATTGGGAGAAATACTTCCCTAGCCTTGAGCTGCAGATAATCCAAGATAAGGCAGATGAGATAAGAGTATGTCCACATGTAAATCCTTTGCACCAATCGTAGATGAGCACAGCAGAATATTGATATTAGGCTCCATGCCGGGAATAAATCGCTGGAGCAGCAGGGAATATTATGCGCACCCCCAGAACCGCTTCTGGCGTCTGCTGGCGCTGCTGCTGGATGAAGCTGTACCGCAGGATTACGCTGCTAAGCAGGCTTTGCTGCATAAGCATCACATTGCACTGTGGGACACGCTGGGCTATTGCGAGCGCGAGGGCAGCTTGGACAGCAGCATCAAAAACGAAACGCCGAACGCCGTTGTGGAGCTTGCAGGCGAGCTGCCGCATTTACAGGCAGTGGTCTGCAACGGCGGCAAGGCAGCTGCAGCCTTTAAAAAATATTTTGCAAAAAAATGCCTGAACAGGTGCGAATTTTTTATCTGCCTTCTACAAGTCCGGCCAATGCGCGCCTGCGTTTGGAGGATTTGGCAGAGCGCTGGCAGGTTATTTTGCAATTTTTAGCATAAGTGAAGTTCTGCAAGGTGTAAAAAAACACCGTTTTATGATACAATAAAAAGATATAATAACTGACTTAGAGAAAATGGGTGATTTCTAGTGCGTTTAAAGTCCTTTTCAACCTATGGCTTTAAATCCTTTGCTGATAAAACTGAATTGACCTTTGACAAGGGAATTACTGCTGTTGTCGGACCGAACGGTTCGGGCAAGAGCAATATTTCGGATGCCATCCGTTGGGTGTTGGGCGAGCAGAGCGCCAAGTATCTGCGTGGCAGCAAAATGGAGGATGTTATCTTCTCCGGCAGCGGCAAGCGCAGAGCGTTGGGCGTAGCAGAGGTCACCGTTGATTTTGATAACAGCGACAGAACACTGCCGCTCGATTTTGAGCAGGTAAGCCTGACGCGCCGCATTTTCCGCAGCGGTGAAAGCGAATATGCGATTAATAAGAAAAGCTGCCGTCTGAAGGATATAATCGACCTGATGGCAGATACCGGTCTTGGTAAGGGCTCGATGTCCATTATCGGCCAGAATAAAATTGATGAGGTCTTAAACAGCCGGCCCGAGGACAGACGCAGTCTGTTCGAAGAAGCAGCAGGCATTGCTAAGTACCGCTTGCGTAAGAAGGATGCGGTACGTAAGCTGGACGATACGGCCAACAATCTTACGCGTATTAACGATATCCGCAGTGAGGTAGATGCGCAGGTAGAGCCTTTGGCGCAGGCAGCAGCCAAAACTCAGCAGTTCAACGAGCTAAGCGAGGAGCTGCGCCGTTGCCGTTTATCTGTACTTTTGCGTCGCTTGGACGCTTTGGAGGAAACAGGCAGAGAGCTGCAGGCGAAAAAGGAAGCGGCGGCAGGTGCGTATTCCGAGCAGGCAGCGAAGGTCGGCAGCATGCAGGCCGAGGCCGTAAAGGTACAGCAGGAGCTGGATAAGCTGGCTGAGGCTTATAATAAATTGCAGGATGATATCAAAAACCGCGAAACTGCTTTGGAAAAGCTGCGCGGCGACCAAAAGGTTTTGGATGAACGTGTCAGCCAGAACGAAAAGGCCGGCGAACGCCTGGTGCAGCGCAATGAGCGTTTAGAGCAGCAGGTGAGCGAGCAGGAAGCAAGAATGCAGGAGCTGGCAGCAGAGTTTGATGCTGTCGAGAAAAGACATGCTGTGGCCGATGGTGCTGTAAAGCAGCTGCAGGCGCAGCGTGACGAGCAGAGCGCCAAGCTGGAAGAGGCGAAGCGCAATGATGAGCAGGCGCAATCGCAGTTTTTCAGCGGTATGCAGGAGCTGATTAATCTCCGCAACGAGCTGCACAATCTGGAACAGGAGCAGGAGCAGCGCGCACGTCGCCGCGAGGCTCTGAAGAAGAGTATAGAAGAGGCCGAAGTGGCAGACCGTCAGGCACAGGAGCAGTACAATAGCCTGCTGGAGCAGCAGTCGCAGTGCGCTCACGGCATGGAGCTGGTGCGCAAAAAGGGCGAGGAGCTGCGCAGTGCCTATGATGCAGGTCAAAAGGAGCTGCAGGCTGTACGCAGCAGTCAGCAGCAGTGCCAACGTCAGCTGACTGCGGCCGAAACACGCGAGCAGAGCTTAAAGCGTCTGCAGCAGAGCTACGAGGGCTTCAGTTATGGCATCAAGGCGGTGCTGAAGGCGCAGGAGCCTTGGCGTGAGCAGGTTGTAGGCGTGGCAGCGGAGCTGCTGCAGGTAGAAGATAAATATGTCGCTGCTATCGAAACAGCGTTGGGCGAGGGTGCGCAGAACCTGGTGATGCGCTCGGCCAATGCGGCGAAGGAAGCGATAGCCTTTTTAAAGCGTACTGGTAGCGGACGCGCAACCTTCCTGCCACTGGATACCGTGCAGCGTCGCGGGCCGAACCGCGAGGAGGAAGCACTGGCGAAGCTGCCGGGAATTCTTGGCTATGCGGTTGATTTAATCGGCTTCAAGTCCGAGGCGGAAAATGCTGTCCGCTTCTTGCTGGGCAGAGTGCTGATTGCCGAAAACATTGATGCTGCCTTGGCTGCGGCAAAGGCCGGCCGCTATCGTCTGCGCGTAGTTACGCTGGACGGCGATGTGGTAAATGCCGGCGGCAGTATGAGCGGCGGTAGCAAAAAGCATAAGGAAGGCTATTTGAGCCGTAATGTAGAAATTGCGCAGGCTGCGGCGCAGGTGAAGCAGCTGCATGCCGAAATGCTCAGATGGCAGGAAAAGCTGGAGGAGCTGGAGGAAGCCGAAGGCAGGCAGAAGGAGCAGCTGCAGCATCTGGCAGCAGAGCTGCGTCAGCAGCAGCTGAAGGCAGACAGGCTCAAGCTGAACCTGGAGCAGGTGCAGCAACAGAAAACGCGCGACAACGAGCGTTTGCTGCTGCTTTTGGATGACCGCAGCAATATCACCGCGGCCTATATGGCAAGCCGTGATAAGGTGAAGGAGCTGCGCGCAGCAGTTGCGGAGCGCGAGGGACAGGATACCCAGGCCAAGGAGCTTTTGGATAGCCTGAAAAAGGAAATTGCCAAATACGGCAGTGCGGTTACCGCCTTGGATAACCAACTGCAGGATGCCAAAATTACGCTGCAGACCTCGGCCGCACGCACGCAGGATATCAGTAAGGCTATGCACAGCCTTGACCAGGATACATTGCGGCTGCAGGAGGAAATTGCTGCCAACAAAAAAGAGCAGGAGCGCAGACAGCAGGAAATTGCAGACTGCGGTGTGCAAAAGCAGAAGCTGCAGCAGCAAAGCGACGAGCTGCTGGCACAGCTGCAGCAGATTCTGGGCGGCAAGGATGACTTTGCTCAGGAGCGCGGCAGCCTGCTTGATAAACAGCAGAATATTGAAAAAGATATTGCCGGACTGCGCAAGCAGGTTAACGAAAGTGAAGCACAACTGAAGCAGACAGAGCTGGACCTGGCACGGCACGAAAGCAACTGCGGCCATATACGTGAGCAGCTGCAGCAGGATTATCAGCTGGATGAGGCGGCGGCGCGCGGTCAGAATTTTGCCGAGCTGCAGGAAATGGATCTGGCGGCGCTGCAAAAGCAGGAAGCGTCTGACACTGCAGATTGCGGATTTGGGACCGATTAACGCGGCAGCGATTGAAGAATATAACGCAGTGAAGGAGCGCAGCGAATTCCTGTGTAAGCAATATAACGATTTGTGTACAGCAAAGGAAAATCTGGAGGCTGTTGCTTTCCTGCGCAAGCTGAACAACACCGTGCTGGGCCGTCACCCCCACAAGTACATGATCGCCGAGGAGTCCACCGCGTGGCCCATGGTCACAAAGCCCGCTTCGGACGGCGGTCTGGGCTTCAACTTCAAGTGGAACATGGGCTGGATGAACGATATGCTCAGCTACATGAAGACCGACCCGCTGTTCCGCTCCGGCAACCACAACAAGGTGACCTTCAGCTTCTTCTACGCTTTCAGCGAGAACTTTGTCCTGCCCATCAGCCACGATGAGGTCGTGCACGGCAAGGGCAGCCTGCTGAACAAGATGCCCGGCGAGTATGACGACAAGTTTGCCAATCTGCGCACCTTCTTCGGCTACATGATGGCACACCCCGGCAAGAAGCTGCTGTTCATGGGACAGGAGTTCGGTCAGTTTGCCGAGTGGAACGAGGCAAAGCAGCTGGACTGGATGCTGCTGGACTACGACAAGCACGCCGAGCTGCAGAACTACGTCCGCACCCTGAACGCCTTCTATAAAGAGCACCCCGCCCTCTGGCAGATCGATTACAGCTGGGAAGGCTTCCAGTGGATCGTACCGGACGACTCGCAGCAGAGCGTCATCGCCTTCCTGCGCAAGGATGCCGCCGGTAAGCAGATCCTTGTCATCTGCAACTTCAACCCCGTCCTGCGCGAGGGCTACACCCTCGGTGCACCGGTGTCCGGCACCTATAAAGAGATCCTGAACAGTGACGATGCCGCTTTCGGCGGCTCCGGTACCGTGCACAACAAGCCGGTGCGTACCCACAAAAAGCCGCAGCACGGCTTTGAGCAGAGCATCACCGTTACCCTGCCGCCCATGAGCACTTTGTACTTTGAGGTGCCCACAAAGCGCACCCGCAAGGCAGCAGAGGACAGCGCGGACAAGCCGGCAAAAAAGACCGCCAAAAAGGCCACCGTCAAGGATGCCGACAAGCCGGTAAAAAAGACCCGCACCACCAAGGCCAAGGCCGCCGAAACGGCGGATGAAAAACCGGAAAAAGCAAAAAAGACCGCTGCCAAGTCCAAGGCAAAGCCTGAGGCCGCAGCGGACAAGCCGGTAAAAAAGACCGCCGCCAAGGCAAAGACCGCGGCAAAAGCAAAAACTGAGACCGAAGCAGAAACCAAACCCGCAAAGCGCA
>ENA-OQED01001082-OQED01001082.1-human-gut-metagenome-genome-assembly--contig:-NODE-1082-length-10377-cov-0.750634_pt1 | contig 10377 bp, 14 predicted proteins | sample MGYA00242790_ERZ504625 | MGnify/ENA primary metagenome ERZ504625 (study PRJEB26092, sample SAMD00036345) | human gut metagenome | host: Homo sapiens | study: EMG produced TPA metagenomics assembly of...
CTCACAACAGCTAGAATGAAATTAATAATTCCGCGAACAAAACCATAAGAGTAAGTAGCTAGTTTTGGTAATGTAGATGTAACTGTATCAGTTAAAGTTTCAACAATACGTAAATTTTCTGTCCACAGTTGGATATCTTGAGTTGAAATATTCAAAGAATTGGCAATAGTGTATGCATAGTGCGTAAAATTCTCTGTATAATCGCTGATATTTTGAGCAAATGTCAAAATGGAATCGATAATACTAGGTATGATTGTTGCACATAGTAAGGCAAGAATAACGAGAACAATCAAGAATGTCAATAATGTTGACAACAAGCGCTTTTTACTTGCGGAAAACTTTGAGTTCTCGAATAATTTTTTCTCTAGCCAATTTTGTGGATTATATAGTAAGAACGCTATCGCTACACCAAAAACAAAGGGAAAGCAGATCACAAGAATTGTATTCACAAAGTCTTTGATTTGTTCGAATTGGTTGAAAAACATAAATAGTAATAAAGGAATGATCAATGAACAAGAGTTCACAAAGATCCTTTTTTTCATTTCTTCTGTAATTTGAAATCGCATAAAACACCTCGGGGTAATTCTATCATATAATGGAAAAAATGTCTTTAAATACTATAATAAGTTTATGTTAAAAATAATTGAAGGAAACATCTCCTGTAAGGCTGTATTAGAGGAACAAAAACGCAAATGTGAGATTCTTTATGTGGATAAGAAAAAAAGGACAAAAGATATTGCATATATTATCTCTTTAGCGAAAAGACAAGGTGTTAAAGTACAGACTTGTACAAGAGAAGTGATTGATGAAATTGCCACCGGAAAAACGCATGGTGGGATGATTTTAAAAGCCGACAAACGTGAAGATTCTTTTTTACAGGAAAAGATCGAGGGCTTTTTGTGTTATGTAAATGGAGTGGAAGATCCTTATAATCTAGGTAGCTTGATTCGTTCTCTATATGCTTCTGGATGCAACGCATTGATCTTACCGTATCGTGATTGGTCAATGAGTGAGAACATCATCTTGAGAGCCAGTGCTGGTGCATATGAAAGGTTACCGATATATTTTATCCATTCGGATGAAGAATTGGTCGAGTATGTTCATAAATACGAAATTCCACTTTATTGCGCATATCGCAATCAGGCAAAAGCGCATTATGAAATAAAGTATCCGAATACTTGTTGTGTGGCAATTGGTGGAGCCTTACGTGGATTAAGTGCAAAGATCGTTCAGGCCTCCAATCAAAATATTGTGATTGAATATGGACGAGATTTTAAAAACGCACTAGATACGCCAAGCGCTACAGCTGTGATTGCCTTTGAAATCATGAGACAAAAGAAAGGAGCTAACAATGTTAAAGTACAATAAAGAGGAGCTGGTAAAAATAGCGGTAACTGGATGTGTCGATCATCCAAGAGTAAAAGGGTATTATGTAGGATATGATGGAAAAGGTCGCATGCCAATTGGAACCGGAGGTATCGTCTATTCGCATGCGATCGGTGATTGCTGTATGAATATTGCTGGTGATCATATTGAACCAGGAATTTCTCTTGCTAACCCATCCGATAAGGAAAACCATGCTTTAGAAACATTTGCCTGTGTAGGAAATGAGGCAAAGATCATCAATGGACCAATGAAATCAAAAACAGGATATGTAACTGGAACACACGGCGGTGTTGATCATACGATGGTTTATATGGATAAAGAGGTTTTAGAAGAAATGGATTCTAATGAAACGATTCTTGTAAAAGCATATGGGCAAGGGCTAAAGCTATTAGATTATCCAGAAATCCATATGATGAATATTGATCCAGATTTATTAATGGCCATGCCAATCCTTGAAGAAGAGGGAAAAGTATCGTTTCCAGTTGTGACAAGTGTTCCTAGTTATTTGATGGGTTCTGGTTTAGGTTCTTCTACCTTGATGGAAGGGGATTATGATATCATGACACAGGATGAAAGAGCCGATGAGATCCATGGACTCAATGATCTTCGTTTTGGAGACTTTGTTGCGATAATTGATCATGATTGTCATTATGGACCGCATTATTATAAAGGAGCCGTTTCTATTGGTGTCGTTGTACACAGTGATTCTTTTACAAGCGGACATGGTCCAGGGGTATGTGTAGTTGCAACATCAAAATTCGGAAATATTACATACAGGATCGAAGAAGATGCCAATCTAAAAACATATATGAAGCATATCAAAAGAAGTGTTTAAGGATATGCTTCTTTTTATGAATTCAAAGGTATTTATGTTAGAATATTTTTATGAAATTGATCAATGTATACATAGAGCATTTAACCTTACAATTGAACCAACTGTTTACATATACATGTGATGAACCAGTCCAAAAAGGGTGTCGTGTCAAAGTGGATTTTGCCCATAGAAAATGTATTGGATTTGTTCAGGAAACAGATGTAAAAAGTGATTTAAAAAATATTAAACCTGTTCTAGAAGTCATAGATAAAGAGCCTTTGTTAAATGAGGAATTGCTAGATTTGGCGCAATATATATCTAAACGATATGTATGCAGTGTCATTAGTGCATATAAGACAATGCTGCCACCAGCCTTAAGACCTAGCAGTACGTATAAAAAGATTATCTATGAAGATCATGTTTATTTATCTAGTTCTACTTTACCTTTAACGAGTAAACAGGCCAACGTGTATGAAGAAATAAAAGATAAACTGCCAATGAAGGCCAGTGAATTTAGAAAACTGACAAAGAGCTTGGCAAAACCATTGATTGAAAAAGGATATGTTGAACTAAGAAAACTGCCTAAATCAAATGATGTCTTGCCGTCCTATATAGAGGATTCGATTCATGAACTAACTTTTGAACAAAAACATGCAATTGAAGAAATCGAGAACTCAAACGATTCGTGCTTTTTATTACATTGGAGTGACTGGTTCTGGGAAAACAGAAGTTTTTTTACATTTAGCGCAAACTGTATTAGAACAAAACAAACAAGTTCTTTTTTTAGTGCCTGAAATTGGATTAACACCCATGATGATCGAGCGTGTCATGGCACGATTTCAACGTAAAGTTGCCATTTACCATTCTCAGTTAAATGATCAGGAGAAATACGAGCAATATTGTTTGGTCAAAGATAAGAAAGTTGATATTGTGATTGGTACACGATCTGCTGTTTTCATGCCTTTTGATAATCTAGGTTTGATCTTAATGGATGAAGAACACGATATAAGTTATAAACAAGATTCCATGCCTCGCTATCATACACGCGATATTGCTTTATGGCGAGCTAAATATCATGGTTGTAAAGTAGTTTTATCCAGTGCTACCCCAAGCCTTGAATCATATTCACGAGCTTATAAAAATGTTATATCATTTGGTATCTTTGACAAAACGCATCTATGATCAAATGCCAGAAATTCACTTAGTGGATATGAAAGGGGAAAGAAATCAGTTTGGCTTGTCGCAGACATTGATCGATGCGATCCAAAAAACATTGGATGAAAATGATCAAGTGATCTTGTTGTTGAACCGAAGAGGTTATTTGCCCGTTGTTCGATGCAGCGACTGCAATGAAGTCATGATGTGTCCAGATTGCGGGATTGCCTTGACATATCATAAATCTAATGATTCTTTAATGTGTCATTGTTGTGGTAATGTATATCGCTTTGATCATACCTGCCCTAAATGTCATTCCCATCATTTTTTTCAGGTCGGTATGGGAACGGAAAGACTTGAAGAAAATATTCAAATGTTATTTCCAAATGCCAATATTGTACGAATGGATGCAGATAGTACAAAACGAAAAAATGCCCATGCCAAGCTTCTAAAAGAGTTTGAACAGAGTGGTGATATTCTACTTGGCACGCAAATGGTTGCTAAAGGTCTTGATTTTGAAAGAGTGACTTTAGTTGGCACCTTACAGGCGGACAATGCTTTGATTCACAGTGATTATCGTTCCTGCGAAATAGCTTATCAGATGTTAGAACAGGCAAGTGGACGAAGTGGACGCGGTGTAAAAAAAGGGGATGTATATATTCAGACGTATGATCCTGGTCATTATGTAATGCAGTCCGTATTAAAACATGATTATCTTGGTTTCTTTAAAAAAGAAATGAGTTATCGTCATTTGGGTGTTTATCCACCATATGTTTTTTTATGCTGCATCATTTATTCGCATGAAAGTTTAGAGAAAGCTATGGATGTAGCTTTGTTGGGAAAACAGTTTTTATCCCAGTTTAAAGTATTGGGACCTTTAGAAATAAATATGCGTCAAAGACAAAAAACGTGTTCGCTTGATCGTAAAATCAAAAGATGAAACAAAGTTGAATCAAATGATCTGGAAATTAGTCGAGTATCATCGATCTTTAAAAACAAATGTTAAACAGGATATTAATATGTATCCTTTGATCTTGGAGGAATAATATGCGATCTTGGGTGTTTAAGGCATTATGTAGCGTTGTGCTGGAAGGAACATATTCAAATTTATATTTAAAAAATCATTTAAAAGAAGTGCCAAAGAAAGATCAGCCATTGTGCACAAGATTTTTATGGAACGATTCAAAACTATGATTATTGTCAATATATCTATCGACAGTTTACAAATAGAAAGAAAATTGAATCAAAAAATTGATGTTTTATTGGTCATGAGCGTATATCAAATCAAGTTTTTAGATAAAGTTCCTGACTATGCGATCTGTAATGAAGCTGTCAATCTTGCCAAAAAGGTGAATTCAAAAAGTGCTGGTTTTGTTAATGCTATCTTGCATAAGGTGATTCAAAATGAAATAAAACTTCCTGCGGATGAAGTTGAAAGGATTGCAGTTATGAATTCAATCAAACCTTGGTTAATCAGAATGTGGTGCTCACAATATGGTCTGGATACAGCCAAAAAAATCGCGATGCATTCAAATACGACCTTGCCAATTGTGGTTCGAAGAAACTCGCTTTTTGATCGATGAAGAAAACTTTTTTAAAGGATCCTTATATTGAAAAGATCAAAGATAGTGAGTTATATGTATATATTGGTGAACAGATCTCAAGTCATCCTTATTATGTTAAAGGTTACATGTCTGCACAGGATCCTGGTTCTTATCAAATTGCCAGAACCTTAGACGTAAAGTGTGAAGAAAAGGTATTGGATGTCTGCAGCGCACCTGGAACCAAGGCTATGGCATTGGCGCAATTTATGAATAATAGAGGAACAATCGATTGTTTAGATATTCATGAACATCGTGTGCAGTTGATCAAGAAAGATGCTAAAAGATTACATGTTGATATCATCATGCGTATTGTAAAGATGCTACAAAGATCTTAGATTTAGGACTTTATGATCGCGTGCTTTGTGATGTTCCTTGTTCCGGGTATGGTGTTTTGGCTAGAAAACCAGATATCAAATTACGTATGAAATCAGAAGACATGGATTCTCTTATCAAAATTCAAAGAGAAATCTTAGCTTCAGCCGCCAGTCATGTTAAAGAAAATGGCTGCTTGGTGTATTCAACTTGTTACTTTAAATAAGAAGGAAAATGAAAAACAAATCGAGTATTTTATCAAGAATCATCCAGGATTTGCTTTGGAAAAAGAAGAGACGTTATTTCCTAATGAATATAGTGGAGGATTCTTTATTGCGAAACTAGTGCGAAATACGCACTAGAGTATGCTATAATGCATAAGTGATTGGAGTGTTATAGAACATGCAAAGCTTGTATGATTTTAATTATGAACAAATGCAGCAGTTTGCACTCGATTGTGGATGGAAAACATTTAGAGGTCATCAGATCTTTCAATGGTTATATCGCAATCGAGTTGACGAAATAGATGAAATGACAAATTTAAGTTTGGAGACTCGTGAACTTTTAAAGTCGCGTTTTATTATCAATCCTTTGAAATTGATTCGAAAACAAGTTTCCCACGATGGGACTACAAAGTTTTTGTTCCAGCTTGAAGATGGAGCTCTATTAGAGAGTGTTATGATGATTTTTGATTATGGAAAGAGCATCTGTGTATCCAGTCAGGTTGGCTGTAACATGGGATGTGCTTTTTGTGCGAGTGGATTGACCAAGAAAAAACGTAATCTAACAAGCGGTGAAATGGTAGCGCAGGTAATGTATGTCCAAAAAGAGTTGGATAAGACACAAGATCGTCTTTCCCATATTGTGGTCATGGGTACAGGGGAGCCATTTGATAATTATGAAAATGTCATGAATTTTTTATCCTGTGTAAATCATGATCGTGGTCTAGGTATTGGAAGCCGTCATATTACGATTTCAACATGTGGAATCGTTCCAAGAATCTATGATTTTGCCAATGAACATACCCAATACAATTTGGCTATCAGTCTTCATGCACCAAACAATGAACTTCGAGATCAATTGATGCCGGTCAATCATGCGTATCCATTAGAAGAACTGATGAAGGCTTTTGGACTATTATTGTCAGGAAAATAATCGTCGTTTGACATTTGAATATATCTTATTAAAAGGGGTCAATGATTCCACAAGCCAGGCACATCAGCTGGCAAAGCTTTTAAGAGGTTACAATGCCTATGTCAATTTGATTCCCTATAATGCGGTGGATGAAAAAGGTTTTAAAGGTGTTACACATCAAGAAGCCATGGTCTTCTATGATACATTGATGAAAGACGGCATACGTTGTACAATTCGCAAGGAACATGGAAATGATATCGATGCAGCATGTGGTCAATTACGAATTAAAGAAATTAAGAAAGGAAACGGCGAATGAGAGCTTTTGGAAATACCGATATAGGTTGTACAAGAAAAGTGAATGAAGATGAATTATTGCATCCTTCAAAATGAAAATGGTGACTGGCTTGCGGCTGTTTGTGATGGCATTGGTGGAAGTGCTGCCGGTGAAGTTGCCAGCCATTTAGCTGTTTCCAAATTAAGAGAAGCATTTTTAAAAGCACCTGTTTTCAAAAAAGATTCACAGGTGAATGATTGGATCCACGACACATTGAATAAGGCTAATGATGCAATCTATCTTGAAAGCATGCGTAATCGCAAGGAACGTGGAATGGGCACGACTTGTGTAGGTATGATCTATGCAAATAATGCTACGTATATCTTTAATGTAGGAGATTCACGTCTATATGCATATTACTCAGATGGTTTGATCCAAATGAGTGAAGATCACAGCGTGATTGCAAAATTGATCAAAGAAGGAAAAATCAAGCCTGAAGAGGCAAAGAGTCATGCGCAAAGAAACACTTTGACCAATGCTTTAGGAGTATGGCGGGTATTCCGCATTGATACTAATAAAATTGATTCGAATTACCGATATATCTTGATCTGCAGTGATGGTCTGCATGGTTATGTAAGCTATGAAGAAATTCAGGCAATTATCGATTCTTCAGCGTATAATTTGACAGATAAAGTCAATGCCTTGATCTCTAGAGCAAACCAGTCTGGCGGCTATGATAATTGTACAGTGATCTTAATGGAAAATGAGAGGTACCAAGATGGCTCAAACGATTAATCAAATAGCAAACCGTTACGAGATCATCTCTTTAGTTGGTCAAGGTGGTATGGCAGATGTTTATAAGGCACAAGATACGATCTTAAATCGAATCGTTGCCATTAAGATCCTTCGCCAAAAACTAAGTGAAGATCCAATGACGTTAGTACGTTTTCAACGAGAAGCCAGCGCTGCAAGCCGTCTTTCACATCCGAATGTTGTAGATATTTATGATGTAGGCGAATACAATGGCATGCATTATATCGTTATGGAATTTATTCGTGGACGTACACTAAAAGAATTGATTGGTTTACGAGGACCATTAAGTGTTGATGAAGCAGTTCATATCATGCGTCAATTGACTAGTGCCATAGCACATGCACATGAACACAATATTATTCATCGTGATATCAAACCTCAGAACATTTTGGTCAAGGATGATGGAACGATCAAGATCACGGATTTTGGGATCGCCGTGGCAAATGATGCAGTTCAATTAACATTAAACAATGCGGTCATGGGTAGTGCTCATTATCTTGCACCAGAAACAGCACAGGGTAAAGATCCAGATCCTAAGATCGATATTTATTCTATGGGAATCGTGTTCTATGAATTGTTGACAGGAAGTGTTCCTTTTCAAGGCAAGACTCCAACGGAGATTGCAATCAAGCATCTGCGTGAACCAATTCCATTTGTCCGTGATTTTAATCCAGGCATTCCTCAATCAATTGAAAATATCGTATTAAAAGCTACGGCAAAAAATCCAGCAGAACGATATGATAGTGCTTCTGATATGTTGTATGAACTAATGCACTATAATGATATTTCGAATCGAAATGTTCAAAGAGTAACTTTTAAATCACAACCGGTATCCAATGTTGAAATAGATGATGACGGGTATGTGAAAGTGGAATATGAAAAGCCAAAAAAAGTTACAAAAAAACCTAAAAGAAGTTTTGTTCCATATGTTTTAGGTGCTTTAGGTACGATCATCGCAATTGTATTGATGTTTATGATTGCATCTTTGACCGGGCTTATTCGATTCAGCGGCTTCTTGGGATATCAGACAATGCCGGAAGTTGTCAGTCTAACACAGGAAGAAGCATTGAATGTATTAGAAGATGCTAATTTTGATACATCTAATGTGGAATCAAAGAAGATGTGAGTGATAAATTTGATGAAGGACTGGTCATTTCAGCAAATTATGATGAAGGTGAAATTATTCCCGGTGATGCTGATATTGTCTTAACAATAAGTAAAGGCCAAGTTTTTTAGTGGAAGATTATACTTCAAGATCTTTAAGTGAAGTACAGGCGGAATTACAGGCAAAAGGTGTCACTTTGAATATAGAAGTCGAGTATCAAGGTGCCAAGGATATGGATCCAGGGATCATCTTGGAACAAAGTGGTTTAAATCCTGGTGACAGGATCGACCCGGATGCTAATGAAACAATTAAATTTGTGGTTAGTGAATATCCTACAATTACAATTCCTTATGATTTAATTGGCAAGGACGTTAATGAAGCACAAGCTGAATTAAAACGCTTTAGGAATAGCTGTTTTACCAATCAGCAGGAAGGAGGTTCAGGTTCCAATATTGTTGTAGCCGTATCTCCGGATGTTGGAAGCGAGTATACACAGGAAGGAACGGACAGTGTGGTAACACTGTATTATGATTAGTATGCTGCAGGGAAGAATTATTAAGATTATTTCAAATCAGTCTACAATTGAATTTGAAGGAAAACAAGTGATTGCCAGACCAAGAGGAAAGATGAAATTAGAAAAAAGCCCTCTTGTAGGTGATTTAGTTGAGTTTGAGCAAATTGATGATACCTATCGTATTCATCGAATTTTAGATCGAAAAAATCAGTTGTTACGTCCAGCCATTGCCAATGTGGATCAGGCTTTGATCGTTACAAGTCTTAAAGACCCAGATTATTCGTGTCATTTATTGAATCGATTGATTTTCCTTGTTGCGATTGCTGGTGTAGAACCTGTGATCTGTATCACAAAATCGGATTTATTAAATAAAGATAATGATATCTTTGAGGATTTAAAACATTATAAAGATGCCGGCTATAAAATGGTATTTACACATCCAGGAAGTGATGATAATGAACTAAAGGAAGTATTAGATGGTAAGGTAAGCGTATTATGTGGTCAATCGGGTGCTGGAAAAAGTTCCTTGTTGAATCGCCTTGATCCTAGTTTTAAATTAAATACACAGGAAATCTCAAAGGCATTAGGGCGTGGAAAGCACACGACCAGGTATTGTGAATTGCATCATGTTGCCAATGGTCTAGTAGCCGATACACCAGGTTTCTCAAGCTTAGATTTTACACGTTTAGATACATCACATCTTGATCGTTTGATCTTGGATTTTAAGCCGTATTTGGATACATGCCGATTCAAAGACTGTTTGCATATCAATGAACCGGATTGTGGTATCAAACAAGCACTTGAAGATGGTAAGATCAATCCGAGCATATATGAAGATTATAAACAAATTATGTCAGAAAAAAGGAGATAAGTATGGAAAGAATCATAGCGCCTTCGGTTTTATCGTTGGATTATTCTAAGATGACTGAACAAATTGAACAATTAAATCAATCAAAAGCAAAATGGTTGCATTTTGATGTCATGGATGGCCATTTTGTTCCGAATATCACATTTGGTCCAGATATCTTAAAAGGGTTTCGAAAGGCAAGCCCATTATTCATGGATGTTCATTTAATGATTAGTGATCCTGAATATTATGCACCAATTTTTGTAAAAGCTGGAGCAGATATGATCACTTTCCATGTGGAATCCTTTGATAATGACACTGATAAATGTCTTGCATTCATGCAGAAGATGCAGGATTTACATGTTCAAGTTGGATTTACATTACGTCCGGCTACACCAATTGAACCTTTTGAAGCTTTG
>ENA-OQED01001084-OQED01001084.1-human-gut-metagenome-genome-assembly--contig:-NODE-1084-length-10365-cov-1.331803_pt1 | contig 10365 bp, 14 predicted proteins | sample MGYA00242790_ERZ504625 | MGnify/ENA primary metagenome ERZ504625 (study PRJEB26092, sample SAMD00036345) | human gut metagenome | host: Homo sapiens | study: EMG produced TPA metagenomics assembly of...
CAAGAAAATCAAGAAGATCTACCAGGATAACCCGGGAATCAGTGACGAGGATGCCTCGGAATCTTCAAAAAGAGCAATCCCAACGCAACGCTTGAAACCGTTCGTGCGCACAAGCCGAGATAAAAATTTCACACTGGAATCCAAACAGCCGTCCTGCAAAATGCAGAGCGGCTGTTTCTCTTTCCCACAATTGACAATCCCCGGAAAACATGGTACAATAGACTGTATTATATGGTACAATAAACTGTATTATAAGGCAACACCGCACAAAGCACGCTTGGCAGCTTTGCACGCAATCTGCTTGCTGATTTTCCGTCATATCACACAGAAATCCCTTGCCATACGACAGTATGGCTGCGGAATTTCTATGCAATCTGCCGAAAAATCCGGCTGCGCATCTTACGCACAAGCTTTGTGCGGTGTCGCCTAAAATTTACAACAGAAAGGATTCTCTATGCGCTTTTTGAAAAAGTACTATAAATTGATCGGGACGATTGTGACGGTGATCGCCCTGGTGTTTGTGGTAAAGAAGATCGTGACCATGGATGTAGATTGGTCGATGTTTGCGTCGGGCAGGCTGATTGCAATGATTACCGGCTGTGTGCTGATACAGACGGCTGTGATTCTGTTTATGTCCATGCCCTGGGTGCGGTTCGTCCGCATCCTGTCCGGGACAAATATTCCCATGAAAGATGCACTGCCGGTGTATACCAAGTCGAATCTGATGAAATATGTGCCGGGCAATGTTTTTCAGTATGTGGGCAGAAACCAGCTTGCCGCCGACCTTCATATCAGCCACGTGGACGTAGCCTGTGCCACTGTGCTGGATATCGTCTGCTCCATGCTGACGCCGCTGCTGCTGATCGTGGTGCTTATGGGAAAGAATATGCTGGAACTGATCCGCACATACCGTAACAATTTCCTCATTGTGCTGGGTGTCGGCGTTGCGGTGCTGCTGCTGTTGTTCCTGGTGCTGCGCTGGAAGTTCCGGGAGCCGCTGCAGCGCTACTTTGAAAAGTACCGGAAACTGCTGAACCGGAAGATCCTGCTGCGTGTGCTGGGCGTGTTCCTGCTGTACGTGGTGCAGTACATCATCTCCACGGCAATGTATGCCATTCCGGCAGCATTCCTGTTCGATGTGCCTGGGGATAAACTGGGACTGTTCCTGGGAACATACCTGTTCTCCTGGATCGTGGGCTTTATCACACCGGGTGCGCCCGGCGGCATCGGTATCCGTGAGGCGGTTATGATAATGATGTGCGGCAGCTTTCTGGATATGAATACCATTATGCTGTACGCCGTCACCCTGCGGATCATTTCCACCTTTGGCGATATCGCAGCGTTTCTGATCGGAATGCTGCTGGAGCAGGTCTGGAAACGGCAAAAACAAAAGAACGCATGAAAAAAGCTGTCGGCAAAAAATTGCCGGCAGCTTTTCGCTTGTCCGCAGACGCTCTTATGCGTTTGCAGGTGTTGTGCTGTTGTTGGTGGATGTATGAATATTGACAAATTCCGGGTACAGCTTTCGGGTTACCTCAAAAGTTGTCTCATCAATGGGCTTTGCCATATAGAGATCGACGTGATGCCGTGTGCATAAACGTGATCGACTTCACCGATGGCGTGCGCACCGGAATCCAGCGACTTTACATAGACGATGTCACCAACCTGTGTGTTCGGGGTGATGGTAGAAACCGTGTAGGTCATTTTCTCTGTCAGCATTTTTCACTGCTCCTTTCCGAGTCATATCATTTTTATTTTACTACATTTCTCTCTTTTCGTCAAGTGTTTCCTTAAAATTCTTATGGCAGCACGATTTCCTTTTTAATTCCCGTGTGCGGTGGAATAAGCACAGGCAACGGAACTTATGATAGTATGAGGGCAGAACTGCAAAAAAACAGGTCTGTCTTTCAATTGGAATTCTTTTTCTGCAAAACGGGCTTGACAAGTGCTTCAATATGTGCTATAATCTGAATATGAAAATCATTTTCAATTTCAAACAGAGATGCAGAACGCATGGCAGGCAGACTGTGGAACTGCACAGGCAATATGGAAGTGAGAACAAGATGAAACGAAAACTGGCATTTTTACTGACGCTCTGTTTCGGATGGAGCGTTTTTTTCAGCGGCTGCGGCGGCACACTGCCGAAACCGGACGGCAAATTGCAGGTGGTCTGCACCATCTTTCCGGAATATGACTGGGCGAGACAGCTGACCCAGGGCGTGGACAGTGTAGATTTGACCCTGTTGGTGAAGAATGGGACAGACCTGCACAGCTACCAGCCGTCAGTTAAGGATATCGCCGCCATTTCCAGAGCGGATGTGTTCTGCTACGTGGGCGGTGTTTCGGACACCTGGGTCAATGATGTGCTGGACACCACGGAGAATCATACGGCAAAGCTGGTCTCTATGGTGGATGCGGCGCACGCCGACGAGGAAGTCCTGGCAGAGGGAATGCAGGACGATGACCACCATCATCATGACCACGATCACGACCATGACGCAGAAGAGGAAACAGAGGTGGATGAACACGTCTGGTTGTCTCTGCGGCGTGCGCAGCTGGCGTGTGCGGCAATGCGTGATGCCCTGTGCCAGGCTGACCCCAGCCACGCAGAGGCGTACCAGGCGAATTATACCGCCTATGCCGGGCAGTTACAGGCGCTGGACGCCGAGTATCAGACCATGACCGAAACGGCAGAGCGCAGCACCATTGTGGTGGCAGACCGCTTTCCGTTCCGCTATCTGGCGGAGGATTACGGCTGACCTATTACGCCGCCTTTCCCGGCTGTTCCGCAGAGACGGAGGCAAGCTTTGAGACCATCGTCTTTCTGTCGGACAAGGTGAAATCGCTGGGGCTGTCCTGTGTGCTGACCATGGAGGGCAGCAATCACTCGCTGGCAAAGACGATTTTGGAAAACGCTGGCACGGACGGCAGCATTCTGACGCTGCAGTCCCTGCAGGCGGTGTCGCAGAGTGAGATCGACCAGGGGGCAACGTATCTTTCGAAGATGCAGGAAAACTACAGCGTGCTGGAAAAGGCGCTGAACGAAGGGAGCAGGGAAACATGGCACAATTGAGATGCAGCGATGTGACGCTGGGCTATGAGGGAACGGCAGTGATGGAGCATCTGTCGTTTTCCGTCAGCGCCGGAGATTACCTTTATATTGTGGGAGAGAACGGTTCCGGCAAGAGTACGCTGATGAAAGCCATTCTGGGGCTGAAATCTCCCATGGCAGGAAAAATTGAAACGGGAGACGGACTGAAACCCGACGAGATCGGCTATCTGCCACAGCAGACTGCAGTACAGCGTGACTTTCCGGCATCGGTGCTGGAGATCGTCCGGTCGGGCTGTCTGAACCGCAGCGGACTGCGGCCGTTTTACACCAGGCAGGAAAAGCAGCTGGCGCTGGACAACATGGAACGGCTGGGCATCACCCATCTGGCGAAACGGTGCTATCGGGAACTTTCCGGCGGTCAGCAGCAGCGTGTCCTGCTGGCACGGGCGCTGGGTGCGACCCAGAAAATGCTGGTGCTGGATGAGCCTGTGACCGGGCTGGACCCCAAGGCGCAGACGGAGCTTTACGAACTGATCGCAAAGCTGAACCGGGAGGACGGCATCACCATCCTCATGGTTTCCCACGACATGGAGGCGGCTGTCAAATATGCGTCCCATGTGCTGCACATCAGCAAGACGCCGCTGTTTTTCGGCACAAAGGCAGACTATCTCCGGAGCAGGATCGGACAGGCATACACAGGAGGTGTACAGGCATGAGTATCTGGGAAGAACTGACAGGCTATCTGTCGTTTTCATTTGTGCAGTATGCGCTGATTGCCAGCGTGCTGATCGCTCTGTGTTCGTCTCTGCTGGGCGTAACACTGGTGCTGAAGCGTTTTTCCGTCATTGGTGACGGTTTGTCGCACGTGGCGTTTGGTGCGCTTGCCATTGCACAGTGCTGCGGCTCAGCAACAGTATGCTGCTGGTCATGCCGGTGACGGTGGCGTGTGCTGTGATACTGCTGTGCGCCAATCAGAGCGCAAAGATCAAAGGCGATGCCGCCATTGCCATGCTGTCCGTGAGCGCTCTTGCGCTGGGCTATCTGGTGCAGAACTTGTTTTCCTCTTCCGCCAATATCTCGGGAGATGTTTGCAGTACATTGTTCGGCTCTACGCTGATTCTGACCCTTTCCACAACAGATGTGTGGGTCTGCGTGGGAATGTCCATTGTGGTCATGGCAATTTTCCTGCTGTTTTATCATAAGATATTTGCGGTGACGTTTGATGAGACCTTTGCGGCGGCGACAGGCATCCGTGCGAGAATGTACAACCTGCTGATCGCTGTTGTGACCGCAGTCATCATCGTGCTTGCCATGAACCTGGTGGGTTCGCTGCTGACATCGGCGCTTATCGTTTTTCCGGCGCTTTCGGCAATGCGGCTGTTTCGGAGCTTTCGGGGCGTGATCTGCTGTGCCGGGGTGATCTCGGTGGTCTGCGCTGTGGCAGGGCTGCTGATCTCCATTCTGGCATCCACGCCGGTTGGCGCAACGGTAGTCATTGCCGATTTAGTGGTATTCCTGGGATGCAGCGCCGTGGGTGCGCTGGTGCGGCGGTAACGCCTTGAAAAAAGAAACCGGTCATGCAGATGTGTGTCTGCATGACCGGTTTTGTGTTTGTGGGGATGGGTTATTTGGATTGTTCTGCGGCTGCCTTTTTGCCAGGCTTGGGAATCATGCCGATGAGCCAGTCCACCAGCTTCCAGAACTGCTGGAACAGGAAATGTGCGGCAAAGGAAACGGCTGTGATCGCCAGAAGAACTGCCAGATTAATCAGCCAGCCCGGGCGCTGCTGTTCGAACATCTTGCCCATGATCTTCCAGCCCAGCCATTCCTGGACGCAGTAAAATTCCAGGCTGAATGTGCCGAAAAAGGACAGAACCTTTGTCAGCCCGATGCCTACCGGCTTGGTGTACTTGGCATGGCTCAGAATATCCAGGAACTTTGCCATCAGGAACGGCAGGGAAACGGAGATCATAAAGTTCGGAACGCAGCAGTTCGAGGTGGGAACCAGGAGATAATAGTCTTTGTAGTTGGTGATGTATGCCAGATAAAGTCCTGTCACAAAGGTAATGGCGATAAGGCACCATGTGCCTTTGGTAAAGGTGGTCTTTTTCTGCTGTGTCAGCCAGCCCAGCAGAACGCCTGCCAGAAAGACCGGGATGCGGTTTGTGAAACCATAGAGGTCGCCACGCATGGTTTCCCGGACAAACAGGGAAAATACCAGCCAGACCTCCAGGGAGCAGAGGAAAAAGAGTACCGGCTTTTTCGTTTTGGTGAAAAGCTTGTAGTACCACGGGAAGAACAGGTACAGCGTCAGAATCGCCGGAACGAACCAGAGAAAGCTGTAGATGCTTTTGGTGTAAAAGTTGATGCCGGAGATGTTTTTCCAGAATTCGATGATGGGCCATTTCTCCAGGGCGCATCGGATGATCGCCATGACCAGAAACGGCAGCAGAATGCGCTTGATGCGGCGATAATAGAAGGTGAGGACATTGCCCTTGCGGATGGCAAAGGTCAGACCGATGCCGGAGAGCAGGAGAAAGATATCCACGCCGCAAAAGCCGATACGCTTGAGATATCCCTCAATGTTTACGCCTACCTGGTTGTTGACGAACAGAGTCACCCACTCGTGGAAAAATAAAATCCACAAGGCGGCAAAGCCCATGATCGCTCCACGATATTTCGAGATCAAGTCCAGTCCATGTACCCGTTCCGGTGCTGCCGGTTTTTCCGGCACAGCCGTCTGGGTCGCTGTTTTTGTTTCCTTTTTCATAAAATCCTCCTTAAATCCGGTGAAATACAGCTTTTATTATACCATGTTTTCTAAACAGATGTCAAACAAAAAGCCGATAAAAATTTCCGAGAAATCTAAAAAATTGACACATCCCGGCAGATATGCTATACTATAGAATATCAGATGACCATACTGCACAAAATATCAGAAAGGAACTACTGACATGAAACTGCGTTATCTATTCCTACTGCCGGAGCTGGTACTGCTCTTCTTTTTTGTATTTCCCATTTTCAAACGCATCTGCAATCCGGGGAACCTTGCCGGGATCCTGGTGTGCCTGTTTCTGCTGTTTGTGACACTGTTTCCGCAGGTGTTTGCCCAGTGGATCCGTCACCTGTGGGGACACCTGGGCGGAAAGATCGGACTGTCTGCGGTGTGCGTGCTGATGGCGGCTGGCTTGGTGTTTTCTGCGGTGATGTCTGTGCAGATGACACGGGCTGTCCTGCGCCATCCTGCACAGCCGGAAACCGTGGTCGTGCTGGGCTGTAAGGTGCGTGGCACTCGTCCCAGCCGGATGCTGCTCCGGCGGCTGGAGGCGGCGCAGAAGTATCTGGAGGAAAATCCGGAGGTCTCCTGCATCACCACCGGCGGACAGGGCGCAGGGGAAGATATCCCGGAGGGACAGGCGATGAAAACCTGGCTGGTGGAACACGGCATTGCCGAAAGCCGCATCACGGCAGAGACTACCTCAAAGGACACCCAGGAGAATCTGGAACACGCCGCCGCCATTTTGCAGGAGCAGGGACTGGACAACCGCATTGTCATCATAACAGACGGCTTTCACCAGTATCGGGCGTCGCTTTTGGCGAAACGTGCCGGGCTGGAATCGGAGAGCGAAAGCGCATGGACCAATCCGCTGTATGTGCCGACCTATTGGGTGCGTGAATGGATGGCACTGTTTCAGCTGCTGGTGCTGGGACACGGATAAACGAAAAAGCAAACACGGAAAAGAGACCAAACAGGAGGTATTGCCGATGGAACTGGAACAACTGACCCCCAGAGTGTATCAGCTGCCCTTTTCGCAGGAAACGACCGTCCGGCGTTGGGGTATATCCGGGGCGACCGGTTTTCGCTGATGGTGGATGCCGGCAACTCGCCGGAACACGTCCGGGATTATCAAAAGGCAGTGGAAAACGCCGGATTTCCCCAGCCGGATTTTACGGTGCTGACCCATTCCCACTGGGATCACTGTTTCGGGCTGTCTGCCCTGTCGATCCCGTCCATTGCCTGTGTGCAGACGAGACAGTCTCTGGAGATGGTCTCCCGGCTGCGCTGGACACCGGATGCCCTGGCGGAAAACGTCCGGAAAGGCATCGTGCCGCAGCTGTGCGTGCCACGTATCCAGCGCATTTCCCCGAACCGGAACAGATCCGGGTGGTGCTGCCCACGGTAATCTTTTCAGAGCAGATGACCCTTGACTTGGGAAACTGCACCTGTGTGTTACAGCACGTGACCAGCGCTCACGCCAGAGATACGGTGATCGTCTGGGTGCAGGAAGAGCAAATGGTGTTTCTGGGCGATGCGGTGTACCAGGAACTGGTGGTGGACACCTGGCATGAGCGTCCGGCAAAGCTGCGGCAGCTGATTCGGGAACTGGAACCGCTGGAATTCCAGATGGCACAGCCGGCGCACCAGAAAGCCATGTCCAAAACAGAACTGCTGGCGTGGTTTCAGCGGCGGCTGCACCGGGCGGAACAGGCGTAGGGCATACTCCGCAGTTCCTGTGCATAAAGTGTACCAAAACAAAACCAGCAGTCCTGCCGCAGTGATGGTGCAGTGCTGCTTTTGCAGGAGGACACGGTATGCAATGCACTTGGAAAACCATATGGAAACGGGCAGGAATTGTTCTGACAGTCAGCGCCGTCAGTGTGGCGGCGGTCTATTTCGGCGGCACCAGGATACAGCGAGCCGTCACGACCATGACATCCCCGGAGAAAGAACCGCCGGTAATTGTACTGGATGCCGGACACGGCGGTGCAGACGGCGGCTGTGTCTCGGTAAACGGCGTGCCGGAAAAGGGCATCAATCTGAATATTCTGCTGAGCCTGCGTGATCTGCTGCGTATGGAGGGCTACACCGTGGAGGTCACACGGGATTCTGACAAGAGCATCCACGATGACGGCGTAGAGGCATCGCCAACCAGAAGAGTTCGGACATGGATAACCGCCTGGCGCTGTTCAACCAGTATGACAATGCGGTGTGCATCTCGGTGCATCAGAATCAGTTCACCGACCCGGCGTATTCCGGCGCACAGATGTTCTATTCGGACAACGTAAAGCGCAGCGGCACTCTGGCGCAGTGCCTGCAAAATGCCTTTGTGACCCAGCTCCAGCCGGACAATGCCAGGGAGATCAAGCAGTGCGGCAAGGAGCTGTATCTCTGCTATTTCAGCGAAAATCCCACGGTCATGGTGGAATGCGGCTTTCTGTCCAATCCGGACGAGGCGGCGCTGCTGGAATCGGAGGAGTATCAGCAGAAAGTGGCGTTTACGATTTTTTCCGGGCTGCAGCAGTATTTGGAGGAAAAGTAGAAAATATGTGGAAAGCACAGCGGCGTGTGATGTGTCCGTAAATAAACAAAACCCCGTCCCACCCCGGTTCACACAAAGAACCAGGATGAGACGGGGTTATTTTAGAGCCTGTTCCACATCTTTTTCCGCACGTTTTTTCGGCAGATTTTGCCGTTGACTGCGTCAAAAAGCCTTGCCATACGACAGTATGCCTATGGCTTTTTTCCTTGCCAACGACAAAATCATGCTCGAAAAGCCGTACATAAAAGATATGGAACAGGCTCTTATACTATAATTACTTGTTCAGATACTTCCGGAGGAATGCGAAAAGGGATTCCATCTGTGCATCTGTTCCGATGGTGATGCGCAGATAGTTCCGGATGCGTGGGGAGTCGAACCAGCGCACGAAGATGTGTGCCTGGCGCAGTGCCTCAAACAGCTCGTGTGCATCGCAGTCTGGGTGCGTCACAAACAGGAAGTTGCTCTTGGAATCCGGGAACTGAAAGCCCATTTCCGCCAGCACCTGCTTGGTGTGTTCTCTGGTTGCCACGATCTTTGCCGTGATTTCCTGCAAATAGGCGCTGTCCTGTACCGATGCTGTGCCGGCTGCCAGGGCAGAGCGGTTCATGGTGTAGGAGTTGAAGGAATACTTCACGTCGTGGAGCGCCTTGATGAGTTCCGTAGAGCCGATGGCAAAGCCGATGCGCTCTCCTGCCATGGCACGGGACTTGGAGAAAGTCTGCACCACGATCAGATTATCGTACTTTTGCAGCAGCGGCAGAACAGACTCGCCGCCGAAGTCCACATACGCCTCGTCTACCACGACCAGCGATTCCGGGTTGTGCCGGATGATCTCCTCCACAGTGGCTGCCGGCAGGGCAATGCCGGTGGGTGCGTTGGGGTTCGGGAACACAATGCCGCCGTTGGGCTTGTTGTAGTCCTCCGGCACGATCTCCAGCTTGTCGTTCAGCGGCTGCACTTCATACGGAATGCGGAACAGGTCGCACCATACCGGGTAAAACGCATAGGTGATGTCCGGGAACAGAATGGGCAGATCGCTGTTGAAAAAGGTCTGGAAGATCATCGCCAACACATCGTCTGATCCGACGCCGGTGAACACCTGGGATTCCTCTACGCCGTAAGCCCTGGCAATAGCAGCGTTCAGCTGGTGTGCCGTGGGGTCGGGGTAGAGCCGCATCTGTTCCGCCTGGCTCTGTGCCAGAACTTCCTGCACTGCCGGTGCAGGCGGATAGGGGTTCTCGTTGGTGTTCAGTTTTATCATATCGGGAAAATCCGGCTGGTCGCCCGGCACATAGGGGACGACCTTGCGGATGTTCTGTTGAAAGCGCTTCATTTGCATCACGTTCCTGACTTTTTGAATTTCCGTCCGGAAAGAACGGTTTTGGAATACCCTTAGTATAGCACATTTTTCCGGCTTTGTCAAAAAGCGTGTTCGCCCGGACAAAAGTCAGATCAATCCCAATGACGCAAAACCAAACAGCCGGCTCTGCACTCCTGCAAAAGCCGGCTGTTCTCTTCAAGTGCTGCTTATCCCAGCGCCACATCCAGTGTCATCATCAGCACAAACCCCACTGCGTAGAAAATCGTTCCCACGTTAGAATGGGGCGCCTCGGACATTTCCGGGATCAGTTCCTCCACCACCACGTAGATCATAGCGCCTGCGGCAAAGCTCAGCAGATAGGGCAGGATCGGCAGTACCAGTCCAGCCGCCAGTACAGTCAGTACTGCACCGATCGGCTCTACCACGCCGGAGAGTGTTCCGTACAGGAACGCCTTGCCCTTTCCCATGCCCTCTGCACGCAGAGGCATAGAAATAATAGCACCCTCCGGGAAGTTCTGGATGGCGATGCCCACCGAGAGCGCCAGCGCAGCGGCAGCGGAGATGGACATATTCCCGGATGCCCAGCCGGCGTAGACTACGCCTACTGCCATGCCCCTCTGGAATGTTGTGCAGAGTCACCGCCAGCACCAGCATGGTGGTTTTTTTCAGCT
>ENA-OQED01001085-OQED01001085.1-human-gut-metagenome-genome-assembly--contig:-NODE-1085-length-10362-cov-1.250122_pt1 | contig 10362 bp, 9 predicted proteins | sample MGYA00242790_ERZ504625 | MGnify/ENA primary metagenome ERZ504625 (study PRJEB26092, sample SAMD00036345) | human gut metagenome | host: Homo sapiens | study: EMG produced TPA metagenomics assembly of...
AGTGTATGCAGTAGAGGAAGTAGCTGAAATGTAATACGGGAAACCGAACAGAGCAAAATTAGAATTTGTGGAGCTGATACTTATGAAAGGATTTGAACGGAAAAATCAATTATTTTCTCTTTGTGGATTAAATTGCGGGCTGTGTCCTATGCTTTTAGGAAATTACTGCGGCGGCTGCGGCATGGTAATCAATCATGCAAGATAGCGAAATGCAGTCTTGCACATGGAGAGATAGAATACTGCTATGAGTGCAAACAATATCCATGCGAAAAATATCAACACATTGATAAATATGACTCTTTTATCACGCATAGGCGGCGAAATGCAGATTTAGAAAGAGCGCAGAGCATGGGCATTGAGCAATATAATGCTGAACAGCAGGAAAAAATACAAATTCTTTCCCACTTACTTTCTAACTATAATGACGGGCGCAGGAAAAACTTCTTTTGCGTAGCAGTCAATTTATTGGAACTTTCTGAGTTGCAAGAAGCACTAAAGCAAATACAATCAAATGACGAATTGTCTGCACTACCATTTAAGGCACAATGTTCGTATGTGGTAGAGGTGCTTCAAAAGATTGCCGACAAAAAAAATAATAGAATTGAAACTTATCAAGAAAAATAGTACATTCCTTGTTTGCCGTGAAGATAGCAAAGCCAGCCGAGCCAGTCAACGGCAAGATGAACGACGCATTTCATGCGCCGCCGTTGACAGTCCCGCCCGCCTTTGCTGATAGGCAATCAAGGCGGGAAAGCCTTAAAATGGATTCCCCCCATTTCAATTTTGAGAGGAAAATCCGTCTGCTTTTTCGGGAGTGTGGCTATCCGTTTGGGACACTTTGTCCCATAGTTCGGCGTGGGACGAGAGACGGGGCTTCATATACGCCCTGTCTTCCTGCCGCTTCAAATGCCCTTGCTTTCCCCGACGGCAACGGCATTTTTACGGCAACGCCGACAGAGCGTATAACACACTACACTTTGCAAGCAAAGTCGTGTGCCAAGGGGCAAGCCCCTTTGGAAACCTCGAACAACAAAACAGGCTGAATATCTCGCACTTCCCCGGTGCTTGATACTCAGCCTTTATTTGTTGTCAGCAGCCCGTTTCACGGTCTGCGTGTAGTTCCTTGTAAACTGACCTAAACTCTGTTTGAAGCTATTTTATCACGCCGGAGGTCTCTGGGCAACGAGATATTTTTATTTTTACAAAAGCTTTGCCTTTGGGCCAAACTCGGGTAAAATAGAGGCAGGATTGAAAAAGGAGGCGTTTCAATGCAATTTACGTTTGCACACAATAACCTGAATGTGCGAAATCTTAAAGAGTCGATTGCCTTTTATGAGCAGGCGCTGGGGCTCCGGGAAACGAAGCGGATCGAGGCGACGGATGGAGCTTCCTCATCGTGTTTTTGGGCGACGGGCGCTCGGTTCACAAACTGGAGCTCACCTGGCTGCGGGATCGCAAGGAAAAATATAACCTTGGCGATAATGAATTTCATCTCGCATTTGAAACGGACGATATGGATACAGCCCTGCAACGCCATAGGGAGATGGGCTGCATCTGCTTTGAAAACCCGGAGATGGGAATCTACTTTATCACCGATCCGGACGGCTATTGGATTGAGATTATTCCAGTTGAATCGTAAGGGATGTCCACAAAATACAACTGGTTATAAAGCATCGAAAAGAAAGCGGCCCGGTGGTTTCCGGGCCGCTTTGCTTCAATTAAATTCTGTCAGCGTCCTGCATTGCTGATGTCATTTCCAGCCTCGCTGGCCATGTTGTGCAGAGTTTCGCTTAATTCCGTCAGGCCGTTTTGCACCTTACTGCCAGCCTCACTAAGCTTTTCGCTGGCCTTCGTGGCGCCTTCCGCCAAATGGCTGCTGGCATTCTCCAGAATATTGGCGGAGCTTTCAGCCGCAGCAGGAGTACGGGAAGATTCCGTGATCTTTCCATCATCCTTATCTCCGCAGCCGCCCAAAAACACGCTACAGGTCAACGTTAGCCCGAGAAGAACTGCAATTACCTTTTCATGCATGAAAGACTCCTTTTTATGAAATGCTTTCCTCCCAATTGCCCCGGTATGCCGCCGGTGCAGATGGGATACAGGCGATAGGGTGCCCGAGATTTGTCAGTTTATACGCGCAGGCCCTCAATTAACGGGTCAGCATGCCGCCATCTGCGTAGAGAAGCTGGAGAATATTCGCCTCATTTCCTGTTTTAGCATCGATATAAACGAGAATTTCATCCTCTTTCTGCCCTTTACAGCGAAACTCATAGCAATAGATCTCGCCGCCCGCATCTGTGGGGATAAAAGCAAGCCGAGAGGAAAGCACGGTGAGCTTCGGGCTTAGGCGTTGCTGAGCCTGACCCTTGGTGACCTTTGGCGTGGGGATCGTCCTATCTTTATGGTTCATCAGGTAGCCGCGTGCGTCAATGGACACGATTTCACCATTATCCAGAGCAACGCCAACCTTGATCAAATCTGTATAGCAGATTGCATCCCCCTCCATTTGGGCAAAATTGACTACGCATATGCCGTCATTGAGCGCATAATAGCTATCCTTCATGTTTTCATAGCCCATCTCTTTTAAAAAGGCGGAGGCGCGGGAGATCGCATCTGTGGCATTTAGCGTCGCCTCATCTGCAAATCGGGAATTGAGCATATAGCAAAGGTAGCCGCCCGCCTTGGTAATGCTAATGCTCATCGTGTCATAAAAAAAGCCGTAGGAGGCCATATTGCCATCCTCATCCGAATCCTCCTGTAGGTTGTTAGCGGCAATCCCGCTGAATTTAGAGGCGATCTGGGCCGCTTCCTCACGGGTAATATTGCCCTTTCCATGAAGCATGGCGGGATTTTTTTGATTGATATGGTCAGAGAAGGGGCCGTCATAAATCAGCGTTGGATAATCTGCCAGCGCCTGCTCCGTATCGGCAAAGCTTTTGCTCAGTGAGAGCGCCTGCACACCCTCTCCGCCCTCAGAAAGCGCCGCGCGCGCCTGCTCCAGCTCAAGCGTGCCGTTATCGAGATGCATGCTGACGGTTGCAAGCTGACCGCACAGGGAACGGGAGAGTGCCAACAGCTTTTCGAGCGTTTCCCGCTCGCTGTCTGAGATGGTTCCGCCCTCCGCTACCTTGCGGTTGAGTGCCATCGCATATTCGCCCACCTGAGAGAGGAACCGGTAGGTATTATCCATCTGCAAATCGGAGGTAGGCAGCTGGCTGAGGCTGCTTTTCGCGCCTGTTGCTTCCCGCCATAGGGAAGAAGAGAGCTTTGCGAGCATTGGCGGCGTGTTGGTATAGATCACCTTATTTAAATCGCTTTCAATATGATCCATATATTCCCCGAGCTCCAAAATAGCCCGCTGCTGCGTTTCCTCATAGGCTGTTTTATAATGCCGGGTCTGCGCCGCGCCAATGGAAGCCGTTGCAACCAAAACGACAAATAGCGCAGTTAGGTAGCTTGCCAGGCGAATCCTGCCGCGGCGTGAATGCGTTTGATACATTTGGGAACCAACCCTTTCCGGAATAAAGTGAAAACATCTTTTCGATTGTCCTTATTTTTCACAGGAAACGGCTAGAATATTCCTGCCCTTGCTGCACTGTGCCCAAACGCTGAGAAAACAGCACAAATATTACAAGATGAAAACAGTATTTTCCATTTATAAAGTATACAAAGGATAGCCTCTGTGCTATAATAATGCATACCAAACCTATTTGAAATGCCCCTGATATGGCTTTTCGCCGTTTGGAACCATCAAACGCGGCCTAAGGCGGGGGCCAAAAGAAGGCTGCGGGAGCAATTGAAAAGAAGCAATAGATTGGGAAAGGGGCGCTGGACGATGGCGGACAACTTGTATTATTGGGAAAATCCCGCAATTATTAAGGAGAATAAAGAGGACGCGCATGTGATTGCACTGCCTTACGATAGCTTTGAAGAGGCGCTGAGGCGTGGTGAATCCCCCTATCAAAAAAAAGCTGAACGGCAAGTGGCGTTTTTATTGGCAGATGGGTGTGGAAGGGCTTCCAGAGCAGTTTCAGGCTGAAAATTTTGACGACAGCGGCTGGAATGAAATCGAGGTACCCGGCGTATGGCAGTTGCAAGGTTATGGAAAGCTATTTACCTCTCCTCCAGCTATCCGGATGCGATTGAAACGGCAAAGGATAAAATCCCCGCGATCAATCATGCCAAAAATGAGGTTGGCATTTACCGCAGGACCTTTACCGTTCCCGCTGAATGGAAGGGCAAGCAGATTTTCATTCATTTCGGGGCGGTAAAGTCCGCGTTTTTCCTTTATATCAATGGCAAGCGCGTCGGCTATTCACAGGGCTCCATGACGCCCGCGGAATTCCGAATTACGGATGCGATTCACGCGGGGGAGAACTCTATCACAGCAGAGGTATACCGTTATTCAGACGGCACCTATCTCGAAGATCAGGATATGTGGTTTCTCAGCGGTATTTACCGCGATGTTTACCTCTATGCTGAAAACGATATTTATCTGCGCGATTTTTATGCGCGGGCAGAGCTGGATGAAGCTTGTCAGGACGCAACGCTAAGCGTTTGGACAGGTGTGGCCAATTGGGGCAAAGAGACTGTGGAAGACATTGTGCTGGATGCAGCTCTAGTAGGCGGCACGAAGCTTTCTTTTGAGCCGTTGGAGTTGGTGGCGCTGCCGGGCAATACACGCAGCTTTTTCACGGCTGACATTGAGAAGCCGCTGCAATGGTCTGCGGAAGCACCCAACCTTTATACGTTAGTGCTTACGCTGCGCAAGGGTGATCAGGTGCTTTCCTGTAAAAGCGTTCGGATCGGCTTTAAACGCATCGAGATCAAAGGCGAGCAGCTTTTGGTGAATGGCAGCCCCGTGCTGCTCAAGGGTGTTAACCGCCACGATTTTGATCCGGATCACGGCTGGGCTGTTCCGCGTGAGCGGTATTATGAGGATTTAAACCTTATGAAGCAGGCGAACATCAACGCCATTCGTACCAGCCATTACCCGGACGATCCGTTTTTCTATGAACTTTGTGATGAATACGGATTTTATGTGATGGATGAATGCGATATGGAAACGCATGGTGTGCGCCGCAAGGATGTTCCGGGCAGCAACCCGATGTGGACGCAGGCCGTCGTGGACCGTGCACGCCGCATGGTCATCCGCGATCGCAACCATGCTTGCGTATGCATTTGGTCGCTTGGCAACGAGGCTGGAGACGGAGAAAATTTCAAATATATGAAGCAGGCGATCCTCTACCATGACGATTCTCGCCCGGTGCATTACGAAGGGGATTTCGACCTGACAACATCTGATTTTATCAGCCGGATGTATCCAAATGGCGAGATGATGGAGAAACTCGGCACACGCCAGCCAATTACCGTATCGATGTTTGAAAATATTGCGAACTCCCTTGCCGCGGATAATAAGCCGATCACAGCGGAGATGTACCGAGGAAAACCCGTTGTATTGTGCGAATTTGCGCATGCAATGGAGAATAGCTTGGGCAACTTCCAAGAATTTATGGATGCCTTTGAAAAATATGATAACCTTTGCGGTGGATTTATCTGGGACTTCGTTGATCAAGCGATCCACAAAAAGGAGAACGGCGTAGATAAATGGCTTTATGGCGGCGATTTTGACGAAGGCGCTACGAGCGGGTATTTCTGTGCCAACGGAATTATTGCGGCAGACAGAACGCCCCACCCCTCCTATTATGAAGTAAAAAAGGTTTATCAGCCAATCCATACGGAGGAGCAGAACCTGCTCAGCGGCAAAATCAGGGTGTTGAACAAATTCCTCTTCACCGACCTAAGCGGGTTTTCCTTGGTTTGGACGATACAGGCGGCGGGCAAAACGATTCAGGAAGGGCGAATTAACGAGCTTCACATTCAGCCTGGCGCCTCAGCCGAGCTTGCGCTGCCCTATGATTTAACGGATCTGCCGGCGGCGGAATGCGTTTTAACAGTGTCCTTTATCACAAAAGAGGATACCCCTTGGGCAAAGGCTGGATTTGAAACCGCCTGGGATCAATTTATTTTGAAAAAAGAGGTGGATGCGCGCTCGGTTTGCCAGGGCCCGGCCATTAAATTCAAGCGCAGTGGAAGGTTTATTTATATCAGCGGCGGCCGCTTTAACGTTGTGTTTGAGGACGGCGTGATGACGACGCTCTCCTATGACGGCAAACCATATCTGGTGCAGGGGGGAGGCTTGCGTCCAAACTTCTTCCGCGCGTTGACGGATAATGATATCGGCACCTTTAATTTTGCTCCGCAATTTGCGCCGATAAATCCTTCCAATCAGTGGAAGCTTGCTAATAAATCGCTGCGGACACGCAGCGTAACGGTGACGCAGGGCGTAGGCAATGAGGCCGTTGTCAATGTAAAATGGTTTACGCCCTTTACTCGAAAGGTGGAAACGCAGTATCGTTTCCTGCCGGACGGCACGATCGTGGTGCAGCACACGGCCTCCTCGCTTGCGCTGAACCTGTTGCGGGTGGGCTTACGCATGACTTTACCTACTGGGCTGGATCAGGTGAGCTGGTATGGCCGCGGCTTCCAGGAAACGTATTGCGATCGAAAGACCGGCGCGAAAATTGGGCGGTATGAGGCAAAGGTTGCCGAATTGGAAACGCCCTATATGCGCCCGCAGGAAAACGGCAACCGCGTGGATGTGCGGAGCGTGGAAATCCGCAGGGAGGACGGCTCTGGCCTTTGCTTTAAGGCGCTGGCAGGCTCGGTGTTCGAATTCAGTGCGCACCATTACAGCTTGGAAGCGCTGGAGAAGGCGCGCCACCAGCACGAGCTGGTGCGGGAGGGGAATACCTACCTATATCTGGACGCACGCCAGTGCGGGGTCGGCGGCGATATGCCCGGTATGGCATGCCTGCGCGAGCCCTATATTCTGCATGGCAGCATGCCCTATAGCTTCCGTTTTACCATTTCTCCACTAAATACGAAGTGAGTCGGCATAAAATTGTAACTAATTTTTAAACTCTCCATAAGAAATGTTGAGCGCCCGCACCCGACATGCTACAATAGCGTCAAACAGATCGTAAAGTTTCAAAGCATGAAACTTGGGATGCATTCAAAAAATGCTTGTCGGCGCGAAACGCCACCTGCCTCAGAGCGGTAATTGTATTTTGGGAATCGCAGGAAGGCATGGTAAATAGCAGTAGAGAGAGAGGAATCGAGAAGCAATGGCCACGGAACGCAAACGGGATAAATTCGATGCGATGCGGGAGGATGCAATTGAGCGGATTTTAACTGCTTCTACACAATTGTTTTCCGATTACGGCTATGCAGCCACCACAATTCAGATGATCGCCGACCGCGCCAAGGTGGTTCCCAGCGGGATTTATCACTATTACGCCGGCAAGTCAGATTTACTGAAAGCGGTGGTGGACCGCCTAGTTCAGAAGGTAGAAACCCTCCTTACAGACTCCGGGATCATTTTCGTTGAAAAAGCTCAGATTATCGATTTTTTGGATTTTTGTATCCAGGCGCTCAAGGAGAATATGGCGGATGTCAGATTGCTGGTCATGTTGATCCTGCAAAAGGATATGCCGTCCGACTGTTCGGAAAAGCTGCTGGGGATTGCTCAATTTGTCTGGCGGAAATTGCCTCAATTTGAAATGGATGAAGCGAGCCGCTATGAGTGCCTGCTTCTGATTGAGGATTTGTTTGCTGCGGCAACGCTCTTTGCCGCATCGAGGGATGAGGCTATTTTTAACCGGCAGACAGCTGAAATACGTGCCAATTTTCTGAAGATTTTTTCACGTGATACCGTTTCCAATGAGCCGATGCTTTTATCGGATACGCCGGATGCACGTTGAAGCCTATCACTATTTTCCCTAAAAAATGTAAAAAAGGGACTGTTGCAAGATGAAATATTTTGCAACAGTCCCTTTTTAACGAGAATATGGTCGCTTTCGTCTCCACTCAAATAGATATTGCTGCGCAATCCCTTCATAGCCCTGTATGCAGGCGGGCAACCCCTGTGGATAACATTCCGCCATCACCCGCTTCATCCACACGTCTATGGGAAACGCATCCATCCGGCCGCATCCATAGAGCAGGGCGCATTCCGCAACTTTCGGCCCCACACCCCCGAATCTTTTGCAGGGAGGCTCGAGCCTCCTCCAGCGGCAAGATAGAAAGCGCTTCGAGGCTAACCTCTCCTGTGGCAATTTTCTTCGCTGCATCCAATAAATAACCTGCCCGGAATCCAGCCCGCAGGGGGGCAAGAGCTGAAATATCCAGCACCGCAAGCCGTTCCGGAGACGGAAAGGCAAAGTCTCCACTGCCCAAAGGCTCGCCAAAGGATTCGCATAACCGCCCAATGATCCCCTTGATGCGGGGAATATGGTTGTTTTGAGAGATGATAAACGAGCAGATTGCTTCCCACGGCTCCTGATGCAAAATTCGGATCCCCGGGCAGGCATCAAGCGCTTGACGCATCACAGCATCTGCACGGAAACGCTCGCATAAGGCGCTGTAATCCCGCTTGAGATCAAAATAAGAAAACCAGATTTGATCGAACACTTCCTGGCTACAGGAGAAGAAAATCTGTTCTCCCTCTTGCCAGATGGTCAAAGGCCAGCCAAACGCAACACCGTGAAAGGCGCCGTTTTCCAGACGGCTCCAACGGAATGCCTGGCCACAATCCAATGTGCGGGCGAGATCAAACTGGGGAATTTGAATACACAAAGGCTCCAAAGCGACAGGCATCAGCACTCCTCCTTTCAAACAAGGGGAAATAGACTCCGATTTTTTAATATCCTGTTATGAAAAAACCGCCGGGAACAATCATCCGGCGGTTTTCATCCCTTTTTTAGCGGTAGAGCGGATATTTCTCGCAAATCGCATTCACGCGGGCACGAATTTCATCTGCCTTCGCGTCAAACTCAGTTGCAGCAAGCTTGATGCAATCTGCAATCGTATCCATATCCTCCTCCTGAGGCCCCTTGTGGTAGCCGCCGCTGTGCCAAGGCGCAGGCCGCTTGTCACGAAAGGCTTCTCAGGATCGTTGGGAATCGCATTTTTATTGGCGGTGATATACACATCGTCCAAGCGGTGCTCCAGCTCTTTGCCGGTTACATGCAGGGATCGAAGGTCAACGAGCATGAGGTGGTTATCCGTGCCGCCGGAGACCAGATCAACTCCGCGGGAAAGCAGCCCGTTTGCGAGCGCTTTTGCATTATTAAGGATTGCCTGCTGATAGGCCTTGAATTCCGGCTTGAGCGCTTCGCCGAAACAAACAGCTTTTGCCGCGATAGTATGCATCAGCGGGCCTCCCTGCGTGCCGGGGAAAATGGCCTTATTAATCGCCGGGCCAAACTCCTCCTTTGAGAGAATCATTCCTCCACGCGGGCCGCGCAGGGTTTTGTGTGTTGTCGTCGTAACAACATCGGCATAAGGCACAGGTGAAGGATGCAGCCCTGCTGCCACAAGCCCCGCAATGTGCGCCATATCAACCATCAGGTAAGCGCCCACGCTCTTAGCAATTTGACCAATGCGCTCAAAATCAATGATGCGCGGGTAAGCAGACGCACCGGCGACAATCAGCTTTGGCTTTACTTTTAACGCCTCTTCTGCAAAGGCATCGTAATCAATATAGCCATCCTCATTCACACCATAGGGAACAAAGTTGAAATATTTGCCGGACATATTTACAGGAGAGCCGTGCGTTAAATGGCCCCCGTGCGCTAAATTCATGCCCATGACGGTATCGCCAGGGTTAATCAAAGCAAAATAAACCGCCATATTCGCCTGTGCGCCGGAGTGGGGCTGGACGTTGACGCAATCTGCACCAAACAGCTCTTTTGCGCGCTGAATCGCAATATTTTCAACAATATCAACATATTGGCAACCACCATAATAGCGCTTGCCCGGATATCCCTCTGCATATTTGTTGGTCAGCACACTGCCCATCGCGGCCATCACAGCAGGGGAAACAAAATTTTCAGAGGCGATCAGCTCAATGTTGCGCTGCTGGCGGCCAAGCTCTTTCTGCATCGCCTCGCCAACTTCCGGATCAAAGCGGGAAACAAAGCCGATGGTATCTAGAATCTCATTGTACATAGCGCGTAACGTCCTTCCTTTCACTCGTTCAGATCAAAAAACAATATCGTAATAATTACATACCCAAAGAGATTCTCCCTGCGGCAGGAGAAGCTTCACGCCGACAGGCATTTTTCAATGCCTCCAAGCTTTAAAGAATTTTAAGATCTGTTGGAGACTATCATACCATAGATAAATTTAGAATTCAATGAAAAGATGCACAGGAAGGGGGCACTGCCTCTGCCATAGAACACGTCCAGGAGGAGACGCATCCCCTCTTGTTTAAATCAGGACAATAAGAACGCAAGTGCA
>ENA-OQED01001086-OQED01001086.1-human-gut-metagenome-genome-assembly--contig:-NODE-1086-length-10362-cov-1.153688_pt1 | contig 10362 bp, 9 predicted proteins | sample MGYA00242790_ERZ504625 | MGnify/ENA primary metagenome ERZ504625 (study PRJEB26092, sample SAMD00036345) | human gut metagenome | host: Homo sapiens | study: EMG produced TPA metagenomics assembly of...
TCCAGATTCAGATGGAACCTTGCTTCCCTTACTTGCCAGCGGTGAAAGAAGCAGTTCCTGCGCCTGCTCCCGGTTGAGTACATCTGCCCCCGGATGGGCTTCCCCTGTCACGGTCACAGTTCCATCTTTTACCGTCACGGTCACCGGCTGCCCCTCCAGTACAGCAGACCACGTTCCATCGCTGATGCCCATCGTCTCTGCTTTCATGGTCAGCATTGCCTCGATAACGTCCGCAAACTCAAAAATGCGGTACATCGCGGAACCGCAGCGCTCTTTTGTGAAACTCTCGCAGACTTCCGATAACGCTGCTGCTTTTCCGGTCTCATACACCGGAATGGAAATGAAAAGAGAGTCAAGCGCATTTTCTTTTAAATAAGCGGCAAGTGCAGGAACGAAATCCTGTTCCTCCAACACTTCTGCTTCCACAACCTGGTTTCCGCCGCAAAGTGCCAGATATCCGATCCGCTCACCGTTTTTCCAGATTGCAATTGCCTGCTCGCCGAATGTTTTCAGGCAGGCTTTCACATCCTCTCTTACCACGTAAAGCGGTTTTTCCTCATTCAGCTTCTTTGCAAAGGCTGCCGCCTCTTCGTCCGCTTCGCCGTTTTCCGGAAACAGCGGCGCAAAGGTATAAGCGGAGAGTTCCCCGTTTTTCCAGGTATGGCGCACATTTGCCACATCCAGGTAAAACGTGTATTTTTCACTTCCTGGCGTAAAGCCAAAGTAGGCATACCGCTGTCTCTGACCGTCCAGTGCCAGAAGATCACACGTTCCTTCCAGATCCGTAATCCAGTCGCCAAGAAGACGCTTCATGTGGCCTTCGCCCCTTGCCTTTGGATGCACGGAAACGCTTCCCACATATCCTGCGCGGAGCAGCTTACCCCCTGCCGCCATTTGCTGCGGAAGCACCGCAATCTCGGCCCGGAGTCTGCCGTTTTCCGCAACAGCGACGCGGTGGATCCGTGCCATTTTCGGTCCCGCCTGATAAACCCTTGGAATTAACTGCTCAAAGTCGTGCGGACGGTGTGCCGTGCTGAACACGTAGTTTGCAAGTTCGATGCAGTCCTCCCACTCTTCCGGCTTTGCAAGTCTGTACTCTGTCATAATGTAAAAACCTCCTGATCCTAAAAACCCTTTTGTTTTTGCTCTTCTTTTTCTCTATCCTAACGGATTTTTGTCCTTTTGTCACGAAAATTCCGAACAAATTGCAATATTTTTGCTATATCTGGTAAAAAAAAGAAACGCGCCCGGAAATTTTCATTCCAGGCGCGTTTCCCTTTTCTCAACGTTTCCTGTTTTACTGGATTCCTTTTACGGTGTAATCCTGTGCCTCTACGGCTGTTTTCAGCACATCGTCTGATACCGGAGCTGTCAGTGTTACAACGGCTGTTCCTTTTTCATGGCTTACTTCTGCGGATGCAACACCCTCGATTGCCTCAAGTGTTTTCTTCACTCTTGCCTCGCAGTGGCCGCACATCATGCCCTCGATTGTCATGGTTTTTACCATTCCCTGTTCTGTTGTCATGTTCAGATCCTCCTTTGGAATTTCGTTTTTGATTCTTTTATCTTTTGACGCGTCGTGCATCCGAAACAGATTCAGACGCAGGGCGTTTGTCACAACGCAGAAGCTCGAAAGGCTCATCGCCGCCGCACCGAACATCGGGTTCAGCTTCCATCCGAACAGCGGGATCCATACGCCCGCAGCCAGCGGAATACCGATGATATTGTAAATGAGGCCCAGAACAAATTCTCGTGAATGTTCCTGAGGGTCGCACGGCTTAAGCGGATCGCTGCCGGTACATCGGAGAGGCGGCTCTTCATCAGGACAACGTCTGCCGCATCGATCGCGATATCGGTTCCTGCTCCGATGGCAATACCGATATCCGCACTGGTCAGAGCCGGTGCATCGTTGATGCCGTCTCCTACCATCGCTACTTTTCCTTTTTCTTTCAGGCGGCTGATGACCGCTTCTTTTCCATCCGGCAGAACGCCTGCGATGACTTCGTCCACACCTGCCTGTGCGCCGATGGCACGCGCGGTGCGCTCATTGTCTCCGGTCAGCATCACGACACGGATTCCCATATTCTGCAGCTCTTTCACCGCACGCGGGCTGTCCTCTTTGATGACATCCGCAACCGCGATCATACCGAGCATCTTTCCATCTTCACTGAAGAACAGCGGTGTCTTTCCTTCTTCGGAAAGTTTTGCTGCCTGCTCTTCCATCTGTTTCGAGAGAACCGCTTTTTTCGTAATCAGTGCGCGGTTGCCTCCGCAGAGCTCTTTTCCGTTCCGTTTTGCCACAAGGCCGTTTCCAGGAAGCGCAGAGAAATCACTGACTTCTTCGCGGGCCAGGCCTTTTTCCTCTGCAAGTGCAAGAATCGCACGGGCCAGCGGATGCTCACTTTTCTGCTCCAGTGCAAAGGCACCTTTTAAAAGCTCCTCCTCACTTACACCGTCCGCCGGGACAAGATCGGTTACCTGCGGCTCTCCGCTTGTGATGGTTCCAGTCTTATCGAGTGCAACGATCTGTGTTTTTCCTGTCTCCTCGAGAGAAACTGCGGTTTTGAACATCGTTCCGTGTTTTGCTCCCATTCCGTTTCCGACCATGATCGCAACCGGTGTTGCAAGGCCGAGCGCACACGGGCAGCTGATAACGAGAACGGAAATACCTCTTGCAAGAGCAAAGCCGACGCTCTCTCCTGCAAACAGCCAGATCACAATCGTAGCAAGTGCAATGCAGATAACGGCCGGCACAAAAATACCGGAAACTTTATCGGCCACTTTGGCGATCGGCGCTTTTGTCGCTGCCGCATCGCTGACCATCTGAATGATCTGGGAGAGTGTTGTGTCTTCTCCGACTCTCGTCGCCTCACAGGTCAGGAAACCGGACTGGTTTAAGGTCGCCGCCGATACGCGGTCGCCGGCCTCTTTATCCACCGGAATACTCTCGCCAGTCAGCGCGGATTCGTTGACGGCACTCGTTCCCTCCAGGACAACGCCGTCCACCGGAATATTTTCGCCCGGGCGGACGATGAAATGATCGCCCTTTTTCACCTGATCAATGCCGACTTCCACTTCTTTTCCGTCTCTTAAGAGAACGGCGGTCTTCGGAGCCAGCTTCATCAGACTCTTTAACGCATCGGTCGTTTTTCCTTTGGAAATCGACTCCAGCATTTTTCCGACGGTAATCAGGGTCAGAATCATGGCTGCGGACTCGAAGTAAAATTCATGCATATAGCTCATGACTGCATCCATGTCCCCCTGTACCTGCGCTCCCGTCATGGCAAACAGGGCGTAGACGCTGTATACAAACGATGCGGTAGAACCAAGCGCTACCAGTGTGTCCATGTTCGGTGCTTTATGCCAGAGGCTCTTGAAACCGCTGATAAAGAATTTCTGGTTGATGACCATGACCGCAATGGTAAGCAGGAGCTGTACCAGTCCCATTGCGATGTGGTTTCCTTCAAAGAATTTCGGCAGCGGCCATCCCCACATCATATGGCCCATGGAGAAATACATGAGCGGAATCAAAAGAAGAACGGAGCTCACCAGACGGCGTTTCATGACCGGTGTTTCCTTGTCTTTCAGCATCTCTTCGTATTCTGCTGTGGAAGCCGACTGTGATGTGCTTCCCTTCTCGCCTTTTTTCGACGCACCGTAGCCTGCATTTTCCACGGCGGCAATAATCTCTGCAGGGGAGGCCGTTCCCTCCACGCCCATGGAATTTGTCAGAAGGCTGACTGCGCAGGATGTGACACCGGGTACCTTTGACACGGCTTTTTCGACACGGGTCTGGCAGGCGGCGCAGCTCATACCGGTTACATTGTACTGTTCCATCGTATTTCTTCCTTTCTGTAGTTCTGGATTTTCTTTTTCGCATACCCCAATGGGGTATCTTATTTTCTTCTACACTATATACCCTGTCCAGGTATTTTGCAAGTGTTTTTTCAAAAAACTTCCACTTCTCTTCTGCCATCCCCCGCACAATCCGGCCGGACCATCCTCAGAAATCCCTTGACAACCCGGCGCATGTATTTTATATTGAAGCAATCATGGATGATTTTTTCTTCTTCATCCTTCGGAGGTTTTTATGATCACATATGATTATTATCGCATTTTTTACTTCGTAGCACAATATCACAGCTTTACAAAAGCCGCGGAAATTCTGAAAAACAACCAGCCCAACATCACACGGTGCATGAACAATCTGGAAAGTGAGCTTGGCTGCAAACTTTTTATCCGTTCCCACCAGGGTGTCACACTGACAGCGGAGGGCGAAAAGGTGTATGAGCGTGTGGCCGTTGCCTACGAACAGCTCCGCACGGTTGAGGAGGAGCTGGCTCTTGAGCGGTCTCTTGAGAGCGGCCTTATCACAATCGGTGCGAGTGAGACGGCACTTCGTCTGATGCTGCTCTCCCGCCTGGAGCACTTCCACACCCGCTATCCGCACGTCCGCCTGCGCATCTCCAACCACTCGACGCCGCAGGCCATCCAGGCGCTCGAAAACGGTCTGGTCGACTTCGCAGTCGTCACAAGCCCGGTGGAAATCCGCAAACCGCTGCACAAGATCCCGATTTTCCCATTCCAGGAAATTCTGATCGGCGGATCGAAATATGCATCCCTTTCCGCAGAGCCGCATCATCTCGGCGAATTGTCAGAATATCCCTTTTATCTCGCTTGCCAAAAGACACCGGCACGCGGGAGCTGTACGCCGAGTACTTTCTGAATCACAACCTCGCCTTCCCACCCCGATATGGAGGCGGCGACAACGGATCAGATTCTTCCTATGGTCGAGTATAACCTCGGCATCGGATTTTATCCGGAGGAGCTGGCACGCGATGCCTTAAAGAGCCGTACCGTCTGTCGGATTCCGCTCATCGAGGAGGCCCCCAAACGTGAAATCTGTCTTATCATCAACCCGCGGCAGCACCAGAACGCGGCGGCAAAAGAGCTGATCGAGGAGCTTCTGGAACGCGTATAAGATTTTATGAACTTTTGTTTGAAACAGAAAAAGACCCTGTCTACCGGCGGACGGAACATCGCTGCTCCATCCTTCCCGTATACAGGGTCTCTTTTTTATTTATGCCTGCTGTCCGGCAATCTGCTCTTTTTTATGCGGCATGGCAAATACCATCGCCGTGTAGGAAAGCATTGCGCCTGTGATGTAGAAGAACATCAGAAATCCGCTCCGGTTCAGCACAGCGATGCGGACAATTCCAATCCAGAAACCGACGTTGGACGCCAGGGAGAACACACGCGCAAACATCATGTTTTTCTCCTCACCCTTTGCCAGGCGGACGATCAGCAGCAGCATGGCCGCTGAAAAGAATAGTGTCATACAGCACTCCAGAAATACTTCCATTTTTTCAGCCTTCTTTCTTCACTCTCTCTTATTTCTCAGCGGTACTTTTCCAGTGACATCAGAAGGAAGCTCACCAGAAGAAGTCCGCAGGAAATCCAGATTACATGGATTCCATACAGCATGGAGAACACGCCTCCGATTCCGGCGCCGATGGCGAAAGCCAGAATCACGCCGAAATAGTATCCGGCCTGACGGAGCTGTTCTTTTTTTCTTATCCCGCATATACATAGACAGCGCTGCGGTTCCGCTTCGCAGGTTTCCGATGCACATGGTGCTTGCATACGAATAACCGCCGACCTTGCGGAAGGTCTGTACCTGAATCGCGCACGCAAACGATACAAGCATCGCCGCGAGCATATTATAAGAAGACGGAATAAATCCGACGATCGCAAGGATCACAATTTCCGCCGCGAGAAGTACCTGCCGCCAGTGCAGCCTCTTTGCATACCGGTAATGCTCCTGGAAATTTTCTGCCAGAAATACACCCATCGCAAAAAAGAGGATCGGGAAGAGATACCGAAGACCTGCCGTAAAGTTTCCTTCCAGAAAGTTCTGGCTCATCAGCACAACGTTTCCCGTCTGGGCATTTGAGAATACTTCATCTCTGCAATTGTACGTGTAGGCATCCTGAAAACCGCCGGACAGCGCCAGAAACATACTGTTGATAAATGCTTCCGACATCTGATTTTCCGAGAGCAGGCGTCCTACAAGGCTTGCTTTCTTTTCCATAAATTTTCCCTTTCTTTCAACAGACGGCCCGGCTTTTTGGTGCCTGCCGTTTTGCTTCCCTTATTATAACCGCCCGCTTTTTGAGATGGAAAAACGGATATCGTATTATGCTCATATATTTTTCATATGACTATATTGATTTAAAATCATTTTAATATGATACACCGTAAAAAAAGGAGAAATTTTGTCACTTTGCACAAACAAAATTTCTCCCTTTTTGTAAATTGTCTTTATTGTTCTAAAATTTTCTTACTTTCTTCCTCTCTGTTTCTCACTCTGCTCGCGGTGGTACTGCAGCGTGTAGAGCTGGTAATATCTTCCCTGCGCTGCTAAAAGCTCCTGATGCGTTCCATGCTCCACGATTTTTCCGTGGGACAGTACGATAATCTCATCCGCATGCTGGATCGTCGAAAGACGGTGCGCTACGATCAGCATCGTTCCGATGTTCTTCATCTTTTCCATGGAATCCTGGATCAGAAGCTCTGTTTCGGTGTCGATGTTCGCCGTCGCCTCGTCAAGGATCATGACCGAAGGCTTATGGATGATGGTACGCGCAAACGAGAGAAGCTGGCGCTGTCCGGCGGAGAAGTTGTTTCCTCTCTCCCGCACCGGCTCGTCGAGGCCGTGATCCAGCTTGTTGATAAACTGGTCAGCATTCACGTAATGGCAGACGTCCATGATCTCCTCATCGGAAATCCCCTCCTCACGGAGAATAATGTTGCTACGGATCGTTCCCGAGAACAGGAAGACATCCTGCAGCATCTGGCCGAATTTTTTCCGCAGGGAATCAATCTTGATCTTTCGGATGTCGATGCCGTCGATCAGAATCTCACCCTTCTGGAACTCGTAGTTCCGGCAGATCAGGGAAAGAATCGTCGATTTTCCGGAACCGGTGGAACCCACAAATGCGATTGTCTCTTTCGGGTTGACGTGGAACGAAACGCCTTTTAACACCCACTCGCCCGGGATATAGGAAAACCATACGTCGCGGAACTCAATTTCGCCCCTGATGCCGGTAAGTTCGATCGCATCCGGCGCATCCTGCATTTTGGGCTCAAGATCCAGAATCGAGAATACTTTCTCGGCGGATGCAAATGCGGACTGCAGCCAGTTGAACTGCTCCGCCAGGTTCTGGATCGGGTTGAAGAATTTTGAAATATACATGTAAAAGCTGACGATCATACCGCTGGTAAGCGTCTGGCCGAGGAACGACGTTCCCTCCAGATAGCCCTTGCCGCCTAAATACAAAAGGCAGAGCACGGAGCTGATATACAGCATGTAGACGAGCGGACGGAAAATACCAAACACGAAAATCTGCTCCTGCTGTGCGCGGCCGAGTGCGTTGCTCTTGTCGGTAAACTCGCGCATCTTGGCATCCTCGCGGTTGAAGATCTGTGTGATTTTCATACCGGAAAGGTTCTCCGACAGATACGTGTTGATGTCCGTAGTACAGTCCTTTACTTTCCGGTGTGCTCTTCGCGAGAATTTGCGGAAAATAATCGAGAACAGCATGATAAACGGCACGAAGCAGAGCACCATCAGCGTCAGCTCATAGTTCAGAAACAGCATCGCAATCAGAATACCGATGATCACGAAGAAGTTCTTCAGAAGATTGACCAGAAGGTTGGTGAACATCAGCGAAATCGCGTTCGTATCGTTTGTCGTTCTCGTGACAAGCTTTCCGACCGGAATCTCATTTAACTGCTCGTGGGAAAGGCGCTCGATGTGGACGAACAGATCCTCCCTCATATTGGAAATGATTTTCTGACCCGTCTTCTGCAGAATCACGGCCTGGAAATACGTGCACGCCATCGAGACAAGAAGGATTGCCGCATAGCCCGCTACCCACAGAAACAGGGTATTCAGCGCGAATTTCCAACGACGAGCTCCTCAATTTTGCCGACGATCAGCGGCGAAATGATATCGTACGCGATCGAAAACAGCATCAGAAAACCAACAACGATAAACTGGCGGTAAAACGGCTTTGCGTAATCCATCAGACGCTGCATGATTTCACTGTCTTTCATGTTCCGCTCAAAGCCGGTTTCTTTTTCTCCATCTTCACTACAAACGCGGCCACAATCAGCAGGGTGGAAATCACGCCGATGATCGCGCCGACCCAGAGAATCGGATAATAATTGTGCATTTCTACTCCTCCCCCGCTTCCTCTTCAAGTTTCTGCAGATCGACCATCTTGCGGTACGCCGTGCAGGTCCGGTACAGATCCTCGTGTTTTCCGACTGCATGAACTTCTCCGTCCTCGACGAACACGATCTTGTCCATCTGCTCCACCGTTGAAATCCGGTGTGCGATCAGAATTGTCGTCAGTCCCTCACGTTTTTTGAGATTGTCGAGAATCGTGCGCTCTGTTTTGGTATCGACCGCAGAGACGGAATCGTCGAGAATCAGAATCGGTGCGTGTTTCATCAGCGCACGCGCAATCGAGATTCGCTGCTTCTGTCCGCCGGAAACCGTCACACCGCGCTCGCCAAGAACGGTGCGGTAGCCCTCTTTGAACTCTGCGATATTGTCATGGACATCGGACATCATCGCCGCATCCTCAATGGCCTCCTGGTTTTCGTCATCAAAGGCGAAGGAAATATTGCCGGAAATCGTGTCGGAGAACAGGAAGTTGTCCTGCGGCACGTAGGCACAGCCCTCACGCACGGTGTGGATGGAAACGGTGTTGACATCGTGGTCATCAATGAACAGCGTTCCGTCCGGCACGTTGTAGGTGCGGAGCAGCAGATCGACGATGGTCGTTTTTCCGGAACCGGTCTTTCCGACGATGCCGACACTCTCGCCCGGCTCAATGGTAAACGATACGTTTTTCAGCACATCGTACTCCCCGTCCGGATAGCGGAAGGTCAGATTGCGGAACTCGATTTTTCCATGGATGGACGGCAGATCCTGCACACCGCCGCGGTCCTTCACATCGACTTTTGCGTCAAGCAGTTCCGTAATACGGTTTAAGGACGCTTTTCCACGGGATGTCTTCTCGATCAGCATGGAGACCGCCATGATCGGCCATACAACGGCCGAGAAATAGCCGATATACTCGACAAGCTGGCCGGCGTCGAAGCTTCCGCAGTAAACGAGATAGCCGCCGTAGCCTAAGATTACACAGATGACGGACTCGACGAACAGCGTTACCATAATGTTCAGCAGTGTGGAAATTTTGGTATATTCTACGTTGATGTCCTCGTTCTCGCGGTTCAGTCTACGGAACATCATCAGCTCTTTCGTCTCTTTGACGAATGCTTGATGACAGCAAGACCGGAATAGTTTTCCTGCGCGAAATCGGACAGCTCGGAAAAGGCTGCCTGGCGCTCTTCCCACTTTTTCATCAGGTATTTGCCGAGCGTTGTGCCGGCGGCCATCAGAAATGCCATCGGGATCATGGAAAGGCCGGTCAGGAAATGGTTCATGCGCCACATTTTGATCACGGCAAGCAGGCCTAAAAACAGCGCATCGCAGAACATCAGAATACCGTCGCCGAAGCACTCCTGCACGGTATCGAGATCGTTCGTGTAAAGACTCATCAGGTTTCCGACTTTGTTGACCTGATAATACTCCTGGGACAGCTCCTTGCTGTGCGCGAACATGCAGGTACGAAGATCGGTCACCACGCGGATCGCGGAGCCGAAAAAGCAGACTCGCCACAGGAAACGGCCGACTACCATGACGATAATGGTAATAATCATGGGCCGGCAGACCTGATCCAGCAGAAATTCCATATCAAACACCGCCGCCTGGCCGTTGACCAGAACAGGGTCGCCGTTCATGCCGTTGATGACCATGCGGTACAGCTCCGGTATGAAAAGCTGGAAATAATCTACGAGAATCAGCGCTGCAAGACCGAGAATCAGAATGGGCGCATTCTTCAGGTAGTATTTGTTAATGTACTTTCCAAATATCATATATTTTCTCCCTCTTTTTGTTTTTGCCATTGTCTGCTATGATCTTTCTGACCATAACAGTCCTTCCCTTTTCCAAAGCGTTTTCGCCCCGGAATGCCTCCTTTCTTCTCCTGCATTTCACAGCTCCGATGCAATTTTAACAGAGATAAACAGAAGGAACTGGACTTTGAAAAATCCAATTCCTCTGTTCCAATTCACATTCCTGCTCCAAAAGCGTTCCGCTTCTTCTTTGCAGGACACCGTTGTCCTGTGAATGTTTGTTCTATTTTTTAGTATACGGTTCTTTTTCTCTCCCGTCAAGCATTTCACGCGTTTTCTGTTTTCTTTTTATTTTTGTCGTTTCGTCTTTTC
>ENA-OQED01001088-OQED01001088.1-human-gut-metagenome-genome-assembly--contig:-NODE-1088-length-10351-cov-1.176056_pt1 | contig 10351 bp, 14 predicted proteins | sample MGYA00242790_ERZ504625 | MGnify/ENA primary metagenome ERZ504625 (study PRJEB26092, sample SAMD00036345) | human gut metagenome | host: Homo sapiens | study: EMG produced TPA metagenomics assembly of...
TATTGTTTAACATTTTTCTTCGTCTTTTCATACTCCCGGATCTTATCATTGAGCATCTGATTATACAGAAAACGACAACAGCCAAATGTTTTGCCAAGAAGTATCTTCTGTTCTTCTGTCGGATAAATTCGGAAACGATATGCTATGTTCAATACTTTTTCACTCCCTGGCTTTCAATGTATTGACGGATTACTTCTACCGGAGCACCTCCAGCTGTCAGTAGGCAGAAACTCTGACTCCAAAAGGCTTCTTTCTTGCTCTTTCTGAAATTGGATTGTCAATGACTTTTCTTCGATATTTCACTACCATGATCAGATGATAATACATTAGATATACTGAATGCGCATTATGATCTGTTTTTTTCTCTAACAATTTATGTTTTCGACTGACTCTATAATACCACGAATCGCATTGTCGAACAAGTGTTCTTTTTGTTTTTTTGCAATTCATCTCCCACCTGCAGAGGAAGGAGAATTCTTGCTATATTATGTTAAACGCATTAAACAGCACTTCTCCTCTTTTTTCTTGCCAAAAAAACTCTCACACAACCCCCCCACAATCAATCCACCAACGATCATCACCCAAAGCCACATCTGTTCCTCCATCGGTAATGTTCTCCATTCATCTTTACGTAAAAAGAACCATAACATATAACACAGGAAATAAATCACTGAAAACACCCCTTCGATCCAGGGATTCGAATATCTCAGCTTCCTTTCCGGGATTTTCTTATCCAGGTAATATGCAGCAAAGAACAGTGCACCCCATACAGCCCAGCATATAATATTCACACACATAGGTCCGTGTGAAAAAAGAGGAACCTGCAATACCGCAACCGCTGCAATTCCTAATATATATATGATCATCTGAATTTTATACAATAACGGCTCATCCAGCGATGCAATCCAGGCTTTTTCTGTCTCTTCCTGATAGTGTTCCGGTTCAATCCTTTTTCCAAGCATGAATTCACCGACACTGATATCCAGTATCTGACACAGTGGCTCGATCAGACTGATGTCCGGGAATGATTTTCCATTCTCCCATTTTGACACAGCTCTGTCTGTCACGCCCAGTTCTTCTCCCAGCTGCTTCTGCGTCAGATTTTTTTCCTTCCTGCATGTCGATATAAACCTTCCAAGTTCTAATGGTTCAACCATATGCGTCACCTCCTGTCGGCTTTATTATGCCATATTTCTCCCAGAAAAGCACTCCACTTATGGTTGAACGCCTCTAAATGCCGCTAATTCTCACTAATTCTTATGAAAATGGAATCAGATATCACTGAAGCGGCATCTGCGGATTCACCCATAATACTTTCACCGCATTTTCATCTGCCGGATCATCCTCTTCTTTCTCCAATGATTCCTTCACAAATTTTTCGACCCTCGCCGGAGCCTTTTTAACTTCATCATTTTCCTGCCACAGGATCTTTTTCTCACCGGATCTTCCGACATAGTCAAATTCCGATGCCTTTGTTCCGTTATCTGTGATAATCTGTCCATCTTCAAACGGAATGACATATGCAACCTCTTTGGACGTAATATACATCACTCTTGCAAATGGATTTATACTCGAATCCATAGATACTTCATATGTGACAGAGTTCTTCGGTTCGCGTACAGCGCCAACTGCAATCTTTACCTGCTACCGTATTTGTATCTGTGTCTATATCTGTCTGAGGATAAGACAGTCCTGTGGTTCTGCGTTTGCTCTTTACATGTACATACAGTCTGCCATTCTTTAACTGATACACCTCTTCTACCTTTATATCTTCTGCCGCAATCCTTGATAAATGATAAGACTGAAAGGCATCCGAATATAGAGCCACGGTCAGCATTATACAGATCAGGAAAACAACTCCGCACGCCATAACGATTCTTCTGTTTAATTTTCTTGATACTTTTTCAGAAAACTCCCGGAACCCTTTCCACTCCTCGTCTGTGCCTTCTATTTTATCTGTTTCTATCGGAATCTCACCTTCCATTTTTTTCAGATATGTTCTGCACGATTCACATTCTTTTATATGTTCTTCTATTGCATTTCTGCTCTTTTCACTGCATATATCATCCTGATATAACGGCAGCAGGTCTCTTATGATCTCACATGGAATCTTTGCCATTATGTACTCCTCCTTTCCAGAATGTCCTGTATCTTCACCCGGGCCCTGTGATAGGTAACTCTCGCCCATGTCTCCTGTTTTCCAAATATCTGTGCAATCTCTTTATAATTTAATTCGCCAAGTACCTTTAGTGTAAATACCTCTTTATAAGGTTCGTCCAGATAATGAAGGATCTGATAAACCGTCATGGCTTCGTCCTTCCGAAGCATACGTTGTTCGGGTCCATCCGTTTTTCCGTCACTGTATGCCTGTTCTGTCAGTTCCTGATCTGTACGGTGTTTTTTTCTAGTATAAGAAATGTATTCATTCCTGGCAATCTGACACAGCCAGGATTTGATGCTGCATTTTCCCTGAAAATGCTTTACTCCTTTTAGTGCTTTGAAAAATGTCTCCTGTGTGATCTCTTCTGCAATGTGCGGATCCTTACTCATTGCGAGAACGAAATAATACACATCCTGAAAATAGGTTTTATAAATCTCTTCCAACTCAAGCTTCAAGTACCTGTCACCTCCCTTCTGTTATCTATTAGACGCATGAATTCCATTTTTGTTACAGCCTTTTACATTTATTTTAGAATAATCTGCAAAATATGTCTTGCATCCTTTGATATAAAAAACTCCCTGAGCCCCAAAGACTCCGGGAGTTTTATATCTTTATATGTTCGAAAAAGCTCACTCTGCCGTAACCGCCATCGTCCTGTGGATCTTCTTCCTTACAAACCAGAAGCAGATCACCTGCATGATGATTGTTGCAATCCAGGATACCGGATAAGACAGAAACAAGAAAGTCAGTGATCTGTGTGAAGGGAACAGTCCATAGATCCAGATAATCCGGACTCCGACCGTACCGATGATAGAAAGGATCATCGGTACCGTGGAATATCCCATTCCTCTCAGTGCTCCCGGGAACAGATCCATCAGACCGCACAGGAAATAGGTAACGGTTGTATAAGAAAAGATCTCCATACCGTATTTGATAACATCTGCCTGATTACTGTAAATATGCAGAAGTTCCGGTCCGAATATGTACACACTGCTTCCGAGGATCAAAGTTACCACAACTGAAAGGATCATACAGTCGATCAGAACCCTGTCCATACGTTTTAATTTCTTCACTCCGTAGTTCTGGCTTGTGAAGCTCATACAGGCCTGTGTGAAGGAGTTCACCGACACATATAAGAATCCGAAAATATTATTCGATGCCGTATATCCTGCCATTGCGATCGATCCAAAAGAATTGACCGATGACTGCAGCATCGCATTTGAAATATTGATTACCGTGCTCTGGATTCCCGCCGGAACCCCGACTTCAAAAATCTGCTTCAGATACACGGATCTGATCCGAAGCTTTGCAAGGTGAAGCTGATAGCTGCTCTCTGTGTGATGCAGGCACCGGAGTACCAGGATACAGGATACCAGCTGGGATATAACGGTCGCAATCCCGACGCCTGCTACATCCAGATGAAAACCGATGACCAGGAACAGATTCAATACTGCATTAATCACTCCGGATACGATCAGGAAGATCAACGGACGTTTGGTATCCCCCACTGCCCTTAATATGGCTGCTCCATAGTTATACATCATAAAAAATGGCATACCGCAGAAATAAATCCGCATATAAAGTGTGGATTTGGCAATTACATCATCCGGTGTCCCCATAATTTCCAGTGCGCCTCTGGCAAAGACCACTCCGATCACCGCCATCGCCACTCCGCTTACCAGAGCAAGTGCAATAGCCGTATGTGCCGTCTCCGACATTTCTTTTGTTTTTCCGGCCGCATAATATCTCGCTGCAAGTACATTTGCTCCCAATGAGATTCCGATGAAAAGATTGGTAAACACATTGATCAGTGCGGTAGTGGAGCCTACTGCCGCCAGCGCCTCACTTCCGCTGAAACGTCCCACTACCACGATATCCACTGCATTGAACATCAGCTGCAGGATACCGGACAGCATCAGCGGCAGTGAAAACGAAATCAGCTTGTCCATGATCGACCCATTACACATATCGATCTCATACTTGTTTTTTTCACGATTTCATCCCCCATGTTCATACTTACATAAGAATATTATAGCACCTTTCATCGGAAAGCTACAATGAAATATTTTTATGGAGAATATGCAGCGGCTGCATAAAATACGCAGCCGCACAGTAACGTGTGTTTATCATTTCACTATCTTTCCAGGAGTCCTGCATCACGAAGGTTTGCAAGAAGTGCATTAAAATCCTCCACAATATCATCTACCGTTGTTGCATTTCCAACAGCAGCTGCCGGGGTTACTGTTCCGGCAGGGCCGGTGGCTCCTGTTGCTCCCGTCGGACCGATGACTCCCGCTGGACCCGTTGCTCCAGCCGGGCCCGTGGCTCCCGTATATCCCTGTATTCCCGGTTCCCCCTGCGGTCCCTGAGGACCCATAGGACCCGGAACTCCCGGACAGCCTCTGGGACCGGTTGGTCCTGTAGGTCCCACAGGGCCTGGGCAGCCTCTTGCTCCACATCTGTCACATCCACAGGAACTATGATTTCCATAACAGGACATACAGGACAAATCCTCATGACTGTCCTGCTGCATTTCCATTTCCTTACGTTTTCGATGCCTGAACAGCATTCTTCGATCACCTCATAGGAAAATAACTTTCCCTACAGTATATGACAACAGCTTTTACCTGTGCATAGGATCCCCGCAAGCCTGTACCCTGCCAGGAAAATATAATAAATATGTCTTTCATTTTATGACAGACCATATTTTTCCCGGAAATATTTCTGGTCATACAATACTCCCGGATCTTCCGGCTTCAGTTCCATCGCTTTCTTATGAAAAAAGAATGCCTGCTCCGGGCATCCCATTTTATCATAACAAACGCAAAGCTGCATATATGGCACAAATCCATGACACTCAGCCATAAAAAATCCACCCTTTTTCTTATCTGAAGGCACAGTGAGCGCCTGCCCGTACCAGTAGGCAGCCTGTCTGGGAAGCTCTCTTTCCAGAAAAATCTTTCCGACCTCACAACAGATTTCCGCCCTCGGCACATCCATAGTCAGGCTGTACAGAAAAGCTTCCAGTGCGTACTTTTTTTCTCCCATTTTCCGGTAACACTGTCCAAGTACAAAACAGGCATCGATCTTATTTTCCAGCCATCCGGGCGGATTTTTCAGGAACTCCACCAACACAGCCTCTGTCTCCGGATAACGCTGATGATAATACAGTTCTCTCCCATAATAAAGCTGATGTCTGGGTTCCAGCGTTTCTCCTCCTGCCAGCATTTTTTCATAAATGCGAAGATTACGGTCCGGATCACCTTTTCCACATTTCCGGTGCCGGATCACCACATCTGAATAAATGATATTTCCCTCCGGAATCACAGTTTCATGAACTGCCCCATTCCATCTGAAATTTCTGGATGTTTTCATTATCCGCTCCCGAAAATAAGAAAATGTTGTTCTCCCGCTCTGGTCAAACCCTGCCGCATATTCCATCATTACAACATCTGTTCCGGGATCCAGAGTTTCTTTAAGACTCTTCAGTTTTTCCAGATTTTCTTCATCCAGGACATCATCCGCATCCAGCCACATCCAATAATCGGTGCGGACTTTTTCCAGAAGGAAATTACGCGGAGCAGAAAAATCGTCACACCAGGAAAAATCAAACACCTGCGACGTATACTGCTCCGCAATCTCTTTTGTTCTGTCTGAAGAACCGGTATCTGCGATCAGGATCGCATCCATCACCTGAGAAACCGGCTTTAAAATTCTCTCAAGAACTGCTTCTTCATTTTTTACGATCATACATAGACTGAGGGAAATCATATTTCAGGATCCTTCGGATTTTTATAATATTTATGCCGTTCCCGTCAGTCCTATGCCTTCTGTCAGTGTACAGCTTCTGCTTTCGGATAAAGCTGAGCTCATCCTCATATCACCAACTGTGGTATATCCTCTATATGTTCTGCAAGACGATCTGCTCCGTTCAGCTCCCCGCTCTCACCATATCCATACAGGCATCCTATAAATGGGCTTTTGCAGGCTCTGGCACATTCCAGATCCTGCCTCCTGTCTCCGACCACCAGATAAGGGCCTGTATATTCCCGGATGATTTCCTGCACAATTTCTGTCTTTGGACGGAATCCATACGATTCGCAGTCATAAAAATGATCGAACCATCGTTCCATCCCAAATTCCTTCCAGTGCGCCTCACGATAGGAAGCTTTACAGTTACTTAAGATCACAAGATGATATCCCCGGTTCTTCAAGGCTGTAAGCATCTCCTCTGCTCCCGGATACCACACTGCCTTATGCTTCCTGATCTGTCTGACCATCAGTTCTCCTACCATCCTGCTCGCCTGCTCTTTATAGCTCTGATCCAGCTCCGGCAAAAATGTATTCCACATCTCCTTACTGTTAAATCCCAGCCAGCCGGCAATTTCCGCCGAGCCTATCTCCCGTTCTTCTGCAGCCTTCTGTTCTGTCAGCCACTGATAGGTTTCACGAAATGCCGGTTCATAGATTCCAATGGTATGATGGATCGTTCCATCATAATCGAATATGATTGTTTTTGTCATCATTTATTTCCCTATCTATTAGAGCTGCTTCATCAGATTGACCATCTCGATCGCAGATAACGCACAATCATAGCCTTTATTACCTGCTTTGCTTCCTGCTCGCGCAATAGCCTGCTCGATATTCTCAGTCGTGATCACTCCGAATAAGACCGGGATCCCTGTTGCAAGTTCAACCTGTGCGATCCCCTTGGCAGATTCATTGCACACCAGATCATAATGTGAAGTATCTCCACGAATGACAGCTCCCACGCAGATAACTGCATCATATTTTCCTGACTGTGCCATTTTCTGTGCTGTAAGCGGGATCTCAAATGCTCCCGGCACCCATGCTGCAGTAATATTCTCTTCTTCTACTCCATGTCTTACCAGTCCGTCGACTGCCCCTCCCAATAATTTATTCACAATAATTTCATTGAATCTCGCTGCCACGATACCAACCTTCATTCCCTCCGGTGCTACTACTTTTCCTTCTACTAAATTGATCTGTCTCATTTTTTCTTCCTCCTGCTATTTGCTGTTTTTTTATAAATTTATTTCCTTAAAAATATGACCCATCTTTTCCTGCTTCGTTTTCATATACTTCCGGTCATATTTTTGTACCGGAATCTCCAATGGTACTCTCTCATTGATCTTCAGCCCGAATTCGCCAAGCCCATAGACTTTATCCGGGTTATTGGTCAGTAATCTTAATGATTTCACACCAAGGTCTGACAGTATCTGTGCCCCGACCCAGTACTCTCTGAGATCCGGTGCAAACCCTAACTTCACATTAGCCTCCACGGTATCATATCCCTGTTCCTGAAGCGCATAGGCTTTGATCTTATTGATCAGTCCGATTCCTCTGCCTTCCTGTCTCATATACAGAATGATCCCTCTGCCTTCCGCCTCTACCTGGCGCATCGCTGTCTGCAGCTGCAGGCCGCAGTCACATCTGAGCGATCCGAATGCATCTCCTGTCAGGCACTCCGAATGTACACGGCAAAGCACATCCTCACCATCTCCTAGATCACCTTTTACCAGTGCCAGATGATGCTCTCCTGTAATGTCATTGATATAGCCATACATTTTAAAATCACCGTACTGCGTTGGGAGGTTTGCAGCTGCTTCCTCCTTTACATGCTTTTCATGTATTCTTATATAATCCTGCAGATCACGGATCGTAATAAATGTAAGGTTATGCTCTTTTGCCATTTCCCATAGCTGTGATGTACGCATCATAGTTCCATCTTCTTTCATAACTTCACAGCACACGCCGCATTCTTTCAGTCCGGCAAGTCTCATAAGATCTGTTGTTGCCTCCGTATGGCCATTTCGTACCAGAACCCCGCCTTTTCTGGAAATAAGCGGAAATACATGTCCCGGTCTTCTGAAATCCTCCGGTTTTGACTGATCATCCACACACTTCATAATGGTATAGGAGCGTTCTGCCGCAGAGATACCGGTGGTTGTATCTGCGTGATCCACTGCCACGGTAAATGCTGTGCTGTGATTGTCCGTGTTCTCAGCAACCATCGGCGGAAAATTCAATCTCGCCGCAATTTCTGCACTCATCGGTGTACAGATAAGACCCTTTGCATAAGTCGCCATGAAATTAATATTTTCCCGGGTCGCAAACTCTGCCGCACATATCAGATCTCCCTCATTTTCTCTGTCCGGATCATCTGTGACCAGAATTATTTTTCCTTCCTTAAGATCCCTAAGTGCCTCTTCAATTGTGTTGTACTGATAATTTTGTGACATACTGTATATCCTCCTGTTCTAAAACCCGAATTCTTCAAGAAACTCCATCGTAATTCCGGATTCTTTTTTCTCTTCTTCGTTTTTTCTGATGCCAAGCAATTTTTCTACATATTTTCCGATCACATCATTTTCCAGATTAACCAGATCCCCCGGCACCTTTTCCAAAAGGGTGGTTTCTTCTCCTGTATGTGGAATGACCGACACCTGAAAACCAGTTTCATCAACCCTTGCAACTGTCAGGCTGATCCCATCAATACAAACGGATCCTTTTTCCACGATCAGATGCAAGATCTGTGGCGATGTCTCAATTGATACCCAGATGGCATTTTCTTCCCGGAGCATGGAACGTATCACTCCAGTCCCATCAATATGACCGCTTACTATGTGTCCCCCGAACCTGCCATCTGCAGCCATTGCACGTTCCAGGTTTACCTGGCTTCCAGCTTTACAACTGCCAAGACTGCTTCTTCTGATCGTCTCTGCCATCACATCGGCAGTAAATCCGTCCGGCTGGATCGACGTAACTGTCAGACACACACCATTCACAGCAATACTGTCACCGATCCTTGTCCCTTCCAGGACTTTCCGGGCTTTCACTGCCAGGATCCCTGATTCCCCTGTCAGCTGTATATAACGGACTTTTCCTTTCTCTTCTACGATTCCTGTAAACATGATTCCTCCTGTTTTTTATCACACACCTGACATTTTATCCGGATATCCTCACCGATCTGGCAGATATCTGTATATTTCAGTTCTACTGCTTCAGACGGGAATTCAACTCCGATACCTTCTACCGGTGTCTTCCCGGCCACACCACCAAACAGCTTTGGTGCCACAAAAGCCTGTACTTCCTTTACAATTCCGGCTCGCAGGGCACTGTCATTTAACGTACCGCCTCCCTCCAGGAGGATGCTGTCAATACCCCTGTTTCCAAGATCTGTCATCAACTTTTTAAGGTCTATCTGATCCTTTTCATCCGGACAGTAAATGGTCTCAACTCCCATGGTATGTAATATTTTTATTTTTTCTTCTGTATTTTTCTGATCTGCATAAGCCACGATCGTCCGGTACTTTTCCGCACTTTTTACGATCTGACTGTCCGGCGGGATCCTGAGCTTACTGTCGCACACAATCCTGACAGGACTTTTCCAGCCTTCTACCCGGACGTTCAACATCGGATCATCTGCAAGCACAGTTCCAATACCTGCCATGATCCCCATGTACTGATGCCGCATATGCTGTACTTCTTTTCTTGCCGCTTCTCCGGTGATCCATTTTGATGCTCCTGTCTTCGTTGCGATCTTCCCATCCAGTGTCATGGCATACTTCATCACCACGTATGGGGTTTTCGTAGTAATATAATGGAAAAAAACCGGATTCAGCTGATCACATTCTTCTCTCATAAAATCTTCAACTACTGTTACACCGGCTTCCCTTAACATCTGTACACCTTTTCCTGCCACTTTCGGATTCGGATCTCTGGAACCGATCACCACTTTTCTGATCTTCTGTTCAATGATCGCTTCCGTACATGGAGGTGTTTTTCCATGATGACAGCAAGGCTCCAGCGTAACATAAATCACCGCACCTTCTGCTGATTCTGTGAGGGAAGCAATTGCATTACGTTCCGCATGAAGTTCTCCATACTTTTTATGATAGCCTTCCCCGATGATCCTTCCGTCTTTTACGATCACTGCCCCTACCATCGGATTGGGATTCGTCCAGCCTTCTCCTTTTTTGGCCAGCTGAATCGCCCGAAGCATATATTCCTGATCCGTCATTTTTATTCCTTCTTTCTTATTCCTGTTCTTTGCCTGGTGCGCCGAGGCTTTTAGACCTGTGCAATCGGATTCACAGACAAGTGAGTGGTATAGTTATTTCGAAAACGATGTGCCAAAATACAAAAAAAAGCCTGCAGAAATATCTG
>ENA-OQED01001090-OQED01001090.1-human-gut-metagenome-genome-assembly--contig:-NODE-1090-length-10338-cov-1.024581_pt1 | contig 10338 bp, 17 predicted proteins | sample MGYA00242790_ERZ504625 | MGnify/ENA primary metagenome ERZ504625 (study PRJEB26092, sample SAMD00036345) | human gut metagenome | host: Homo sapiens | study: EMG produced TPA metagenomics assembly of...
ACTGCCCCGGGATATTGACGCTTACTACGAAGCAGCACATTTAGGCGACTCTCCTAAATCTGTATATGCCAGTGTCAAATGTAACTACACCAAGTGCAACATCATCAATGCTTTAAAGAAGATCGATAACAGCATCTATCTTTTAGGCGGCGATCATCTGACCGGAATGGAGAAAATCCTGGAAGAATATAAAAATTACAATCCAGCGATTGAGTCCATTATGATCCCGGATACCAAACATTTACCTCAGTTAGAAGCACCTGCTGCGTTTCACGAAATGTGTGAAACATTTTTAGAATAACACCTGTTTTGAAAAATGTTTCACGTGAAACATCCACTATTTAATTTTCAAATTACAGGTTCATAGGTTTGTTTCACAGCAGCCATAATAATGTTCACGTGAAACATTTTATGGCTGTTCTTTTTTACTGTTACAAGATCACTACATCAACCCGTTTAGGAGGTACCACTTATGCTTCGTATTGGCTGTCACTTATCATCTTCCAAAGGTTACTGTGCTATGGCAAAAGATGCCCTGAAAATCCACGCAAACACCTTTCAATATTTTTCCCGCAATCCCAGAGGAGGTAATGCAAAGGCGCTGGACCAGGAAGACATTGCCCGTTTTCTGGTGGAAACAGATAAAAATGATATCCATCCATTTTTAGCCCATGCCCCTTATTACATTAAACGGCTGTTCTGCAGACCCGGCTCTCCGCGATTTTGCCAGACGCACGATGGCCGATGACCTGGCACGTTTGGAATTTACCCCTGGAAATCTTTACAATTTTCATCCCGGAAGCCATGTAAGACAGGGCGCAGATGTAGGCATTTCTTATATTGCCGATATGTTAAATGAGATTTTAAAGCCCGATCAGACTACTACTGTCCTATTGGAAACCATGTCCGGCAAAGGCAGCGAAGTAGGGAGAACCTTTGAAGAATTAAAAGCAATTATTGATAAAGTGGGGTTAAACAGCCAACTTGGAGTATGTTTAGATACCTGCCATGTATGGGATGCAGGCTATGATATTGCAGATCACTTAGATGAAGTAATTTCAGAATTTGACCGGATCATCGGTCTTGATCGTTTAAAAGCCATTCACTTAAATGACAGTTTAAATCCTCTTGGAGCCCATAAAGACCGCCACGCCAGACTGGGAGAAGGTCATATTGGATTGACCTCTTTAAAGAGACTGATCAATCACCCGGCGCTGGCTCATCTTCCCTTCTATCTGGAAACGCCTAATGATCTGGCTGGATATGCAAAAGAAATTGATATGATGCGGGAAGCATGGAAATATTAGTAAGTCAAAAAATATCCTTCGCCAAAGTCCCTGGTAATTATTTTCCAGGCTTTGGCGAATTATTTTAGACTGTTATACCCCTGTTACTTTATAAGGGATCCATTACTCTTTTTCCCCGGATCCGGTCATTTTCTTCTGTATCAAACGCCTCTAAAAGCAGCTTTACTGCTTCTTTTCCCTGTTTCCGTCCATCTCTTTCTACGGAAAGCATTTCATCCTCTAAGAGTTTTGCCGTCTTTTCAGCATCCATTCCCATAAAAAGGATCTTTTCTGTTCCCTGTTTTTTCCCTTTAAAAAGCTCCTTAAAGCACTGTCCAACTGCTGTTTCATTTAAAGCAAAAAGAGCATCCGGAAGTTTCTTTCCCTGCAATACCCGGTTTATATCTTCTACTTCCCGCAGGATCAGTTCTTCCGGCAGGGCAATTCCATTATCTTCTAACGCCTGCACACAACCTCTGTACCGCTCCTCTGTAGCTGCATCATTTTCCATCTGTCCTACTGCAATCCCAATCCTTTTGCAGCCTTTTTCGATCAGTCTGCAGATGCCCTCATAAGCGCCACGGAATTCGTCTGCAAAAACGCCATCCATTCCTGCATTTTTTACGTCTTTTTCAGTCAGTACAACCGCTGTTCCGTTGGCTTCTAATTCCTGTAAAATGCTTCTCAACTCTTTATTTTCACTGCGCACAGGCACTAAAACAAGGCCTTTCATATGCTGATTTTTTACTTCTTCCAGCCACTTTTTTCTGTTTTCAGGTCATTTTCGCTGTCCATAAAAACAAGACTGTAGCCATGTTTTGCTGTTTCTTTTGCCGCACCTTCTAATATCTTTCCATACTGCTTCTCTCCCACTCCCGGGATAATCATACCGATCGTAAAACTGTCTTTACTGCTCAGACTCCTGGCAATCATATTTGGCGTATAGTTGTATTCTTTAATGATCCCCATTACTTTCTTGCGGGTATCTTCCTTTACATATCCAGAGTCGTTTAGAACTCTGGATATAGTAGCGCAGGAAACTCCCGCAAGCTTTGCCATTTCTTTGATATTCATAACTTGCATTCTGCCTTTTTCTTAATGTATCGTTTTATTTTATTATTGCTTTTATTATCACTGCATTTGATTGTCTCAGATGTTTCTGACCGCAATGGCAATGAAAATAGTCTGATTTTTAATGCGTATTTGATATAATAATCTGATAAATATGTGTTTTTCATCTGCATGTAACCGATTTCATGCTCATTTTGTTCCCAGTGGCTCTTTTCCTGGAAGTCCCGCTTTTCTTGGATATTTTGCTGAAATCGGTTTCATTTTCTTAATTTTGATCAGACTTCTGGATCCTCGCCTCCCGGAAGCTCAAATCCAGTCACATTTTCGATCTCTCCGCCTAATATTGCCACTGCCTTCTTTGCCTGAGCCAGTTCTTCTTCAATATCTCCTGATTTATAAGGGATAAAATATCCCCCCACCTTTACAAATGGCATACAATATTCTGATAAAGAGGACAGATTAGCACTGCACGGGATACGCACAGATCAAATTTCTCTCTGAGATCCTTATTTCTGCCTCCATCCTCTGCTCTTGCATGGACGCAGGTGACATTTTCAAGATCAAGGCGCTCACAGACTTCCTCTAAAAAGCGGACTCTCTTATTTAAAGAGTCTAATAAAGTGACCTTCAAATGAGGAAAAGCAATCTTTAATGGGATGCCAGGAAATCCTGCTCCTGTTCCCACATCAATCAATGAAACCGTTTTCTCAATGTCAGAAAACCCTTTTACAAGACACAGACTGTCGCAAAAATGCTTTGTGATCACTGCATCTTCTTCTGTAATGGCCGTCAGGTTCATTACTTTATTCTTTTCTACCAGAAATTGGAAGTAATCGTAAAACTGCTCCAGCTGCTTTTCGCTTAGCTGGATGCCCAAAGGTTTTACTCCCTCTTCCATTTTCCGGACAAACTGTTCTGTCATAAATTTTTAACCTCTCATATCAGCATGTACCCGCGATAACTCTCGCGGGTGCATATTTTTTCCTTAAGCTTCGCTCTTGCTTCTCTCCAGATATACCATTAATACAGAAATATCCGCCGGTGATACACCGGAAATTCTGGATGCCTGTCCAATGGTAGACGGCTGGATCTTATTTAACTTCTGTACAGCCTCTTTTCGCAGGCTGTTTACCTGGGCATAATCAAAGTTTTCCGGCAGCTTTCTGCCCTCTAACTTCTTAAACTGAGCTACCTGCTGCATCTGGCGCTTGATATAACCTTCGTATTTGATCTCAATATTTACCTGCTCCTGCACATCAAAAGCAAGTTCCGGACGTTTTTCATCTACCTCTGCCAGCTTCTCATAGTCCAGTTCCGGACGCTTGATCAGCTCTCCCAGGGTAGTTCCTGACTTAAGAGGTGTACTCTCATACTTAGCCAGAAGTTCCTGAACCTTTGGAGTACCGCCGATAGTTGCCTTTTCAAGACGCTCGATCTCTGCATCGATCTGTGCTTTCTTCTCAAGAAGATGCTCATATTCTTCATCACTTACAAGGCCAATATTATGTCCGGTCTCGCGCAGACGCAGATCTGCATTATCCTGTCTTAAAAGCAGTCTGTACTCTGCTCTGGAGGTCATCATACGGTATGGTTCATGGTTCTCTTTGGTCACCAGATCATCGATGAGAACGCCGATATAAGCCTGGGAACGGTCCAGAACCACCTGCTCTCTGCCAAGGACTTCCATAGAAGCATTTACACCTGCCATAAAGCCCTGTACAGCCGCTTCCTCATAACCGGAGCTTCCGTTAAACTGACCGCCTGCAAACAGGCCGCGGATCTTCTTAAACTCCAGTGTAGACTTAAGCTGCAAAGAATTGATGCAGTCATACTCAATGGCATAAGCATTTCGCACGATACGCACATGTTCCAGTCCCGGTACAGTACGGTACATTGCATACTGTACATCCTCAGGAAGAGAACTGCTCATTCCGCCTAAATACATTTCATTGGTATAAAGTCCTTCCGGTTCCACAAAGACCTGATGACGCTCTTTATCTGGGAATTTTACCACTTTGTCCTCAATAGACGGACAATATCTTGGTCCTGTTCCCTCGATCGCTCCTGAGAACAGAGGAGAACGGCTTAAATTATCACGGATGATCTTATGTGTCTCCTGATTGGTATAAGTCAGCCAGCAGGAAGCCTGCTCTTTCTGAACGCTTTCCGGATCTGTAGAGAAGGAAAACGGAACCACTCTCTTATCTCCAAACTGCTCCTCCATCTTTGAAAAGTCGATGCTTCTCTTGTCAGCTCTTGCCGGTGTTCCTGTTTTAAAACGGAACATTTCAATTCCGTTTGCGATCAGGGAGTCCGTCAAATGGGTAGCTGCCTGCAGTCCGTTTGGTCCCGTAGGGTTGCTTACGTCCCCGTAGATGCATCTTGCACGCAGATAGGTTCCTGTACACAGTACAACTGCTTTCGCGTGATATATGGCCCCTGAGAAGGTCTTAACACCCTTAATCTGGCCGTCCTCGACTATCAGCTCAGAAACCTCTGCCTGACGGATGGTCAGATGCTCTGTATTCTCCATGGTCTTTCGCATCTGACGGCTGTATTCCTGCTTATCCGCCTGGGCCCTTAAAGAGTGGACAGCCGGTCCCTTTGACTCATTTAACATCTTAGACTGGATAAAGGTCTTATCAATGTTCTTTCCCATTTCTCCGCCTAATGCATCCAGCTCTCTTACCAGATGTCCCTTGGAGCTTCCACCTACATTAGGATTACAGGGCATCAGGGCAATACTGTCCACACTGACTGTAAATACAATGGTCTCAAGGCCCAGTCTGGCGCAGGCAAGCGCTGCCTCACAGCCGGCATGACCGGCACCTACTACCACAATATCATATGTTTCTTCCAAATATGGCATTTTCTTAATTCCTTCCTGTTTCTATATTCCCCCGTGACTACTTTCCCATACAAAACTTGGAAAAGATCTCATTTACCAGATCATCTTCCACTGCTTCTCCTAATATCTTTCCAAGCTGCTCATAAGCATTCATCAGATCAATGGAGTAAAAATCTTCCGGCATGCGTCTGATACACTCTGTTTTACCATTTTAAGGCTGTCTAATGTCTGTTCCAGTGCCTCTTTATGGCGAACATTGGTAATGTACACCTGCTCGTTAAAGGATATTTTTCCGTGGTAGAACAGCCTTTTGATCTCTTCTTCCAGAGCTTCAATTCCCTGCTCCTCTTTTGCAGAAATCGGGATCACTGCATGGCCGCAGGCATTTTCTAACTCATCCTTATCTACGGCCAGCTTAAGGTCCGTCTTATTTAACAGGACAATGGCTCTGCGCCCCCTGATAAACTCCATGATCTCCTTATCATTTTCATCTAACGCCCTGGAGCCATCCACTACATAGATGATCAGATCTGCATCCTCTGCCGCCTTCATGGCACGCTCTACACCGATCTTTTCCACTATATCTTCTGTATCACGGATGCCAGCTGTATCCACCACATTTAAGCTGATGCCCTGAAGGTAAATATGCTCTTCCAGGGTGTCTCTGGTGGTTCCTGCGATCTCCGTGACAATGGCTCTTTCTTCCCCTAAAAGCACATTCATAAGGGAAGATTTTCCTGCATTTGGCTTTCCTAAGATAACAGTCTTAATGCCTTCTGACATGACCCGGCCGTCATCACAGGAGCTAAAAGCCGCTCCACCTGTTTTACCATAGGCTCCAAAGCTGCCAAAAGGCGCTCTGGATACCCGTCTAATGAAATATGTTCCGGGTCATCTAAAGCAGACTCAATAAAGGCGATCTCATATAAGATTTTTTTCGCGAAGTTCCCGTATCTTTCGTGAAACAGAGCCTGCCAGCTGGCTTACGGAACTCTTTAAGGCATATTCATTGGTAGACTGGATCACGTCCGCCACTGCCTCTGCCTGGGCTAAGTCAATACGTCCATTTAAGAAAGCACGTTTTGTAAATTCTCCAGGCTCTGCCGTCCTTGCCCCATTTCGGATCACTGTCTCTAAGATCTTCTTTACAATAAAGACACCGCCGTGGCAGTCGATCTCCACTGTATCTTCCGCTGTATAACTGTTAGGCCCTTTCATGATCATCACCAGAACTTCATCTAAACGTTCTTCCCCCGTCATAAATATAACCGTAGTGGATCGTATGTGACTTCACCTGGCTCAGATTCTTTGGCTCTCCCTTTTTATTTCTGTAAATGCGGCTTATTACCTGTAAGGCATCATCACCGCTTATCCTTACGATACCGATACCGGAATTGCTCATTCCCGTCGCTATCGCTGCAATGGTATCTGTTTTCATTCATTTTCCCTCATTTCATTCCCCTATTATACAAAAAAGGCTGTCGCTTATGCAACAGCCTTTCTCATTAATCTCTCAATTAATTTTGTATTACTCCTGTGCGCTTTCACTAACTGTTTCAGTCACAGGCTCTGCCTTTGGTGCAGCTGGTAAGAACCGCCTCTGCGGTTGTTTCCCTTATAGCCATAAGAACGATCAGAACGGCCTCTGCCTGCTCTGTCATATCTTCCTTTTCTCTCAGTAGTAACAGCTTCCTTCTTTAAGCAATGACTACATGGCGGAAAGGTTCTTCTCCTTCGCTGCGTGTGGTCACATACTTGTCATTCTGGACTGCTGCATGGATGATCCGTCTTTCATAAGGTTCATAGGCTCTAAGGATACAGGACGTCTGGTACGTTTTACCTTGTATGCAATGTTCTTTGCAAGGGTTTCCAGAGTCTCTTTTCTTCTTTCACGGTAATTTTCCGTATCCAGTTTACTCTCAGATAACCTTCTGTTCCCTTATTTACGATCAGACTTACCAGATACTGTAAAGAGTCTAAGGTCTGTCCTCTCTTACCGATCAGAATTCCCATGTCCTCTCCCTCTAAGTTCAGGGAAATTTCCTGCTCTTCCTCATTGTAAGCAGCTGTAATAGATACCTCAAGGTTCATGGCATCAAAAATCTGGGACAGGAACTCAATTGCCTTGTCAGCAACGGTTTCTTTCTTTTTTGCACGTATGATCGCCGGTTTTGCACCGATTCCTAAAAATCCGGCACTTCCTTTGTCAACCACTTCATACTCCAGCTTGTCGCTGGTAGTCTCAAGCTCGATCAACGCCTTCGTAACCGCTTCGTCTACTGTTTTCGCAGTAACCGTAATCATATCCATACGAAACAAACCTCCTATTTTTTATTGCCCTTCTCCTGGCGTTCATTATACTTCGCTACCATACCGGCCTTGGAAGCCAGACTTCCTGGTTTTGCGTCCTGATTATAATACTTATTGGACTCTTCCACCTGGGCCTTGCTCTTTGCGATCTTAGCCATACGTGCGCTTTCTTCACGGGATTCCTTTTCTTCATACTTTTTCAGCATGTCATCCACGTTTCCAACCTTTGTTGGCGGAAGTCCTTTTTTCGCACGCTTCTTGTTAGTCTTTTCTACATTTTTCTGTACCAGCTCGTCCATATCTACTTTATTTAAGTAAGAATTAATGACCATCTGCTGGATAACGGTAAACACACTCTGTGCTACCCAGTAGATACCAATACCGGAAGCAAAGGTAAAGCAGAAGAATACAGACATTAACGGCATGGTCACGTTCATGGACTTCATCATATCAGAAGTTGGATTTTCTTCCACCTGCTTTGGCTGGTTTGCAGTCATCAGCTTAGTGCTGTACCACTGGCTGGCACCTGCTAAAACAGGAATTGCAATAGCCGCGATCACCATTGTGATGGTTCCTGTACCGCCGCTGAAGAAATTCGTAATCACCTGCCATGGTGTATATGCAATGTTCAGTCCAAAGAAGTTCTGCATCTTCTCAATGGCCTGTACTGCGTTCACACCACCTTCTACGGCAGCTTCACCTGCAGCAGGGAACGCACCGATAAAGGTCTGCCACGCTGTGCAGTGAATTTATATAATAGATCGATAACTGTATTTACGTTAGTAAAATCAAATTTGTCGCCAGTCATTCTGCATGCCTGTGCAAGCTGTGTAAACACATCCTGTGTCTGATAACCAGCCGGCAGCTGACTGATAACGGTTTCATAATATCCTCTTACAGACTGTACATAAGCCGGGATATTATAGATAACACGGTACAAAGCGAAAATGATCGGCATCTGGATAGCCAGTGGCAGACATCCGCCTGTCATAGATGTACCATACTTTTCGTAAACCGCTTTCATCTCTGCCTGCATCATCATGGCAGATTTCTGGTCATTTTCTTTGCCCTTGTACTTTTTCTGGATCGCATTGATCTCAGGCTGCATAACAGCCATCAGCTTGGATGATTTCTGCTGTTTGATGGTCAGCGGCATCATCAAGAGCTTTGTAACCAGTGTAAACAGAATAATGCACAGACCGATATTCTCAATGCCGAATGTGCTGGTAAAACGGAATAATAAATCCATGATCCAGCCTAAGATCCCGGCGATTGGCCCCAGAATACCGCCTGTTTTTGTCAAAACAACTGCGCCAGCTAAACTGTTCAAAACGCTACCTCCTTATGGAGCACCTGCTGTGCTCGTTTTTCTACGGAACTGGATCATAACCGCCTTCTGCAAAGGGATGACAGCGAAGGATCCGCTTGCAGGCCAACCATGTACCCTTAAACACACCATACTTTTCCAGTGCTTCAATGGCGTATTGAGAGCACGTAGGTGTGTAAATACAGTGAGTATTTATTTTAAGAGGGGAAAGATACTTCTGGTACCCCCTTATCATCAGGATCATTGTCTTTTTTACAATCTTCATGATCTACTTCACTTCGATTCTTTTAAAATATGATGCAGTCCGCACAGGTGCATATACGCACCTTCCAAATGTTTGTAATCTGATGTTGCTGCGGCAGTCCTTGCCACAACGATGATGTTTAACCCAGTCTCAATTTTTTCATTATTCAGCCGGAATATCTCCCGCATCAGTCTGGCAATATGGTGACGTACCACGCTGTTGCCTACCTTTTTGCTCACGGATATACCAAGCTGGTTTGACTCTTCCCCGTTTCTCATTACATACATAACAAGCAGACGGTTTGCATAGGACTTTCCATTTCTGTATATATTCTGAAAGTCACTGTTCTTCTTAATGGAAGGAAATCGTTTCATATAGAATAGAAACTCCTTTTCATTTAGCTAAACAAAAAGGCCACATCCTGAAAATGTGGCCTTACTGTTCTCAATGTTCTTAAGCGGTTAATTTAGCTCTACCTTTTGCTCTTCTTGCAGCAATAACTTTTCTACCGCCAGCTGTCTTCATTCTAGCTCTGAAGCCATGAACTTTTGCTCTCTGTCTTTTCTTAGGCTGAAATGTCATCTTCATATTCCGGGCACCTCCTATCAAATATTATCTGCTAATGTGGTAACACACATTTAGACTAGTATAATTAAACATCTTCTCGATTATATAGAAAAAATCGGCCTTAGTCAAGGGATTTTTTGAGGAAAACTGGGAAAAAATTGTGGACAGATGCCCCTGTGTGTACCGTGTATATCTCTGCTCACATTATCCACAATTTGTTGATAAGTTGTGGATAAGTTCTGGAAAACCTTATTCTCATCCACAGTGTTCCGTCCGGATCCCCTTTTTTTCCTGGTTTTTACCATTGTGTACAACTTTCTCTTTTCCTTATCCACTCTTTGTGGAAAACCTGCCCGTTTTTTGCCATTTTTGCCTTCATCCACAGCTTTCCAACAAAGTTATCCACAATATTTTGCACTTTTGATTGAAAAAAAAACGGCTTTAGTATACAATGTACTTAGATTGGGCAATTCTGCACTACAGTTTCAGGAGACAGAAAATGATAGATAAAATTAAAGAAAACTGGGAAAAAATCCTACTGATTTTAAAAGAAGAACATGAAGTATCCGATGTTTCCTACCGGACATGGCTTCAGCCATTGACCCCTTATTCTTTTAAAGGAAATACCGTTACCATCATCGTTCCGGAACAGAACCTTTTTGGCCTATGTAAAAAGAAATACGGT
>ENA-OQED01001091-OQED01001091.1-human-gut-metagenome-genome-assembly--contig:-NODE-1091-length-10337-cov-2.068266_pt1 | contig 10337 bp, 12 predicted proteins | sample MGYA00242790_ERZ504625 | MGnify/ENA primary metagenome ERZ504625 (study PRJEB26092, sample SAMD00036345) | human gut metagenome | host: Homo sapiens | study: EMG produced TPA metagenomics assembly of...
CCCGCGTGATCGACATGATGCTGTGGGATGAACAGGGTGTGTATTTTCTCACCGCCAAGGGCAAGGCGTTCTACGCCCAACTCATGGAGATGGTACGGACGGAAAGAACAGCGGTCTTTCTGCTTTTTTCGATGGAAACGGTATTCATGATTGCTCCTTGGAAAAGATATGCTGGGATTTGAAACAGCCCCACAGGACGGGTTTTCCTGCGGGGGCTGCTTCCTCATATCTTCTTTCATCCGGACTATACCGTCGGTTACGGAATCTCACCGTATCGGGCGCTTTTGCGCTTCGCAGACTTTACTGCCGGTCAGGGATTTCACCTTGCCCCGAAGATGTTGAATTGAGAGAGTTTCTTAGAACTCGTAGGGAGGGTTGCCGGAGAAGTCAGCGATAACGCCGTGGGCATTATCCAGATAGAACACCTCAAAGATGGGGTTGGTGGACTCGCCGTACTGGCCTTCACGATGGGGTTCTGGATGCACATTTCCTTGGCGGCCATGTTATTCTCGAACACAGCCTTGCCGTGCAGACGAATCCACGCATACTCCGGGCTGGAAACCGAAATTTCGATCTCCGGATTTTCCCGCATATCCTTGTAGACGTCCTTGGTGTTGTTGGTGCAGAACCACAGCTTGCCGTCCAGCTCGCCCGCGAACATGAAGGGACGGCACTTTGCCTTGCCGTCACGACCGACGGTAGCAAGATACTGCACAGGGTTGGCATTCAGAAATTCTACGACTTTATTCATGATAAGTACCTCCGTAATTTGTTTTTTCTCTTGATGCTTTGATTGTAATGCGATTTGTACGACTTGTGAAGCACGCACAATATTGTGGTATGGTTACCTCCGGGTAACAATTAGAACTTGCCGTTCTGATTCTGCCAGGTGGACTGGTCTGCGATGGTCTCCATCACATCCCAATGCTCGGCGATCTTGCCATTCTCCACGCGCCACAGGTCATAGTAGCTGGTGGGTGTACCGCCGAAGGTACCCTCGCTGACGGCAAGGACGAAGTTACCCTCCGCCAGAACCATGTGGACTTCATCGTACACCATGGAAATGCCCTGCTCCGCCAGAGCGCCCAGTGCGGCATTCAGACCGGACACACCATCGGCAATGCCGCTGTTGTGCTGGATGTAGGCATCACCATCAAAGTAATCCGGGGTCTTATCGAGGTTGTTGCCCTGCATGACATCGTAGAGGAAATTCTTGACCAGCTCCCGGTTTTCCTCGGTCTTATCCAGATCCGTGACCTCCATCGTGCCGTCCATCTGGGTGTGACCGGAGGGATTCGGCTCGGCCAGCGCCGCCAGATTGTCCCAATGCTCGGCAATCTTGCCGTCTCCGTCAAAGCGGAAGATGTCAAAGGCGACCTGCTCACCGGCACCGGCAAAATTGTAAATCGTCTGCAAGAACACCTTGTCGCCGTCCTCAAAAGCACGGATGTTGTTCACAGTGGTTTTCACATCGGCGGATGCGAGATATTCCACGGAACCGATAAAGGCATCCGCACCGGTGCCGTATGCCAGATTGTGCTGGATGTAGCCATCCGCCAACAGGCTGCGGGCGGTGTCCGTATCGCCGGTGGCAAAGGTGTTGATGAGCGCCAGCGCCTTTTCGGTCTGGCTCTGCTCCTGCTGGACAGGTGCAGTCTGCTGGGTGTTTTCAGCGGGTGTTTTGGTAGCAGCGTCCTTGGAGCCGCAGCCGGTGAGAGCTGTGCCGATCATGGCAAGAGCCAGCGCGAGGGAAAGAATTTTTTCATTTTGAGTAACCTCCTTGGTAATTGGGCTTGCTTTCGTTTGCCTCTGGCATTATAATAATGCCGTAGCCCCAATTCGTAAAGTAAGCACAATATTGTGCCGTAGTTACCAAATAGAAACTAATGGGTAGTTACCAGAAAGAAACGATTGCGCCGTTCCTGGGTTTTCCGGCAATTTGGCGCTTGAAAAAATTTTTATGGGAGGGATTCAAATATGAGCGAAATGACCGCAAAAGCCACTCTTCCTGCCTGTCCTGTGGAGACCACGCTGACCCTCATCGGGGATAAGTGGAAGGTGCTGATTCTGCGTGACCTGATGCCGGGAACGAAGCGGTTCGGGGAACTGAAAAAGTCCGTAGGCAATGTGTCTCAGAAGGTCTTGACCGCCCAACTCCGGGCGATGGAGGGAAAACGGGCTTGTCCACCGTGAGGTCTACGCCGAAGTACCGCCGAGAGTGGAGTATTCGCTGACGGAACTCGGTAAAAGCCTGAAGCCCATTCTGGATTCCATGCAGGCTTGGGGCGAAGCATATAAGGCCAAACAGTAAAAAACCCGAAGCAGTACCTTTACCGTGCTGCTTCGGGTTTTCCTTATGTTGAAGTCAAATCATTCCAAAATGTTTCAACGCCTCCGTAATTGCCTTTTCCTTCTCTGGCGGGCACTGGGGCTGCTTGACGTTTTCAGACTTTGTCTTGTTGTAATTCTCACGCTCGATGATGCCGTACTTCTGCTTCACCTGTGCGATATACAGACTGCTGACCTTCAAGCCACTATGTTCAAGAACGTAATCCTTGATCTGACCATAGGTTGCCGTCCCTCTTTTATCCTGCACCAGTTCCTCAACATCCACATCAATGTTGATATGTACTGCCGGTTTTCTCAGAACTAACTGACATACCGTCTCGACTATTGTTTCATTTTCCAAGGGCAATTCTTTCACTTCTGTTCCATTCACCGGGACAGGGAAGTTGAAGATAATCTTCCTAATCCAGTTGCCATCCGGCTGCTTTTCCGGGAATAACTCAATCCGCTCAATAAACGCCCGCATGAACTCCTTCCGCTCCACTTCGGAGGCTGCTTCATAGACCTGATCGAATGCCAGCAACAGGCGGTAGATATTATCACCCGAAATCTTCTCCTGCCGGATACTCCGTATCTGGCTTTGCACATCGTCAATCTGGACTTCAATCTCATCTATTGCGCCATATTGCTCGTCATATCGGCGCTGCAAATCAGAAATTTTCCGGTCATAATACGGGTCATTCACATCTAAACCGTCCATCTGCCGTTCCAGTCGGGCCTTTGTGCCTAATGTCTGCCGAAGCTGCGCCTGTAATGCTTCCAGCTGCTTCTCCAAATCGTTCGTATCGACAGCGGAGCCGATTTTCGCCTTGATTGCATCCGCAAACCGTGGGTCACTGACCATAGCAGAGATGATTGACGCTACCATGCGGTTCATTTCCATCTGCTCAATATTCAGCCGGAAGGTACACTCGTGGCCTGTTGGCGTCACCGTATTCTTGCAGTAATAGTAATAGCGGGTCTTTTTGTCCTTGCTGTGGGCTTTCGCAATATTCCCGTACAGGCTTTTGCCGCAGCAGGGGCATTTCAGAATACCGGACAAGATATGTGCGTGGGTAGGGTCATTGACTTTCTCACGCCGGTAAGCATTGATTTTCCGTTTTTCCTGCGCGAGGTTCCAATCTTCTTCTGAATGATAGCCTCATGCTTCCCCTCGTACACAGGGAACTCCGATTGCTCAACTACGTGCATCTCATTCCGTGTGCCGATCTTCTTCTCTGTCCGGCGTCTGCCATAGGCGATTTTTCCCATATATACCGGATTATCAATGATACTCTTCACAAAGCTGGCAGAAAAACCGGGAATGGTGCCGTTCTGCCTTAACTTCTTCACAAAGCCCTGCCGGTTCAGATATTTTGCCACGCCACTGACACCATCGTTGGTGTGAATATAGCGGTCAAAGATGGTGCGGATCACGTCCACTTCATCCTCAGCAATCAACAGTTCGCCTTTTTCAAGGCGGTATCCATAAGGGGCAAAGCCACCGTTCCATTTTCCTTCACGGGCTTTCTGCTCCCGTCCGGCCATCGTCTGTGTCCGAATATTTTCACGCTCTATCTCTGCCACCGCAGAAAGGACAGAAATCATCAGCTTGCCGGAATCTTTGGAACTGTCAATGCCGTCTTCCACACAAATCAGATTGACACCGAAATCCTGCATCAGCTGCAAGGAATTCAGAACGTCAGCGGCATTCCTGCCAAACCGGGACAGCTTGAACACCAGCACATATTCCACACCGTCTTTGCAGTCCTGAATGTCTTGCAGCATCCGCTGAAATTCGTGCCTGCCCTGAATATTCTTGCCGGAAAAGCCTTCATCAGAATATTCACCAGCCACTACCATATCTTCGTATTCAGCGTATTTCCGCAGTTTGTCTCGCTGAGCATCCAGACTATATCCGTCCACCTGCATGGATGTAGATACCCGTGTGTAGAGATAACATTTTGTTTTAGTTTTCTTCATGCAGGCCGCCCCTTTCTTCCAGCTCTAAACATTCATCCGTTACTTTCTTCTTCGCCAGACCTTCATTCTGAATGTAGTACTCCAACAAACGGAGTACATATTCCGGCGCATGGCGGTTATCCAGTTCCCATTCTGTCACAGTCCGATAGGGAATCTGAAAATATTTACAAAATTCCTTGCGATTCATGCCAGTGCTTTCCCGCAATTCTTTTATTTTGGTTTTGCAGTCCATTTCATTTACCCCATAAAGCAAAAATACACGTTGCGTATTTATTATAGCATACGCCAAACAAATACGCAACGTGTAAATTTAATTTATATCAAGCGGCTTTGTCAAATTCCTGATACACAGGAACGGGTTGCTTTCCTGATGCCGCAGACTGTGTACGGCCATCCTTCTCAGTCTCCTGCATCTGCCCCAACAGCTGTGGCCCGTACTTCTGCAACAGCCGCGCCATCACATCAACACAGCGGTCAAATGCCGCATTATATTTCGGATCATCATAAACTTTGCTCAATAGGCCGCTCCTTTCCTCTATGGCTGCTCTGCGCATAGATGTTCAAAACTTCTGCCGGTATCTGTTCCAAAATCGCCACGGCACTGTCATAGTCGCGCCGCAGCTTGAGGTCTTCGATCTGCTTTAGGGTGCTGACCTTCTGCGCCGATGCAAGAGATTCTTCCAGTTCGGCATTTTTCGTTTTCAACTTTTTGTTTTCGGATGCTGTTTTCGTGAAGGCTACGCCATATTTCCGCAGCAGTGTGTCCATCTTCTCCACGCTGGGAATATAGGTATCCAGAATCTTGCAGATTTCCTCCGCCCGGCTTTTGGCGTTAAAGGGATTGATTCCAGTGAGCAGATCCTCCAGTTTGCTTTTCTGTTTGGTCAGTCTGGTCATCTCCTTAAATACGCGGGGCGGGATATGGTCGCGCCCGGTCAGGCTGGCGCTCTCGCCACGCTCCAAATCTGGAAACTTCTTGACCATGTGTTTCCAAAACTCATCCTGCCACCAGGTCAGCTTCTTTTTATTGCCCATGATGTCTTTGGCGCTGAGCCTGCCATCCTCCGTCAAAGGGACAAAACAAAGGTGCATATGGGGCGTTTTCTCGTCCATATGCACCACGGCGGATATAATTGTCTCTTTGGGCTGATGCTGTTCCAAAAAGTGCAGAGCTTCCTCGAAAAATACCCGAATTTCCGCCCGTTTCTTTCCCTTAAAGAACTCCGGGCTGGCTGTGAACAGCGTCTCGATCATACGGATACTGTCTTTCCGGGTACGGCATCCGGCAGCGGCAATTTGCCTCTCTGACTCGGCCCGGTACTTGCCGGGCGGTTTGACCAGATGGAAGTTGTACTTGCTTCGGCTGGTATCCACATCGGGATTACTGGCGTACTTTTCCTTTGTGCGCTCGTTATGGGCCTCGATATTGCCGATTTCAGGCCCCTTATATTTGGCAAATCGCATAATCGCGTATTGTGCTTTTTCCATACTCAATCCCTCCGTTTCTGCCAGACAATGTCATATCCCAGCACGTCAGCCAACTCCACGGCCTCCCGATACCGCAGCGATTCCCGCTGCAATTTTCCGGAAAGATTGGATACGCTGTCGCTCCACCCATACTCATCGTGCAGCTGGTCAACGACTTCCTGCATGGTGTAACCGGCGCGGATGATCTGCGCCTTGATTTCGTTTCGGATACTTGACTTCATAAAATATATTCCTCCATTTTCGCAAGTGAAGCCCTTTGTCACTTGATAGATAAAACATGATTTTCGGTTGCGTCATAAAAAGAACCGGCTACGCTGGGGAGCGCACCGGCTTTGGTCAATGGTGAAATTTGTGCAAATGCTGTTTTGCGATAGAAATGATTCCCTGCGTATCGTTGGTCAACGGCGGAATATTCGACTTCACAGAAATGCGGGACTTTTCACTGTTCGGGCTGTATTGTCACAAAATGCTGCAATCTGTACGTCGTTCCGTGAGCCGCCATCCGGCGAACTGTATACGGATAAAAGAGAAACATTTCGCTGTTTTGAGATTGCTCTAAAATATGCCTGCAAAATCACCGCTTTTACTGACCGCTTCAGGTGTGGTCAAAATGACCACACCTACTTCACAGCACAAAAGCGCGAAGAATTTCACGGTTCTGGTGGTGGACAAAATATCCATAACCACTTTTACACATCAAAATAGGTGTACCCAAAATGGGCACGACCACTTTATCCAAATGAAGCGCCTCTACAATATATGAGGTAACAGGGTCAATCGCTGCGTACATACGTACCGGCGACCAGATCGGAAATCAATCCCGCCAGTCTTCCGGTACGTACGTACACTGTGAAGCGTCCGTAAACTCGTTTATATGCGGCCTTGCCACTGCCTCGATCCCCATAAAGCCCCATACCCGGCGTCCTGCCGAATTGGTAATCGTGTTGCAGTGTTCCAGATTGTACTTACCGCAGGCTGCCACCAGCGCATCGCTGAAGCTGCGGCGTTTGAGTGCAGTCAGGCTATTTTCCTCGCACCACATCCGGTAAATGTCGTAGCAATCCTTTGAACTGATGGACGCATCCGCTTTCAGCCGGATATAGCCCTCGGATTCCAGAAAATCAAACACGTTATTGTTGTCCCGCTTGACGGCCTCCCGGTTCTCTTTGGTGCGCTGGCTCTCGGTGAACTTGAAGTTGTTCGCTACCAACCGCTGCAATCCCGCAAAAGCCCACAGCAGAATGCCCTCCACCTCGGCCTTCATCTTCTCTGCCAGGTCGGGATCATCCACACGGTCGGCAGGTTTCTCTTTGGCGGTCAGCACCAACTGCCGCCGATAAAAGCCATCACTGCGGTCAAAGAGAGCCTGCAAGTCGCCATTGCTGAATGCCAGCAGCCGGGCGCACATCCATCCCTGATAGCTCTGCTTGCCTTTACGCTCCAAATCCATTTTACCCTGTGCGGTGACGATGGATTTGACATAGTTGGTCTGCCGCAGGGCCTCCATCCGCATATCATCATCGACACACAGCAGAATGTGTTCCAGATCAGCGCGGGCAAAACGGTTCTCGGAAATTTTGCCGATGCTGCCGTCCTTCATGTTGCTGCCGAACAGGGCGGACAGCACCGCGCCGATCTGGCTCTTACCCTCGCCGCCATTGCCCTTAATGACCATCATGCGCTGTCCCTTGTTGCTGGGGATCAGGCAGTAGCCGATATATTCCTGCAAAGTGGGAATGTCCTCCGGGTAAAGAAGCCCATCCAGAAAAGCCAGCCAGCGGGTCGGCGTGGGCGCATCGGGATTATAGGCCACCGGCAGGCGGCAACGCACGATGTCCGGTTTTCCCTCCGTAAAGGAGCCATCCAGAAACAACGTGCCGTTTGCCAGATGAATGCGGTCAGCCTCCGGCGGGAAATCCTCTACCAGCGCCGCCAGCTTCATCAGCTCCACGATATTGCTGATTTTGCGGGGGATATTGCTGACCGCACAGCATTTCAGTTCCTCAAAAATTTCTCCACGCAGTGGCAGCTCATCGGTCACGCGGCCATCAGGCGTGAAAAAAGCCCCGTTTGTGTAGATGATTTTGTGTCTGCCGAGAAAATCATCACAAAACAGGGCTTCATTGATACTCTTGCCGTCAAACCAGATGGGCTGGTTGGCCTCACGCGATTGCTCGTTCTTCGCCACGGTGCTGCACCTCCTTTTCCAGACGTCTGAGCCGCTGCTCCAGCGCGGTGATAGTGCCGTCCTTCAGCAGCATATCCACCGCTTTCACACGCTGCTTCAGTTCCGCAAACATGAGAACGTCCAACAAATCATTTACATACTCGATCATATGACAGGCTTCCACAAAGCGGTCATCCAGTTCATCCTCCGGCGATTGCGGGGCATATTCGACCTTCCAGCGTTCCAGCAGATGCAGATAATCGCAGAGCACCCGCTGGCAGTGTATCTCATCGTTGCGGAAAGCCCGCGCCAGCGGATAGGGCTTTTTCAAAGCCATCGCTGCCGGGGGCTTGTCCGGGTCGATGCCAAAGTCATAGGCCAGCTTCTTTGCGGCCTCGTAGCTGCTCAGGCCGAACAGCCGCGCCACAAAATCGATCACATCCCCGGTAGCCCCGCAGCCAAAGCAATAGAAATAATCCCTGTTCAGCTTCATGCTGGGATGCCGGTCATCGTGGAAGGGGCAGCAGATCATATCGCCCCGGTTGACCTTACAGCCGTAGTATTCGGCGGCCTGCTTCACGGTGACAGCGGATTTTACAGTTTCAAATAAATTCATAGGCTTTGTCCTCCATTATTTATTGACGGTATCTGCCCGTCTGCCTGAATATACGGGGAAAAAGCCTATAAACCGAAAAATCCGCTAAAAGTGCAAGAAATGAAAAAACGCCGCCCTGAAATCTTGCAAAAATGCAAGACCTCAGAGCGGCGAAGCCAGCGGAAAGCATTTGCCCGCGCTGGTTTTATCAGGTATAATGGATAAAGAGAGTTTTCAGAAGAGAGGTGCGTCACATGGAGGGAGCCTATCTGCCCGGCAATATCCGGCAGCGGATGCAGGAGCTTATGAAGGAACATAAAATTACCCAGGCACAGCTGGCGACCCGCATCGGCAGCACCGAGAGCGCCATCAGCCGGTTTGTCAGCGGTAAGACTGATAAGATCAGCACAGAACATTTGCTCCGCATTGCGAAAGTGTTTGAAGTCTCCACAGATTTCCTGCTGGGGGAAGTCAACACGCCCGACCGGACAAATTTTGATATTGAAGAACTGGGCCTGTCGGTGCAGGCGGCGCGGAATCTGTACACCGGAAAAGCCAATGCAGAGATCGTCAACCGCCTTTTGGAAAGCCCTCGCTTTGCAGAAGTCACCTATATGATTGAGCAATATTTTGACGATACGCTGGCCGCCGGTTTCGCCGGACAGAACCAGATGCTTACTACTCTCAGCGCCATGCTGCGCCGAAACAATAAAACAGACGCTGCGGTGCAGGCGGCCAGAACTGTCAACCGGCAGAAAGTTCCCGTATATCAGGCAGACCTGACGATGATACAGAACACATTTATGGCGGCGCTGCGGGAAGTGAAGAAAGAGATCGGCAACGATTTCACAGCAGCGCAGTCCTTGACCAAGGGCATCACTCAGCAGATGTTTACCGAACTCACCAAAGGGGCGGATGTTCATACTCCGACCATCACGCCCGAAATGATTTCCGCCGCCGTCACCCAGAGCGCAGCGGGGATGGACGGTGTGCAAAAGGAAGCATTAGACAAGTTCGGTCAGGCGCTGACGGAATTTCTCCAATCCACCTTAGACCACGCGCAGGAGAAGCAAAATGCCGACCCGGAGCAATGAGCAGCTGTGTAGACTGGCACAGAAAGGGGATACGGCTGCCCGTGACATTCTGCTGGAAAAGAATCTGGGATTCATCCGAAAAATTGCGCTGGAGCAATACCGAAACATGGGGCTGGATGAAAATGATATTGGAATTGATTTGGATGATTTGATGCAGGAGGGAAGTATCGGCCTGCTGAACGCGATCCCTTTGTTTGATGCAGGACGGGGCATGAAATTTCTGACCTATGCAGCACCGGCAATCCGCAATGCCATGACAGACTGCATCCGCGCCGCCCTCGCTCAATTTGAACAACGGATGGTGGATAAGAAAGATGGCCCCAGCTTCCAGAGAGTATATCTGGATGACGTTCTCTCAGAGGATGAACGGATGCTGCGGATCGAAGCCATAGCCGACCCTCACACCCAAACGCCGGAGCAAATCTATATCAAAAAAGAACAGCTGACAGAATTGTATGCGGCGCTGGACAAGCTGACTGCCAGAGAGCAGACCTATCTGCTGTACCGCTATGGTTTTACCGATGGCATCGAACACCCGCTGATCGGCGCGGCGCTCCATTTCCATCTCAGCGAGAGCCGGACAAAGAAGGTGGAGGGCGAGGCGATGGACAGCCTGCGCGGAAAGCTGCCGTGGTGGTTCTGATACGATGGGAAGCAGCGGCTGACGGGGGGCTTTGATTATACC
>ENA-OQED01001092-OQED01001092.1-human-gut-metagenome-genome-assembly--contig:-NODE-1092-length-10326-cov-1.021179_pt1 | contig 10326 bp, 9 predicted proteins | sample MGYA00242790_ERZ504625 | MGnify/ENA primary metagenome ERZ504625 (study PRJEB26092, sample SAMD00036345) | human gut metagenome | host: Homo sapiens | study: EMG produced TPA metagenomics assembly of...
GATCTTTTTCGTGCAGGCCGCGGTGGCATAGTCATATTTTTCATCTCGGCAAATCGCCGCGCGGCGAAGCCGGCGCAATGCAGAAAAGCCACGCCAGAAAGCCCAGACATACAACAATCAGTACGATCAAAATTCCCCAAATCATTTTTACCCTCTACTTTACTTTTTAAGTTTATTTCGGCACCTTGATTTCTTCCAGCTTTTTGCGGTACTGCAAAGGCGTAGCGTCGTATTCGGTGCGGAATACTTCGATGAAATAGCTCATGGAGTTAAAGCCACAGTCCATGGCAATGTCGAGCACGCGCAGATTTGTGGCGGTGAGCAGCTCCAGCGCGTGGCTTAAACGCACGCCGTTGATGAATTGCACCGGCGTTTTCAGTGTATACTGTTTGAACACGCGGCAGAAATGTCCCTCGCTCATGCCGGCGGCGTGCGCAAGCTGCTGTACGGAGACGGCAGACCGGTAATTTTCCTGTATAAACGCAATGGCGGCCTTGATGCTGTCCGCTGCGGCGCGCTTAGAAGCGCTGATGCGCGCCGACACGCCGTTTTGCACCAGTGCGCCGAACGCCGAAAGCATGGCGGCTTTTACGGGAAACTCAAAAAACGGCGGGCGGTTTTCCAGCATTGTGTACGCGGTCTGGAACGCGGCGGAAACGCTTTCGTGCAAATTTGTTCCGGCTCTGATCAGCCGCGGCACGGTCAGCTCGCCGTCCAAAACGGGCTGTATGTACTTTACGCGAATGATGTCATTTGCGGTGCTGCACAGCAAATCGGGGCTGAACACGATGGCTTCAAAGTAAAGCTCCTCGCCGGCTTCCACCGGCACGGCGGCGTGCAGCTCTCCGCTGTTGAAAAACACAATGTCTCCGGCGTGGGCCTCAAACAGATCGGTGCCGCACTGCACGGTCAGCGTGCCCTGCATCACACGGAAAAGCTCCATTTCGCTGTGCCAGTGACAATCAAGCGCGTGAAAGCGGTCTTCGCGTCGAATGCAGTAGTTCATCACGGGCATCAGCGCGTCGCCGTGGCGGCGGGCCTCCCGCATGCGGTCAAATTGATTTTTGTCCGTAAAACGCACCTCCTTTTTAGGCTCAGTGGTCAGGATTGTTATAAAAGCGGACAAATTAGCGGTAGACTTTCCAAAGCATATCGCTTATACTTATGATAGAGCAGGCGCGCGAAAAGCGCAAGTGCCAATAACGGAATTTTTGAATTTTTTTGAAAGGCAGTGAGCTGAATATGAAATTTACGAAAGGCTACTGGATGAACCTTCCCGGCGTGACGAACACGGACGCCGTGCAGGTTCGCGAAGTCAAGGTAGAAAACGATCGCGTTTACCTCTACACCGTGCCGTACCACGCAGACATGCGCGCCATGGGCGGCCCGCTTCTGGAAATGTACATTTCCTCTCCGCAGCCGGATATCATCCGCACGGAAGCGTACCACTTTATGGGCAGCAACCAGAAAATGCCGGCGTTCGAGCTGAACGACGCACACTGCGCACTGGAGGTCGAGAACACCGAAACGACCGTGACGATCAAGAGCGGCAACACAAAGCTCGTCATCGGCAAGAACCCGTGCAGCTTGATTACTACTATAAGGACAAGAAGCTGACAAGCATCGGCAACCGCTTCGGCAACGCGATGATCAGCACCATCTCCACCCCGGACGGCAACTACATGCGCGCCCAGATGAACCTTGACATCGGCGAAAAGGTCTACGGCCTCGGCGAGCGCTTCACCCCGTATGTGAAGAACGGCCAGACCGTGGAGACCTGGAACGAAGACGGCGGCACCTGCACCGAAATTTCTTACAAGAGCATTCCGTTCTACATCACGAACCGCAACTACGGCGTGCTCGTGAACGACCCGGGCCCGGTCTCCTATGAGATCTGCTCCGAGCATGTCACGCGCGTACAGTTCTCCGTGCCGGGCGAAAAGCTCGACTTCATGGTCGTTGGCGGCGACAGCATGAAAAACGTGCTTGAAAACTACACCACGCTTTCCGGCAAGCCCGCACTGCCGCCGGCATGGACATTCGGCCTGTGGCTCACCTCCTCCTTCACAACGAAGTACGACGAAGAGACCGTCATGGGCTTCGTAAACGGCATGAAAGAGCGCCACATTCCGCTGCACGTGTTCCACTTCGATTGCTACTGGATGAAGGAAAACGAATGGTGCAACTTCGACTGGGATCGGGCCATGTTCCCGGATATCGAGCACCAGCTGCAGGTGATGAAGCACGAAAACAACCTCAAGATCTGCGTTTGGATCAACACCTATATCGGCCAGAAGTCTCCGTTGTTTAAGGAAGCGAAGGAGCTTGGCTACCTTCTCAAAAAGCCGAACGGCGACGTTTGGCAGTGGGATCTGTGGCAGGCCGGCATGGGTATCGTGGACTTCACGAACCCGGGTGCATGGAAGTGGTATCAGTCCAAGCTGCGCCACCTGCTCGACCAGGGCGTCGATTGCTTCAAGACCGACTTCGGTGAGAGAATCCCGACCGATGTTGTCTACTACGACGGCAGCGATCCGCTCCGTATGCACAACTATTACACCTACCTTTACAATAAGTGCGTTTGGGAAGTGCTTGAAGAGTACAAGGGCAAGAACGAGGCATGCCTCTTTGCAAGAAGCGCCACGGTCGGCGGACAGAAGTTCCCGGTACACTGGGGCGGCGACTGCTCGTCGAACTACTCCTCCATGTCCGAATCCCTGCGCGGCGGCCTTTCCCTGTGCCTTTCCGGCTTCGGCTTCTGGAGCCACGACATGAGCGGTTTCGAGGGCAAGGCTCCGGCGGACGTTTACAAGCGCTGGGCGGCGTTCGGCCTGCTCTCCACGCATTCCAGACTGCACGGCTCCGATTCCTACCGTGTGCCGTGGCTGTTCAGCAAGGAGGGTGAAGAGAACGGCGAGGAATCCGTAGCCGTTGTCCGCAAATTCTCCGAGCTCAAGTGCACCCTGATGCCGTACATGTTCTCCACTGCGGTCAATACACATAAAACGGGCGTGCCGACCATGCGCGCCATGGTTCTGGAATTCCCGGATGACATCCCGTGCGAAGACCTCGACCGCCAGTATATGCTCGGCGACAGCCTGATGGTCGCGCCGGTCTTCACGAAGGAAGGCGACGTCACGTACTACCTGCCGGAGGGCAAGTGGACGCACCTGCTCTCGAACGAAAAGCGCGAGGGCGGTCACTGGCTGCGCGAGAACTACGATTTCTTCTCTCTGCCGCTCTTTGCGAGAGAAAACTCCATCGTTGCCATCGGCGCGAACAACCAGCAGCCGGATTACGATTACGGCAAGGACCTCACCCTGCACGTTTTCGAGCTTTCCGATAAGGCGAGCGCAAAGGTTTGCGACAGCAGGGCAACGATATGCTCAGCGTTTCCGCAGTGAACGAGAACGGCGTTATTACCTTCAAGTTCGACGGCAAGGCAGAGAACCTCAGCGTGCTGCTGCGCAACGTGGAGAACGTGAAGAACGTCTCCGGCGCAGAAGTCGAGCAAAATGAGCTCGGCACTGTCCTGAAGGTAAACGCAGACCTCAGCGACGTTGTTGTAACGCTCTGATAAAATTAATCCAACACCCGCAGAACGGCATGAAAAACCGCCCTGCGGGTGTTTTTCTGCAACGCTTTATGCGATCAAAAAGAAAGCGCAGAGCACGGGGAAAACCCACGCTCTGCGCTTATCTTTATCTTAGAAAAATTACTTCTTGCTGTTCAGATATTCCTGAATGGCAGAAAAGACCTTGTCAACATCCAGGCCGTGTACGGCACATGCGTCCTCAAGGGACTCGTGGATGGAGGACGGGCAGCCTACGCAGTGCATGCCGGACTGCATCAGCACATAAGCGATGCCGCGGTCATAATCAAGCATTTCGCCCATAGTGGTCTGCTTTGTGATTTCCATCTGAAAACATCCTTTCTTGGTATAGCATCCCATCGGGTCGCCCCGATCTATCCGTATAAATCAAACTCCCGCAAACTTCGCGTGAACTCTAATCTACACGAATTTAGTATACAATAGGATATGCCAAAAAGCAAGTGTTTTTGCAGATTTTTGGCATATGCCTTAAATTGGAAGAAACGACAAAACAGGGGGGAAAATTCAGTCAACTTGCGCCTTGACGCTGCTGCGCATTTTCCTTTATAATCAAGGTAGAAAAATATTACCATTTTCAGAAAGGCGGATGATTTTATGAAAAAACGAATGACCGTAATGCTTTCTTTGTGCCTTAGCTTGCTCCTGCTGTTGTCCGCCTGCGCTTCGGGCGGCAGCACGGCAAAAAATGCGGAAAAAGCCGCGGCCGCGTTGGCGGAAAGCATGCTGAACGCGCCGAGTGAGCCTATGCAGCGCTTCGGCAGTATTTTGGAAAGCGGCGAAGAAAGCGCCCTTACGGCGTACAAAGATGCTTGGGAAGACGAAAAAGCCCTGTGCAGCGAAAACGGCTTCACGAGCTTCATTGAAGAAGTACTGACCATGCAGCTTATGGCGGACGAAATGAACGAGACCGTGAAGGTGACCGCCGTCAAGACCGAGCCTTACGAAGAAAAAGACCGCGTGGTGCGCTTTACGGCGGACGTCACCGTGAACGATACGGAAAACATGACGGTTAGCGGCAAATGTCAGTTTGATGAAGACGGCAAAGTCTCGTTCATCGAGCTCGATACGGACGAACTTGAGATGACGCTCATCGCAAACGATAACGCCGACCCCACGCAAAAGCCGCCCGCAAACGGCAACGCCATTACGTTAAACGAGTAAGCAAAAGCCCGCAAAAAACTGCGGGCTTCATTTTTGAATTCGGTATGCGCGGCACATAAAACCGCCTGCAAGCCGAATTCCTGTTTTTAAACATAAAAAACGAACATCCTATTGGATGTCCGCTTTAAGTGTTGGCGCCAACCTATCGTCCCGGGCCGTTGCCAGCCGAGTATTTTCAGCACAAACGAGCTTAACTTCTGTGTTCGGTATGGGAACAGGTGGACCCTCGTTGTAATCAACACCAACTATTCTGTTTGCCGCCTCATCTGACGGCTTTATTATAATACCACATCTCTTTCTAAATTGCAAGCCTTTTTTCAAAAAAATTTCAAAAAGTTTTGAGAAAAGCAAAATATGGTATACCAAACATTTTGCATGCCATATTTTGTAGGTTATTCTTCTGTGTAATCACCGGTGTCATCCGTATAGTCGCCCGTATCATCGGTGTAATCCCCTGTGTTGTCCGTATAATCGCCGGAATCGTCCGTGTAGGTGTCGCCGGCGGTGTCCGTTGTATCGGTGTTATCGGTGCTGTCGCCGTTCGGATCGGGGGGTCGGCGTGGGGGGTGGGCGACGGCTCCGGCGTTTTGTTGCCGAGGAGATAATCTGCCCAAATGGCGCAGCCCTCGTCGTTTAAGTGGATGCACAAGCCTCGGGGTCAGCGCAATACTCCGCGGGAAGGTAGCCCTCTGTACAGAATGCGGCGATGTTTAAGAACTTCAGGTTCTTTTTGCCCGTGCAATAGGTCTGCATCGCTTTGTTATACTGCGCGATGGTGCTGCTGCTGAGCCCCTGATAGTCAATCCACTCCAGCATGGGCGTAACGGCCTGCACGGTAATTTCAAGGTTCGGGTACTTCGTTTGCAGCGCGGAAATAACCGCCTGTGCAGTGGACGTGACGTCGGAAACGTCGTTATACGTGAGGTCTTCCTTGCCGAGTTGAATGTAAAGCTTCGTCGCGGAGAAACGGTCGATGGCTTCCGTGACGGTGAGAGCGGTGTCATCGTCGAGCCACAGGCCGCCCTCACCGCCGTTTAGTTCGTTCTGCGCTTCGCCCCACGAATAATCGCTGCGGGTCATGAATTCCGCGTCGCTCAAAGCGGTGGTGCTGCCTGCGCCGTCCGTGACGTAGCTTTTCAGGCGCGTCGTCATGCTGTCGCCGATGAAAAGTGCGCCGTCAAAAGCGGAAGACGGCGTAGGCGCGGCGGAAGCAGTGTTTTCTGCCGGTGCGGCGCTGGCCTGCGGTTTTACGGTGGAGAAGAACTCCGGCTCGCCGTCTGCGGCGATACTGCTGATGGGCGTGCGCACACCGGCAGCGCTGGCCACGCCGAGGGCAACGAGCGCCACGAGCACAGCGGCGGTGCAGACGACCGCCACGCGGAACTTGTTGATCTTCTTCTTTTTATGAGGCACGCCTGCTTTTTGCGGCGCTTTCGGGGCTTCCGTCTTCTGCGGGACATTCTGTGTGGCCTGCTCTGCGGCTCGCCTTGTGCGGCGCTCCGCACGGGCGGCTGCGCGCTGTGCCTGCCGTTCTTCCTCGCGCATAGCAGCGGGGCGTTTTCTTTTATTCGCCAAAATATAGTCATCCTTTCGGAATATTTCTTTGTTATCTTGGGTTTATTGTACGGCGCGGGAAAGATTCTGTCAAGTAAAGAGGACACCGCGCAGCGCTGCGGGTGCCCTCTTTTACGGTTTATTTAAATTTATACGCTTTATGAATGTTTACACGCGCGTGAGGCGCACGGCCATGTACTCGCGGCCCGGCAGCGCAATGCGGAACTTACCGCTGTGCACGCCGGCATCGGTGATGGTCATGTTCCACGTATCGATGACCTCCACGCGCCAGTTTTCGTCCGCGGGCTTTACGAAATCGCGGAAGCTCGGGCGGCCGAAGCCGTAGTAGTGAATCTCGTAGCCGGTGACGGGGATCATCTCGTCCGGCACGGCGACGGTCTCATCGAACGCGCCGGGGCCTTGCTTTAAGCCGAGACCGGGCGTCTGCGTGAGAATTTCATGCAGGAAGCGGATGCGCGCGGGGCTTTCGCCGTGCAGCTTGCCGCCGTGGCTCCACCACAAGATGTCTTCGGGGTTCATGAAGGTCTCGCCGTGGCCTGCGTAGCCGCCGCGCATGGAAGCTTCCCAGAAGCGGCGGGTAAGCTCCTGCCCGGAGATATTGCCCCAGCCCATATCAATATTGCCTTCGTAGGCAATCTCATCCCACACGATAGGCTTTTGGTAGCGCGTGCGGTAATCGGTGGTGTATTCCACGTGACGGTAGAGATCCTGGCGCTGCAAGCTGCAATGCGTAATCCACGGACGAGTGTGGTCGTAGAACGGTATGCAGTTGTGGATGGAACGCATGTGGTTGTACGGATCTTTTTTGCAGAGCAGGTCTGCGTAGTGCTCCCAGTCCTCAAGCTTCTTGGCGCGCATGAGGTCGTATTCGTTTGCAAGGCTCCACCACACGTTGCGGTAGGCGGAGAAGCGCGCGATGACGTAGTTCCAGTAGAGGTCGTCCTGCTCGCGGTTCATGACGGAGAAGCCCCAGCGGTCGTAGGGGTGCATAACGATGATGTCGGCCTCGATGCCGCGCTCCTGTAATTCTACGATGCAGCGCTCCATGCGGCGAAAATGCTCGGGGTTAAAACGCGTAAAATCCCAGTTGTTGCCGGAAAAATCGACGAAATACGAGAAGTTTTCTTCGGTGAGGTTTGAATTATCGACCGGGGTGCCCTCATATGGGAAGGTCTCCGGGTCGCGGAAATTGTGGATGTAGTGCTTCGGAAAGACGCAGAAACGCATTTTGTTGAAGTAGCCCTTATCGAGCTCCTCGAGCGTTTGCTTGTGCACTTCTTCCGGTTGGTGCGCCCACGCGTAGCACGTGGTGCCGACGGAATAGTATGGCGTGGTGTCTTCATAGGCGAAATGGTACGTGTTCGCAATACGCACCGGGCCGTGGTTATTGCCGGTCGGCTCCGTTACGGTGAAATCGCCGGCAGACTCCGCTTCCGGGAAGCTGCCGACCGTTTCATAGACGTAATCGCCCGTAAACGAGGGCATGAAGCGCACTTTATAAACGCCGTCGCCGTCATAGAAGCCGTCTACCGTGACGATCTCGTTTTTGCTGCGGAACGTGGCGGAAACGGACTGCTCCGTAAACGGGTTGCCCGCAGACGGACCTTTGAGGGAAACTTCAAAAAGCCCCCATTTTTCTACTGTATTCATTAGATGTCACTCCTTATTTCTCGATGACGCCTTCATAATTCATGCCGAAGCCGTAGTCGTAGGCGTGGCCGAATTCATCCACGTGCACTTCAAGGTCAAACGGAACGTCTTCGCAATGCTTTTCCACGGTGTCCATGTCCTTCGGCATCTGCACAGGCAGACGGCCGGTGGGATCGTAATCGCCGAAGACGACGTCAAGCACCGCGGCGCGGGAAACACCGAACTCGACGACGATGCCGTCCGCTTCACGCTCAAACTCGTGCATGACCATTGGGTTGTTGATTGCTGCGCAGACAATGACGGGCTTGTCTCCCATCGCCTCGCGACAGTTTAGAATGTTATCGAGGTCGCATTCATTATAGGCAATATTCGTTTTGCCGCGGTAACTGCGGTTCGTGAAATCCTCGCGGAAATCGCCGCCCGCAATACTCACTTCGCGCGCGTTCACCGCCGTATAGGGGCGGTACTGGAGTGTGATGGGCAGGTAGCCGTTGCCGCCGTTTGCGACGTCTTCCGTAGAATACGCGTTGCACGCAGGGCTTTCCACAAAGACAAGCGCCACGTCCGCTTCCTCGGGCGTATGGACGCGCACGCCGTATTTCGAAATCACCTCGTCCGTCACGGGGTCTTCCGTGTGGGCGGGAATATCGTTGCGCATGAAGCCCTTCATGGTGCGGAGCTTGCGCTGCGGCACGTAGATTTTGATACCCTTTTGGAGCGGCAGACAGTGATTGCGATTCTTTAATAAGACGACAGATTTGCGTTGTGCGTCATAGCCGTGGGCGCAGAATTCCGCGTTGCCGACAATCTTAGCGGACTCTTCGGGATCGAGATACGGGTTCTCGAACAGGCCGCACCGGAAAATATTTTTTGAGCAGACGCGCGGCGGAGCGCTCCATTCTGGCGCGCATGGCTTCTTCGCCGACCTTTTCGCAGCCGATTTGATACGCTTCCATGATGGGCGCAATCTCTGCGTTGCCGCCGAACTGGTCTACGCCGTTCATGATGGCGACGAAGCAGCGCTCGCCCTCGGTCATGTTTTCCATATTAAAGCAGCGGCTTGCAAACGTATCCATAATGGGTGCGGGATCCTGCGTGATGCCCCAGTCCGTGCAAACGACACCCTTAAAGCCGTATTTTTCGCGCAGGAGATCTTTGATGAGATACTCGCTGTACGAGTTGCCGACGTTTTTGCCGTTTTTGGTGTCGAGTCCCCAAGAAACCGTGTAGTACGGCATGACGGCAGAGGCACTTTCGGTGGGACCGTCTAATTTAAACGCCGCTTCCGTAAACGGTTTCCTGTGTTCTTCGGAATTATTGCCCGGGTAAACCGCGTATTTGCCGTAGGCATAGTGTGCATCGCGGCCGGCCTCACCCGCCTGCCGCCGCCCGGCCAGTGCTTGACCATGGTGTTTACGCTGTCATATCCCCAGCGTTTTCGGAATTCTCGGTGGTCTGCATACCGTCGCAGTACGCCTTGACCATTTTCTTTGTCATCTCAAGATTTTCACCGAGCGTATCGACAAAGCGCATCCAGCGCGGCTCGGTGCAAAGGTCAATCTGCGGGCCGAGCGCCGTGGTGATGCCGAGCGCACGGTATTCTTTCGACGCATCCTCCGCGAACCGGCGGACAATCTCGGGGTCAAAGCACGCGGCAAAACCGACACCCTCCGGCCACTTGCTGACGTCACTGCCGGCGGTTTTAAACTCTACGCTGCCGCTGCCGCGCGCACCGTTGCGCGGGTCGGAGGAAATGTTCACCGGGATGCCGTGCGGCATGCTTTCGGCAAGCTTTTGCAGCTCATTGTTCCACTTTGCGGCAGTCTTCGCGTCTTCTACCGTAATCATGAGGACGTGGCGAATGTGCTCTTTGTTCATGAATTCCTTCTGCTGGTCGGTGAGCGTATACGCAGGGACATTTGCTTCCGCGTACTTTTGGCCGTTATATGTACCGCCGAACGGGCCGAACGCCATGGGCGGCACCGCTTGGTGCGGCGAATAGAGCATAAGGCCCGCAATCTCCTCTGTTGTTAGGCGGGAAGCAAGGTCTGCGGCGCGCTCCTCAACGGGCAAACGCCAATCTTCATACGGGAGAAGCTCGCCGGTCTTCTCCAAGTCTTTAAAATACAGGCCGTCTCTTTCGATGAGCTCTACACCGGACGACGCAGACCACGCGAGCGGCTTGCCGTTTTCGGGATAGGCGCGGACAATGCCGTCTCTTTCCGTTTTTTTTACGTTCATTTTCATACCTCTTTGTTTGGATTAAAACAAGGAATTTTCGCATTTGCTTTTGTACAAAGTATAGCGTATTTCCTATAAAAAGTAAA
>ENA-OQED01001096-OQED01001096.1-human-gut-metagenome-genome-assembly--contig:-NODE-1096-length-10312-cov-0.912813_pt1 | contig 10312 bp, 13 predicted proteins | sample MGYA00242790_ERZ504625 | MGnify/ENA primary metagenome ERZ504625 (study PRJEB26092, sample SAMD00036345) | human gut metagenome | host: Homo sapiens | study: EMG produced TPA metagenomics assembly of...
TTTCTGCAAGATGTGCGCCACAATTTGCGGGAGCTTGCGGAAATACTTTTTCAAACAGGTTCTAGGAAAAGGAGATGAAGGGAAAACACTATGAAGTGGAAATACATATTAAAAAGAATACTGATTGCCATTCCCACTTTTTTCGGAATTACCATATTGGCCTATTTTATTCTGAATATGGCGCCTGGTTCACCGCTGGATGCACTTCTGGCAGATCCGGGAATTACTCCGGCAGAGCTGGAACGTAAGAGAGTGGCACTTGGACTGGATCAGCCGGTGATCATTCAGTATTTTACCTGGCTGAAACAATTGCTTACGGGAAATCTGGGATTTTCCTACAGCACCCAGAGACCGGTGGCAGCGATGATACTGGAGCGTCTTCCGGCTACTGCGATTCTGGCAGCAAGCTCCATTGTACTGTCATTGATCGTATCCATTCCTCTTGGAATCTTTGCTGCCTCCAGGCCGAATTCAGGAAGAGATTACTTTTCCGGCGGTCTGTCTATGCTGATGATGGCGACTCCGAACTTCTTTGTAGGACTGGTATTTATTTATCTGTTCGCCATTGTGTTTAACATTCTGCCATCAGGAGGAATGTACAGCTCAAGCGGAGCTCATACATTCGGAGATCTGATGAAGCACATGATCCTGCCTTGTCTGGTCCTTTCCTTTCAGCAGATCGGAGGATGGGTAAGGCACATGCGAAGCAGTATGCTGGAAGTTATGCAGGACGACTACATTCGTACCGCCAAGTCCAAAGGTCTTACCAAATGGAAAGTGATCATGAAGCACGCCTTGAAAAATGCCCTTACACCGGTCGTTACAGTTGTGGGAATGTCCATTCCTTCTATTGTAGGCGGCGCAGTTGTAACCGAGCAGGTTTTCGGATGGCCGGGAATTGGTTCTCTTATGGTAACAGCGATCAACGGACGAGACTACCCGGTTATTATGGGAATCACGGTTATGATCGCGGCAGCGGTTCTTATTGCGAATATTCTCACTGATGTTGCATACGGAATTCTGGATCCGAGAATCAGCTATAAATAAGGGAGGATAGAAGACAGAAATGAAAAAACAGAAAAACGAAAATGTAAGCTATCTTTCCGAGGTACTTGATAAACTGAAAGAACACAAAATGGCTATGGCAGGTCTGGTGGTCCTGATCGTGGAAATCCTGATGGTGGTTTTTCTTCCCATGATCCTGAAACTGGATCCTTATACTTCAGATTACACTGCCTTTTCTGCAGCTCCGGGAGGAGCGCACATCCTTGGAACTGATGCTATCGGGCGTGATGTTTTTGCCCGTCTGATGTATGGCGGAAGAACCTCTCTGCTGGTTGGTTTTGTTTCCACACTGATCAGCTGCGCAATCGGAGTTCCTCTTGGCCTGGTTGCTGGTTATGCCAGAGGAAAGGCGGAAGCAGTTATTATGCGAATTGCAGATATTTTTATGTCTTTTCCATCAATTGTGCTGATCCTGGTGCTGGTTGCTGTTCTGGGACCGTCTGTCTGGTCTGTAACCTGTGTCATCGGTGTGCTCGGCTGGACACAGTTTGCCAGACTGATCTATGCAAATGTACTTTCCGTATCCGAGAAAGAATATGTAGAATCTGCAAGGGCAATTGGTACCTCCAATTTCAAGATCGTGACAAAGTATGTTCTTCCAAACTCTTTTGCCCCGATCTTGATCGCAATCACATTCCAGATGGCGAGTGCCATCCTTTCTGAATCATCGTTAAGCTTCCTTGGCATGGGTGTACAGCCGCCGGGAGCAAGCTGGGGAAATATGCTCTACGATGCGCAGTCCATTACTGTGCTTTCCCAGAAGCTGTGGATCTGGCTTCCGCCGGGACTTGCACTTCTGATCACGGTGTTAAGTATTAATTTTCTGGGCGACGGCATCCGCGATGCGCTGGATCCGAAAATCAAACTGTAATGTCTCAGGATCATGAAGGTCTTGATGCAAGACCGGACAGTCCGTTGACATAAGATTGGTTCCGGGAGTTTCCCGGACTGATTTGCTTCACAAAACCTGTCAGAGAAAAAACATCCCTGACAAAAGAAAAAAGGAGGAGACCTATGAAATTCAACATGAAAAAGGCTGCAGCGCTCCTGCTTGCAGGAAGCATGGTAGCAGGTTATGCTGTTCCGGCTGCTGCTGAGGCAGAGGAAAAAGTTGTAACAGCTGCTATGGACCAGGCATGGGATACCATGATGCCGCTGAACACCACAAGCAACTACACCCGTTTTATCTGTGATCAGATCTATGACCGTTTGACACAGACAAACGCAGACGGTTCCATTGAGGGACGCCTTGCTGAGTCCTGGACTGTAAACGATGCCAGTGACGCAGTTACCTTTAAGCTTCATGAAGACGCAGTATGGTCTGATGGTGAGCCGGTTACAGCAGAGGACGTTGTATTCAGCTACCAGATGTATTCTGATCCGTCTGTAGAGGCAAAGAGCCGTTATCACCTGGAGTACATTGCCGGTGTGGATGATTCCGGAGCAGAGCTTTCCGAGGATCTATCGAAGTAACTGCAGACAGCGATTATGAAGTAACCTTCAAATTAAAAGAGGCTATGTATCCTGATACATTCCTGCAGGATATCGACACTGTTTTCATCATCCCGAAACATATATTTGAAGGAAAAACAGCAGAAGAGATCAATGCTCCTGACCTTTGGGCAAATCCGGTAGGTTCCGGCCCATTCATCTATGACAGTGAGATCAATGGTGAGCGTATGGAGTTCACAAAGAATGAAAACTACTATCTTGGAACTCCAAATATTGACCGTCTGATCATCCGTGTAGTACCGTCCGCAAACGTTCTTTCCGGTCTTATGAACGGCGAGCTTGATTTGATCGGATTCGGTTCCGTACTGACTGATGACTGGGAAACAGCCAAGTCCCAGGATAACCTGGTAACAGAGTCTGTTCCTACCACTTCCTATACCACTCTGATCTTCAATACTCAGAAGGAATATCTTACTCAGGAAGTTCGCCAGGCACTGAATATGGCAATCAACCGTGACGTACTGGTAAATGGTCTTCTTATGGGAGAGGGAACTCCGATCATGACCCCGATCGCACCGGTAAGCCCATACTACAATGACAAAGTTCAGGTTCAGTACGATCCTGAAAAGGCAAAAGAGATGCTTGCAGAAGCAGGCTTCCCGGCTGGACAGACACTGAAATTCTTCATCTCCTCTGGAAGCAGCATTACCGAGAGATGTGCAGCCCTGATCGTACAGGATTTTTGCAAAATGTCGGTGTAAAATGTAGAAATTGAGCAGATGGACTTTGCAACTCTGATGAGCCGTATGCTTGACGGCGAGCATGATCTTGGAATCATTGGTTCCGGCGGAACTCTTGACCCAAGTGAGAGCCGTGAAATGATCTATCCGGAAAGCTCCTGCAACTTCTGCCAGCTTCAGGATACAGAGCTTTCTGACCTGATCGACAAAGGAAACGCAGAGCTTACTTTTGAAGCAAGAAAACCATACTTCGATGAGTATCAGGAAAAGGTTGTAGAAAAAGCAGCTATGGGCTACTTATATACAAAGAACCTTCTTACCGCTTACAACAAGAGCATGAAGAACCTGAACGTTGCAGACTTTAATTGTCTGAACTGGTCTTCCTGGGAGTGGGATAAAGAGTAATAAAAATGGGAAACAGGACAAAAGCGGATAAAGCTTTTGATCCTGGAACCCGCCAAATATGAGAGAAAAGACTCTCATGTCTGGCGGATTTCAGGAGCTGTGAAAGAATCACAGTGAGTTAATTAAGAGAAAAAGGAGTACAGCTATGGCATCTTTACTTTCAGTAGAGAATTTACAGGTACAGTTTCAGACAAAAAAAAGGCATTAACACAGCCGTTGACGGTGTAAGCTTTTCTGTAGAAAAAGGCAGGATCCTCGGAATTGTAGGAGAGTCCGGATGCGGAAAAAGTGTCACATCCATGTCTATCCTTCAGCTTCTTGGAAGCAACGCCCGGATTTCCGGCGGCAGCATCAAACTGGATGGAAAAGAACTGATAGGGCTTCCGGAGAAAGAGATGTGCAGGATCCGTGGAAATGATATTGCCATGATTTTTCAGGATCCAATGACTGCCCTGAATCCGACTCTGACTATTGGAACCCAGCTGATGGAACCAATTATGCTCCACCAGAACTGCGGTAAAAAAGAAGCCTGGACAAGAGCTGTGGACGTTCTGAAAAGAGTTGGGATCGCTGCTCCGGAGAAGCGGATGAAGGAATATCCGCATCAGCTTTCTGGCGGTATGCGCCAGCGAGTGATGATCGCCATGGCAGTATCCTGCGAGCCAAGACTTCTTATTGCAGATGAGCCTACCACAGCCCTGGACGTAACCATCCAGGCACAGATCCTGGAGCTGATGTGTGAGCTCAGGGAAAAATGGGACAGCCATTATGCTGATTACCCATGATATGGGGGTAGTAGCAGAGACCGCAGACGATGTGCTTGTTCTTTATGCAGGAAAAGCAGTAGAATACGGCAGCATTGAGGATATTTTTGAAAGACCGAAGCATCCTTACACACAGGGACTTTTGAACTCTATTCCCCGCCTTGATGAGGATGTAGAGCTGCTGAATACCATTGAGGGCACCGTTCCGGCACCGGACGCCATGCCTGCAGGCTGCAGATTTGCTCCCCGATGTCCTTACGGAAAAGACCGCTGCATGAAAGAAAAACCAGGCGTTTACCATGCTGGAAATTCTCTGGTAAGCTGCTTCAGATACGAGGGTGAGAAATAATGAGTGAGAACACAGGAATCTTATTGGAAACAAAGGATTTATCCAAATATTTTACGGCAAAAAAAGGGCTTCTGAACCGTAATCCATCTGTAGTAAAAGCAGTAGACCATGTAAGTCTTTCTGTGAGAAAGGGTGAGACACTGGGCCTGGTCGGAGAGTCCGGCTGCGGAAAATCCACTCTGGGAAGAACTATTCTCCGCCTGATCCCGGCAACAGAGGGCCAGGTTATGTACAATGGGGAAGATATCCTTACCTAATGATAAGAAAAAAATGTGGGAAATGCGCCGGAAGCTGCAGATTATTTTCCAGGATCCATATAGCTCCCTGAATCCCAGAATGACCGTTTATGATCTGATCAGTGCCCCTCTTGAGGTGTATAAAGTGGGGACTAAGGAAGAACGCAGGGAAATGGTGGAAGAGATCCTTCAGGAGGTTGGACTGGATAAACAGTATCTGAATCGTTTTCCTCACGAGTTTTCAGGCGGTCAGAGGCAGCGAATCGGAATTGCAAGGGCACTGATCCTGAATCCGGAATTTGTTGTCTGTGATGAGGCAGTTTCCGCACTGGACGTATCTGTCCGTGCGCAGGTGCTGAATCTTATGAGAAATATGCAGCAGAAGAAAAATCTGACCTACCTGTTTATCTCCCATGACCTGAGCGTAGTCCGCCATATCAGTGACAGAATCGCAGTTATGTATCTTGGAAGTGTGGTTGAGGTTGCAGAAAAAGCCCAGCTTTATTCCAATCCGATGCACCCCTATACAAAAGCTCTTCTTTCTGCAATCCCGCTTCCAGATGTGAAGAAGAAACGTCAGCGTATCATTCTGGAAGGTGACGTGCCAAGTGCCTACAATCCACCGTCAGGATGTAAATTCCACACTCGCTGTCCCTACGCAACAGACCGCTGCAGGCAGGAAGCTCCTGTACTTCAGGAGGTGGAAAAGGGGCATAAAGCAGCCTGTCACAGGGCTTTGGAGCTTGCCTGAAAATTTATTTCCTGCAATCTGCAGGCTCCGCAAATTGTGACGTACATCTTGTAGAAAGCCTTTTTAAACATGTTCTGGAGTCTGCTGAATAATTACATATCAGGAAGGATACTACCGGTTTCCAAAGAATTCCATTAAAGGGATATCTTCGGGAAACCGGTATTTTTTTAAGCTATTTTTGTTTAATTTGACGTTATTTTCGTTGCTTTATTGAAAAATATTTCATTTTTTGCTAAATTATATATAAATGTGGAGTATTCTGATTTTGTTTAGAAATATTCCGGAATTTCGAAAGGGGATGGAATGGTGGAAAACAGAAATAACAGGTTGCTGAATGCGAAATTAAACAAGTATATCGTTCCAGGTATTATGATGTCGCTGGCACTTCAGCTTGGAAACATTGTGGACACTATCTTTGTAAGTAATTTAATTGGTGTAGAAGCAATGTCCGCAGTCACAATGAGTCTTCCGGTTGAAACGATAGTTCAGCTTACTGGTTACTGTCTGGGTGTGGGAGGTTCCATAGCCGCAGGAAATATGCTTGGTAAACGTGACAAAGAAGGGGCTTCGAGATTGTTTTCGGCCACTTTTATTGTCACACTCGTGGTGGGACTGCTGTTTTCTCTTATTGCATTTCCTGCTGCAGGACCTATTGCCAGATTTCTGGTATCCGGAGACGGAGTTTTGACAACTTATACAAGAGACTATATCCGCATTAGCATGTTAGGTGCACCGGTAATCGGAATCGGTCTGATGATGGTAAACTACCTTGGGGTGGAAAACCATCCGGAGCTTGCTTCTGTTTATCTGATCGCAGCCAATGTGATAAATCTTGTGCTGGATTACATATTTCTTAGATTTACACCACTTGGAGTTACAGGTGCATCCTTATCAACGGTACTTGGCTTTCTTTTGCATGGTGGTTTTCCTTTTCTATATTCGCTCAGATAAGAGGAATATCAGTTTCGTGCGGCTGAATGCAAAGGATTTCGGAATCGTGAAGGAGGCAGTGATTACAGGTGTGCCCATGCTTGTTTTCATGGCAACCAATTTTGTAAAAGCCTTGGCCTGAATACCATCATCATGAATCAGATCGGGGAAGACGGAATGGCAGTATTTACGGTCTGCGACAATGTTTTGCTGATCGTGGAAATGCTTACAGGCGGAATCATAGGCGTAATTCCTAATGTTGCAGGAATTCTTTTTGGAGAAAAAGACTATGTGGGAATCCGTGTCCTGTGCAAAAAAATGCTGAAATACAGCTACATCGTGCTGGCAGTCATATTCGTTCTGATCATGCTGTTTACAGAACAGATCACCATTATGTTCGGAGGCGGCGGAGAACTGGGACGGGAGATGGTTCATGCACTGCGTATTTTTGCTTTATGTGTAGTGCCTTATCTCTGGAATAAATTTACCGTAAGCTATTATGAATCTATTGAAGAGACTGCAATTGCAAGCTTTGTTACCTTCCTTGAAAACGCAGTGGCAGTTCTTCCTGCAACATTTATAGGAATTTCTATCTGGAAACAGATTGATGGAATCGGTACAAATGGAATTGGTGCTGCATTTGTTGCCACAGAGATCATAACCTTGATCGCAGCCTGGATTTTCCGAAAGATCAAACACAAAAATTCTACTTTTATATTGTTCCGGACCAAAATCCCGGAATCAATTTTGATTTTTCCATTAAGAGCACCATGGAAGAAGCTGGCGCGGTTAACAGAAAAATCCTGGAGTTCTGCAAGGAAAACGGTGTATCCGGAAACAGAGCCAATCTTGCTGCCGTGTGTGCAGAAGAAATGACTGTGAATATCATTAAATTTGGTGGAAAAACTTCCAACTGGATCGACATCAATCTTTGCCTGGAGGATGACATTTGCCAGTTAAGGATAAGAGACAACGGAGTGAATTTTAATCCGTTGGAATACAGCTATGACCATGAGGAGTTTGATATCCATGGAATTGAGCTGGTGAAAAAGATTTCAAAATCAATGGATTATATCCGCGCAATTGATATGAATAATACTATAATATCATTTTAGGAGGTGCAGGAAATGTCTGACATTAACGAAAAGAGCAATTTTGTTTTTGAATTTCAGCCTGTGACAAAGCTGTTTGAAGAGCAGGTGCGGCTTCATCCTGACAAATGTGCTGTAGCTTCCAGCAAGGAAAGCTTTACCTACGCACAGCTGAATGAAAGAGCAAACAGAATTGCGAATTCTCTTATTGAAAAAGGCGTTGGCTGTGAAAAAATCGTAGGTGTGGTACTGGAGCGCTGCTGTGACTTTTACGCAGTCCGTCAGGGTATTTTGAAGGCTGGTGGTGCATTTGCTGTCGCAGCCCCGGATTATCCCGATGACCGTGTACAGTTCATTTTTGAAGATGCAGGAGTTCCCTTTATTATCACCACAAAGGAGATCCAGAAGGAGCGCCAGGAGCTGTTTTCCAGGCTTTCCTGTACGGTGCTTCTGCTTGAAGAACTGCTGGAAAACCCAAATGCCGGGAACCCGGATACCAGGATTAAGGAACATGATCTTTGCTACTGTATTTACACCTCCGGTTCCACGGGAAAACCAAAAGGTGTTATGATCGAGCATATCAACCTTGCCAATTTTGTAAATCCTAATCCAAAGAATGCGGAAACCTATGGCTATGTAAGCAGGGGAAGCGTTTCCCTTTCCATGGCAGCCATGACATTTGATGTTTCGGTACTGGAGGAATTTCTCCCTCTCACCAATGGAATGACTGCAGTGATCGCAAGCGATGAAGAGATCCTGAATCCTATTATGCTTGGAGATTTAATTGTAAAAAATAAAGTGGATATTATGACCACAACTCCTACCTATCTTTCCAATATGATCGATCTGCCCCAGCTTCAGGAAGCAGCTGCCCAGATCAAGGTATTTGACGTAGGAGCAGAAGCATTCCCGCCTGCACTTTTTGACAAGATTCACGCAGTAAACCCGGATGCTTATATTATGAACGGCTATGGACCAACCGAGACTACCATCAGCTGTACCATGAAGGTGATCACCGACAGCAAAAACATTACCATCGGAGAGCCAAACGGCAATGTTCAGGTTTATGTGGTTGACAAAGAGAACAGGATCCTTCCGGACGGAGAGACCGGAGAGCTTGTAATTGCAGGTCTTGGAGTAGGTCGTGGCTACATCAATCTGCCGGAGAAAACAGCAGAAGTTTTCATCACTCTCAACGGAGAAAGAGCCTATAAAACAGGCGATCTTGCAAAGATCACTCCAGATGGCGAGATCGAATTTTTCGGAAGAATTGACAATCAGATCAAGCTTCGCGGTCTCAGAATCGAGCTTGGTGAGATCGAGGAGGTTGTTAACAGCTTCGAAGGAATCATCACCAGTATTACAGTACCGGTGGATAATAAATATCTTTGCTGCTACTTTATGGCAGACCGCCAGATCAATGTTGAAGCGCTTACCGCTTATGCGTCAGAATCCCTGGCTCATTACATGGTTCCGGATGTTTTCATCCAGCTGGAAAAAATGCCTTTAACCCAGAATGGCAAAATTGACAAAAAAGCATTGCCCAAGCCGGTGGCGCAGCCCAGAAACCTGAAAGAGCCGGAAAATCCAATGCAGAAGAAGATTTTTGACATTGTGGCAAAAGTAGTAGAAAACGACTTCTTCGGAATCGACACCAGTTTTTATAACGGCCGGCCTTTCCTCCATCAGTGCAATGAAGCTCTGTGTCCTGATCTCAGAGGAATTTGGTGTTACCGTAAAAACAAGCGATATCCACGAGAACAATACCGTGGAGAAGCTGGAAAAATATGTCATGCTGGCGCCGAAACTCAGAACCTACGAAAAGAGAGAGGTTTATCCTCTTACCGGTTCCCAGAAGGGTATTTTTGCAGAATGCAGCAAAAATCCTGAGAGTACCGTATACAATATCCCCTTCCTTTTTGAACTGGATCCAACAGTGGATACCCGGAAATTATCCGATGCAATTGCCAGAATGGTAAGCGCCCATTCCTATCTGCTTACACAGGTATATCTTGACGATAATGGGGAGATGGTACAGCGCCCTGGAAATGAGACATTTGTGCCGGAAGTGATCGAGACCACAAATGAGAAATTTGCCAGCCAGAAGGAAAGCCTTGTACGTCCGTTTAAGCTGGAAAAGGGACGTCTCCTTCGTGTGGCAATTTATGTGACAGAAGATAAGAAATACCTCTTTACTGATTTCCACCATATTATTGCTGACGGCAACTCCTATGATATCATTTTCGAGGATATCAATAAGGCCTATATGGGTGAAAAACTGGAAAAAGAGTCCTATACCGGATTTGATGCGGCCCTTGACGAAGAACAGCAGATGAAAGAGGGCAAATACAAAAAAGCTGAGAAATATTATGACAGTATTTTTGAAGGAATTGAAACGGAATCCCTCCCTATGCCAGACCTGAATAGAAAAGCTCCTGAAAAAGGTTATCTGGAGAAGACCATGGGCCTGAAAGAAGAGGCCATTCTTTCCTATTGCGAGAAGCTGGGTGTTACCCCGAATATTTTATT
>ENA-OQED01001097-OQED01001097.1-human-gut-metagenome-genome-assembly--contig:-NODE-1097-length-10310-cov-1.052833_pt1 | contig 10310 bp, 13 predicted proteins | sample MGYA00242790_ERZ504625 | MGnify/ENA primary metagenome ERZ504625 (study PRJEB26092, sample SAMD00036345) | human gut metagenome | host: Homo sapiens | study: EMG produced TPA metagenomics assembly of...
CGCCGCCCCGCTCCCGGGGGAGATGCTCGTTCTGGCGCACTTCCGCCCCGGTATGCTCGAGGGGCTGCTGCAGGGGCTTCGCGCCGCACACATCCCACCCGTCGCGCTCAAGGCCATGCTGACGGACACGAACGCCGCCTGGACAGCTCCGGCGCTCTATGCCGAGATCGCCAAGGAGCACGCCGCCATGCACGGCGGCGGCCGCGCGCACAAGGCGTAAAATTTCACGATTTACAGCTAAAAACCGATTGACAAGCACCCGCGCCTGTACTATTCTATGGGCACGGGTGCGCACCTACCGGCAGTCAGGCGATGGAGTCTGACTGCTTTTGTATTTGCCGCCGACATCTCAGAGGAGAGCCCGCATATGAAACAGAATCCGATTCGTCAAGTTGTCTTTCCCATTCTCGCCGCGCTCATCTGGGGCACTGCCTTCGTCGCGCAGGACGTCTGCGCCGACACGATCGGCACGTTCACCTTCACGCCGCGCGCTATGCCATCGCCGTGCTCGCGCTGCTGGTGCTGATCGCGGTGCGCAGCGCCGTGCACAAGGGCGCCGCCAGCCCACGGCGGAGGAAAAACGCGCCGCGCGCAAGCAGCTCTGGCTCGGCGGCTTTTGCTGCGGCACGGCACTGGCCATCGCCTCAAACTTCCAGCAGGCCGGCATCGTCGCCGGAACGGATGCCGGAAAGGCGGGCTTCCTCACGGCGCTGTACGTGGTGCTCGTGCCGGTGTCGGCCTGTTTTTTAAACGCAAGGTCAGCGCGCCGGTCTGGGGCGCAGTCGCGCTGTCGGTCGCAGCGCTGTACCTGCTGTGCATCAAGGGCAGCTTCCGGCTCGCCGCGGGCGACCTGCTCGTGCTCGTGTGCGCGGTGTGCTTTGCCGTGCACATTCTGGTCATCGACCGCTTCAGCGCCACGTGCGACGGGGTGAAGCTCAGCTGCGTGCAGTTTCTGTTCGCGGCGCTGTGGTCGGGCGTGTGCATCCCGTTTTTCGAGCACGTCGATGCCGCCGCTCTGCTCTCGTGCGCGCTGCCGCTGCTGTATGTGGGCGTGTTCTCGTGCGGCGTGGGCTACACGCTGCAGATCCTCGCGCAGAAGGGCTCGAACCCCACGGTCGTCACCATCCTGCTGAGTCTCGAGAGCGTGTTCGCCGTCATTGCGGGCGCGATCATCCTGCACCAGAGCATGACCCCGCGCGAATACCTCGGCTGCATGCTGATGTTCCTCGCCGTGATCCTCGCGCAGATCCCGCTGCCAGCCAAGGCTGCCCGCGCGGAAAGCAAATAAGACCGCATTCCCCCGCTCGAAATCCCCGCCAAACGGCGGGGATTTTTTGCACAGATTTGTGATCTTGTCCCAATATCCCCTTGCATTTTTGCCCAAATGGGGCTATAATTCTTGTCAAGAAATTCACAGCGAATGTATGCACAAGGAGGTCGATTCCCATGAAACTGACACCCGAACAGCAGGCCGTGCTCGACGGCAGCAAGGGCGAAGTCATGGCCAAGGTCATGAAAACGCTCGTCATGTACGGCGATGCCTTCGGCGCGGAAAAAATGGTGCCCATCACGAGCACCTACGGCCACACGGTCATCAGCTTCGGCATCAACGCCATGAAGCCGGTCTATGACCTGTATGACCAGCTGATCGAAGCCGGCGCGTTTTCCGAGCAGAAATTCACCGCCGACCCGCTCCCGCTCGACAAGAACGTCCCCTCGAATCCGCTGCAGGATCTGGTGTTCCGCAAGTTCATGTATAAGCAGCAGGCGCGCTATGAGGAGCAGCTGCGCAGACTCGGCATCCTCAGCGACAAGGACTATACCTGCACCTGCTACCTCGACGAGGTGGGCAACAAGCCCAAGCAGGGCGAGGTGCTCTCGTGGGCGGAATCGTCCGCCGTGGTCTACGCCAACAGCGTGCTCGGCGCGCGCTGCAACCGCAACTCCGGCATGATCGAGCTCATGGGCTCCATCGCGGGCTGCGTGCCGTACTTCGGCTTTCTGACCGATGACGGACGCCGCGCCGACTGGATCGTTGAGGTGCGCACGACGAAAAAGCCCGAGCCGCAGCTGCTCGGCTCCGCCATCGGCATGAAGGTCATGGAACAGGTGCCGTATGTCAAGGGGCTCGACCAGTGGATTGGCACGGAGATCAATGAGGACGCCATTGCGTATCTCAAGGACTTCGGCGCAGCCACCGCGTCCAACGGTGCAGTCGGTCTGTACCACATCGAGCACCTCACGCCCGAGGCCGTGCAGCAGGGCGAGGCGCTCATCCGCGAGGGCGCGCCGGTGTACGTCATCGACGACGCGGAGCTGCAGCGCGTGCGCGAGAGCTACCCGTGCGTGTGGAAAAACCGCAACGCCAAGCCGAAGCTGTGCTTCATGGGCTGCCCGCACATGACGCTGCACCAGCTCATCGACACGACCGAGCGCGTCGAGACGGGGCTGCGGGCGCATGGCCAGCGCAAGGTCTGCATCCCGACGGTGTTCACCGCCGCGCCCGGCGTCATCGAGGAATTTGAAAAGACGCCCTACGCCGCCCGCCTGCGCAGCACCGGCGTCGTGCTCAGCTATATCTGCCCGCTCATGTACATGAACAACCCGCTCAGCAAGGCCATGCCCGTCATCACCTCGTCGAACAAGCTGCGCACGTATTCGACCGCGCGCTACTACACCGAGGACGAGATCATCACCATGATTACGAAGGGGGCGAAGTAAGATGAAACAGTTTCAGGGCCGCGTCATCTGCCCCGGCACGTGTGAGGCGCAAGCGCTCGTGTCGCACGGCGGCTTCAACACGCTTGCCAGCTATCAGATGGCCTTGATGTTCCACGACAAGCAGGTCAAATGCGGCGACCAGAACAACCCCGACCTGTACAAAAAGCCGATGATCGGCAAGGCGCTGTGCCTGCCGGAGACCATCGGCTCGACCACCGGCGGCATGGTGCTCTACACCGCCTGCGCCTCCGGGCAGCAGCCGGCGTGCATGCTCTTTTCCAAGCACATCGACTCGCTGGCGGCCTCGGGCGCGATCCTCGCGTCCGTCTGGACAGATGCCGATATGCCGGTCATCGACTGCCTGGGTGACGAATTTCTCGCCGCCGTGCAGACGGGACAGACCGTGCGCATCCGCGACGGCGGCATCGTCGAGATCGTGTAAACACCTGCACAACAAAACAAAACGGGGCTGACCGGCCAGTCAGCCCCGTGAAGATGTGAAAAAGCCATACAGTGTGTGCCGCCTGCAGGCAGCACGTCTTTCTGTCGGAAAACCGCATGGCTTTCCGACCATCTCAGCCGGATCCCCCTCGGGTGATCCGGTCTTATTATTTTATTCGTCAGAATGCTCCTGTGTCTGCGCCGCGCCGCTGTCATCCGTGACGGGATGCACGGGCTCGCCCCACTGAAACGCGATGCTCACGGACTTATCCAGCTCCTCGGAGCGGTAACCGTAGTGGATCGTGCTGCCCTGCGGCTGACCGTGCGTGCGCTCGATGGCACCCGGCTGGCAGTCCTTGCTCGCAAGGATGCCCCAGTCGCGCATATACAAAATGACCGGCAGCAGGAGCTTTCCCGCCTCGGTGAGTGAGTATTCGACACGCTTGGGCTTCTCGTCATACTCGGTGCGCTTGATGATGTTATATGACTCGAGCTCCTGAAGCTGCTGCGTGAAGATCTTGTGCGAGATGTCATAGGGCACGAGCCGCTTGAGCTCCCCGTAGCGGCACACGCCGCCGGGCGCGCTGTGCAGGTACCAGAGAATATAGGGTTTCCATTTGCCGCTGATGGCCGAAAAAGCAAAATTCAGCGTGCAGGATTCCAGTGTGTGAATGTAGTGATCCATCGCGATCCCCCGTTTCTCTGATTTAGCCCCGCCGGGCGCGGCGCTGCATTTTTGATCATTCTATCATCAAAGCGCCCGAAATGCAATCGCAGCAAATTCCAGCGCTGATCGCAATGCAAAGCTGCCGCCGAGTGACCTCGGCGGCAGCTTCGTTTTGGGGGGAGGATGTATAGAAGGTGCGGTTACGATCAGAATGCAGACTTGTAGAGGCAGGTCGGGTTGTAGGGATAGAGAATGTTGTTCTTCTCCACCGTGTCGCAGCCGTCGAGCGCCTTGATGAGCTGCTCGGTGGTCATCGTGACGCGCACATCGCCATAGCCGAGCGCGCCGGTGGCACGGTCGCCGCGGCAGCCGAGGGACAGGGCCGATCTTGCCGTCCTTCATGGTGCGCATCCACGTGTCGGCGCAGTTGGACTCGCCGCTGAACGGGAACTCGAGCTTCTGCCAGTCGGTCTCGACATAGCAGGCCAGCAGGTGGAAGGCCGCCTGCGTCGGAAGCTGCAGGCAGATGACGTCCGGTTCTTCGATATTGCAGTTGCACAGCGAGGAGCAGACGATGCCGGCGTAGGGCTTCTCCGGGATGTACTCGAGGTTGGACTGGATGTGCTTGATCGCGTCCGCCTGCTCGTGGTGCCACGGGGTGGGCTGCTTATACAGGATCGCGCCGTCCAAAAACTCCTGCGTCAGCTCCATGCAGCCGTTGTTCATGGCGCAGTAGTAGCCGGAGAAGTGGTCGGGCGTCAGGCCGAACGTGCCCTGGAAGTGCGCTGCCATGCCGATGAGCTTGCAGGTCGAGGCCTTGTTCTGGCAGAACTCGATGTCGGGGATCGCGTCGAACTCTTCCGGCGTCTTGATGAACTTCATGGCGACCGGGTGCTGCGTCGGGCGAAGCGTCAGGAAAATGCGGTCACTGAGCTGTTTCCACTGTTCTTTCGTAAGTTTCATAGTACACACTCCAATTTTTGCGTGCAGCGGGCGCGGCCGCCGGAGGGCGGGGCGCGCGCTCACCGCATAGTGTTTGAATTGTATTTGATATGTGCGCGCCGTCGGGCGCGCGGTCGGTGATTGTCTAAGGGAGCGCCACCGGCACGGGGCACGATGGCGTGTGTGCGCCGGTCAAGCCGGACGCGGCTCACTTCTTGCCCCAGCCGCCGACGCAGAAGATCGTCTCGCCGGTGATGTAAGAGGCGTCGTCAGAAGCGAGGAAGCACGCGATGTTCGCCTGCTCTTCGGGCTGCGCCATTCTCTGGATCATGAGCTTCGGCGCGGTGTAGGTCGGGAAACGGGTGCGCGGCACTTCCGTGACCATCGGCGTATCGGTAGAGCCGGGGCAGAAGCAGTTGGCACGGATGCCGTACTCGGCAAGCTCCACGGCAACGCCCTGCGTCATCGTGGCGATCGCGCCCTTGCTGCAGCATACGGCGTCGAGTTCGGGCACGCGCAGCGGACGTTGATGGAGGCCGTGTTGACGATGGCGCCCTTGGTCCCGTGCGCCACGAAGGCGCGCGCGGCAGCCTGCGTGCTGTTGAAGCAGCCAAAGTAATTGTTGTGAACGATGCGGGCGTGCTCTTCCTCGGTGACATTGAGGAAGTCCTTGAACAGATTGATGCCGGCGTTGCCGAACATGACATCAAAGCCGTTGAACTTGTCATAAGCGGCCTGAACGAGCGCATCGACCTGCGCTCTGTTGGTGACATCGCAAACCTGGCACCAGCAGTTATCAGCGCCGAGTTCCTGCGTGATTTCTTCAAAAAGAGTATCGTGGCGCGCACCGATGACGATCTTGCCGCCGTCGCTGACGAAGCGGCGTGCGATCGCGCGGCCGATGCCGGTCGTGCCGCCCGTAATCACGGCCACCTTACCCGCAAATCTGTCGGAAGTTGACATGAAACTCCACTGCCTTTCTGTAAATAAGTTTTTGTTAAAGTTTTGCTTTTCGGACTGGTACTTTCAAAAAAGTTACCATGGCGCAAGCGTTTGGGGTCACTCGCACCGTGCTTTCTAGAGCACACTCTACGTGTTACTCTACGATATGGACACAAATTTGTCAAGCAGGATAATTAAAAAATTATCAACAATTTTGACGTTTTCGTTTTGTCGATACTGCACGAAAAAACGCGATTTTGTTCAAAAATTCGCGCCTTGTGAAAAATTTCGCTTTACATTTCCGGATGCATGTGATAAAACCATGACAGAGTCCGCGCACAGAGCGCGCTCTATATGGAATGCACCTCCCCTGCGGCATCCGCATTCCCGAAATATAAGGAAGGGATGGAATTCTGTGCAGCTGTCGACACCGAAACAGGTCCAGACACAGGAAACGAAACAGAAGATCTACAAGGCCGCGTCCTCCATTCTAAAGAAAAAGGGCTACGCCTATCTCACCGTCAGCAACATCTGCGCGGTCGCAGGTGTTTCGAACGGGACGTTTTTCTACCACTTCAAAACAAAAGACGAGCTGCTGGTCTATTATAACTACCAAAAGTTTGCGGAGTTTCGCGAGAAGAACAACTTCGGCGAAGCCGTGGCCGGCAAAACCTTCGACGAGCGCATCCTGCTGTTCTATTATTATTGGAGCGACTACATGCTCGACGTCGGGCTCGACTTTTGCTGCAACTACTACAACACCAAAAACACCTCGATCGACACGCGCCGCTGGCATCAGCGCCAGCCGGCCTACGTCTGGGGGCTATCCCCGACAGCTGCCTGCAGGAGGCCGCCGAGCAGGGACTGCTCAAGCCCGGCTACCCGCCGGATCACTACGGCGAGGTCGTCGTGACGATCATGAAGGGCATCGCCTTCGACTGGTGTCTGAGCGGTGCGGCGTTCGATATGCACGAGCGCCTGGACGAGATCATGGTGCCGTATCTCAGGAGTATCCAGACGGCCCCGCCGGAGACGACCGGCGCATAAGACGCGATCACACTGTCAAGCAGACAGAAAAGCAATAGAGTACACTCTTCCGGCAGACGGCGCTCACCGACGCAGGTGGGGCTGCGGAGCACCGCGCTGACGACTTTATTGCCTGACAGTTGGATCTAATACAATAGTAAATTGGAGAGTATTTATGGACATTTTGATTCTCGTAGCGGCCGTTCTGCTCATCGGCCTGTTCTGCTACAAAAATGTGCCCACCCTGATTGGCGGGCATTGTCTGCTCCGTCATTCTGATGATCATCTACAGATGAATATCGTCGACGGTCTGTTTGACACCTACATGGGCGGTCTTGTCGGCTTCATGAAGTCTTGGATGATCCTGTTCTTCCTCGGCGCTCTGTTCGGCAAGCTGCTCGACGTGACCGGCGGCTCGGACAGCCTCGCACGCGTCATCCTCAACCTCGTCGGCCCGAAGAACGTCTCCCTCGGCGTGTGCCTGTTCACCGCCATCCTCGCCATGGCCGGCATCTCCAGCTTCATCAGCCTGTTCATCTGCTACCCCATCGCGCTCAAGCTCTGCCGCAAGGCGAACATCAACCGTGCGTCCGTCATCGCCGGTTACTCCCTCGGCCTCAACTTCGGTCTGGCCATCCCCTGGGTGCCCGTGACCAACAACGTCCTGTGCGCCAGCTACTTCGGCACCGATGTCAGCGCGGGCGGCCTGCTCGGCCTGTTCGTGTCCATCGTGTTCATCGTCGTCGGCATGCTCTACATCAAGTGGTATGAGAAGCGTCTGGCCGCCGCCGGCAAGGGCTACGCCCCCGCTTACGGCACCGGCGCACTCGAGGAGAACAACGACCTCGACGAGGACGCCAAGAAGGGCCCGCACTGGATCCTTTCCGTCATCCCCATGCTCATCCCGATCATCGTGCTCAACATCTTCAAGATCCGCGTTGAGTTCGCGCTGCTGTGCGGTGTCGCTGCCGTCATCATCCTGCAGTTCAAGTACCTGCCCCGCGACTGGGACGCCAACCGCAAGACCGTCACCGATTCCATCTCGATGTGCATGACCACGCTCATCAACGCCGCCGCCATCGTCGGCTTCGGCGCCGTCGTGCAGAACTGCCCCGGCTACGCGATCGCCGTGGAGAAGATCCTCTCCTACGAGGGCAGCCCGCTCATGATCACCTTCGTCGCCACGAACCTCATCGCCGGCATCGCAGGCTCCTCCTCCGCCGGTCTGGTCCTCGCGGCTCCCGTCCTGCAGCAGGCCGCTGCCATGACCAACGCCGCCGTGTTCCACAGAACGACCGTTCTGGCGTCCCTGGGTCTGGACTCCCTGCCGAACGCAGGCTTCCTGCAGACCGAGTGCACCGTCGCCGGTGTGAAGTTCAAGGATGTCTACTTCCCGGTCATCTTCGCGCTGACCGTCGTGCTGACCATCCTGCGCTGCCTGCTCTACATGGGTCTGGCCGCCGCGTTCGGTCTCACCTGATCGCAGGTCGAAACGACAAAAACCATATAAAAAAGCTCCGTTTCCGATCGAAACGGAGCTTTTTTTGCGTGCCGTCAGCGGCTGTGTTTTTTGCTCTTGTGCGCCTTGTCGGGCGTGACGCCCTCGGCCTCGGCCACGGCGTCCACGGTCGCCTGCAGCGCATCGAGGCGGGCGTGACGGGCTTGAGCGCCTTTTTGACCTCCTGCGCGACGATGACCTGATACACCCGGCAGTGCACCGCTGCAGCGCCGAGCGTGACGGCGGTGACCGCGCCGCCGACAATGAGCACGGCACGGCGAACGCGCGGCGTTTTCATCACCTGCACCGCGACGGTGCGCAGGCCCGGCCTGCGCAGCTGCCCGGCCGCATCGGCCGCGAGCGCGGCGAGCTCTTTGCCGCTGTCCACGGTCTGGCGCAGAAGCGCGAGCTCCTGCTGCAGGGCCTGGATCTGCTGTTTGCGTCTCATATATGATTCCCTCTTGTAGTGAAACTAAAATCAGCTAGTGTACAATAATTACAATTACGAATTGCTATCATGCCGTAACTCATCAAGCATCATTTTCCATTCCAGCTCATTGCCGCCACTGTATTTTTCATATGGGGCTAACGCATTAAACTTCTCAATTATATTAATGCAAATATTTACATACCCATCCGCATCCATCGGCAATTTTGTGGTGCATTTGCGATAATTTTTATAAAGGTCATAGACATCATTAAATTGCGCCTCCGTTAAATTACGTTTTGCATCTGGCATGTTTGTAATAAGACAAACAATTTGTGATAATGATAGTTTATCAACTCCACCATGTGCGATTTTTTGAACAGCTTTCATGCCTTTCAAATCAGAAAAAAATCCCATTTCCGCTCCACCCATTTCATATAATTCGAATATTCATAATCATAGTGTCTATTTTCGTTTGTTGCTTTCAAGTACCGCTGTCCAACTATAACCACATGTCGTACATTTCATTGGAATTTCAGTATCATTCTCCATTTGCTTATCAAATTTGAGAAGGTAATCTGCATCAAAGGTAAAGTCAACATGGATAGAAGAAGCGTGACACGAAGGGCAAAACCGTCTCATTTTTCACCTCATAACTTATAAAAAGTAAAGTAATTCCTACATCCTGACATGCCAAATTATTTCTTGCTTTTTATTATATCAGAAAACGAGACGATTTCCAAGTATTGTTTTGGCGCAAATTGTATATGGCGAATTATAATACTACTAGTATGTAACCGGCGCGCCGTTGAGCGCGGCCTCGACCAGCGTGTCGCCCTCGTAGCGCAGCTGAGCAGGAAAAACGGCGCGTCCTCCGCCAGCAGCCGGAAGAAGATCTTGTCGCCCTCCCACATCGGCAGCGCCGGGACAGCCGCCTTGTCGACCCAGCTCAGCACGCCCTCATTGCACGCGCGCAGCGTGCCGGTGAAGCCGCCGGCCGTGAAGAGGTACATGTACTCCCCCTCCCACGTGTCGGACAAAAACGTCACCACGCCTCGGCAGCGCCAGTCAGTCAGCGTCAGGCCGGTCTCCTCATACGCCTCGCGCAGGAGACATTCGTCCGGCGTCTCATTGCCCTCGAATTTCCCGCCGATGCCGACCCATTTGTCGTGATTGAGATCGTTTTCCTTTTTCACGCGGTGCAGCATGAGATACTGCTGCCCGCGCTCGATATAACAGAGTGTGGTGTTGCGCATGCTCCGGCCTCCCTTTGCCCCCAGTATACAAAAACCGCCCGGCGCTTGCAAGCACCGGGCAGGTATTTTTTGCTTCAGATGAGCACGCCGTCGCAGTGGTCGATCTCGTGCTGGATGATCTGCGCCGTCCAGCCGGTGAACGTGCGCACGCGCGTCTGCAGCCGCTCATTCTGCCACCGGACCTTGATGCTGCGCCAACGCTTGGCCGTGCGCTTGCCCGTCAGCGACAGGCAGCCCTCCTCCGCTGTGTACGGCTCGGTCCGGCGGAGGATGACGGGGTTGAGCATGACGGTGGGCGTGCCGTTGTCGTCAAAGATAATGATGCGCCTGCGCACGCCGATCATGTTGGCGGCCATGCCGACGCACGCTTGCCGCGCACCGGCAGGCGTG